>Ga0182015_10003973_pt1 | contig 16204 bp, 8 predicted proteins | sample 712P3MmetaG_FD_120478 | JGI IMG/M metagenome (GOLD analysis project Ga0182015, IMG submission 120478) | Permafrost microbial communities from Stordalen Mire, Sweden - 712P3M metaG | ecosystem: Environmental > Terrestrial > Soil > Wetlands > Permafrost | place: Sweden: Stordalen | collected... | reverse complement strand
GTTCGGGTGATGGCTTACCTCGGTGCGTGGCCGAAGAGCCCGCAGATCATGGACCTCAAGACCCTGCTCCCCCGCCTGGACGGCATGGTCGATCTGGCCGCAGAAGCAGGCCTCTACCTGTTAATCGACAATCATTCAGAGTGCTGTGGCAACCAGGATGTTGCGAACGATACTGTCTTCTGGAAGGCTGTCGCTCCAAGATATAAGGACCGCACGCACGTCTTCTACGAGTTGAAGAATGAGCCCTGGCAGTACAGCGGACTCGCGGATTACGAGCGGACGATGTATGAGCTCACGCGGCCGCTGGCTCCGGAAACGCACATCATCCTTTGGACGATCGAGAACCTGATTCACCTCTCAGATCCCCTTGCCCTCGTCCGTTCTCTTCCGGGAATTGACTACTCGAACGCATCGGTGGGCGTTCATCCTTATGCCACCTACCGAACCCGGCAGAAAATCTGTGACGCCGTGGGTCTCACATCCTACGGCTGCGAACCACGCCTCCAGCAGCTCCTCGCGCTGATTGAGACGTTGAAATCGCAGTACCCTACCGTGATGACAGAGTTGGCGCCGAATGAAGCGGGCGCTCCCGACAGCGGATTTCTCATGACTATGGAGAAGATGGGTGTCAGTTGGGCTTACCTGGGTGGCCAGGGGTTTACCGACGCTACTACCAGGAAAACTTACGGGTGGACCAAGGGCGATGAAATCCGCATGACATGGCCAAGAGCTTAGTCCTGTCACTGAAGGCTGCACCCCTGGCGATCTCTTCTCTCCTGAGACCTGAGATGGGTGCCTTATGATGAGGCGATCGTGGAATAAAAATGCGGGAATAAAAATGCGGGAATGAAATGGGCTGCATGTGTTGACTTCGATTGAAGGGCGCTCGGTCATTGTGACCGGGTCAAGCAAGGGAATCGGAAAAGGCATCGCGCGGGTGTTTGCGGGCAAGGGGGCTCGCGTTCTCATCGCCGCGAGAAACCTCTCCGAGGCTGAAGCAACGGCTGGTGAGATTCGAATGAGCGGGGGAATCGCGAGTGCCGTGGGCGTGGACGTTTCAAAAGTCGAAGACAATGTCCGCATGGCCCAAGCTGCGATCGAACGGCATGGCGGCATCGACATCCTCTGCTGCAATGCGGGAATTTACCCTTCGGCAAAGCTCTTCGACTTGAGCGAGGCTGATTGGGATCAAGTGATGGATATCAATCTGAAAGGGACATTTCTCTCCGTTCACGCGTGTCTACCGGCACTCAAGGCGCGGGGGAAAGGACGCATCGTGATTACGTCTTCCATTACCGGCCCCATCACCGGCAACGCTGGCTGGAGCCACTACGCAGCCAGCAAGGCGGGGCAGCTCGGCTTCCTGCGCACTGCGGCGATCGAGCTTGCCCCTCTTCGGATTACGGTCAATGCCGTTCTTCCTGGGAATATTTTTACCGAAGGCCTGGAGGCATTGGGGCCTGAATACACGGCGAGGATGACGTCAGCGATCCCTGCGCGCCGGCTAGGGTCGGTCGAAGATGTCGCGTATGCGGCGCTTTTTTTAACCAGTGATGAAGCAGCGTATATCACGGGCCAAACCATCATCGTCGATGGGGGACAAGTGCTTCCGGAGTCTCAAACGGCGCTAGAAGATCTCTACTAGAATCTCCTCGCATGGCCGCTTCCACGAGGCGCTTAAAGCATTTTTCGTAACACTCTGGTCTGGTGAGATCGGCTATGTGCGGCCATTCTTTCCACCCCAGGCACGCAAACACCGCGTGCCCCGGGGACCCCGGTTTCGTCGGAATGGCCGCGTCAAGTTCAGCCAATCGGTCTACACCATTACGAAAAATGCTTAGAGCGCGGTAGCTGGATGCTTTTCCTCGAGACCTGTGGTTTCGTTGTTTGCGATGGCCGAAAGGGTGTTGCGGGCAACCGCGGCAGCCAGTTCGTCGCGGCCAATCGGTTTGGAGATGTAGTCATCCATTCCAGCCGCCAGATACTTTTCCCGGTCGCCAGCCATGGCGTGCGCGGTCATGGCGATGATGGGGACTCGAATCCCCGTGCTTTCCTGGCGGCGTCGGATTCTGCGGGTAGCCTCTGTGCCGTCCATTTCCGGCATTTGCACATCCATAAGGATCAGGTCGAAAGGCTGCTTTTCAAAAACTTCTACGGCCTCTCGCCCATTATTGGCAACTGTCACGGTGTGCCGGTCGAGTGCCAACATGCCCATGGCGACCTTCTGATTGAATGCGCTATCTTCGGCTAACAGGATGCGCAAGGGACGAATGGCGGCCGGTGTATGAGCGGTTGGCTCACGCGAGCCTGCGCTGTTCTCGGTCACATCCCCGAGAGCTCTCCAAAGCAAACGAAGTAAATCATTCCGGGCAACTGGCTTCAGCGCGTACGCCGAGATCTCGAGTTCGCGGCAAAGGTCCACCGTCTCTTTTTGTTCGGCCGACGAGAGCATGATGGCCTTGCCGACCTTCAATTCCTTCGCGCTTCGAATGCGCCTCAGCAAGGTGAAGCCGTCCATGCGCGGCATGTGGCCGTCTACGATGATCAATGGATAGGAGACATCCGTGTGGACCGCACGGTAGAGAAGCGCCAGCGCCTCCGCTCCGCTTTCAGTCAGATCGACGATCATTCCCCAGGTGATCAGCATTCTCTCCAAAATGCGGCGGTTGGTTGCGTTGTCGTCGACGACCAGAACACGCACGCCGCGCAGAAGCTCAGGGGTGACAAACAAGCCCTTCTCGATGATCTGGGCAGTCGAATCGAATTTTGCTGTAAAGCAAAAGGAGCTCCCTACCCCGAGCTCGCTCTCTACCCAGATCCGCCCTTGCATCATTTCCACCAGCCGTCTGGAAATACTCAGGCCCAATCCGGTTCCGCCATAGGCGCGGGTGGTGGAGGAGTCGGCCTGTTCGAAGGCCTCGAAAATCTTTGCTAACTTGTCCGCCGCGATACCAATTCCGCTGTCGCGTACCGTAAAACGAATCAAGCCCTCCCCCTGTGTCTCCCGGGTGACACTTACCACGACTTCTCCGCGCTCGGTAAATTTGATTGCATTGCCCGCCAGATTGGTGAGGATTTGACGCAACCTGCCAGGGTCGCCAACCAGCTGTTCCGGGACGTCGGCGGCGACCTCGAAAGCCAATTCCAGTCCCTTTTGATGAGCGCGGAGAGAGAGCGCCCTCATACAATCCGCAAGCATGCGCTGTACACCAAAAGGCTGCGGATCCAGGCTTAACTTGCCTGCTTCAATCTTGGAGAAATCGAGGATGTCATTGAGCAGGGAAAGCAGGCCGTCGCCGCAGGATTTGACCACCGAGAGATATTCGCGCTGGGTGGCCGAGAGTTCCGTTTCCAGGGTAAGTTCGGTCATGCCCAGAATGCCGTTCATCGGGGTTCGGATCTCGTGACTCATGTTAGCCAGGAACTCACTTTTGGCGCGGTTGGCGGCCTCGGCCGCTTCCTGCGCTCGTTTGCGAGCGCTGATGTCGACCATGACCCCGAAGAGTTCCCGTTGGCCATCGCTTCCGGCGACGACACGGACGCAAGTCCTGAGCCAGAGAACATCTCCCTTGGCTGCGATCATTCGGTGTTCAAACTGTTGCGGTTGTCCGTCGAGGACGGCTTGAGCACAACAAGACTCCGCCGTCACGCGGTCATCCGGGTGAATATGCTCTGTCCAAAACGCCGGTTGGGTCAGCCACTCGTCCAGCGGGTAGCCTAAGAGGGCTTGCGCCTCGGCGTTCACAAAGTTGAATGTCGAAGACTGCGGATCGCGTCGCCACAAAACCACTTGAGCGGACTCGACCAGTTGGCGGTAATGTTGTTCGCTCGATTCCAGCTTCAGGTTCTGCCCCGCAAACCGCCGGTCAACCACTGAAGTCAGCAGAGCCATCCCCAGCACGAACAGGGTCACGAGGGTGATGCTGGCAATACCCAGCGATGAGATGTTAACGGCGTGCCTCAGGTCGGGAGAGGTGCGCGAGGGAAAGAATGTGGCCGCCGCCATGCCGGTGTAGTGCATAACCGGAATCGCAGCCCCCATGACCATGGCGCTGGTGATCTTTCTTGAAATTCGACTTTGCCGGTCCTCGCGAAGGTTGAAGGTAAGCCACAGGGCGACCAGCGAAATGAGTACCGCCAACACAATCGAGAGAGCGACGAGCGGGAACGAATACCTGCAGACTGCGGGGAGCCGCATCGCCGCCATGCCGATGTAGTGCATGGCAGCGATTCCACCGCCCATCACCAGACTGCCGAGCGTAGCGTCCACCCGTGTCATGTGCTTGCCACTGACCACGAATAAGGCTGTGCCGGACGCGAAAATGGCACACAACAGCGACAGGGCCACGGTCGGCAAGTCGTAGTAAACAGCGACCGGAAGTCTGTAGGCAAGCATGCCGAAGTAATGCATTGCCCAAATGCCCATGCCCATGGCACAGGCTCCGCCGGTTAGCCATGCCATGCGAACGGCCCCACGAGCGGCGGTCACTCGGCCCGCGAGATCGAGCGCTACATAGGAAGCGAGCGTCGAGATGAAGACCGAAAGAGCTACGAGGTAGTAGTTGTAGGACATCACCATAGCTGAGTGATCGGAACTCATGGTTGGGATATCCCCGTCGCGTTTGGCAGGCGGCTGCGTGGCGAGGGCCCCGCGCCTTAAAGCATTTTTCGTAATACTGTGGTCTGGAGAGATCGGCTATGTGCGGCCATTCTTTCCACCCCAGGCACGCAAAGACCACGTGCCCGGGGGCCCCGGTTTCGGCGGAATGGCCGCGTCAAGTTCAGCTACTCGGTCTACACCATTACGAAAAATGCTATAGGGCGTGTCCGCGGGTTTTAGAGGCCCTTCTGTTCACAGGGGTCCTTAGTCTTTGCTATCGGCCGCACCGGGCAGTGCACCAGTTACTCCGGTTGCGATTGATCCCCGGCGCTGCCACGGTCGTGGGTCCGGGTTCGGTTCAGCGGGAGAGAGACCACGGGCAACGGCACGTCCGCCGACTACAACTGCGCGTACTCTTTTTTTGCCTCGGGGATGATGGGCAGGTCGGGGTCGGCGTTCTTCCACTCAGCAAAGAAGACGTCGTAGGCTTTTTTCGCCTTGGGCTTATCCCCGGCCATGGCATAGGCGCGGCCGAGCCCGAGATACGACAAAGCATAAGGGCTGAAGGTGTTATAGGCGATGCCTTTTTCGCGTGTCGCATCCTGGAACGAGGTAATTGCATTGCGCGCGTCTTTGAGCTGCAGGTAAGCGAGACCGCGCAGGTAGGGCGCATACGATGCTTGATCGTGCGCTCGGACCCGTTCCAGCAGGACAATCGCCCGCTGTGCGTCCCCGGCCTTGATCGCAAGCCAGGCACGGGACTGAGGCACAAACAGTTCCTGGACGAGGGTATCGTCGGGGTAGCGCTTTTCGAGCACGTCGAGCGCCTGGGTGGCGTGCTTCTCTTCATTGCAAGCAGCCAGCGTGCTAGCCGCGGCGATCAGAGTCACCTTGCCCTTATCCAGTTTGAGTGCCTCTTTGACGGCCTGGTTTGGATCGAAGCATCGATCGACCATCCATCCAGCGCTCGCGGCACTGAGCACGGCGCCAGCCTGGGCATCTTTTTCCTTGGCGCTCGCCGCTTGATCGACCGCGTGGAGAATGGTGGTTCGCGCCAGCTGAATCTGGCCGAGCTGGGGCAGGATTCCGCCCCAAGCCGAGGTGATGACGAATTGGTCAGGTCTTCCAGCTGTTTCTGTGATGATTTTCTGTACGTTGTTCCAGTCGGATTGGCTGGCGTAGTACTGCAGTTCGAGCCCAAACAGAGAAGTACCGTTCAAGCCGAGATGCTGCGCTTGGGTGATATATTTCATCGCCTCGACGGGATTATTTTCGAGGGTAGCTGCCGCAACGCCGTTTTCCAGGGCGATGGCATTTTCGGGCTGCAGCTCCAGTGCCTTGCGATTGGCGGCGGTGCTCTTGGCAATATCGCCATTCTGCAGATAGAAGACACCGATGTTGATGTAGTTCTCGACCTGCAGCGGATACTCCTGGGTTGCGACCTGGAGTGTTTCGATGCTCTTGTTCAGATTACCGACAACAGTTGAGTAGTAGTGGCCGGCGATGTAAAGTTTCTCTCGCTCGCTGACGTTGTCGCTGAGCTGGTATGCGCGGGTGAAGTTATCAGCGGCCTCGCTGATGGCGCCGGTGTTCAAACGGAGGACGCCAAGACGGGCCCAGGCCATGGCCAGCTTGGGGTCGAGCTCCAGGGCGCGTTTGTAGTGGTCTTCAGCTTCGGGGATGTCGTTGCCCTTTTGATGGGCTTCGTCGCCCAGGGCATAGGCGCGGAAGGCTTCAAGCGACGGCGTGGTGGCCTGACCGAAAGGAGAATTGAGTCTCTGGATACTGGAGAGACTTTCTCCCAGTTTGGCGCGCATGCCGGTAGCAACCTGGTTGAGCGCATCGAGCACGTGCTCTTTGTCAGGCGCGGTTGCCTCTTCGCTGGCGATATCGTCGCCGCTGGCGGTGTTCTGCGCGTCGAGGGTAATAACATAGGCTTTGCCAAGCGGAGCGATGGTGCCGGTAAGGATAGCTTTGACGCCCTCCCGTTCGCCGATTTCGCGTGCAATCTGCGGGGTAATGGTCTCGTCTTGTTTCCGGCCGAGGTACTGGAGACTCTGCCGCAGATGTTGCTGACTGACGATGTCGAGTACCGGCGACTGGCCAAGTTGTACCCGCAGGGCCTGGTTCAGGGTGGTGTCAAAGACAGGCTCTCCAGTCTTATTGATGAAGTCCGCGACGATGATGGCATCTTTGGCGGTAACTGGTTTTGCGGCCTGACCCGCGGCCGGTAGTGCTGCACCTCCGGCGTCGGGCGCAGGTTTGGCGCCCAGGCGATTGCGCAACAGGGAGACGCCGCCGGCAAATGCTACCAGCAGCAAGACTCCGATGACGATCATGCGGGTACGAGCACGTGGCCGGGCCACCTGCGGCAGAAGTACCGAGGCCGAAACCGCAGGAACAGAGGGCGCACTTACCGGGCGCGCCGGGCCAGTCGTCGGCAGGTTTGCGCCGGAGAGTGCTTCGAGGTCAGCGAGCAGTTCCTCAGCGCTGCGGTAGCGCTGATCGCGGTCCTTGGCCAGCAGTTTACCGATGACAGGATCAAGAGCGACGGGCATCGCCGGGTTGAGGCTGCTAACCGGCGGCGGATCTTTCATCAGCAGCGCAGCGAACACCTCGGCGGTGCTCCGGCCCCCAAATGGGGGCTGTGCGGTCGCCATTTCAAACAGCACGCTGCCCAGGCTGAAGAGGTCGGTGCGTGCATCCAGCGGGTCACCCTTCGCTTGCTCCGGAGACATGTAAGCTGCGGTGCCGACGGTCGAGCCAGGGGTGGTGAGATCCATCGTGCCGGTGGCGCCGGCGGTTTCACTGCGGGTGTCAAAGTAGCGGGAGTCTGGCGAGGCTTCAGGGCCTTGCTTCTTGGCCAGACCGAAGTCGAGAATCTTGAGCTGCTTGCGATCGCGGCCGCTCTCCACCACAAATAAGTTGGCCGGCTTGATATCGCGGTGGACAATGCCCCTGGCGTGCGCCGCGGCGAGCGCACTGGCGGCCTGCTGGCCCAGGGTTAGGAGTTCGGATGAGGAAAGGCTGTGATGGGTGAGATAAAGCTTCAACGTCTCACCCCGGAGCAACTCCATCACGAGATAGGGCTGTCCATCTTGCTCGCCGACATCGTGGATGGCGCAGATGTTGGGGTGGTTCAGAGTGGCAGCCGCCCTGGCCTCGCGCAGGAAGCGTTCGTGGGAAAGGTGAACGCCCGAGTGCGGAGTGGCGGCGGGAGAAGGACTACCTGTACCCTGGTCCGACGCGAGAAAACTGTCCGAAATGAGTTTGAGAGCGACTTCGCGTTCGAGTCGCGTATCCAGCGCCCGGTAGACGTCGCCCATACCGCCGGCGCCGATCTTTTCTATGACTCTGTAGGGCCCAAAGACGGTTCCAGAAGCAATCATTGGCCGTTCCGAAGCATTTGGATTAACGTCCCTTTCGAGGGAGCCTGCATGTACAGCTGGGGTGATTCCTGAGTGTACACGGGCGAGAGCCGAGCTGAGGAATGGTTCGTGGCCAGAAGCGAAGGACAACCCCGAGGCTCGTTCTGGACGGGCAAGGGCTAAAAAACTCGGATCTTGGTTGCGCCTCAACGGCCCGGCAAAGGCCTTATACAAAGCCGCGGAGCGGTGACCAGAGTCTTGCTTTCAAATCCTAGCCAGGACCGACACTCCGGGGCGCTCTCGTTATAGGTACCAGGGGATGTTCACGACTACGATGCGCTGACTACCCTTGACCAGCAGCAATATTTTCAGCAATTGCACCCGCTGATTGTGCAGCAGGTTTTCCCACCAGTGGCGCACGACCAGTTCCGGCAGGAGAACGGCAACTTTCCTGCCGGGATTTTCCTCCTCGAGAGTCAGGATGTAACCCATCAGTGGAGCGATGATGAAGCGAAAGCTCGAAGGGATGGTAATCAATTCGGGATCCGGGAAGCCCGCTTCACGAATAGGCGCGAGGATCTTGTCATTCCAATCTTGGTCAATCCCGTGGGCTTCATCCTCCGAGTGAACATGGATTACCTTAATTTCTTTGGAAAGCAGCAGGCCAAACCTTAATGCTTTTTCTGATATTCGGTTCCATCCTGCCATGGGAATGACCACGAGGGGTGACGCAAGGTTTGCGAGGTTGAGCCGTTCGTTGTCGCTGATTTCACCCCTAACCCGCGTGTAGTGCTGCTTCACGGAATACATCAGCAGGATCAGCGTGGGGATCAAGAGTGCGGTTACCCAGGCTCCCGATCGAAACTTCGAGGCCAGGACTACCATCGTCGTGAGCCCGGTAGCGACCGCGCCGGTGCCATTCACCAACATGTGCCATGCCCGGCCCTGATGCTGGCCTTGCTGGTTCTTCCAGTGAACAACCATCCCCGCCTGGGAAAGGGTGAACGCCAGAAATGCGCCGATTGCATACAGCGGAATCAGTCTATCTGTGACGCCCTTGAACAGAATCAGAATCACCGCTGTCAGACCGGTGAGGGCGTAAATGCCATGCGAGAACAGTAGTCGGCGTCCGCGGAGAATAAATACGTGCGGCAGGTAGTCGTGCAGGGCGATCGCCCGGGTCAAGCGGGGGAAATCCGCAAACGCGGTGTTCGCGCTCAGTGCTAACGCCAACAGCACACTGCCCATGGTGAGGAAGTAAAACCACCCGCGACCAAATACAGCGGTCACCAGCAGGCTCAAAAGACTTTGATAGCCGGTCGCATCCGGGTCCATTGCCATTATTTGATAGTGCTTGGTCAGCCATGCCGTTCCGTAGAGCAAGACGATCAAAATGGCGATGATGACCGTGAGTGCGTACTGCGCATTTTTTGAGCGGGGCTCGCGGAACGCCATCACACCGTTGGAAACCGCTTCAACGCCGGTCATGGCAGCGCAGCCGCTCGAGAACGCTTTCATCAACATCCAAAGACCCAGGACCTTCACTGTTTGCGGTAGCGGGGTTGGCATGGCGGTTACGGGAAGCGGATGTCCCCCGGCGGCGAACGTTTTGTAAACTCCGACTGCGATCAACGCCAGCAACGTACCGATAAAAAGAAAGGTGGGCAGAATGAATGCGGTGCCGGTGTCTTTGACGCCGCGCAGATTCACAACCGCCAGAATCGCCAGGATAAGAAGACACAATGCCAAGGTATGCGGTTGGAATTCGGGCAATGCCGAGGTCAGCGCGGTCACGCCGGCCGAGATCCCAACCGCTGCGGTAAGAATGTAATCGATCATCAGCGCGGCTGCGGCAAGCAGCCCGGCCTTTTCGCCCAGGTTCTCCGTCGCCACGGTGTAACTGCCACCGCCATTCGGATACGCGGCAATCGTCTGTCGATAGCTGAAATAGACGATCACCAGCAGGATCAAAATGGCGATAATGATCGGCAGCAGGTACTGCGTTCCGAGCATCCCTAAGGGGATTAACAGCGCGAGTGCGGCCTCGGGACCATACGCCGCACTGGTGAGCGCATCGAGCCCGAAGATGGGGATGCCGGCGGCTACTCCAATTTGTTCGGCGCGCTCTTCACTGGTCGCCAGCGGTTTGCCAAAAATCTTGTCCTGAATCGGCATGTCGATGTAGATACTACACCTGTCAAGTGTTCTTTCTATTAGGCGTATTTCCCTGGGAGAGACGGTGCTGGCGAATGAACGTGATACCGCAAAGCTGGTCAAGACGCTTGGCTTCAAGAAATCCTACGACCTGAGCTACCGGAACCATCGGCTCGACGAGGTATCGAAAGCGGAACTTCGTGGCCGGTTAATTTTTCTGTTCCGCTTGCTTAAGGTGGATACCGTTTTCAGTTATGACCCCTGGGGTCATTACGAGGAGAACCCAGACCACTACGTGACCGCGCAAGCGGTGGAGGCAGCCTGCTGGATGTCTGGAGGTCTGTTGGATTTTCCCGAGCAGTTCGATGCGGGCCTGAAACCCCACTCGGTTGCCGAGAAGTACTACTTTGCGCGCGGACCACAACTGGTTAACCGGGTGGTCGACATGGAACACTTCCTCCCGCAAAAGATCGCTGCGATCGAATCTTGCCAGACAATGATTGAGCACATGGTAAAGGATCTTAACGACAGCCTTGCGGAACGAAGTCTTCGTGTCCCCGCATTGAGCGGTGACCCGAAGATGGCGCGCCAGGAATTCGTGCAGGCTGCGTTTGTCACCCGCGATGACAGGAACGGAGAGAAATACGGGTTGCAATACGCCGAGGAGTTCCACTACATCGGTCCGGACCCATCTCTCGACGAGTACATCGCGAAGAATGCGCAGCGAATCTGATCGGTATCGTCTTCTCGGCGCCGCCGATTCTCAACCGCCATCGAGACAACCCGGTCGGTGGCAGGCCATTTCCCTGGATGGTCGTCTCGGGCAAGGGCCTGCTGTCACTGCGTAACCGGATTATGCCTTCGTCGCGCTAAAGGTGGCTGCTCCATACTCGCCGAGCTTTACATCTCCGGAGAGATGGTTGCCGGCGACGACGCCAGTGAAGACGAAGTTCACCTGGTAGCCATTGGCGGGCATCACGCTGGTCAGCGTCACATGGTCCGCGTCAACCTTGCCCTCAAAGGTGGCATTAAAGATTTCGCCCTTTTGTTCTCCGGAGAGCTTGCTGCCTTCCTGCTGCAAAATGAACTGCTGCTCACCGACGCCGCGAACGTAGTGGATGGTAACGTTCCAGGTGCCGGCAAGATTAGCGGTGGCCCCTGAATACACAGGCGGATTTTCATAGTGGCCCGGATTGCGCATGTATTTGGAAATGGTTTCTGCAACGACCTTGTAATCGCCTGGCTGCATCATGTAAGGCATGATGCCGAGGGAGGACCCCATCTTATCCGGACGGCTCCCGTGGCCACCGGCGACCAGAATGCGCGGTGTGCCCTTGTCGAGCTTTTCCACTAGCTCCGTTCCGGTGATGCCCACTTTCGCAGCGTCCCATTGAATGGTAAGCGTCGGGGCACGGTTGGAGAGGTCTGCGTCCGGCATCTTGACTTGAGTAGTGACCGAAGGAATATGCTTCACCGCGTCTGCGATGTAGTTGTCCCAGGCGAGCCACTGTTTTTGTTCGGCTTCGTGATCGCGCTTGTACCACTGGCGCACCGCGGCCAGCATGCCCATGGCCTCTTCTTTGCCGACCTTAAGCGCGCGGCCCCAGTTGTGATGAGGAGCGGCATTCCAAAACGCCGCTGAGCAAAGATCTTTGGGGCCGAGCAACACGCCAGCGGCCTGCGGACCACGCATGCACTTGCCACCCGAATAAGCAACAAGCGTTGCTCCCGCCGCGAAATGGATATTGGGAACGATCGGTTCTTCCGCTGCCGCATCGACAAAGACTGGAATGTTTTTCTCCTTGGCAATGGCGCAAACGGTCTTGATCGAGAGTGGCTCTTCGAAGGCGCGCGGTCCGGAAAGAACATAGATCATCGCCGTGTGCTCGCTGATCCTGGCGCGCAAATCTTCGTCTGTCTCAACCTCGACAATTTCGGGTCCGGACATGCGGATGCCGAAGTCGTATGGGTTGCGCGAGTACTTTGGAATGATGACCTGGTTGCGTGCCTTGATGTATGGCATCGCCTGGGCACGTTCGGGATCGGTACCGCAGATACAGGCGACCGTAGCGACCGCAATGGCGGCTTCGCAGCCGGTAGTGACGATGGCGCTGGGAGCGCCCATGTGGCTAGCGATCTCCGCCCCTACTGCGGCCATTAACTCATCCATGTGAACGTAATAGTGCGAGGCCTCAAACATTGCCTGCTTGACCTCGGGCAGCGATTGCGAGCCGGAGATGATGGTAAAGGTGCCCCGGGCGTTCATGATGGGCGTGACCCCGATGCGGGTATAGAGGTTGTCTGTAGCGGTACCGGAGTTCACTGGGTGGGTATCGGCCGGAGGCTCCACCAAGGTAGCCGCGGAGAGCGATAAAGGGGCGGCGGCAGCCATGGCGGAGAGCATCCCGGTTTGTTTCAGGAGGTCTCGCCTGCTGACCAGCATGTTGTTCGTCCGCGACACGGCCGGCTTCTTTGTTTCCTGATTCTGGTTCTGCAAGGTGGAAATCCTCTTTCCTGTGATGGCTAAGCTTTGCTGGTGAGCGCTTCGCGGATGCGGCGGCCGACGATCGAATCTTCTCCCGGCTGCAGCATCCAGACCCCGACCACGAGCGTGTTCGCATCCGATGGAATGCCCTGGTTCGGTGGTTGCCCGCTGTTGGGGTTGAGTTCAATCGAAGGCGTGCCCTCACGCAGCCTGGTTAAAACTTGCTCCGTCGTAACCCCTCTGACGGACGGATCGAAGCGAATGAGTAGATGGGGAACGTGGTTCGCTATATGCGGAACGACCGTTTGAGTGCTGACCGAGGGGATCCCCTTCATCGCGGCCTGGATCAGGTCCACGCGCTTTTGGTAGTCGCCCTGCATGGATTCCTCTGTGTGCGAAAGAACCCAGTCGACTGCGGCCACCATGCCAACGATCTGCTCCTTGGCCACTTTCATGCCGCGGCCCACACCCTCATTGGGGTTATTGTTCTGGTGCGCCAGATCGGTGAGATGTTTCTTTCCCAACAGCAGGCCAGCATTCTGTGGTCCGCGCATACCCTTGCCTCCGGAGAAGGCAACCAGGTCAAAGCCCATCCCGGTGTACTTCCAGAGATTCGAAATGGGAGGCATATCTGCCGCCGCATCGATATGGCATGGAATCTTGTGCTCATGGGCAACACGAAGCCATTCGTCCCGGCCGATCTGCGCCGTACCGGCCACGCCGTCTTCGTCTTCCGCCGCATTGAAGAAGTTGGTCATGACAGCGTTGCCGGCGTCACAGGCGCGCTTGTAATCGTCCAGTGTGACCACCTCCGTCACTCGCGCACCGCACAGGAACATCGCGTGATCGTAACCGTAGCGGTGCGCTCGCTGCACGATTACCTGATTCTTCAGGCCGTCGAGTGCCTGCGGCATGGCCATGGGAGAGATGTTGTTGGCATACTGCAAGCAGGCTGCAGTGGCGAGGGTAATTGCGCCGGCTGCGCCCGAGGTCACCACAGCGCCCTCGCATTTAAGGCGTTGTGCGATGTACTCGCCGGACTTCGTCTGCAAATCGTGCAGCCGCACCGGGTGCAGCGCTGCCTTCTGCACCGCAGCCAGCACTACCGGAGGCATACAGGCTGCGGTGAGCGTGGTGTAGGTGCCGGCCGCGTTGATAATCTTCGGCACCCCCAGCTTTTCGTAGTAGTCTTCGGCGTCGGCGTCACCTTTTTCCGCCGTGGAGGCAAGGGATCTTGTGGATGAGACCAACGGCGCTGCGCCCAGGGTAGCGGCGAGCGAACTGGTCCAGCGAAAGAAACGACGACGAGAAAAACGGCTGCCTGCGAGTGCGGTTGGTTCTGACATGGGAAATGCTTTACTTCTTTCCGGTGAATCAGGGGCGGGTCCGGCAGTAGCCAGGCTCCGCCTGGTTTACCGCCTGGCGATGTTTCATTATCGCGCGGTTGAGGCAGGATGTTCTAGAAGAAGTAATTTGCTGCCAGCTGCAGCTCGTTGCCGTGCCCAGAGATAGGGCAAATGTCCTATCTCCTCAGCGTGGGTTCCTGGTAAGACGAAGAGGTGCTCGATTGCGCTTCACCTACTGAGACCAAGCACCTTCCAAGCCTCTCCTTCCTCCTCGGTAAAATCTCGGATTACCTGCTCCTTCATGATTCGCGAGTGAACGTGGCGTAATGCATAGTGCGCTGCGAGGAGGAGAAGGGTCATGAGGAGGAGGTGGCTTAGACTCGCTTCGATCCACGATTCGTACTGCACGGTTGCCAGCACCAACGCAGGAAAAAAGACAATGTAACGCAGAAGGATAAAAGCCAGGTCAGTGTTTTTTGGCACCCGTGCTTCAGTAAATGGGATGGTTGTGATCTGGAGTGAAAAAGCATCGCTCAGCAATAGACAAACGCCCACCGCCACGAGCACTTGAGTCAAAGATTGCCTCAGGCCGCGCAGTTCGGGGTAAGAAACGAGCTTCAGAACGGCGACTGTCCCAAGAGCCGTAGTGATAGCCCAAAACAGGACCCAATGCCTGGTCGCCCGAAGGTGAGCGGATGAGGCCCGGCCATGGATCAGACGAAAGACCCAGCTTCCTGCTGGATTGGCGGGAGAAAGGAGTGAGGTGCTCAATCCAGCGACAATCCAGAAGGCGAGCGCCGGGACCGCCAAGCGTACCCCCGCCGTTGAGACGGCGATCCTGATGCGGTCGTCCTGGACTTGAATGGCTATGACCCACACGCAGGCCAACGCGATCCCCATTCCGGCATAAATCGCAAGGTAGAGCCGGTGCCGCGGCGACCGAAGAAGAGTCTGGCTTATGAAGTGGTAGACAGCTCGCCGCGAGGGGGTGCGCAGCAGCGTCTTATGCAGTACGCGGACGAGGGGTTGAACGAGCCGGCTTTTTGAATTGGGCGCAATGGATCCTTCCACCGCGTAGCGCGTACTGCGCGCGTAGGCAAGCGGATAGGTAATGATTGCCAGCGCGATCGACAAGCATGTCGCCCAGTAGCCGACATGCGCGAGCCGGGAGAACACGGGCAAAGTAGCCGGCCCCCCGAGTGTGGATTCATAGATGCCCAGGAACCAGAATGGAGGAAACCAGTGCGCGACGATAGTGCGGGATTGGAGCAGTGCTGCGAGAGACCGTGACAGAACCGGAAACAGAAATAAGACGATGGAGAGAATCATCACCAGGACGCTTTGAAGAAGTGTCGAAATCTTCTGAAAGAGCCGTGCGCCCAATACGCTGATGAGCAATCCCTGGAGGGCCAGCACCTGAAATGAAGCACAGAGGCCGGCAGCGATGACAGCCAGGAAATGGGCGGCGAATGCGCGCGACACGTTGGCCGGCTCCGTAGCCAGAGGAAAGAAAAAAGTCCCAAGAGAACTGGTGCCGAGCAGGAAAAGTCCTAAAAAGACGAGAACCGCCGAAACCCGGGCGAGAAAAAGCGATCGGTTGGGAATTGGCAAGACCGAAAGGACGAAGACATCGAGGACATTTGGGACCAGAAGATCCCATTCGAATACGGTGACTGCCCCCATCACAACCCAGGAATACATCACAAAACCGTAATGATCGGCGACTTGCCCCCAGAATGACGGCCTTGCGGGTTTTGGCGCGAAACCATGGTAAGCAGGAAATAGAAAGATTGCGGCTATGAGCGTCGGCAAAGCAATGGCCCACGCGATCGTCATAATGAGCGGAAGAGTCTCCCCATCCGCGGAAACGATCTCATTATTGAAGAAGCGGTCGAGGAGATGCAGAACCAAAAGCTTGAACTGCTTCCGGCCTGCGAGCGGGAAGAAGGCGTTATCTCGCAGCCGGTGGAACGAGCGGGATAGGCTAGCCATTGCCCGCCTTCATTGTCTCGACTAATTCTCTTGCCAGCACGCGCGTGTCATCCTGCTGAACCAGCTGGGCAAAGACATCCTGCAGGCTGGTCAGGTGCATAAGTTTCGCGAGCTCAGCAGGTGGCGCGTCGGCCAGTATCTTTCCCTTCGCAATCACGATGACACGGTCGCACACCTGCTCGACCACTTCGAGGACATGTGAGATGTACAGAATCGCCTTGCCCTCGGCCGCTAGTTCCTGCAGCAGGTCCTTAAACAG
>Ga0182015_10003972_pt1 | contig 16206 bp, 15 predicted proteins | sample 712P3MmetaG_FD_120478 | JGI IMG/M metagenome (GOLD analysis project Ga0182015, IMG submission 120478) | Permafrost microbial communities from Stordalen Mire, Sweden - 712P3M metaG | ecosystem: Environmental > Terrestrial > Soil > Wetlands > Permafrost | place: Sweden: Stordalen | collected... | reverse complement strand
TATTTGATTCCGTCCTCGCAATGGTCGAGCACCGCCTCGTCCGCCACGACCAGCAACTGACGGTCGGGCAGGGGAAGGCAGTTGTGCGTTCCGCCGCCATAGGGCGGACACCAGTTGCGATGGACTATGAGTTTGGGGGCGCTCCGATCGGACACATCTATCATCACCAAGCCGCCGTCGCGCCAAGCGCCGTAGGCAGTGTCGCCGTTGACGATGGCGTGGTGCAATCCATAGCGCCGGTTTGACGGCCAGTCCGGCTTTTCGCCGGCCGCCGTGTTCATGCCGGGCAGCCAGTAGCGGCCGGCTTCCTTCGGCTTGCTGGGATCGGCCATGTCGATGGTCATGAAGATGTAGTCGGAGTAGCCGTCGAGTAGCGCCGATACATAGGCCCACCGCCCGCCCACATACCAGATGCGGTGAATGCCGCCGCCCTCGATCGGCATGAAGCCGATCTGACGAGGCTCTTCCGGGTTTGAAATGTCGTAGACACCCATGCCCGCTGTCCAGTTGCGCTCGTGTATCTTGGTCGCGTCGGCGGCGTCGGACTGCTCGGCGTGCGAACCCCGGTAATATTGTCGCTCGTCCTGGAACTCTTTGGCCGCGAACATGTTCCTGGCATTGATCACTAGCAGCAGGTCGCCGTGGGTCTGCAGGTGGATCATCCAGGTATTCGGCGGCGCCGGCATATATTTGACCGGCTTGGGTTTGCGCGGATCGCGTGCGTTGATTACGCTGAAACCATTGGAAAACATGTGGCCAACGAAGACGTAGCCTTTGTTGACCATCAGTTGCACGCCATCCGGTCGCCCGCCTTGATCGGTATGTCCGATCAGCTTCATGTTCTTGACGAAGTCCGGCTTGGGCAGATTTTGGCTGGTCATGCGTGTCGCTCCTGAGAGTGTCGGGGCGCGGGCCGCGTGCTACGGCCATGAACGTCGTTACAGTTTTTCGCGAGCCTTGTTGAAGGGATGCTCAGGATTGTAGCCGTGCGCCGCACGGTAGCCGTCGTAGCGCAGCCCCTTGTACTCCAGCACGATGGACAGCACGAACGCGACAAACACGACAGCGATGATGAATGCCGCGAGTCCCGGCATCGGATATTGCATCATGCCCGTAGCGACAGCGCCGGCAGCGAAGAAATAGACGAAATAGCCTGCGGTCTTGTGATAGGCCTCGAAAATCCGTCGGCGCCGGGTCATGTCGTAATGATCGCCATGCCAGGTCGCGGGATCGTTCGGATCGGCCGTGTAGTAGTTTCGGCCACCATGGGTTCCTCTGAGCCAGCCCCCGGCGATCTGCAAACATCCCAGAGTGACCGTGGTAATTCCGAAGATCGAGTGCAACGAGCCGCTAAAGCCGCCCCTGACCACTATCGCTACGATCGCGCCGGCGAGCGCCAAGCCGATCGCCAGCATCAGGCCGTATTTGTGAACGCTGAACCACCACCAGGCTGCGTTCCAGATCGAGACTTTTACCCGGATGCCGTTGAGCGTTGGTTTTGGCTTGCCGAACCGGATCGTGATGATGCAGATGGGAACCAGCACGAACCAGACCCCGACCATTAGCATGGCGTGATAGTTCCAATGAATTGGGATCGTTCGTCCTAGAAAGTCGAGATAAACTTCAGTCGGAATGTTCGGTTGAATCTCATTCATTGTGGTCTCAGTCCATCTGCGCGACGCCCTTGAACCACTCCATCGAGCGGTGCGGATGTTAACTGAGACAGGGACGCCTTGTCCCCCTCAGCGGTCCGGGCGGTCCGCAATTATCAAGTGTAAATTGCTGGAAATTGTCGCCGACGAGGCGCCCTGATCATTGAACGTTTCAGGACCACCGTCGTCCTCCTTTGCGCCAGCGCCCAAAGTGTAGTCAAGTTCGGGGCGACTTCCGGAATGACCAAGATTGGCGCTGCGCAAGAGTGCCAATGAAACGGTGATATGAATGGCATCTCATGTCGCCTTCGGGCGACAAAATTTCGCGGTGCTTGCGTCGAGACCGATAGTTGGCAATCCAATGCATTATAAAGAGCTTACGAAGGCTGCCGGTTGGAAATCGGTCTGACTATGTGTCCCCCATATAATTTTCGTATGGACGCGCCAGTGCCTCTGGAAAATTTTGTTCGTTCGGAAAAACAGACTTTTTCAACAGTATCGGCCAATAGCTGCCGCGCCAGTCGTCCGCCTTCGTGACCGTTTTGGGCCAGCAACAGACGAACGGCAGCGCAGCAAAGGTCAGTCTATTCAATCACCTCGTCGGTGATGGCGAGTACTTCGGGTGGTATGGTCAGACCGAGCGCCTTGGCGGTCTTCATGTTGATGACGAGTTCGAACTTGGTCGGTTGTAGCACAGGCAGGTCGGTCGGCTTCGCGCCTTTAAGAATGAGGCCGGTATAATCGCCAGCCTGGCGAAACGCGTCGCTTATACTGTCGCCGTAGCTCAGCAAGCCGCCGGCCGCTGGAAATTCGCGAATGGGGTATATCGCGGGCAACGAATGACGTGCCGCCAGCTCAATGATTTGATTTCGCTGGGCGTAAAAGAGCGGAACAGCAGAAACAAGAAGCGCATCGGGTCGCAGTCGAGCGAGGATGGAGAAACCGCTGTCAAGTTCGCTATCGCTGCTGACCTGGATAGCATGAATCTGCCAACCGAGCTTTCCGGCGGCGTCTTGCAGGTCTCTCAATTGGCCCGCGCTGGTGGAAAAATTCGGATCCACGAGTGCGGCGACCGAGGTCGCTTGCGGAAGCAGTTTGTGCAGCAGCTCCAGCCGCTTTGCCTCCAATGCGGCGCTCAGGAAGCTTACACCAGTGACATTGCCGCCGGGACGGTTGAAGCTCGCGACTAAGCCGAGCTTGACAGGATCGGCACCCGTGGCGAAGACGATCGGAATCGTCGACGTTGCCTTTTTTGCCGCCATCGCCGCAGGGGTATCCCCAGCGAACACGGCCACCGGACGCTCAATAAGTTCGGCCACTAAGGTCGGCAGCTGTCCGTCCTGGCCGTTTAAGTATTTGTATTCGAGCGCCACGTTCTGCCCTTCGACAAAACCGACTTCTCTCAGACCCTGGCGGAAGGCAGTTACAAAGGCCACCGGTTCACTGGAGGTCGCGCCGGCGTAGACGAAACCGACGACCGGCCTGGTCTGTGCTCGCCCCGCGAGCGGCCATGCCGCCGCAGCACCACCCATCAAATTGATGAATTTGCGTCGTCTCATTGGCCTTTCCCCAGGCCGACCACTACACCTTACCACAGGATCGCCTGATGACTGTGTTGTGCGTCACAGCGAACTTGGGCGGCCGATGTCTCAGTTGGGTCAAAAGCGACCGAATGAAGCTGTCGCTTTCGAGTCCGCTATTACCCCGAAAGCGACCAAATCGCTGCGTCGCACTAAGTGACGCGACGGGCCATAAGCCACCATTGTGCTTTGTCATTCGATTACGTCGTCAGCACGCAAAAGAAGTGAGGTTGGCATCGTCGGCTTCATATATGAGGGATGACGATGGGGTTACCCTGCGCCGATCTTGTCCTGCGTTCTGGTCTCGAAATCGCTAGCGTCATGTCGTTCGTGCAATTGTTCTTCGAGCGGCCCGCTGGTGCGATTGACCATTCGCCCACGCTTGACGGCCGGGCGTTCGCCGATTTCTTTCGTCCAGCGCGTCAGGTTTTTATATTCGTGCGTCTGCAGGAACTTGCGCGGGTCGTTGTATGAGGCGCCGTTCAACATGCCGTTGCCGTACCACGGCCAGATAGCCATGTCGGCGATCGTATATTCGTCGCCGGCTATGAACTGATTGTCCGCAAGCTGCCGGTCGAGCACGTCGAGCTGGCGCTTCACCTCCATCGTAAAACGGTCGATGGCGTATTTGATCTTCACCGGAGCATAGGCATAGAAATGCCCGAAGCCGCCGCCGACATAGGGCGTTGAACCCATCTGCCAAAACAGCCAGTTCAGCGCCTCGGTGCGCTTGCCGCGATCCTTTGGCAGAAAGGTGCCGAATTTATCCGCCAGGTAAAGCAGGATCGCGCCGGATTCGAACACGCGTTGCGGCGTCTGTTGGCTATAGTCCATGAGCGCCGGGATTTTGGAATTCGGGTTCACCCCGACAAATCCGCTACCAAACTGGTTGCCCTCACCGATCCGGATGAGCCAAGCGTCATACTCCGCTCCGCTATAACCGGCGGCCAGCAATTCCTCCAGCATGATTGTAACCTTGACGCCATTGGGCGTCGCTAGTGAATAGAGCTGCAGCGGATGCTTTCCGCGCGCCAACTCCTTCTCATGCGTCGCACCCGCGATAGGGCGATTGACATTGGCATAGCGCCAGTTGGGACTGTCGTTCTTCTCCCAGACCCAGACGTCCGGCGGCATGTATTCAGGTGTGTCAGTCATGTTGGGCTCGCGTTCGTCGCTCGATAGGCTGGCCGAATGGATAGAGTGGCGAGCATGGGCTGTCCAATCATGGTTGTAGGCCTTGTCATGTTGTGCGGCGGCTGCCCCACCCGAGTATCCAAAGGAACAATCCTATCATTCACGGCAATTCAAGGTTCATCAGGGAATCCCAGATTCGCTCCTGCTCCACGGAATGCTATAGTCGAAACATGATGTCATCATTGGCGGAAATTGATCGCAGCAACGTCGTCGACGTCGACCTCGGCAGCGCCGAGTTCAAGGCGAATGCGCACCGCTACATGGCCGAATGGGCGCGACGGCGCCCTTTCTATGTGCTCGGCAAGGGCCCACCGCAGGTGGTGGTCGGCCGCTACGCCGACGTGCAGCGCGTGTTTTCTGACACCGAGACCTTCAAGTCCGAGATGCCGCGCGGCGCCGGCTGGGAGCAGTTCAATAAGGTCATGTTCGCGCAGTTCGTCACGCAGATGGACAGCGAGCAGCATGCCCGTGTCCGCCGACTACTGATTCCGGCGTTCTCGTCGCGGCGGATCGAGCAGCTCCAGGACAGCATCACCCGGATCGTCGATGGCATGCTTGACCGCATCGAGGCCAACGGCCCCGCGTTCGACGGCGTGCAGGACTACGCGGCGCATCTCGTCGTCGATGCGTTGCTGGATGCCATGGTGAATATGGACCAGCGTCGCAAGGCCGTCTTCGTTGCATTCCACGACGTGATTCCAGGCACCACCTACGTCAAGCCGGGCGAGTCGTGGTCGCCGGAATTGCGGGACGCTTTCGATCGCGCCATGGATGAAGTCAGGGCTATTATCGAGGAGCGGCGCATAAGCCCGCGCTCGGACTTCATCAGCGATCTCGTCAACGCCCGCGATCAAGGCGACAAGCTGAGTGACAGCGAACTGTTCGACCAGATTTTCGGCATTTGCGGAGCCTCGCTGTCGGCGACCAGCCGCGCGGCCGGCGGTGCCCTCTACCTGCTCTACACGCACCCGGAGCAATTGGAGCAGTTGATCCGCAATCCGGCGCTCATTCCCGACGCCCTCGAGGAATGCCTTCGTCTCGCCAGCAACGGCTATTTCACCTTCCCGCGCATTGCCAGTCGCGACACCGAGGTCGGAGGCACTGAAATCCTCAAGGGCATGGTGGTTCGGCCGTCGCCGCTCGCCCCAAATTACGATCCCGACGTGTTTACTGACCCGACGCGCTTCGACATTCATCGCAAGCCGAAGCGGATTCTATCCTTCGGTGCAGGCCCGCATCACTGCATCGGCAATATCCTCGGCCGCACGACCATCACCATCGCAATCCGCCGTTTGCTGGCCCGCTTTCCCAAGGCGCATCTCATCGATCCGGGCTTCACTCCGGTCTATGGCGGGGCAGTTGGCGAATTGCGGCTGCAAAGCCTGCCGATGAAAACCCACTGAAGTAGCGGCGCGGTTTTAGCTCTTTCCCGACATTACGCGGTGTCTGCTGTTTGGTCGCTATCGCGGGGCGTGGGGCGAAGTCTGCTTTTGCCCGGTGGTGTTGAAAAAAGGCCTCGTGATTTTTGGCGAACCATGATTCCATCCATTTGAGACTATCAAGGGCGGAGCCGGCACCCCGAAAGCGACTTTCATTGCGCTGATCGGAATGTCCGCTCCGTTTGCCTCGCACTTTCCATCGTTTGAACATTCGGTCTGCGCAATTCGGCCGCGAGTCGACGCTTGCATGGCGATCTGGGGCGGTCCGGACGGCCACAGATTTGGCCCCCTCTGGGCGCCGGAAACTAAAGAGGACTCATGCATCCTTCGCAAAGCTTACCTCCGAACTATCAGCGCATTGGGACAACTCCGGAAGAACCTAAATATTATGCCGAGTCTCCGCCAATGGCGCCGCCGAGCTATGCACGCTACTCAGACTTTGAAAACCATCAGTTCGCGACCAGTAGGCCGTCCATCGGTAAACTAGTGTTTCGCACTGTTGCCCGCTTTTTCTTTGCTGCTCTGATCGGTATCGGCGCCACGCTTGCATGGCAGTCCTATGGTGACGAAGCAAATCAGATGGTCAGGACCTGGGCTCCGTCGATTGGCTGGTTGTTACCCGACTCAACGATGACGCCTGCGGCAGCAACTCTTTCTGACTTAGCGCAGCAGCTTAAGCCCATGTCTCTTGATCTCGCCATCGTGCGGCGGAGTCTAGATCAACTCGCTGCCCATCAAGATCAACTCGCTGCCAAGCAAGAACAGATGGCAAAAAGCGTTGCGACCCTGCAGGGGATTGAGCAGGACATCAGTCAGGAGATTTCATCCTTGACTGTGTCGCAGACCGTCCACATCCCGCACAAACCTCCGTCGCCTACCGGACAACCTATGCGCTGATAGCTTGACGGTCATGCCCGGCTCCGTGTGTCTTGCTTGAGCAAATGGAACTCTTATAATTCGCGGCTCAGCACAGGGACGTACGATTTCTGGATGCGCATCGGAAGAGATTTTGGATATTGCGCTTAAAGGAACAAAGAACACTAGCGGGAGTTTGTTCATAGCGAGATAATTCGCATTCCAATTGGAGAGAGCTATGACCCAGAATAATCAAAACCAGGGCGGACAGCAGAACCAACAGCCGAGCCAGAAGCCCGGACAGGGCGGTGGCCAGCAAGGCGGTGGCCAGCAGAAACCTGATCAGCAGAGCCAGCAGCCGAACCAGAAGCCCGGACAGGGCGGACAGCAAGGCGGACAGAGCAGCCCGCAGAAGTAGTGCTCCTCTTCGGAGATAAAGAACCCCCGGTTTCGGCCGGGGGTTTTTATTTGTTGGGATGTTTTGCCTATAGCAGCGTGTTGGCTACGCATCTTCAAGTTTTTGAACTTCAGAACTGGGAATAGTGAGGTTTCGATGCCAAGGGAAGTTCTCGACGCCGGCGCATTTCGCGCGCCGGCTGTACTGCTGTCCGGAACTGTTGACTATGATAATGTACAACAGCTTTCGCGAACAGCTCGGTCGCGCGCCCGCGAATGGCCTAGTCGTTGTCGTGCTTTCAACCCTGGGCGGCGATCCGGAAGTAGCGCGCTGTCGTGCCGGGCGGCGACATCTGGACCTCGACCGACAGCGGGCACACTTCGGTCAATCGAACTACAGGGACTAGCTTAAGTGGTCTTAACTGGAGGTCAGGCTTCCAGTGCCGACGGCACCAAGTTGGCTGCGGTTGTAAATGGTGGCGACATCTACACCTCGACTGATAGCGGAGTCACATGGATTAATCGGACCACAGCGGACAGTCCAAAACACTTCTGTCCGTCCTACGTCCGCTTTCACCAGAAGCGGAAGTGGTCAAAATGGCCGAAACGACGTTGTGGGCCATGAACTGAGGTCACGCCTCTCGCCCTGAATTCACCGAAGAGTGTAATCCGCTTCACGTAGCACGCCAGCCGATGCGTGATATCGTCCCTAGTATTTCAACGCGCGACCACATGCCAGCAAGGGGTTAGCGCCACGACGATCGACGACGAGAGCTGACGTGCAACGAATATCCGGCAACATTTATTGGCATCCAACTTTGCTCAGAGCCCTCGCCGCGATAATTTGTATTGCTGGCGTGGTCTGGCTCGTCATGGAGTATTTTAATCCCGCGCCGCCGTCGACCATTACAATCGCAACAGGAGCCAAAGGCGGAACCTATGAGTTCTTTGCCCAGCAATACCGGGAAAAACTCACCCGCGCTCACGTCACGCTCAATATTCGCATAACGGACGGCACATCGGAAAACATAAGGCTTCTTGAGGACCCGAAGTCCGATGTTCAGGTCGCCTTCGTGGTGGGAGGAGCATCAAATAGCCAGGAAGCACCGGGCCTGCTGTCGCTGGGGCGCGTCAACTACCAGGTCTTTTGGCTATTTTATCGTGGGGCGGAGACTTTGGACCACCTGACACAACTCAAGGGCAAACGCATTGGAGTAGGGCCGGAAGGTGTCGTCACCACGCGTGTCCTTGACGCTGCCGGCGTCAATTCGCAGAGCGCAACGCTGTTGCCATTCACCGGATCGGCCGCGGTCGAGGCGCTGCTCGACGGTCGGCTCGACGCCATTTTCCTGGCGTTGGCGCCGGAATCTTCGATCATCCAACCCCTGTTTCGAGACCCCAATGTTCGATTGATGAGCGTTTCTCAGACCGACGCTCTTACCCGGATTTTCCCATATCTTGTCCGGTTGGTCCTGCCGGAAGGGGTGATCGATCTTGAGCACAATATTCCGCCCAATGACGTAAGTCTTATCGGAACTACCAACGCCGTCGTCGTGCGTGAAGATCTTCATCCGGAGATAATCGATCTATTGGCGAAGACGCTTGTGGAGGTGCATGGCGGAGCGGGGATTTTTCAACGAGCCAGGGAATTTCCCACGCAAACCGATTCGGAATTCGCCGTCGCCGACGGCGCGCGTGAGTTCTACAAAAACGGTCCATCCTATTTGAACAAATACCTGTCCTACTGGACGGTCAGCCTCATCAAGAAAATGATCGCGGTGATACTGTCGTGCGCCGTACTTATTGTGCCGTTTTCAAGAATTGTGCCCAATCTCTCCACATGGGTTGTTCGCAATCGCATGGGCGATCTGTACCGTCGGCTCAGGTCTGTTGAGGCTGAAATGCAGACAGACCTGACCGCCGCACAGCTCGATGCGCTTCAAGCCGATCTGGAGAGAATTGAACACTCGGCAAACAATTTGGGCGTTCCAATACGGCACTCTGACCTGTTTTTCGACCTCAAAACCCATATCAATCTCGTACGCCAGCGTCTCGGATTGCGTCGCGCCGAGTTGCAGAGCGAGATACTCAAGATCAGTTAGATTTAAATCATCAGCCGAGCCATGCATTACAACTTTTGCCGCATTCATAAGACATTGGGAGTTGTCCCGGAGATGGCTACCGCGTGGCAGATCAGTTTTGGCCGAATCTTAGCAATAGGAGAACATCGGCTCGAAGGAGATCGCGAAGCACACGTAGGAATTTGAGCGGATAATGCTGGCGAAGCTTTTGGTGGCCGGATGCGCGGTTGCGTTTGTCGCGTGCGTAGCAATCGATCACGCACAAGCGCAGTTTGTGAATCCTGTTCCTCCTCCACCACCGCCGGTCTTCAATCCATCGAGTCCATACACCGTACCTCAAATGAGGGAGACCCCCGTCTCACCGAATGCGCCAAGCGCGCTTCCGGGGTCTGGGGCATTACTTCAAGAGCCGCCAACTCGCGCACCCTGCAGCGTACTGAGCGGCCGTCCGTGCCATCTTTCGTTCTGCGGCGTTTTCCACCGTGGACCGTGTTTTCCCGAGTATCTGCCGCCGATCGGTCAGGATTTACGGCTGACCATCGTTTCGACCGATGAGAACGATCCAGCGAGCAAGCCTAGCGGGGATGCCAACAAAGATAATGGCGATGTGGATAAAGTCGGGGATGAAAAGCCGCTAGACTCGATTGGCGAGATGTACGCCGCGCTGCGCACCTGCTGGATGCCGCCGCCAAAGAATTTGGCGCGTCACGGCATGGAATACACCGTACGCTTCGCCTTCAGGCGCGACGGCGAGATTATGGCCCCGCCGCGCGTCACCTATTCAAGCCACGATGCGCCGGCCGAGGTGCGCGATGTCTATCGGGATGCGGTGAATGTGGCACTTGCGCGCTGCACGCCGCTGCATTTCAGTGACGGCATGGGCGGCGCCGTGGCCGGCCGGCCGATCGCTATCCGTTTCGTGGACAACCGGACCATCGACAAAGGAAAAGCGCTGCAATAACCGCAATAGTGACTATTTGGCGCTAGCCAAGCGCGAGTGACATTTCCGCTTTGGGTCGATGCTGTTGAAAGAGTCTGTTCCTAGATTTTACAAAAACTTTTTGCCAAAGATTTTCGTGTTGTTTTGGCGGCGACGACGAATAGACCAAGATCTTTTCGAAAGCTCTCGACGTCGGCTTCAGCGACTTTCTGCTCTTCGGATTTGTTTGTTATTTCCGGCATATCATAGCTCTATCCGGCAACTTGGGACAGCCGGCGAATTGGAGGACATTTTATCCGAGGAACCGCGATCCGTCACGCGAGTTGTGTTCTTAAGGTATTACAGCGAAGGAGCGCACTATGGATCGCGAACACGCGAAAGATGTCCCTGACAAGATTAAGGGCACCATCAAAGACACCGCTGGTAAAGCCGCGGGCGACCAGACAGAAGTTAAATTCGATAATACGGTTTATGAAGAATGATAAGCCAAAGTTCAGAATCGGCCTGTACAGAGAGGATGTCTGACATGCCGAGCGAAGAGAACAAATCCAATGAACAGAAGGCCGCCGAATCCGAAGTCGAGAGCTTTCGGAAAGAGCTCGGCCCGTTCGTCGTCGCCGCCGAAACGACACGCATGGCAATGGTGTTTACGGATGCCAAGGAAGCCAACCATCCGCTAATTTTTGCCAACGACAGCTTTCTGACCTTGGCCGGATACGCGCGGCCGGAGGTGCTAGGCCGGAGCTTCGACTTTCTGATGAAGCGTCCCGCCGATCCTAAGGCGCTGGCGCAAGTCGAAGCCGCGTTCGCGGGCAGCTCCGAAAACGATTTTGAAATTTGTTTCCGCCGCAAGGACGGTGGCATGTTCTGGGCCGCCGTCTTCATCAGTCCGGTTCTGGATAAGACTGGTGATGTTGTGCAGCATTTTGCCTCGTTCGTGGATCTCAGCAAGCATAAGGACGAGGAAGACCGTCTCAGATTTCTGCTGGGCGAACTGAACCACCGCACGCAGAATACGCTCGCGACCGTACAGGCGATAGCCGTGCAGACCTTGCGCGGCATGGCGAACAAAGAAGTGGTCGACGCCTTCGAGGGACGTATTCTGGCACTGTCAAAGGCCCATAGCCTGCTGGGACGCAAGCATTGGGAGACGGTGAGCCTGCGCGATGTGATCGAACAGATATTACCACCCTTTGGGCTCAACGACCGCCAAGTTGCCCGTTTCTGGATTGATGGCGATGACGTTCGCCTTCAATCAAAAGCGGCGTTGAGCCTCGCCATGCTATTCCACGAGCTAGCGACCAATGCAGCGAAGCACGGTGCGCTCTCGAATGGAGCCGCCGGAAAGATCGACATTGCTTGGCAGGTCGAGCCGACCGCGCAGGGTGACGATCGGATGCAACTGCGGTGGCAGGAAAGCGGAGGGCCGCCGGTGACGCCGCCGAGCCGCAAGGGCTTTGGGTCGCGCCTGATCGAGCGCGGGCTGGCGCAAGACTTGGATGGCGAAGTCTATCTCGGCTACGAGCCCGCAGGCGTGGTCTGCCAAATTATTATGCCTGTCCGGCGGGCGGTGAATGAGCCATGAGCGGCCCCTTCTCCAGCCGGAGAGTCCTATTGGTCGAGGACGAGATGCTCGTGGTTTGGCTGCTCGAAGACATGCTCGCCGATCTAGGCTGCGCAGTCGTTGGTCCTGCATCCAGTGTCAATCAGGCTCTGGCGATGATCGATGCGGAGGCCATCGATGCAGCGGTGCTCGATGTCAATCTCAACGGGAAAATGAGCTACCCCATCGCGGACGCGCTCACCGCACGCGGCGTGCCGTTCGCCTTTTCGACGGGCTATGACAAGGACACGCTTCTAGATGATTACCGAAGCTTTCCAGTGTTGCAGAAGCCGTTTCATCGGGCGGAATTGAGCGCCGCGCTCGCGAAGCTGCTCACGCCAAAGACGTCGAGAGTCGAATCGGTGCCAGCGGCTATTACGGAATCGTCGCCTTAAGGCCCGCATCGACGTGCTGTCGCGCCAGCCGCCAGTCAGGACATTTGCTGGATTCCGCCACTCCGCCAAAATATGAATGCTCACGCAGTTGGCATGACGCGAACGAAATGCGGATGTTTCAATTAGCCGCCAGAACAGCAGATGAAGGAACTTTAGGCCTCCCCAAAACGTTGTGGTCACCGGTTTTCGTGCTCATGCAAGTTCGTGCTCATGCAAGGAGGTATCCAATGGCTGACAGGTTGAATGCGATGGACAAAGTTAAAAATCCAAAAGCTCATTTCGACAAGCCGAATAAAATTGTTCAAGATAAAGCTCTGTCCCGCGATGAAAAAAAGAAAGCACTTAACACTTGGGAGCAAGACGAGCGACAGTTATTGACAGCCAGCAACGAAGGAATGTCTAGAGGCGATGAAGGTCTCCATTCGGAGCACGCAAATCGCCTCGGTGAGGTTGTCAGGGCAAAAGCAAAAATCGGCGAAAAGCCCAAGCACAAACCATCTCAGTAGTGCGCGGAGCGAGACATCCAGTACGTGCAAATTCGACGGGCGCAGCCGAGACGGACCAAAAGCAGATATCCCGTTGGCCTCCCCCGAGCTGTGAAGTACGTTACAGAACTCCATTTTGAGGCGTGTTATCGTGCCCGGTAGCTTTGAACATGGCACCTACCGATCAGGAGACCGAAGTCGTGCTGCCGGCAGAAGTGCCGGAGGACTTGCCTCTGCCCTCAGATCCAAAAGTTATATTCCTTGGTGGTCTATTCGTCCTTGCGGTGCTGGCGGCAGCCTATGTCGCGAGCGATATTGTGTTGCCATTTGTCTTTGCAATCGTTCTCAAGCTACTGTTACAGCCTGCCCTGCGCATATTAGTGGGCTTGCACGTACCGCGGACAATCGCGTCGCTGCTGCTGATCCTTGTGCTTTTCGGAACGATCGTCGGCTTGGGTACGGTCATTTCCGGTCCCGCTCGCACCTGGGCCGCCAAGCTTCCGGAGGGCATTCCTCGGCTTGAGGAGCAGCTGAGTTTCATGCGAGCACCTATCAATACACTGCAGGGATTCTTGCAGCAGGTGGAAGATTTTGGGACAACGGGACCGTCCCCGAATGCGGTCGCCCCGGCGCTAGGCTCAACTCTTCTGACGAAGCTATTCACCGGGACCCAAAACTTTGCCAACGGCTTCTTCACGACAGTGCTGTTTCTTTTTTTCCTTCTCGTATCTGGCGATATCTTTCTGCACCGTCTTGTCGAGATACTACCGCGCTTCAGAAGCAAGCGGCAGGTTGTCGAAATCTCTCAACAGATCGAACATGACATCTCCGCGTATCTGGTCACGATCACGATCATGAACGCGGCAGTAGGTATCGCTATGGCACTGGTGATGTGGCTCACGGGAGCGGGCGACTCGATCCTTTGGGGGACCGTGGCCTTTCTGCTGAACTATGTGCCGATCCTGGGCACTGCTTTGGGCGTGCTGATCTTTCTTCTCGCGGGTCTGTTGACCCATGACACTCTCTGGCAAGCGCTGATTCCTGCGGGACTTTATTTTGGATTTCATTTGATTGAGGGCGAGACTGTAACGCCGATGCTTCTGGCCAGACGCTTCACGCTCAATCCTGTCCTCGTCATCATATCGCTCGTCTTCTGGTTCTGGATGTGGGGTATTCCGGGCATGATCCTCTCTATGCCCATGTTGGCGATTACTAAGATCATCTGCGATCGTCTTCAGCCGCTGGCTGCATTTGGTCACTTTCTTGAGGGGTGAAACCGAGCCTTAAACTGACTGGGGGTTTGTGGACCAGAAAAATTGAGAGAATTGACCTGGATGAAAGGAACAGCGGAAAATCTTGAGTGTCCGCTTTGGGTCGATACTGTTGAAAAACTAAAAAAGGGGGCGGCTATAAAATCTCGCAACGATCGCGTCGACTCCGTCAGTCGACACTCCAATGCTTTGTAATGAGTCTACGAAGCCTGCCGGTTGAAAATCGGACTTCTCATGTGTCCCCCCACATGATTTTCGGACGAACGCACCAGCGGGTCTGGAAAATTCCGCCTATTCGAAAAAATCGACTTTTTCAACAGTATCGGTCATCAGCTGCCGCGCCGCGGTCAAGTTGGGATCTCCGCTTTGCCGCCGAAAGCTGCCGCGGCAATCGCTGACTGGAGTGTCTGCTTCGGCCCAAGCTTTGATTGCTATCGCAGCAGCGCCAGAGCGTCTTCCCATAATTGCCGGACTACATCGCCAGCAGGCTTCGCTTTGGCAAGACTGGCAGATTGGCCGGTCCAGGCCTGAATACGCTCGATGTCGTTTTCCTTAATGCCGACATCGCGCATGGCTTGAGTTAGACCTCTTTGTACCGGATAAGGCGCTGGAGCCGGAGCAGCGGGATCCGTTGCGGCACGCACATACGCGGTTGCGATACTGCGGCCAGGACGCCCCGAAAACGCTCGGGTGACTATTGTCTCTTCGGGAAGTGTCCGACCGATTGCATCAGCCCAAGCACTGGGAATTTTGGCTTCTGGGCACCGTAGCAAGGCTGTCCCAACTTGGACTCCCGAAGCCCCCAATAGCAGAGCAGCGGCGACCCCGCGGCCATCTGCAATTCCGCCCGTTGCAACGACCGGAATTTTTACCGCATCAACAACGGCCGGCAGCAAACTAAAAAGGCCGACCATGCGCGCTTCTGCCAATGTCGCATCGAATGCACCGCGATGTCCTCCGGCCTCCATTCCTTGGGCGATTATGGCGTCAGCACCCGCATCTTCGGCAGCCTTCGCCTCACTGACAGTCGTCGCGGTTGCAAACCACTTCAGACCCTTCGCTTTCATGCGCGCCACAATGTCATTCGGATACAAGCCCATAATTGATGAAATGATCGCCGGGCCGGCCTCGAGGATTGCCTCGCATTGCGCCTCGAAGTCAGGTGGCTTGCTGTCACCGGCCTCTCGCGGGACTGCGAGGCCCCAGTTGCTCAGGAAGCGCCTGACAGACTCTTCGGCAGCTGCATCGCGCTTGGGAGGCGGATCGGGAATCCAAAGATTGAGCTGAAATCCACCGTTACTGCCGGCACGGACTTCTGACGCCCAAGATTTAATTGCCGCTGGCTGCATCAGGAGAGCGCCACAGCCACCCAACCCACCGGCATTAGCAACTGCGATAGCCAACGACGTTGGGCAGGCGCCTGCCATCGGAGCCATCAAAATTGGCACGCGGATGTTCAGCGTCTCACAAAACGCGGTCGCCCGGGCCACAGTTGGGTGATTTGGCATTTCGCTCAACATTGCACGAAACAGCAGGTTGCGACGAGTCGAGCATACTGTTGTTGCCCCCGGTGAGAAGCCGAAGTAAGCCGGGAGATAGCCAAAGGCCGTTGTGGGTCAAAAACCGCCTCGTCGATGACACTGCGGCGCGGTAGCCTCCAATAACAGACGCGAATGCGAGCGACGGGCGTGGCCGAATTGGGCCAACTGCGGACTCACGCAGAGCAACATGATCTTCGAGGCGCAAATCGGAAATAGGGGGAGCCTCGCGGCTCCTGCGCCCCTCGCATACCATCGTACTACAGGAACACCAAACGCGCATTCTGATGAGCAGCGGGACGGCCAGCGTCCCCAGCCCAGGAGAAGGTTATGAAGAATGAGTCTGTATAGAATTGACCAGTACGCTATCTGGAACGATACCTCGATGAGGCCGTTACCTCAGACACCAAACAAATAAATAACGAGGATACGGCAATGGACAAAGATCGAATCAAAGGCTCGGCCGAGCAGGCCAAAGGAGCGGTGAAAGAGACCGCCGGGAAGATTTTTGGCGATAAGAAGCTGGAAACCGATGGCAAGACCGACAAGGCTTCCGGCAAAGTGCAAAACGCGATCGGTGGATTAAAGGATGCGGTGCGCGGTAAATAACCATAGCACCGTCAAAGGGGACTTCCCATGGAATTGATCCTGATTATCGTTGTACTATTGCTGCTGTTTGGCGGCGGCGGCCATTACTTTGGTCGCAGCCGAGGGTATTGGTGATTGAACGCGGTCCTACGCTCAGTAAGCAGGGGCGGACAGACTGCATAACTCCGT
>Ga0182015_10003971_pt1 | contig 16212 bp, 17 predicted proteins | sample 712P3MmetaG_FD_120478 | JGI IMG/M metagenome (GOLD analysis project Ga0182015, IMG submission 120478) | Permafrost microbial communities from Stordalen Mire, Sweden - 712P3M metaG | ecosystem: Environmental > Terrestrial > Soil > Wetlands > Permafrost | place: Sweden: Stordalen | collected... | reverse complement strand
TTCGCTGACTTGGGGCGCGGACTGTGCTTGACCCGACGGTTGTGGCCAAGTTGCTTGGGCGGCCAGCAGAGCCGGTGCTTTGGGCGACAATGTCTGAAATGGCTACCGCTCCTGTTTCAGTGAGCCGGAATGCCCGAGAAAGAATATGCGTCCCCCATGAGCCCGATCGCGAACTTATAGCCCGCTCCCTGCTGGTCCATACATACCTGATAGACGTCCATCTCGGTCACCGACGAATAATCTCCCGGCGCGAGTGGTCCAAACGCAACCTGAGAATGCGGCTGCACCACCGGAGCTGAGTGGTCCGAGGTGACGACTACCCGGCCGATGATTTCGGCGCATTGGGCACCGTAGGAGCCCGCGGAGAATATCGGTGAATAGTTGGCTACGTAGAAGTCGGCCGAAGCATGCAGGCCCGAGCCCTGGTCATCCTGGTAAGTCTGGCGGAGGTTATCGGCGACTTCAGCGATTTCTCCTGATTGCTCCTCCGCTGTAGCGTCCCATAAGTCGCCGCTTGGGGGAGCGCCGGAGCGCCTCTCCGAGGCCAAGAGCTTGGCCATGTCGACAAACTGATCGTTGCCTGGTACCCACTGTGGGTCGCCCTGTGAGAGCGAAGCTCCCGGGTACAGAGAGTGGAGCGAACCACCGTAGCCGGTCAAGTACATGATGAGCCGTGGGGCACTGGCCGACCGTTTCCCGAAGACAGCAACTTGGATCTGAGCTCCTTGAGAGCCGTGCTGCTGGTCGACCTCGGCAAGGAACGAGAGCGGATAGGTTGGCTCTGTCGGCGCGGTGACCTCCAACGAACTGTAGGGGGCGGGCCAGGAGCCGCAGACCTGGCGGGAGATCATTAGGTCCACGACTCCTGGTGTCGCGATGCGCGAAAGTTCGCCCGCCGATGCGTACGAGCCGGCGTTTGCGAACACGGTCCATTCCTCGTTCACTACGGTTGTCGCGATGGACCGGGTCAGCAGGGAGCCGGAAGGGGCCCAAGGTTAACGGGACTCCGCCGGACAAAGCCGTTGGCCGGCACTATTTAGCGGCGCACTTCTAGCTCTGGCTCGGCCCGTAGCCATGAGCGGAGAGGAGCCGCTCCGGCCTCAGTCGGTCGTCCTCTCTGTGGCCGGTTCAGGTGGGTCTTGGCCATAGATTGGGGAACAGACCAGACGAAGTGACCGAACAAGGAGGCTTACATGCCGGCGAAAGGTTCTGCGGAATGGAAGGGTGACCTGCCCACTGGCGCGGGCACGTTCACGGCGGGCGATAGCATCAGTGGTGGCTACACGTTCAAATCCCGATTTGAGGACGGGCCGGGCTCCAACCCGGAGCAGCTGATCGCGGCGGCCCACGCCGCCTGTTTCTCGATGGCTCTCTCGAATATCTTGGCCCAGGCTGGTAACCCCCCTGACTCAGTGCAGACTGAGGCGACCGTGACTCTGCGCCCAGTCGATGGGGTACCGACCATCGCCAAAATCGACCTCGTCACAGTTGGACGGGTGCCGGGGCTCGATGAAGCCAAGTTCGTTGAGCATGCCTTGGCGGCCAAGGCTGGCTGTCCTGTGAGCCGGGCGCTGGCGAGCGTGCCCGAGATCACTCTAAAAGCTTCGCTGGTCCCCTGAAACCAGTTCTCCGCCGACCCCCATGGTGGCAGGCGTGACGAAGATCGCAATCCTGGACGACTACATCGGTGTTGCCCTCGAATACGGCGGTTGGGCGGCCCTGCCCACGGAAGCGGAGATCGCCGTCTACCGCGAGGCGATCCCGCTGGAGCGCCTCGTCGACGAGCTCTCCGACTACGAGGTCATCGTCGTCACCCAGCAACGGGCGCGCTTTCCCCGGGAGGTCCTCGAAGGCCTCCCCAACCTCAAGTTGATCGTTTGCAACGGCCGGACGAGCAATGTCGTCGACCATGAGGCGCGAACCGAGCGGGGGATCCTGCTCTGCGGGACCGTAGAGACTGAGCAGGGTGCCGCAGTTCGCGGCGACTACGTGCCGCCCCGTGGTTTGCCCGCGCCCTCGGAGATGGCATGGGCGCTCATCTTCGCGGTGGCGAAGCGGACCGGAATTGAGGACAGGGTTATCCGCTCCGGCGGCTGGCAGACGGGGTTCCCCGTCCCCCTCGCCGGCAAGACGCTCGGCCTTCTCGGCGCGGGCCGTCTCGGGGGTGCGATGGTCCCGCTGGCGAAGGCGTTAGGCATGGAGGTCGTTGCGTGGAGCCAGAACCTGACCGAAGAGCGGTGTGCCGAGCTTGGGGTGGGCAAGGTCACCAAGGACCAGCTCCTATCGTCCGCGGACGTGCTTGGGGTGTTCCTTGTGTTCTCGGAACGGTCACGCAACACGCTGCGTGCTGATGACATCGCCAAAATGAAGCGGGGCGCCATCCTGGTGAACGTGTCCCGAGGTCCAATCGTCGAGGAGCCGGCCCTTGTCAACGCCCTCCGTTCCGGTCACCTTGCCGGCGCCGGGCTCGACGTTTTCGATCAGGAGCCGCTCCCGCTGGACCACCCCTTTCGATCGCTCGACAACGTCGTCGTCACCCCGCACGTTGGCTTCGTCACCGAGGACCTTTTTCGCACCGCGTGGCGACTGATGGCGGAGGACGTGGCGGCATACCTCGCCGGAGTTCCGATCCGTGTGGTGAGCGACCCTGCCGACTGCCCGCCGGTGGCGCCGGAGTGATGCCCGCAAAGCACAATCGACAGTGCCGTTGAGCTTTTACACGGCGAAAGGACGACCAGCGGTCGAGGAGCCTCCGGGGAGTGCCACGAAACCATCGGCTAGCTCGGCCATGCTCGACGGGCCCAGAAGCTGAGCCGGTAAAGATCGCAATCCGCAACGACGCTCGCTGTAGGTCTCACCAGGATCCTAGAAGGTGGGGTGCCGCCGTCGTGTTGGTCACCCAACCTGGCTGATCGCCCGGGACAAGCTCAAGCGACACCAAATCGGACGGGAGCAGTTGTCAGCGAAGTTCGGTGAACGACCGTCACGTCTTGCGCCGGTACCTGTAAACGGTGACTGTTGCCCACTTACAGGGAGGGGGCGGGATGACCACGACACGTAGATCGCCCGACGCCGAGTCGTAATCAATGCCCTCGACTTCGAAGGTGCCAGAGCAACAGCTCTCACGGGGCAGGGCCCCGAGGCAGCTGACCCGGCCACTGACTTGGTTGCCGTCGAGCGGTCGCTCCAGGTCTACCTGCAGCAGTTGATGCGCTACCGGCCAAAGCACGGTGCCGGGGTCGTCGGTCGAGCAAAGCAGAGTCACCGGGTCGACGAAGACACCGCCTTGCACATTAAGAACCGAGTGGTCCAGTTCGAGTGTGGCGGCCAGGCCCAAGGCGGTGGGAGAGGCGGCCGAGTTCAGCATCGGCGTGGGAAAGATAAGGAACCGCTCCATTTTGTCCCATTCGCCTGAGACCATCCATTGTCCGTCCGGGGTTATGGCCACGAACGAATTGTTCATCTGTTCCCCGGCAGCTAACGGGTGTACGTAGTCGCGCCTGGTGCCGTCGGCGCCCCGGGCACGGTACATCTTGGTGGTCGCGCCAGGTTTGCCTTGGTAGCAGTCCACAATTACTCCCTCACGGGAGTCGGGGTCACCGATATGCACCCATCTGCCATGGTGGCGAAGGTCCAACGCGATTGAACCGTTACCGCGGTACACCACTCGCCGCCGACCGTCCTGCCTGGTGACAGTCGCGAGCCCTTCATCAGCGAACCACACCGGCCGACGGTCTTTTCCGACGAGCTGCCACGGGCCGATAGCCGTCACCAGTCCGAGACCATAACGCACCTGGTGGGCGCGACAGGCTTTAACGGTCGGATGCCAAAACCCAGGTTCTTTGAGGTCTCCTGTGGGGCCCAGCGGGAGCGCCAGCGACGCCCCGCTGCGTGGGAACCGCCTATTCGTTGGTCGGTTCGGGCGTCGGAGGGAGCCCGAAGACCGGGAACAGAGCCGGGACGAGGAAGGCGTGGATCGCAGCAATGCGACCGCCGGCGATCTCAAGCACGTGGATCTCGAATGGTTCGAGCGCCCCCGAGGGACCGGCGGGCCGGTACACGGCTAACGCCGGGCACCCATTGGCCGCGACCTCGATTACCCGGTCGCGGCCGCCTTCGACCTCCAAGGCGGCCAGGAAGCGGCGGATGTCGGGGATGCCCTGCAGCCACAGCTCGAAGGGCGGCATGCTGAGAGTCGCGTCTTCGTGCAGTAGCGCCACCAGAGAGTCGACGTCGTAGCGCTCGAACGCCCCGATATAGCGGTACAGGAGCTCACGATCTGCGTCGGTCGGCTCCGTCGGCACGGCATCGAGGTTGGCCGCCGCCAGGGCACTCCGGGCCCGGCGCAGGGTGCTGTTGACAGCGTCCTCGCTGATCTCGAGCAGCTCCGCTACCTCGTGAGCCCGCCAGCTCAGGACGTCGCGGAGGATCAGAACTGCCCGCTGGCGGGGAACGAGGTGTTGGAGGGCGGCGATGAACGCCAGCCGGATCGACTCTCGGGACACCGCGAGGTCAGCCGGGTCCCCGCTCGGGGATAAGACCAGGTGGTCGGGGATCGGCTGCACCCAGGTCGCCTCCGGCAGAGGGGCCCCGAGAGCGACCGCACGAGAGGGCTTCCATTCTCGGCCGGTGCTCACCGGCGTGAGGTCCATGGGCAGAGCGCGCCGGCCCCGGCCCTTCAGCATGTCCAGGCAGACATTGGTGGCGATCCGGTACAGCCACGGGCGCAGCCCAGCCCGGTCCTCGAACCGGCCCAGGCCACGCCATGCCCTCACGAGGGTGTCCTGCACCGCGTCTTCGGCGTCCTGGGGTGACGCGAGCATCCGATAGCAATAGGCGGTCAGCTGGCGGCGGTAGGGCTCGAGGTCGCTCAGGTCCTGATCAACGACGGTGGTCACGGCAGTGCTGAGACTACGTTTCTTCACGTCGCTGGGCGGCTTGTATCGTTCCTCAACCTCGAAGCGGCTTTTCGAACCAAAGCTGAGCATGGGGGTTGTCGTCGTAGGCGGGTACCTCCCGATATCCCGAGGTCTGGTACAAATAGATCGCCTCGACTAGCACTCGGTGCGTGTCAAGTCGGATCGTCCGATATTCACGAGTGATGGCGTGGCGCTCGAGCTCTACGAGGAGCCGCCTGCCAAGCCCGATCCCGCGTGCCCCTGGATCAGTCCACAGATGTCGGATCTCCGCAATCCCTGGCGGGGTCCGCAGCACGCCGCACCCGACGGCGCGCCCATTCTCGCGAGCCACGACAAACACGCCCGCCGCTCCACGAGCGTCCGAAGCGGGGAGAAGATCCCGCTCGGCATACCCCTCCGGAAAGCGCGTCGACAACTCCGCCGCGTATGCCTTCAGGCATTCATGGGCTTCGGGAGCGTCGGGATCGATGGTCGCGACCTCGATCGCCGATAGGCGAAGATGGCGTCGGATCAGGATCATCGCCTCAAGTAACTCGGAGCGTTCCTCAGGGCTCAGCGGGTCAAGCAGGTCCACCGCAGCGCGCCTCGACCGATCGTTGAGATCATCAAGTTCGAGTCGTCCCCTCGCTGTCAATTCGGCAAGCCGCACGCGGCTGTCGGCCGGGCTTCGTCGGGTCTCAACGAGACCTGCTGACTCGAGTGCCCTCAGCAACCGGCTGACGTACCCAGAGTCGAGTCGCAACCGCGCTCGCAGGCCACGGACGTCCGCGCCTTCGACCCCGATCTCAAAGAGTAATCGCGCCTCAGCTAGGGGCCGCCGTTGTCCGAGGTAGCGATCGTTGAGGACGCCGATCGTCTGTGTGTAGAAGCGATTGAAGTCTCGCATCTGCTCTGCATCGGCGACGGTCACGCTCATTTATCTGACTTTAGTCAGACAGGCGGCTATGTTGATCGCGTATGCAGTTCGGGTCCGACCAACTGGATTGGGCAGCTGGGATCGTACGGCGCCGGATGCCGGCGACACCGCAGTACGCCTGGCCCCTGTTGTGCGAAATGTTCGGAGCTGAGGTGTGGGTGAAGCACGAGAACCACTCGCCCACTGGGGCGTTCAAGGTCCGCGGCGGGCTGGTTTATGTCGAGCGTCTGCTAGCGGAGCGGCCGGGGGTGAACGGGATCGTCTCGGCGACCCGGGGCAACCACGGCCAGAGCCTGGCGTACGCCGGCACTGCCGGGGGCCTCGGTGTAACAATCGTGGTACCTGAGGGGAACAGCCCCGACAAGAACGCCGCGATGCGGGCTTTCGGCGCCGAGTTGATCGTAGCCGGCCACGACTTTCAGGCGGCCCTCGAGCACGCCCGGGTTCTGGCCGCCGAGAGGGGGCTGGAAATGGTGCCGTCGTACCATCCGGACCTGGTGCTCGGGGTGGCGACTTACGCACAGGAGCTGTTCGCTGCGGCCGGCGAGCTGGATGCCGTGTACGTGCCGGTCGGTATGGGGTCGGGGATCTGCGCCGTGATCGGCGTCCGTGACCTCCTCGGTTTGTCCACCGAAGTGGTCGGGGTCGTAGCCGAGGAGGCCCGCGCCACCGCCTTGTCGGTGGCCGCCGGGCGGGTCATCGCCACCGGCACCGCCGCCACCTTCGTAGATGGTGTTGCCTGCCGGGTGCCCGACCTCGATGCCATCAGGGTGATCGGCAAAGGGGCGGCCCGGGTGGTCACGATCAGCGAGGACGACGCCGCCGAGGCCATGCGTGTCCTCTACCGGACCACCCACAACGTTCCCGAACCGGCCGGAGCGCTGGCCCTGGCCGGCCTCCTCCAGGAGCGGTCCGAGGCCTCCGGCAAACGGGTGGCGGTAGTGCAGACGGGCGGCAACGCCGACTCCGATCTGCTCAACGAGGTTCTCTCCGGCCGCACCCCCGCCCCGTAGCTGGCATCACGCCAGGTCAGGGGCGATTGCCGAACGGACAGTCAGTCAGCCCCGGCCGGCCCGGACCAGGTCATCGAGGGCCTGCATCGTCAGCGGGTACCTGCCGTTCATCCTGGTGGCCACTGCAGTGGAGGGCATCGCCCCAGCGCCAGACCCAGATGAGCCGCTCTCGACGCGCCCTATCCGACGCCGACCGCCCGCGATGTTCCGCATCACGCATTCGGTACTTTATCAGAAATATTTGCGTAATACGTAAAGACGGCGTATAGTGAAGGCATGAGCTACGCACCAGCAAACCCAGGGCCAGCGACCATGCGGCGTCGGGATTGGCAAAAGGAGCAGACCCGCTTCGACTTGGCGCTCGCCGCGTTCGAGCTGGCCAAGGCTGAGGGCCTGGCCAATGTCCGAGTCCCCCAGATCGCCGAGGTCGTCGGGGTGTCGACCCGGACGTTCAACAACTACTTCTCGAGCAAAGAGGCGGCGATCGTCTGGCCGACCGCCCTGCGAGGCGCCCGCCTGGCCGCTGATCTCGCAGAGCGGCCCGCGGGGGAGCCACTCGCCGACGCCCTGGTCGAGGTGGTCGCCGGCATGTACGGGCCCGCCGGCCAAGCAGGGCTGCCGGCCGGATGGCTGGACGGCTTCCGCACCCTGGTGGCGACCGAGCCATCGCTCCACGGCGAGTACCTCAAGGCCCAAGCCGCCGGCGAGCGGGAACTGGCGCAGGCGATCGCAGCTCGCACCGGCTCCGACGGAGCCGATCTCGAACCCCTGCTCTTGGCCGGCGTGGTCAGCGCAGCGGAACGGGCCGCCGTCCTGCATTGGTTCCGGCAAGTCGGGCCCTCCACCCCACTGGTCGAGGTCGTCCGGACCGCGCTCGCCATGGCCTTGCGAGGGATAACCGCCGCCGCCGTCAACCTCTCCTGATCGCCTCCCAACCATCACCACCAGAAAGGAACCCGTCATGTTGTTTCTCTTCCGAGGTCACAACGGTCCCGTAGCCCGCGCCATCGTTGGAGCCCTCCTCTTCATCGTTGGCATCGTCGTTCACGGCGGGGCGATCCTCGCTGGTATTGGCGCCGTCCTGCTCGTGTGGGGCGGGATTGGGGCCATCAGCGCCCAGCGCGCCAGCCGCCGCAGCCACGTCAGCAGCGGCGGTCGGATGTCGTGAGTGCCATTGTCGTCGACCGGTTGACCAAGCATTTCGGGGACTTCGCGGCCGTCGACGGCGTGAGCTTCGAGGTACCTGCAGGACAGCTTGTCGCCGTCCTCGGGCCGAATGGGGCCGGCAAGACCACCACCTTGGAGATGCTCGAAGGCTTCTTGGCCCCAACCAGTGGCACTGCCCGGGTCCTCGACGTCGACCCCCACCGAGGTGACCGCCGGTGGCGGGCCCGGATCGGCCTGGTGCTGCAGTCGACCAGCCTCGACGCCGAACTCACCGTCCGCGACACCCTGACCGTGTTTGCCGGGCTCTACCCGACGGCGCGGCCCGTTGGCGAGGTCCTCGAACTGGTGGACCTCGTCGACGACGCCGAGACCCTCGTTGGCGCGCTCTCCGGCGGCCAACGGCGCCGGGTCGATGTGGCGATCGGGATCGTTGGGCGGCCCGAGGTCCTGTTCCTCGATGAGCCGACCACCGGGCTCGATCCCGAAGCTCGCCGCCGGGCGTGGACCGCGGTGGAGAACCTGACCACCACGGGCACGACGGTGGTACTTACCACTCACTACATCGACGAGGCCGACCACCTCGCCAACCGTCTCATCCTCTTAGCCGGCGGAAAGGTCATCGCCGACACCACTCCTGAACGGCTCCGCGCCCAAGGCGGACCGGCCACCATCCGCTACCACTTCCCCGACGACGCACCGACCGGCGACCTGCCGGCCACGCTTACCCCCCACATGGACCCGGCCAGCCGCGTGTTGGTCGTCCGGGCCGACGACCCGACCGGGCCGCTGCGGGGCCTGCTCGACTGGGTCGACCGGCACCACTTCGACCTCTCCGGCCTCGAAGTCGGCCCGCCCAGCCTCGAAGACGCCTACTTGGCCGCCATCAGCCAACCAACATCGGAAGGAACCCTCCCGTGACCGACACCATCCGCTCCGCGCAGCCGCAGATGCCGAGCGTCGGTCGGCTCCTGGCCGCCCAAATCGGGTACCAGGCCCGCCTGCTCGCCAGCGGCCGGGCCATCACGATCGGCATCGGCTTCCCGATCATCCTGCTCATCGCCTCGCATCAGAGCCACACGCAGACCACCGACGCCGACGTCGCTCGCTACGCGGTCTTCGGTCTCACCCTCACCGCCTGGAACATCTACGGCGTGCGTCTCGTCGGCGCCCGAGAAGCCGGCATCTTGAAGCGCTGGTGGGCCACGCCACTCCCCAGGTGGTGCTATTTCCTCGGCCGCATCCTCGCCACCGTCGCGGTGGCCACGGTCGCCGGAGCCGCCACCGTCGCCGCCGGAGTGCTCCTCTATAACACCCATCTCACCGTCAGCGGCGCGTTCGGCGCACTCGTCGCCTTCGTTCTCGGGTCCTTCGCCTGGGCCGCCACCGCCACCGCCCTCACCGCGGTCGTCCCCACGCTCGAAGCGGCCGCGCCGACCTTCCTAGTCACCTATTTCCCCATCATCATCATCTCGGGCGTCTTTGGTGCCATCAGTGAACCTCACTGGTTGTCCACCATCGCCAGCTATCTCCCTGCCCAACCTCTCGCCCACGCCGTCGGCATCGCCCTGGGGCACACCGCCGGCCACTCTTGGCTCCCCGCACGAGACCTCGTGGTGCTCGCGGCTTGGGCTATCGCCGGGATGGCTATCGCCGTCATCACCTTCCGCTGGGAGCCGCACCGGCCCACCCAGCGACGCCCGGCACGTCCCTCACAGCAGACCAGCCCCACCGACCGCGGCACGGACAGCAACCTCAGCGGCAGCAGTGCCTCGACGGCGACCACCGCCACGCCCATGCGGTTCGGGGCGACCACGCCGAGCCATGCCTGACCACTGGCACAGCTCCGAGCCCGAGGTGCGCCGCCGCGCCGGACGCTCGCGGTGCTCGGCGAGCTCGACCACCGAAGTCGCCGCTACGAGGACCTCCGCGCCGCGCTCGGCGGCATCACCCACAAAGTGCTCACCGACACCCTCCGGCGCGCCGACCGCGCCGGCCTGGTCGCCCGCCGTTGTCGAGCAACCGGGTCGAGACCGCCGCCCTCTACGAACTCACCGACCTCGCCTTTCCCTCGAGGAGCCCCTGCGGGCGCTCGCCTGGCACGCGCGGGGAAGCGGTATCCCGCTGAAGTGGTGGCCGGCGCTCAGATATCTGTGGACCACCCGGTCGCGGGGCTCGCTGAACCAACGGATATACCGCTTGACAACCCATCACCGCCCGGAAGGGAGGTGAACACGTGATTTTCCTTTTCCGCAAACTGGTCGACTTCTTCCGCCGACGCAAGCAACGATGAGCCGCCGAGGCGACACCATGCGGGTCAGTGGGTACCTCGCGTGATCCTTGGTCCCACGAGGGGGACGTAGAACACCGACCAATCCGGTACCGTCATTGGCGTTGAATGACCGCACCGAAGTGCTCGGCTTGCTTTCAAACCTGGATGTCGCGGCCTCCAACGGGTGCCCGGAAATACAGGCGATCGCGCGGTTGGTCGATGTGCCTTCGGGAACCCAAAATGGTTATGGCAGCGCCCGCTGGATTGACTTGTCGCTAAATATGCCTGGGCGCGGGCTTGACTTCGAAGTTCAACTCAAAGAACTCCATAGGCGGGAGCTCGGTCCCCGGCGGAAGATTTGGCGCGAAGTTGCCGTCGGCGAACGCCTGGCAGTCCTCGCGCGAATCCCATAGCTCGAACACCCTGTAACCCGAGCCGGTGGCGCCGCTCCAGTGGCCCCGAAATCCTCGGGCCGCCTGCAACGCGTCAAGGATCCCAGCTTGGCGCATCACTTCCGCGAACGCCGTGCCGGCACCGGGCATCTCCGTCATCATCACAATTGCCGTTCCTTCGATTGTCATGGCTGTTGCCTCCTTGGTCTCTTCTTCGGGGAGGGGTCCTTCGCGGCTCCCACCTAGTGCAACTGCGACCGGACAGAAAAGTCGTCGCGCGTCCAGAAATCTCTGGTCGCACCGTTGCGGCCTGAGATTGACACCCAACCGGTGGGGGCTCCTGGGACTGGCCGGAGCGGTCGTCGAGCGTGCGCCCCGCGCCGATGGCTACTCGCCGCGCCCCTCGTCGTGTGCAACCACCGACGGGAGCACTTCTTCTAAACTGGGAAACCGGACCCTCCTTGAATACCGCCGGGCACCTCCATGGAGCCCGAGTCGAACTGACGTCGGGCCGGAGGTGGTGGGACCTCGGTGGTCCCTAGTTGTTGGCGACAGCGTCCTCCGGTGGTCCCTAGTGGCTGGCGCTCGACATGATGGGACAACCTGAAGGTCCACCAATGGTTTCCTGCATCCCCACGCTCGACTATTCCCTCAGCACGTTTGCCGTGTGAGAATGCTGCATGGCAATCGTGGCGGTGGCTCTCGCCGGGCTCGCGTTCGGTGCCGGTGATCAATACCTCGGAACGCTGACTGCCGCTAATGCTCTCGGCTGGTGGACCATCTCGCTAAGCGGGCTTTCGGCGCCGTGGTTGGTCCTGCCATTCCTCGCCGGGTCTAGGCGCGGACGACCTCGGCGCGCGGCGCTGGCCGGTGAGGTGATCGTCTGGGCAGCGCTGGCTGGCTACTTCGCTATGACGCTGAGCCCGATGGAGGGCGTGCACTTCCACGTGACTGCTCTGGCTGACATCGTTCGGTCCGACTGGCGTACCGAGCTTGGCGGTACGACGCTAGGGCCGTTGTTCGGGTGGTTTGGTTACCGCTGGACCACCCACCGCTCGCTGTTGGCCGCGATGCTCGTCACCGGGGCCCTCTGCTTAGAGCCGCTCGCGGTAGTGGCAGTAGGACGCGGTGCCGATCACAGCCACGCCGTCTGGATGGCCGAGGTCATGGCTGGGCTCGGCGCCGGCGCGCTGTTCCTCGCTTCCGCTCGCGGGCGCCACCGAAATCTAGCCTGAGGTCGGGGCCGGGCGGTACGAAGTGCATTAGTTCATCTAGCCATAGGTTTGCATAAGCTCGGCAGACCTGAGCTATTCGCAGGTGGTCCTGCCTGGGCGTCGTCGGGCCGACAGACGTGAGCAGATCCCGAGCCGGTCCACTGTACCCATGTCCTGTGACATCTACACCTCGCATCCTTGGCGGGCGCTCAAGAACAACTGGCTGGCTGTGTACTAGCGAAACCCTCCCAACATCCTGAGCGAGGTTTGTGCTGGTTGAGCGATTGTTTGCCTTCCCACCCAACCGATCCGCCCGTCTGAAACGAATAGACAGTGGCATTGGACAACCGGGAGCACTGCGTGGAGGATCGAGGCATTGTAAGAACCGCTGACCAAGGTGCGGAAGCCATCAGCCTCCATACACACCCGTGACGGCGTCGAGTAGCCCGGAATGCCCCCTGATGAATGACAGTTCGGCGGTAGAGGAGCCGCCCGTCGAGCATGGCTACCCAGATCCAAACCAACACAAAGGTGTCTATAACGCAAAGGAGCAGTAAATGGCCGATATTTCCCGTCGTCGTTTTCTTGGTCACGCAGCAATAGGTGCTGCCGCTGTAGGCACAGTGGCCGCCATCGGGCCATCCATTCTCAGCACCGTAACCGCTTCGGGCGCGTCCGCTTCCCCAATCGGCACGGCGGCCCTGACGCACGACCATTCCTTGACTGGAGAACGAGGACCGCAGCCCGAGCTAATGGCACATGTCGTTGACCAGTCGTCCGGCACGATCTCTTTATATTCCGGGACGAGGATGGTCACCTTCCAAAATCGCGCTGTCACCGACGCCCTGTTGAAGGCGCTCCAGTGAGGTCGCCGGCCATGCCGTCTCTACATACCGCCCGAGCAGAGGAGATCTGATCAATGTCATCACATAGAGAAGCACCCGGGACGTCAAAAGACCCGGTGGTCGATAGCACTGACCTTTACGCCTTCGTAAGTCCAGACAAGCCAGACACCGTGACCATCCTGGCTAATTACGTACCGTTGCAGGACCCGGCGGGCGGCCCCAATTTCTTCGAGTTCGGGGACGACGTCATCTACAAGATCCACATCGACAACAACGGCGACGGCCTCGCGGACTGGACCTACACGTTCAAGTTCCATACCGAGACAGTTGACCCGAACACGTTTCTCTACAACACCAGCACTATTACGGCTCCGGGGCCCGGAAGCTCAACGTACGCCAATTTCAACCGGCCCCAGCTCTACTACGTCACATTGGTTGACGCCGACGGGCACGAAAAGATCCTGGGTGGGGGCCTCCCGTGCCCGCCGTGCAACATCGGGCCGCGTTCAACGCCGGACTACCCGTCCCTGTCGGTTGCCGCTCACCGCACCTTACCGTCAGGAGAGCTTGTGTTCGCCGGCCAACGGGCCGAAGGCTTTTTTGTCGACCTAGGTTCGATCTTTGACCTAGGCGGCTTACGACCCCTCAACAGTCATCACCTGATCCCGCTGGCAAACGCGAGCGGAGTCAATTCATTGGCGTCCAAGAACGTACACACCATCGCCATTCAAGTGGCGATCAGCAAGCTCACGTCAAGCAATACTCAGCCGACCAGCGTGACTGACGCGGCCGCCGTTCTCGGGATCTGGACGACTGCCCATCGCCAGACGGTGCGGAGGATCGCCGAAAAGGGTGTCGTGGCCGAAAGTGGCCCGTACGTTCAGGTGTCCCGCCTCGGTAACCCGTTGGTCAACGAGGTCGTGGTCCCGGTCAGCTTGAAGGACTACTTCAACAGCCAGGAACCTGTGAAAGACGTTCAGTTCGCGGCAGCGGTGCTCCAACCGGAGCTGGCCGCGCTAATCCCCAAACTGTACCCGGGGGCGTTCCCCAATCTCGCGGCCTATCAGGCCGCCGGTAATAAGCGTACTGATATAGAAGCTATTTTCGTGACGGGGATACCGGCCAGCGTCCTGCCGAGCGCACCGACCAACGTCGGTGGCAAGGCAATTGCCGAAATGCTCCGGCTAAACGTTGCGGTGCCTCCCACGACAGTTGGTAGCACCGGTTATAGCGCACTTGGCGTCATCGGAGGGGACGTAGGGGGGTTCCCCAATGGGCGTAGGCCTCAAGACGATGTGGTCACCATCGCGTTGCGCGCTTTGGCTGGGGCGACCATCCCATTGGTCGATAAGAGCTATACAGTCGATGCGGTTGTTAGTGCAGTAGGCGACGCTGCTCCGTCGGAGCCCAGCTGCTACCAGGCAGGCTTCCCTTACCTTGCCGATCCGCACGATGGCTACGACAACCCGTCCACCACCCCATTGGCGAACCCCGACTCCGAGTAGGCAAAGTCAAATGTCGCCTCAATCGCTGCCGCTGAGGAGAGGTCTCGGAGCCGGAGGAGAAGAGCCTTTCGAAGACTCTGGCCCCGGTTCCGGCCCCCCGGATGCCCTTGTCTTGGATATAGGCGACGATGTGGGAGCCCTGATCATCTACGCCGAAGAGGCCTGTCTGGGGTCAGAGATAGACCTGACCCCAGCTGGGGCTCCTCAGAGCCACCACATTCACACGATGATCCGCCGCCGCCGGGCGACAAATAGGGATGTCATCGCAGGGCTCTTCCCGGAACTGGTAGAGGGTACATACACGGTCTGGGGCCTATCGGGCAACGGGCCGATGGGAGAAGTCACCATTGTGGGGGGCCAGATCAGTGAGTTCCAGGGTGGAGACTGTGGAGTGACCGGGACCATGAACGAAGTTGTCGCCGATCCGCACCATCACCACAACTCACATACGCACACCCACCTGTAGCCTCCATAACGCGAGTTGCAAAGATATAAACTGCCTGCAGCGCTCATCTCCACCGTTCGTCACAAAGCCGCCACACCCACTGCTGCTTCCGGCTGCAACTTCGTCGGCTGGCAGGCTTGCTGGACGCGTGTTGATTGTCTTCCGCCACTCATTTCTGACGACGTTAGCTCGACATCTTCCGTGACGAGGATCTCGCTTACGCCCAGCGACTCAGCCGTGCCGGTGTGACAGTCGCGTTCCACCTCCGACCTGGCGTGCCGCACGACTTCGAGACCTACGCCCACGCCAGCGATGTAGCGCGCCGGTCAATTGCCGACCGCCTCCGGGCGCTACAAGGGGTATAGCGAAACCGGACGAAGGGCCCACACCCGTCCAGACAAGGAGCGCACACCATGACCGATCCAGCCCCGTCACCGCAGCTGTCCATACCGCCCGATGACCCGCACCGACACCTTACCGTCGCACGACCCGACGACGACGAATCGCTAACTCACGTCGGCCTTGTCGGCGACACCTACACGATTCTGGTGACTGGTGACGACACTGCCGGCAAGTACACCCTCATCGACATGCACGTCCCGCCCGGTGGCGGCCCCCCACCTCACCGTCACGACTTCGAGGAGATGTTCACGGTCCTCGAAGGCGAGGTCGAGCTCAGCTTTCGCGACCAACACCTCGTGGCCAAAGCTGGTGACACCGTCAACGTTCCAGCCAACGCGCCACACGCCTTCCGGAACGCCTCCGGCCAAGCAGCACGGCTGCTGTGCATGTGCACCCCACCCGGCCAGGAAGCGTTCTTTACCGAGGTAGGTGCCCCCGTGGCATCTCGAACCGAATCGCCGCCTCCGCTCGGCGACGATGCCCAAGCTGCGTTCATCGCCAGATCGAAAGCACTTGCACCCGAATACCGCACGGAGCTTCTGCTGCCGTAAGGGTCATGGATCGGGGGTCGGGTTCCGTAGACAGTCAGGCTGATACCTGTGTGACCTTCGGGTCGGTAACCCGAAGGTTTAGGAAGGTCGGTGGCAATGACGCGTCGTCATGTGCCTACGCCTCGGATGATGGGAAGGCAGCGTGGGTCGCGATGAGGGCGAGGATCGCATCGAGGGCGATCCGCAGCGGGCGCGTGGAGCGCTGGACCTGGCCTAGGAGGAACCCGCCCTGCAGGGCGGCCAGAAGGGCTAAAGCGAGATCGTCGGGGCTAGCCGAGGCGGTGAGGTAGCCAGAAGCTTGCATGGAGCGCAGGCCGTCGCGGATGGCATCCGCCCAGCGCTGGAAGCTAGCAGCGATGTCGAAGCGGGTCTCGGGGTCAGTCTCAGCGAGTTGGCTGCCGAGAGAACCGATGGGACAGCCGCCCCGGCAGCGCAGCTGACGTTGTACGTCCACTACCGCATCGGCCCAAGCCCGTAGGCCGTCAAGGGTGCCCAGGTCAGCCAGCGCTTGCTCTTGGGCGCCGACAACGCCGTCTTCCTGGAACTTGATAACAGCGCGAACCAATGCCGTTTT
>Ga0182015_10003970_pt1 | contig 16213 bp, 18 predicted proteins | sample 712P3MmetaG_FD_120478 | JGI IMG/M metagenome (GOLD analysis project Ga0182015, IMG submission 120478) | Permafrost microbial communities from Stordalen Mire, Sweden - 712P3M metaG | ecosystem: Environmental > Terrestrial > Soil > Wetlands > Permafrost | place: Sweden: Stordalen | collected... | reverse complement strand
GTCGGTTCTCGGGGGCCTGTGCGGGGCGGGCCTGCTGCTCGCCCTGCCGGGAAACGTCTTCCGGCGAGCGGTGCCGGTGCTCATCGTGACCGCGACGGTCCTCATGGCGCTCCAGCCGCGGATCGGCAAGTGGCTCGCGAGGCGCGGCGAGCGGCACGTGCACGGCGGCCGGCCACTGCTGGCTTCGGTCTTCGCGACGGGGATCTACGGCGGTTACTTCGGGGCGGCGCAGGGGGTGATCCTCATCTCGCTCCTGGCGATCTTCATCGACGACGACCTGCAGCGCCTGAATGGCGTGAAGAACCTGCTCGCCCTGCTGGCGAACAGCACTGCGGCGCTGCTGTTCATCGTGGCGAGCCATATCTCCTGGGAGGTGGTGGGGCTCATCGCCGCCGGCTCGGCAGTGGGCGGCCAGGTCGGAGGGATCGCCGGGCGGCGGCTCTCCGCCCAGGCACTGCGGGTCATCGTGGTGATCGGGGGCCTCGCGGTGGCGTCGGTGCTGTTCGTCAAGTACTGGTAGGTGCTCCCCGCGCACGGCCGCAGCCAGGGGATCCACCACACTGATACACCCTCTTGGGACACTGGCCGGGAGACAACAGCCCCGATCATTGGAGCGAGCCGGTGGCCGAGCCGAGACGTGCAGTCGAGAGCGCACCCGGAGGAGCCGACTTCGCGCGCGACGTCGTCCGTTGCATCGTCTCGCTGTCCGACGAGGGTCCGGCGGCCGGGCCGCTCAGCCTCCCCTTCGGGCTGACCGCCTGGATGCATCGGCACGGGGCCGGGGTCAGCGACACGATCGACACCCTGATGAGCCTCCGCACGGCCCTGCTCGTTGCGGCTGGGCTCGACGCCGGCAGTGAGCCGGTGCCGCTGCGGGTCGCCGATCCGGTGCTGTTCGTGCTCAACTTGGCCGTCTACCTCGATGGCCTCGTCGAGCGTGCGGCGAGGGTGCTCGGGGTATCGCGAGGAGATGCCGCCGATGCCGCCGTGGAGTTGCTGGGATCGAGTTGACCGCCCTCGCGCCGCTGCGGCGGGTGCCGTCGGCTCGTGACCCCGCTCGAGCGCTACCGTGCCAAGCGCGATCCGGAGCGGACGCCCGAACCGGTTCCGCCCGCTGAGCCGCTCCCGAGCCGGCCACGCCGGCGACGCGGCGCCGAGCTCTCCTTCGTGATCCAGGAGCACCACGCCCGCTCGCTCCATTGGGACTTCCGCCTCGAGCACGACGGTGTGCTCGTCTCGTGGGCCGTGCCGAAGGGCCTGCCACCGGACCGGGGCGTCAACCATCTCGCCGTCCACGTCGAGGATCACCCGTTCGAGTACGGGAGCTTCGAGGGCAAGATCCCCGATCGCGAGTACGGCGCCGGCGTGGTCAGCATCTGGGACCGGGGCACCTACGAGTCCACGGAGTGGACCGACCGCGATGTGAAGGTGACCCTGCACGGCAAGCGGGTCGAGGGCCGCTACGGGCTGTTCCAGACCGATGGCGACAACTGGATGATCCATCGCATCGACCCCGCTCCGCCCGGTTGGGAGCGCCTGCCCGAGCTCGTCCGCCCGATGCTCGCCACCACCGGACCACTTCCTCCCGACGACGGCGGTTGGGCGCACGAGTTCAAGTGGGACGGCGTGCGGGCCGTCGTCTACGTCGACGGCGGGCGGGTCCGCGCCCTCTCGCGGAGCGACCGTGACGTGACGACCTCCTACCCCGAGCTGCGGGGTCTGGGCGAGTCGCTCGGGTCGCTCCAGGCCGTGCTCGACGGCGAGATCGTGGCACTCGACGACAAGGGCCGGCCGAGCTTCGAGGCCCTGCAGCCGCGGATGAACACCGTCGAGCCGGGCCGGGTCCGCCGGCTCGCCGAGTCGGTCCCGGCGACCTACATGATCTTCGACCTCATTCATCTCGACGGGCACTCGGCCCTCGACGTCCCCTACGGCGAGCGCCGCCGGCTGCTCGAGGGCCTGGAGCTGGCGGGGCCGCACTGGGCGACGCCCCCCTCGGAGACCGGCAACGGCCCGGCGCTCCTGCAGGCGGCATGTGACACCGGGATGGAAGGCCTCGTCGCGAAACGGATCGACAGCCCGTATCGACCGGGTCGGCGCGACCCGAGCTGGGTGAAGGTGAAGAACTTCCGCACCCAGTCGGTCGTGATCGGGGGGTGGGCCGTCGGCCAGGGCCACCTGGAAGGCGACCTCGGGGCGCTCCTGCTCGGGATCCCGGGCCCCGGCGGCCTCACCTACGCCGGCCGGGTCGGGACGGGGTTCACCGAGTCGCACCGGGCCGCGCTGCTCCGGTCGCTCGCCGAGCTGCGGCGGGACACGAGCCCGTTTTCGGGCACGATCCCCCGGTCGGAGGCGGCGGGGGTGACCTTCGTCGAGCCCAAGCTCGTGGGCGAGGTGCAGTTCAGCGAGTGGACGCGGACCGGACGGCTGCGCCAGCCGGCCTGGCGCGGGCTGCGCCCCGACCAGCGACCCGAGGAGGTCGTCCGTGAGCCCTGAGCAGCGCACGGTCATCGAGGTCGAGGGCAGGCGGCTCAGCGTGTCGAATCTCGACAAGGTGCTCTACCCCGAGGCCGGGTTCACCAAGGCCGACGTCATCTGGTACTACGTCCATGTCGCCCCGGTCCTGCTGCCGCACGTGCAGGGGCGCCCCCTCACGGTCACCCGCTATCCGGACGGGGTCACGGGCGAGTCCTTCTTCGAGAAGCACACCGCCCGCAAGGCGCCCGACTGGACGCGGTCGGTCCGCGTACCGCGCAACGCCCGGCCCGACGGGTCCAACTTCATCGAGCAGCTCGTCCTTGACGACCTGCCGACCCTCGTCTGGGTCGCCAACCTGGCCGCGCTCGAGCTGCACGTGCCCCAGTGGCGCTCGGTCGAGGATGGCGCCTACGGACTCGTCGACCTCATGGTGTTCGACCTCGACCCAGGCGCGCCGGCGACGGTCGTCGAGTGCTGTGCCGTCGCCGGCTGGCTCCGCGAAGAGCTGCGGGGCCGTGATCTGGCTGCCTATCCGAAGACGAGCGGCTCGAAGGGGCTGCAGCTCTACGCCCGGCTCGATCCGCCCTGGCCCTGGGAGGAGGCGCACTCCGCCGCCCACGACATCGCCCGTCAGATGGAGCGCGAGCACCCCGCCGAGGTGCTCTCCAACATGCGCCGCGACCTCCGCAAGGGCAAGGTGCTCATCGACTGGAGCCAGAATCACGGCGCCAAGACCACGATTGCGCCCTACTCGCTCCGCGCCCTCGCCTTCCCGACGGTTTCGACGCCGGTGACCTGGGAGGAAGTGGAGGCGGGGGAGCGGGGTGGGGGCGAGGGGCTTCGTTTTGTGGCGGGGGACGTGCTCGAGCGCATCGAGTCCCTCGGCGACCTGTTCGCACCGCTGAGCGAGGCGCCGCCGGCGCCCCGGCCGGCCCGCCCTCGCCGGCGGCCGACCGATGCAGGTGCAGCCTCGTCCCGGCCGAGCGGCCCGCGACGGCCGAAGGCGAAGCCGTGACCCGGCGGGTCGCGCACCGCGCCGTTTCGGGCCTGGTGCTCGCGCCGGGCGCAAGCGCCGGCCGGGACCAGAGCGCGCTCGTCGCGATCGACTCCGCCCTGGCACCCGAAGGCGTGCGGGTCGAGCGGATCGACTTCCCCTACCGGCTCGCCGGGCGCCGGGCGCCCGACCGCCAACCCGTCCTCGTCGCGACGGTCGTGGCCGCGTCGGCGCAGCTGGCCGCCGACCTGTCGGTGCCCAAGGACAAGGTCGCGCTCGGCGGCCGGTCGATGGGCGGCCGGATGTGCTCGATCGCAGCAGCCGAGGGCCTCGCGGCCGCGGCGCTCGTCCTCGTCAGCTACCCGCTGCATCCGCCCGGCAAGCCCGGCAAGCTCCGGGTGGAGCATTTCGGGGCGATCGAGGTGCCGTGCCTGTTCGTGTCGGGGACCCGTGACCAGTTCGGCACGCCCGCCGAGCTCGAGGAAGCGACGGCCGCGATCGCGGGGCCGGTGACTCACGTGTTGGTCGACAACGGCGATCACGGGCTGCGCCGGCGCGACGACGAAGTGGCCGCCATCGTGGCGGCATGGGTGCTCGCGCTGAGCGACGGCTGAGCTGTCGGCCGGCCGCCGGCGATGGCCGGCTGCCGATGGAGGGGTCTACAGCCTGGGTTGATCTCGCTCCATTAGCCTGAGGAGAGGCTCGAGGAGGTCAAGGTGCTCCAGGTGCAGACGGTCAGCTTCAACGCCATGGCGGATGGGACTCGCGAGGACTACGAGCTGCTCGACCGTTACGCCGAGGAGTACGAGCGGACACTCGCCGATCGCGTCCTCGGCGCCCTTGGGGCGCTCGAGACCTCGCTCGGGGGTTACAAGGTGTCGCGCCTCGAGCACTCCCTGCAGTCGGCCACGCGGGCTCACCGGGACGGGCGGAGCGAGGAGTACGTCGTGGCCACCTTGCTGCACGACATCGGCGACGAGCTCGCCCCCTATAACCACGGTGAGCTGGCCGCCGTGGTGCTGCGTCCCTTCGTGTCCGAGGAATGCTGGTGGATCCTGAAGCACCACGGCGTCTTTCAGCTCTACTACTACGCCCACCATTCCGGCGGCGACCGCAACCTCCGCGACCGCTACCGCGAGAGCCCGTATTTCGAGGCCTGCGTCGAGTTCTGCGAGCTGTACGACCAGAGCTCGTTCGACCCGGGTTACGAGTCGTTGCCAGTCGGCTTCTTCGAGCCGATGGTGCGGCGGGTCCTCGCCGAGCCTCGCTTCCTCGGCGGCGACATCAGCTGAGTCGGGCGCTCTTCGCGGCGCACGAGTTGTGATGCTGGCCCAGGCGCCCTAGGGTGAACCCGAGGGTGCCGCCGTTCTTCGTGGCAGCCGTGCGAGGTTCATCCGCGAGGGGGGAGAAGGCCATGAAGGCGTTCCGGTTCGTTCCAGTCCTGATGTTGGCTTTGTCAGGTGTGCTGGTGACCGCAGGCGCGGCGAGCGCCGCGACTTCGCCCGGCCACCGACAGCCGCCCGGCCACAGACATCACGGATCCACCTACAACTGCACCGGCGGCAACGTTCCCCCGGGCGTCTACAACTCGATGGTCATCACCGGTGTGTGTTACATGCCGGCAGGCACGATCGTTGTCCGGAGAGACCTCAAGATCGCGCAGGGGGCCTTGCTCGACGCGGCCACCACGGGTGACCCTGCCGGCAATCCACTGTTGCCGGCGACCCTCCTGGTCGGAGGCAACGTCTCGGTCGGTAGTGGTGCCGTTCTCGTCCTCGGCTGCTCGCCGGCCGGCGGATGTCACGCCGTCACCTATGACCGCATCGGCGGCAACCTCACCGCCTTCGGGGCAGAGGGAGTCGTGATCCAGGCGGTCTCCATCGGCGGCAACGCCACCGTGATCGGTGGCGGCGGCGGCGTGGCTGGCGGCGCGAACTCCGGAGCGTGCTTCGCCAGCCCCATTCCGGCGCCGTGGTCCGAAGACGCCGCGCTGAGCCAGGGACCAAACGGCTCCCCCCAGTACACCGACTTCGAGGACAGCTCGATCGGCGGCAACCTCAGTGTCATCGGCTTGCAGACCTGCTACATCGGTTCGTTTCGTGACCAGGTCGGCCGTAACGTCAGCTTCATCGGCAACACGACGAGCGACCCCGACGGCAACGAGTTGGGCAGCAACGTGGTGGGCCGCAACCTGACCTGTCTCGGCAACTTGCCGGCGACGCAGTTCGGCGACTCCAGCGCGGCCCCGAACATCGTCGGAAGAAGAGCGATTGGAGAGTGCGGGTTCAAGGTTCTGGCCGACGACCCGGCTCCGGCGCCTGGTAGCTCGGCCGGCATCGCCGAGCACCTCTCGGTGAGCGCCTGGAGCCTGCAGAACTACTCTGGAACGCACACCCAGGTTGGAGCGAGCACTCCGATTTCGCTCGGGACCCCGAGCGTCACCGAATCCGGTGACACCCTTGTCGCCGAGTTGGACAACGTCGTCTTTGCCGGAAACGGCCTCAACGGATCGGCCACCGTGGTGCCGAGCGCCCCTCCGGGCAGTTCCGGTGAGCTAGTCGTGGTCACCGTCCGTCCCAACGGTTCGGAGTCGTTCGAGGCCTTCGACACCTGCAGCTGCAGCTTCGACGGCCAGAGCGGCACCGTGGACCTCACGGCGTACGGGACGGTGTCCCCCAATGGCTCGACTCGGGGCACGTTCCTCGTCACCTCTGGCGGGTCGTCGGTCGGCGGTGGACTCGACACGCTGGCCGGCTACGGAAGGTTCTCCAGCTACGGTGAGTCCTCGGGGACCTTGCGCCTCGTCGAGCATCTCGGGATCACCTGAGCCAATCTCGGACAGGGCTGACCGCGGCGCCGGCGGCGCAGTGGTCAGCCCTGTTCACGTTGCCGGCCGGTCGCGTTTGTATATACGTGAGCAGACCTTATATATACTGCTCAGGTGAGCAAGCGACTGGTGGACATCGACGACGAGGCGCTCGAGGCTGCCCGTGCCCATTTGGGCACCGACACCATCAAAGAGACGGTCAACCAAGCGCTCCGCCTCGCCGGCCAGCGGCACGAGGCACAAGTGGGCCAGGCGTTGGACGTTCTTGGCCGTGCGAAGCTGGCCGACCGGAGTGAGGCGTGGCGCTGACGCACCTGGTGGACACGAGCGTGCTCACCCGCGTCCGATCCCCTCAAGTACGGGCCGGACTCGATCCTTTCGTTCGTGCGCGGGTTGCCGCTCGAGCTGGAATCACGGACCTGGAAATCGGCTACTCGGCCCGAAGCGCCGCTGAGTGGGACGCGCTCACAAGGGCGCTTGATGTGCTCGTGCTCGTCGAGACGACTGCCGATCACCTTCGTCGAGCGAGGCAGGTCCAGCGGCTACTCGCCCAGAAGCACCAACGCGGGCGGAAGGTCCCAGACCTGCTCATCGCCGCTGCGGCCGAAGAACAGGGACTCACCGTGCTCCACTACGACGCGGACTTCGATCGGATTGGCCGAGTGACCGGCCAGCCGACCGAGTGGATCGTCCCTCGTGGGTCGGTGCCCTGATCTCAAGCGGCGCCAGCCCTACGGGCGTGCCGCCAGCGCCGGCCACCTTCGCCCGACAGGAACATCCGCTAATTGCTCGACTTTGGGGGGCACATTAATCGTCGCCTCTGGCGGCGGCGTCGTCGTTAGTGCGGAGGGTGCTGACCGGACGCGGCGTCCCGATGAGTGTTCAGTCGAGCATTCTGACGATCAATCCGGACGGGTGTTTCCGATACGGATGACATTCGCACCCGCGATCGCGTCGTAGTCGCGATCGCGGGTGACGACGGGGATCTGCTCCACGATCGCGGTCGCGGCGATCAGCGCGTCGAGAATCGGGACGCGTTGCTGGCGAGCTCGGAGGTCCGAAACGATACGAGCGAATGTGCGCGCGACCTCGGCACCGATCGGCAGCGGGTCCCAAGTCGACTCCACCGCCGAGAGCGTCGCGACTCGCTGAGCTCGTACATCTTCTTTGGCCACGAGCACACCGATCGTGAGCTCAGCCAAGGTGATCACGGAGATCTCGGTCTCGGTGACGCCGGGCATCTCACCGAGTGGACGCCCGGATTCAGTGGCCACGAAGAACGAGGTGTCGAGCAGCGCCCTCACACGTCGTCCGTCGAGTCCGGCACGAGCCTCCGAAGCTCGTTCAAAACGCCCGCATCCGCGGCGTGACGAGAGGCGATCCTGCGCGCCTTCTCGACCGGTACCGCTCGGCGGCGCAGCAGCGGCACCAGCTCGGCAACGGGCCGGCGGTCCACGGTGACGGTGATCTGCTCACCGGCTTCGACTCGGCGCAAGACCTCGCTCACCTTGTTGCGCAACTCGCGAACGGAGACGGAATTGCTCATGACTCGACCGTAGCACATGTAGCCACACTCGGAAGCCGCCGGTCAGTTTGACGGGCGCGGTGCTCTCCCCAGCTGCGAAGACCTCCCTTAGGGCCGTGCCGCCAGCGTCGTCACCCCTTCGCCCGAAAGGTCGGCGAGCACCTCACGCCGGCCGGTCATGGCGAGGATCAACGAGGAGAGGGTCCCGCTCACCTCGGGGCCGTCGCCGTTGGTCCAGTTGGCGTCAGTCGCCTTGAGTCGCAGGCCGGAGATGCGACGCTTTGCCCCGACGATGAGATTCGAGCCCTTGTAGAAGTCGGCCACCGCGACGAGCGAGGCCTCGGGGACGTCGCGGTGCAGGCCGAGCGGCCGGCGGATGTCCTCGGTGTGGATGACGACCTCCCCGAGCATTGCCGTCACCGGCCCCGGGGGGTGGTTCCGGCGCAGCGCCCCGGCCCGCATCGCGGCCGCGAAGCCGGACGGGTCCCCCGCGCTGTAGTGCTTGGCGTCGGTCTCCACCATCTTGTTGAAGCTGAAGGCCGCCTTGGCCATGTGGCTGAAGAACACCCGGGGCGACGAGTCGGTCGCCGCGATCAGGTGCCCGGCAAGCTCACGCACGTTCCAGTGGGGGCAGAGCGTGGCGCTCGCCCATTGCTCGGGCGTCAGCGACTCGAACAGATCGCCGCAGGCCTCCCGCTCGACCTTGATCTTCGGCCAGTCATCGCTCATCGCTTGCTCCTGTCGTCGTGACCAACGCTCGGCGCGCCGCCTACTGGGCTTCGCCGGTGGGTGCGAAGAGGCTGAACATGGCGCCTTGCGGGTCGCTCAGCGCCGCCATCGGGCCGATGGGCGTCTCGAACGGCCCCGCGACCACGGTGGCACCGAGCTCGCCCGCCTTGGCCAGGGCGGCGTCGATGTTCTCAACGGCGAAATAGACGTGCCAGTGGTTCGGGACGCCCTCCATCGGGGGCGGCTGGCTGCCTCCCACCATGGCGTCGCCGGCCTTCAGCACCGTGTACGGATTCCCGTCCATGTCCATCGACTCGGTCGTGAGCCCGACGACCGCACCGTAGAAGGCAGCGGCGGCCTCGGCGTTGTCGGTGATGAGCTCGTTCCAGATGAGGGTTCCGGGCTCGTTCACGAGGCCGGCTCCGAAGTGCTCCTTCGCCTGCCAGAACAGGACCGCGGCGCCGGTCGGGTCCATCACGGCCGCCATGCGGCCGGCGTCCATGACGTCGAACGGCGCCATGAGCACCTGTCCGCCGGCGGCGGTCGCCCGCTCGGCGGCGGCGTCCACGTCCTCGACGGCAAGGTAGGTGTTCCAGCGCGGCGGGGCGCCCTCCATGCCGGGTGCTTGGGGGGCGATGGCGGCGACGACCGCGCCGTTCTTCAGGGCCATCGAGTAGACCGCGCCCTGTGGCATCGGCTGGTCGTCGAACCGCCAGCCGAACAACCCGCTGTAGAAGGCCTTGGCGGCATCTTGGTCGGAGGTCTGGAGGTCCACCCAGTTGGGGGTTCCTTCGGCGTAGGAGGTGCGTGCTGGCATCGAGGTTCCTTTCGGTTGTGGGATCTGCGGGTCGGATCGTGTGAGGCGGGCTCTCAGGCCGCCCGCCCGGTGAAGGCGACGAGGCGAGCGAGGTTGTCGGCGTCGGGACCCGCCTGCAATTCCGCAGCGAAACGGTCCCCGTCCCGCATACGCGGCGCGATCAACCCCCGCGCGAGCTCGAGGACATAACCGCTCAAGGCGTCGTCGACGGTGACGGTCTGGTTCGTCGCCTTGGCGAAGTCCCAGGCGTGCACGAGGAGCTCGACGGAGAGGATCTTGGTCGCCACCTCGGCCGGAAGCTCCGAATCGCCGAGCTTGACCATGCCATCGAGTCCCCGCTTGCGCCAAGACTCGAGCGCCACCTGCGAGGCGTCGGCAACCCGGACCTCGGCGGAGCCTTCCTCGGAGACGGCCATGGTGGCGCCGGCGGCCGTGCCGAGTGAGCGGAGTGATCCGAGCAGGTGCTCGAGGAGCTCGTCGACGGTGTACTTGGCACAGGGCGTCGGCGCGCTGGCGTCGTCGGGCCCGATGCCGCGCAGCACCCGCTGGCAGATCGCGAGGCAGGCTTCCGCCGAGGCGAGGTGATCTCCGGGCTCGCCCGCGATCCACTCGTCGGCGCCGGCGTCGCCGTGCTCGGCGGCAGCGACGAGCCGCTCCGCGTAGTGGTTCCAGCCTTCGAGATGGCCGGCGGCCTGTTCGGGTGTCAGCCCACTGTGGACGAGGCGCACGTTCGTGCCGCCCTCTGCCGGCTCGAGGGTGATCGTCACCGTCGAGGCTCCCGGTGGCAGGCCCTCGTCACCCTCCCAGCCCCAGCTGTAGACGAGCCGCTTCCCGGGCTCGATCTCGGTGATCGTGCCTGCTGCGGTGTGGCCGGGAACGATCGTCCAGCGGTACTCACCGCCCGCTCGCAACTCGACGCGGGCAGTGACGGTCTGCCACCGCCGCAGCCGCTCGGGCTCGGTCAAGAGGGCGAAGGTCTCGTCCGCGCCGAGCGGCACGAGCACGGTCTTCTCTGCCGTCATCCTGTTTCCTCCACCGGTCGATGGCCGGGCAGCCGCCAGCTGCTCGAGCTCCTTGGTCCAGAACACGTCGAGTGCCTCGCGCAGCGCCGCCATCCCGTTGGGATCGAGACGGTAGAAGCGGAAGCGGCCTTCTTGGCGAGCTTCGACCAGTCCTGCATTCGATAACACCCCCAGATGCTGCGAGATCGCCGACCGCGTGACACCGAACTGGGCGGCGAGCTGGCTGACCGGCTGCTCGCCGGCCGACAGCAGCTCGAGGAGTCGCCGCCGGTTGGGCTCGGCAAGGACCGCCACCAGATCGGGCACGCCATTACGTTAGTCGAGACTAACACGTTGAGGGTACCGTTGCGCAAGGGCATGTTCGCTCGTGCGCCCTGGGGTCCTGCACTCGTGCGCTCGTGCACTCGTGCACTCGTGCACTCGAGCTCAGGCGTGGCGACCGACTGCTCGGAGGACCCGCATGGCGTTGAGGGTGATCATCTCGTTCGGTCCCGACCGCCCCCAGTTGACAACCTCGGCGTTCCAGGCACGTTGGCCGCGGGTGGCGTCCTTGCCGGCTCCGGGCGGCTTCCACCAGCACCCTCCGGGACTCCATGTGCCGTTCGCCAGCCGCCGGCCCTCGAGGACATCCGTGGCATCTTCAAGACGGGGATCGGCGGCGTGGCCGAGCCGCACCAAGATGTGCAGGCCCTGGAGGATGTCATAGTGCCAGTAGGGCGGGTAGTGGAGCACGAGCCAGTCCGCCCTCACCGGCTGGCCGGTCGAGAGCGAGCGGAACAGGTGATGGGAGAGGAACAGCTCGGTCGCCCGCTCTACGGCGGCACGGGCGGCCGCATCGCCGGTGGCGAGGGCATACTCGTGCAGCCCCCAGGCCGGAGCCAGGGACTCGTGGAACGAGGAGCGCCGTCCGCTGGCCTTCTGGTCGCAGTTCCAGCCGCCATCAGGCCACTGCCAACCGAGGAGCGATTCGGCAAGAAGCCGCACCCGATCGTCGCCCGCCAGGCCCAGCCGACAGCACACGGCCAGGGCGTTGCCCTCCTGGGAGGCGCATCTGCGCGCCAGGCCGTCGATCACCGGCACGGCCTGGAGGCGCTCCGGCCGGACCCAGCAGCCGAGCACCTGCTCGGCCGCGGCGAGCGCACGCGGCTCGCCGGCCGGGACGCCAAGTTCCACGAGGGAGACGAGCCGCCAGTGGGCGCCGGTCCAATTGCGATAGGCATTGACCCGAAGCCGAACCTGGCTCCTGGCCACGAGCGCCATCCCTGCCCCGGTCGGAACTTTTCGGGTTGCTGGCCGCCGAGGAGGGCAGCAACCTTGGGCCCCGACAGGATGGCCGCCGCCTCCTCATCCACCTCCTCGTCCAACAAGTCTCGCCTCGTCAAGACGCGCACGGCCGGCTCGTTGGAGTGCAGGAGAAACTCGATCCCAGCCGCCCATCGTCCCGCGGCATCGACCACTCCGCGAGTGTCCCATAGCTGGACAAACGGCTGGCACGATGCCGTGAAAAAAGGACCGGGGAGCTCGACCTGCGGCGGCGACTGTCACGGCGACGGCGGGTCAGGACGGTCGGGCGGCACCGACATGCGGAGGCCGATCGCCAGCCGCTGGCCGGTCTTCGGGGTCCCGACCCGGTGGAAGGGCCGCCCGTCGCGGCGACCGGCGAGCCCGGGCCCGCGCAGTATCGTGAGGCTGCCCGGCTCGGGCTCCCAGGCGGAGACGACCGTTCCGCTCCGGTCGGCGCAGAGGGCGAACTCGGCCGTCCCGCGCAAGCTCAGCACGACCACGAGCCGACGGTGGCGCTTCCCGTCCAGATGCGAGGTGATGCCGATCGAGCCGGGCCGGTAGCGAATGACGCCGGCCTCGTTGATGCTCCAGGTCCGCAGGCCGCGAATCGCCTCACCCTGGCGCTGCACCTGCTCGCGCACGGACCGGCACAGCTCCGCGATCAGGGGGAAGCCAGCGAACGGCCGGTCGAGGTCGAAGCCTTCGATCTGCTGTCGCACCTGGGCGAACTGCTCGCGGTAGCTCCGAAACGGTCCCCCCTCCACCTCGTCGACCAACCTCGCCAGGTAACCCGGCGCGAGCGCAGAGCGGACGTATCCTGCCCCCGAGGCGACGACGTCCGCGAGCGCCGGCCGGAGATCGAGATCGGGGACGAACGCCTCGATCAATCCGGCGCCGCCCATCTCGTGGAGCCTACGTCGGCCGCTGCCGGCGGTGAGCCCTGAGGCAGCGGAGTAGCTTCTGGCAACAAGTTGACGAGGAGGCTGGCGCGGTGCGGATGTCGAGGCTGTTCGGTGAGACGTTGCGGGATGCCCCGGCCGGGATCGAGTCGGCCGGCCACCAGTTCCTCCTCCGGGCCGGCTACGTCCGCCAGCTCGCCCAGGGCATCTTCTCCTACCTCCCGCTCGGCTGGCAGGCGATGCTGCACATCGAGCAGATCCTCCGCGAGGAGATCGGGGCCATCGGCGGCGTCGAGCTGTCGATGCCCGTGGTGCACCCGGCCGAGCTCTGGCAGCAGAGCGGCCGGTACCAGGCGATCGGCGCCGAGCTCACCCGCTTTCACGACCGGCGGGAGCGGGACATGGTGCTCGCCATGACGCATGAGGAAGTGGTCGCGACGCTGGCGGCGAGCGAGATCAGCTCCTACCGCGAGCTGCCCAAGCTCGTCTTCCAGATCCAGACCAAGTGGCGCGACGATCCGCGCCCGCGGGCGGGGATCATCCGCGCCCGGGAGTTCACCATGAAGGACTCCTACACCTCGACCTCGACGAGGCGGGCCTCGACACCCAGTACCGGGCCCACCATGCGGCCTATCTCAAGATCTTCGCCCGTTGCGACCTGCCGGTGATCGCCGTCGGGGGCGACGTCGGCATCATGGGGGGCAGCGACGCGCACGAGTTCATGTACCTGTCGCCGCTCGGCGAGGACACGCTCGTGCTGTGCGACCGCTGCGGCTACTCCGAGAACCGTCAGGTGGCGACGTCGCGCAAGGCCGCCGCCGAGCCGGAGGGGCTCCTCGCGATCGAACGCGTCGCGACGCCCGACGCGAAGACGATCGAGGAGCTGGCGGCGATGCTGGGGGTGGCGAGGGCTCGGACGGCAAAGATCGTGTTTCTCGTCGCCGAACGAGGGGGCGAGGACGGTCGACCTGTGCAGCGCCCGATCGTGGCGGTCGTGCGGGGCGACACCGACCTCAACGAGGCCAAGCTCGCCAACCACGTCGGCGGGGCCGAGCTGCGCCCGATGACCCTGGAGGAGATCGCCGCCATCGGGGCCGTCGCCGGCTTCGCCTCGCCGATCGGGCTGACCGGGGGCGACGTCGTCGCCGACGAGCTCGTGATGGCCTCGCCGAATCTCGTCGCCGGCGCCAACGAGGAGGGATGGCATCTCCTCAACACGAATGCAGGACGCGACTGGCAACCCGACGTCGTGGCCGACATCGCCTCGGCCGACGACGGTGACGGCTGCTCGGTCTGCGGCGAGCCCCTGCGCACGGTCCGCGGGATCGAGGTGGGCAACATCTTCAAGCTGGGCACCCGTTTTGCGAAGGCGTTCGGCGCGACCTACCTCGACCCGGAGGGCAACGCCCAGCCGATCGTGATGGGCTCCTACGGGATCGGCGTCGGCCGGCTGCTGGCCTGCATCGCCGAGGAGCACCACGACGAGCGCGGACTGCGGCTGCCCGTCGCCATCGCCCCGTATGCGGTGCACCTGACGGTGCTGCGCGGGGCCGACTCGCCCGCCGGCGAGGTCGCCGAGCGGGTCTACGCGTCGCTCGGGGCCGCCGGTGTCACCGTGCTCTTCGACGATCGGGGCGAGCGGCCGGGCGTGCAGTTCGCCGACGCGGATCTCATCGGCCTTCCGGTGCGCCTGACCGTGAGCGAGCGCTCGATCGCCGCCGGCGGCATCGAGCTCAAGCGCCGCGATGCGGGCGAGTCGCGCGTCGTCGCCGAGGACGCCCTCGTCGCCGCGGTCCGGGCCGAGCTCGAGGCTCCGGCGCAAGCCTGAGCGGCCGGTACGACATGGCCGATGGCGCAAGGCTCGACCGGGCGCGGGTAGCCGGGCTGCTAGCCGCGGAGCGGGAGCGCTTCGTCGACCAGCACCCGAAGGCGATGGCCTTCCGCCGGCGGGCAGAGGACTCGATGCTCTCCGGGGTCCCGATGAACTGGATGACGAGGTGGGCGAGTCCCGCCCCCATCGTGGTCGTCTCGGCCAAGGGGGCCGAGATCGAGGATCTCGACGGCCACCGCTACGTCGACCTGTGTCTCGGTGACACCGGTGCCATGGCCGGCCACGCACCGCAAGCGGTGACCGACGCCGTCGCCGGGCGGATGAGCCGGGGCGCCACGTTCATGTTGCCGACCGAGGACGCGATCTGGGTCGGCGAAGAGATGTCGAGGCGGTTCGGCCTGCCACGCTGGCAGTTCTGTCTGACCGCGACCGATGCCAACCGTTTCGTACTCCGGCTCGCCCGCCAGATCACCGGTCGTCCGCTCATCGTCGTGCACAACTGGTGCTACCACGGCTCGGTCGACGAGACGATCGCGTCGCTCGACCCCTCGGGGCGAGTGGTCCCGCGGGAGGGCTCCGTTGGCCCCGCGTTCGACGTGTCCGAGACGACGCGCGTCGTCGAGATCAACGACCTCGAGGCGCTCCGCCGGTCGCTTGCTGACGGCCTCGTCGCCTGTGTCCTCGTCGAGCCGGCGCTCACGAACATCGGCATCGTCCTGCCCGATCCCGGCTATCACGAGGAGCTGCGCCGGCTGACGAGGGATACCGGCACGCTGCTCGTCATCGACGAGACGCACACGATTTGCGCCGGGCCCGGTGGCTACACGGCCCGGTACGGGCTCGAGCCCGACTTCCTCACGATCGGCAAGACGATCGGCGCCGGCGTGCCGGTCGCGGCCTACGGGATGAGCGAGGGGACGGCGTCGCGCGTCGTCGAGAGCACCTGTTGGAAAGACGCCGACGTCGGAGGGGTGGGCGGGACGCTCGCCGGCAACGCGCTGTCGCTCGCGGCAACGCGGGCCACCCTCGAGCATGTGCTCACCGAGACCGCCTTCCAGTCGATGGAGTCGCTCTCTCTCCGGCTCACCGAGGGAGTCGAAGAGGTGATCACCCGCCGCCGGGCGCCCTGGCACGTCACGCGCCTCGGGTGCCGGGCAGAGTACCTGTTCAGTACCGACCGCCCACGTACCGGCGGTGAGGCGGCGGCCGCCGGCGACGCCGAGCTCGACGAGCTCGTCCACCTGGCGATGCTGAACCGGGGCGTGCTCCTCACCCCCTTCCACAACATGGCCCTCATGTCGCCTGCGACGACGGCCGAGCAGGTCGACGCCCACACCCACGCCTTCGACGAGATCGCCGGGGCGTTGCTGGCATAGCGCGTCAGGGGGCGGGGCGGGGCGGCGTCAGGGGGCGGGGCGGCGCGGCCTGCGCGAGGATCTTCGGGTGATACCGAAGCGAGCGCGCTGCTGTCGTCGCTCGAGAGCCAGCGGCGGCACGTCGTCGGGATCCTGGAAGGCCCTCCGAGCGACGCGCTGCTGCGGCCGGTGCTGCCGAGCGGATGGACCTGCCTCGGGCTCGTTCAGCACCTCTGCATCGACGTCGAACAGTTCTGGTTTCGGCGGGTGTTCGCTGGCGCGTCAATCGAGCCCGACGGGTCCGGTGACGACCCTGCCGCGCCGTGGGTGGTCTCGGCCGGCACCGCACCCGACGCGGTGTTCGACCGCTATCGCCGGGAAATAGCGCTCGCCAACTCCGTCATCGCGGCGCCGTCCTTGGACGACGCGCCGTCCTGGTGGCCCGGTGATCT
>Ga0182015_10003969_pt1 | contig 16215 bp, 13 predicted proteins | sample 712P3MmetaG_FD_120478 | JGI IMG/M metagenome (GOLD analysis project Ga0182015, IMG submission 120478) | Permafrost microbial communities from Stordalen Mire, Sweden - 712P3M metaG | ecosystem: Environmental > Terrestrial > Soil > Wetlands > Permafrost | place: Sweden: Stordalen | collected... | reverse complement strand
TAACTAGTTTCCGCAAGAGGAATTCGAGAACAACTCCAAATCCCTGTCAAACCCCAGCGATTGTGCCTGAGGGGGTACACAGGGTAATCCACATGCCTGATTAACGCGGTGGTCTCAATGGGTCGGCGCAACACTAAAAACTCTCACTTCTCCTGGACTAACAAATCAGGCCGGTCACCACTCTAGCTGCTTGAGGAGAGATTCGGCCGATTCGGGGTGGGAATTAGGATGTCCATAAAGCAAAGCCCGCAAGAGTTTGCGGCTTGGCCTTGTCGGTCAGCTTAGTAGCTACTTCCTGCACACCAGTCCTTTCGCAGAATTACATGAAGAGAAAGATCAAGGTTTTACTCGTCGATGACCACGCTTTGGTTCGGCGAGGATTTCGATTGGTCATCGAAGATGAGATTGGCATCACGGTTGTGGGTGAGGCGGGCGATGGCGCCCAGGCAGTCCAGATGGCTCGCGACCTCAAGCCTGCAGTCGTGCTTATGGACTGCTCATTAGTTGGAATGGATGGCATATTGGCTGCCAGAGAGATTATCAGATCATGTACCGGTACAGCAGTGTTGATCTGCAGTATGCACTCCGAGGATTCCTGGGTGCGCCGAGCCATCGAAGCGGGTGTTCGCGGATACATTTTCAAAAGTGTAGTGGATCTTGAGCTGGCCTCAGCGATCAAGCGCGTGGCCGCAGGCGAACTCGTGTTCGATCCGCAGATCGTCGAGCAGCGTGCACGGGAAGGCAACGGGAAATGCGAACTAAGTCCGCGTGAGCTTGGAGTCTTGCAAGCGATCGTGGACGGAAAATCGAATAGAGAGATCGCCACCCATTTTGATCGCAGCATCAACACCATAGCTGTACATCGCGCCAATATAATGAGAACGCTTGGTATCAATAAGACTGCCAACCTCGTCGTGTACGCGATCCGTAATGGGCTGGCAAGAATAGTATGAAACAGAGGTACCAAAATGCGCGTCACACCGCATTCGCTCGCCGATTTTTGGCAAGTACGAACCTCGGCGCAGACACCATCAGGATGTGATTTCCCGCGTATTGTTGGAGGCTCAAGCGGCAAATCACTAAGTAAAAAGAGCGTTCGACTTCGTTTACAGACTGGATTAATAATCCTGATGGTGGATTCGGTGCAGTTGCCCCGAGAAATTGTAAGTCCGTAATAGAAAAGGAATTCGTTTCAAGGACTGTCAGCCACCGTGTTGCCCGCCTATTGCAAACTCCGTCTTTCCACCGCTCGTTCTGAAGTGCTTGACGTTTAGATTTGGACCGTCGTATGCTCTGCCTCCTACGGAGGTCTTCATGACCACAAAAAAGGGCTCAACGAAGAAGGTAACGGGCAAACCCGCAAAGAAACTTACCACGCCTAGGGGGCAGAAAATCACCAACATGAAAGGCAGCGACTTCACGATTACAAAGTACCTGGACAGTTCGTCGCCAAAATAGTAACGCCGCAGGCCAAGCGGATCAAGTCTCCGGTAGCTTTTCATCCAGCTCCGTCGCTAGCTTTCGAACATCCGTGGCATCTTTAAATTCTTCCACTTGCTGGCTGGATGATTTGACATCGACTCCAGAGTGTTCGCACAACGATTGCAACATTTGAAGCATAGTCGTAAGTTCCTGCTCAGCGAGCATTCCAACCTGCAGGTCTAGATGGGAGCGCCTTTCAGCTGCACGCGCCATGCGGTTCTGGCTGATTAAGACGAATATGGTGAGGAAGACACTCTCCGATGAAACCACTAAAGCCAAAATCCCAAATGGAAACGGATCAAAAACTCGGGTGCCAGAGAACAACCTGAGGTTCATAGCCAGCCAACCAAGCACTAGTGTCAGATTTAATCGGAGAAAGAATGTGTTACCCACGGCTTTTACGACCGCGTCGCTAAATTTTTCGGTAATAGTTCGGCGAGTGAGAGCTTCCTGTTCAAGCCTCGCTATCGCCTGTATATTAAATTTAGATGGATGGTCAATCGGAAGCCTTGGCGCATGGCTCATCGGGACAGTTCCTCATCAGCAATGTCTAGGCTTTACACCGGATCTCCACCATCCCCGTTTCACCTGACCTCGTGAAGGCTGCCCGGCCTTGCGTCCGTGCCACCCGTAGCCCTTGCTATAATCTCGCCCATGAAGGCCCGGCGATCACATCGAGATCAATCTCTACTCCGGCGAAATTCTCTACGCCGTCGTATCCGCCGTCATCCCGGACGTGAGAGGCACGATGATCCGCGCTAAGAGCGGAGACCGCGTGTTCAAGGTGAAGGAAGAGCAGTGCTCGCCGTACGCTCCTACGTACACATGGCTGCACGAGTGTTCATACAAAGATGGACTTCGTTCTGTAAATTACGGAATCTGAATTGCAAACGCCCAAACAATCGAATGCACCACGCGGTTTATTCCGGGCTCTAACGTGACTGTGTCAGGCTAGTGATTAACTCTCGGAGCTAACCGCGCGCAAAATCGCCGGGTCACTTGCCACGTCATTCGTCGCCGAGCCCTGCGGATGAATTATTGCGGCAGCCGAACTCATGTTGTCGCGCGCTACCGCCCTCAAGTTTGGCTTCGACCGAGTATGACAGTTCACCGACATCGGAGATACTGAGGCGTTCGGCCGTGCGCAACTCGCTGCCGCGATAGAAATAAACCTTTGATATCAGACAGGTCTGCCCTTCCCAACCCTGCGCCGACGCCGAGCCGTAACCATCAGGACCGATGCAGCCACCAAATAGACTTGTGCTGAGTCCCGTTCTCTTGGCTCGGTTCTTGGCGCTTCTCAAAACACGGTTGCACGCCCGGGAGCATAGTTTCTCAGGGTTGGCTTCGCTCTTCGGAGGATGCTTTTGGTAATGTTCAAGAACGCGGAACGTAACGTCCAGTGCGTCGTCAGGAAGGCCATCGACGAGACGGTGTAGGGCTTCGCGGTCAAACATTTGTCGTCTCCTACATCTCAGCATCTCGGATTATTTAATCGTCCGCAATCCGTATAAAACCCGGTCCGGCGATGTGAGACAAGGTACTTCTGGCCCGTAGAGTCCAGAAAGTGGACGGGACTCAAGCGGAGGGAGTCCTTCGTAGTTTGCCCGGTCCGGAAGCCGCCGGGTCGCCAAGGCACGGAGTGGTGCGCGGGTGGCAGAGCACAGGAAATATAGATGTCACGAGTGCGTCCCTAATCGATGTAACGGGCGCAAGATGCTGATCAGAATTCAGCGTCGAATGTCAACAACTACATCGACTTCACGGTTTCTCGATGACTTTTTCCACTTGTCCGATCTTATGTTGGATTTTACCTCCTATTTTTTCCGCTCAGAATTGTTCGTGGCCCGACCTATCTGTTCCTTAATCTTGCCTTTCACTTCGTGAACTTTGCCTCCGACTTCATCTTTAGTACTCGGCTTCATGCTGTCCTCCATCAGAACAATTTGAATTCCAGACGCTGGATTACTACCTGCGCCAACGGGAATATCCCCAGCCCCCACCACCAAGCAGAAACACGACGAGGATTACGATCAATATAGTGCTCATTTGAATCCTCCTGCGAATTAGAGAAGTTGGTTGCCCGCCCCGAAGAAGGGTTCTTACTCCCCACTTGCGATGCTATGCGCGCGCGGAAGGAAAATCTGTCCAATTTGGCACACGTTAATTTTGTTGGACTTATTTCAGCCAACGTCCACAACAGCACAGACGCTCGCTTGCAGTATCGTTACGATCGTATTTTGATCGATGGAATGTGGCGGCCATGTCCCCCCTGGGGAGTGACTGCACACGGTGGTCCGAGCGGGCCTTTGCAGTTTGAACGCTTGGAAGCTGCCCTTGCCGCCAAATTCCGTCGCTACACCAAGAAATGGTGGAGGGATGAACACATGGCAAAAGCTGACAACACGACGCTTGACAGCGTCAAGAAAGAAATGGCGAAGCCACGCATTTCCAAGTCGGCAAGAATAGCGGAACTGAGTCTGGACACTTCGCGAACTCCGGCAGCTCCCAGCACCAGCATGCCCGGAACCGTCGATAAAATTATTCCTCCACGGCTCAGCCAACCGGAAAAGGCACAGATTACTGTTGAAGGTGCCGATCACCGGCATCGAGATCTCCGTATTGAAAATATCTTAGTCGACGAACACGGCGAAGATGTCAGGCTCAAAAAGGGCGCTCACGTTAACGTTGTCGTCAGCCAAAAACGTCAACGGGCACAATTAATGCCATGGGCTAAGCGGCACGGGCAGCCCACTCAGTGAGTGGTATTGCTTCGGTCGAGGCTCCTATGGCCAGCCCGCTGCGATAGGCTCCATTGCCGGCAAGTGGACGCAGGGCCTCGGCGGCCTGCCGGGCGGTTGTGAAGTCGGTCTGTCCGTGTGCGTGTAATGTGGCGGCGGTGGTCAGAACGATGAAATACATGATGAGGTTCGGAAGATGAGGAGCAATCGTGGTGCCCAGAATGGCCACCAGCACCGCTAGGAATCCGCGTGACCACTCAGATGGGGCACGAACGTCACCGCCAGCGCGTGCCTCCAATCAACGTGGGCATAGAACGAAGCCAACACGTAGGCGAACAACACGAGCGTCAACCACTTGAAAGCCTTCGCGATCAGCTGGTAGGAAGTCCAAAACAATAGCCCAATGATGAAGAACGCGCAGGCCGGAATCCAGATCAGCGATCGAATTCCGGTGATGAGTCCGGTGACCTCCGCCATGCCACCGAGGTCCAACTACTTGCCCTAGCCTTCAAGTGAGGATTGTTTCTGGTATGCCGGTTTCGAGCAGCTTGGCGAACTGCTCGGCAGCTACCGGGCGGCTAAAATAGTATCCCTGCGCTTCATCACATTGGTGCGCTTGAAGAAATGCCAGCTCTTCTGGCGTCTCGACACCTTCCGCAACGACTCGCAATTTCAGACTTCGGGCCATGCCGATTATTGCCGTCACGATGGTTGCCTCTTCGGGAGTGCAGGTTATTTGACGGACGAACGACTGGTCGATTTTGAGCGAGTCGATCGGAAACCTACTGAGATAACTCAAGCTGGAATAGCCCGTACCAAAATCGTCGACCGCGACCTGTACCCCGCTAGCTCTGAGTGTTTTGAGGACCGATGCGGCGAAGTCAGCATGCTTCATGAGAACACTTTCGGTTAGCTCCATCTCAAGAAATCTCGGATCCAGGCCCGTATCATCTAGAATTGCAAATACACCTTCGAGAAAATGATCGTTTCGGAACTCGACCGCAGAGATGTTCACCGCCATGGTGGTTGGAGAAAGGCCGGCATTCACCCACGCTCGAGCTTGTTGGCAGGCTTCACGAAGAACCCAGTTGCCGATCGGCAGAATTAAGCCGCACTCCTCCGCGACTGGGATAAATTGTGCCGGAGAGACCTTCCCTCGAATGGGATGGGTCCAGCGCAGCAATGCTTCCGCGCCGGTAATCCTTCCTGTCCTCAGATTGACCTTCGGCTGGTAATGCAGCGCGAATTCCTCCCGTTCCAGGGCGCGCCGCAAGCTCTCCTCGATGGATTGTCGCTCCACGGCTCGGTGGTTCATGGCTGGCTCAAAAAACTGATAGCTCTGACGCCCGTTTTCCTTAGCCTGGTACATCGCGGTGTCTGCGTTCTTGATGAGCGTCTCCGCATCCAGTCCGTCGTCGGGATAAACGCTCACGCCGATGCTCGCGGTGATGTGAAGATCGTGCTGGTCGATGGGATGAGGATCCCCGACGGACTGCAGCATTCTTCTTGCTGTAACGGCAGCATCCTCCGGTCGTCCGACTTCGGAAAGCAGCACAATGAATTCATCGCCTCCCTGCCGGCTGACCGTGTCCGAATCGCGTACGGAAGCCACCAGCCGTCGTGCGACGGATTGAAGAAGTTTGTCCCCGATCGGGTGTCCCAGGGAATCGTTGACATGCTTGAAGCCATCCAAATCCAAAAACAGCACCGCGACTTTTTTCGCGTGACGTGATGCCAACACAATCGCCTGATTCACACGGTCATTCACGAGCATCCGATTGGGCAAGCCAGTGAGGGGGTCATGCTGTGCGTAATGGGTCAACTGCAGCGACATGTCTCGGGCCACGCTCACGTTGCGAATTGCGGCCGTTATTAAAGTTCCTTCGGCGCTTTCAAGCGGGCTCAACATGATCTCGATCGGAAATTCGCTTCCATCCTTCCGCCGCGCCGTGAGTTCGATTCCCATACCGATCTGCTGTGCCCGCGCATCTTCGGCGGATCTGAGATCGTCCGTAGCCAAGCGTTCCGCGAAACCTTCCGGAATGATGTTCTTTATCTTCTGCCCGAGAAGTTCATTGCGATCGTATCCGAACTGCTTTTCGGCTTGAAGATTCAGGAGCACTATTTTTCCGGCTTCGTCCACGATGATTATGGCATCCGGAGCCGCTTCCAGAAGACCTCGGTATCTGGCCTCCATCTGGACCAGATGTTTCTCGGCCGCTTTGCGCACAGAAATGTCACGGCCGATGGTGGAGGCACCCACAACATTTTCCAGTGCGTCCCGAATGGGCGATACAGTGAGTTCAATCTGGATTTCTTTGCCGTCTTTTCTTGTACGAACAGTCTCGAAATGCTGGACGGTTTCACCGCGTTTCAAACGTTTCAATATCTGGGGAATCTCATCTGGGCGACCAATGGGGACGAGTATGCTAACGGGCTTCCCGATGGCCTCAGCCGCGGAATACCCATACATCCGCTCCGCGCCGAGGTTCCAACTGGTGATGATTCCATCCAGTGTCTTGCCTATGATCGCGTCATCGGAACTTGAAACAATCGATGCTAGCCGACGTAGGTCTTCCTCCGTTCGCCTGCGGTCACTGAGATCGCGGATGGCACTGGAGACCAATATTCCTTGCTTCGTGTCCACCGGACTCAGCCGGACCTCGGCGGGGAACTCGCTGCCGTCTTTGCGCAAACCAAAGAGCTCTACACTTGCGAAGATCTGTTCGGTGGGGGCCGTCCCAAACTCCGAGTGCTGTTTGCTATTTTGAGCTCGGGAAGAAAGAGAGACCAGCATCTTAGCAGGTTGACCAATCAACTCTTTCCGGTGGTAGCCAAACAGTTTCTCGGTCTGCACATTCACCAAAACAATTTCGCCGGACCGATCAAAGATGACAATGGCATCGGGCGCTGCATTGAGTAGTTCCCGGTATCGCATGCTCGAGTCTTTTCCTAAGCCAGAAAGCGTAATAGCTGAAATATGTAACTATATATTTATATATAACTACTTATAGTACCTGATAATTTAAGCTTACAATTGCCGGGCCGTCAGAGTTGCTCAGAATCGCACAGGAGACTATTTTGTGTCCTATTGAATAACATAAATTAATCGAGGACGTCCAAGAGCGGATGGCTTCAAACACATCAACGATACCTACGGACATATGTGTGGAGACGCAGTCCTAAAAGAAGCAGCGCGGCTAATTGGCTGCGCCCGGCCCTATAACACGGTTGGTCGCTATGGCGGTGAGGAATTCCTCACCGTTGTAGTTTCCGCCGATGAGTCCATCGGCCAACGGTCGGTTGGAATTCGGGATGAACACTCAATTTTCCTCGCCTGGGGCTCTCGCCGATGATACCCTACCCTGCCTAGAGGGCCGCCGGCGCCCGTTTCCCCACAAAGCGGCTCGGATATCCCTTCAGAGAAGGTCATTCCTGGAAGAGAAATGCCCGGGGAAATTGGTTTGTCTTTGCGCAGATCGCCGCGCTGAGGCCGTTGATTGAGTGTAATTGGACGTCCCGCGTCGAGCCCTGAGCTACGAGACGTGACGCGGCGACAACGAATAAGAAGCGAGGGTGGAATGCGTGTGAACAATGCCTGGAAGGCTGTGAGGCGCTGGAAGGCTTTGAGCATTGCGGCTCTGGCCGGATCGCTGCTTGTGGCCGCGCCGCTGCATGCGCAAACGGTCACCGCCACCTTGGGCGTCGGGATGGATCCGGCGACCGCGGCAGTGAACCCCGTAACGAATCAGATTTACGTAGCCAACTTTAACTCGAACAACGTGACCGTTATTGACGGCGCCACCAACGCCACTTCCACGGTAACGGATCCCAACGCGGTAGGCCCCGGTGCCATCGCCGTGAACCCGCTCACCAATAAGATCTACGTGGCCAACAAGACCAGTAACAACGTGACGGTGATCGATGGCGTCACGGACACCACCACCACGGTGACGAATGGGAACGGGATCGCGCCGTTTGCCATGGCCGTGAACCCGCTCACCAACACGATTTACGTGGCCAATCAGACCAGCGGCAACGTCACCGTGATTGACGGCGCGACCAACACCTTCCAGACCGTCGCGGCCGGCAACTTCCCCGTTGCCCTCGCACTTAACGCGGTGACCAACCAAATTTACGTGGCCAACGGCCACGGCTCCAACGTCACCGTGATCGACGGGGCAACGAACAGCACCTCCACCGTCGCCGCCGGGACGCAGCCTTCAGCCGTGGCGGTGAACGTAGTGACGAATAAGATTTACGTGCCCAACTTCGGCAGCAACAATGTGACGGTCATCGACGGAGCCACCGACGCCACCACCACAGTGACGGATCCGAACGCGGCGGGACCCTTTATCGCGGCCGTGAACTCGGTGACCAACAAAATTTACGTCACCAACGTCAGCGGCACAACTGTCACGGTGATCGACGGCACCACCAACAGTACCGTTGACGTCGCGGTCGGGACGGGCCCCGACGCACTCGCCGTGGACACCACCACCAACCAGATTTACGTCGGCAATTTCAACAGCAACAACGTCACCGTAATTGACGGAGCCACGAACAACACTGCGACGCTGGCGGTCGGAACCGGACCCGAGGCAACGGCGGTGAACCCGGTGACGGACAAGATTTACATCGGCAATTCCGGCAGCGCCAACGTCACGGTCATCGACGGGGCCACCAACGCGACCGCCACCGTGGTGGCCGGGACGGTGTCCAACGGAGTCTTGGTAAACCCGGTGGCAGTGAACCCGGCGACGAATCAGATTTACGTGGCCGGCCAGAACGCCAACGCGGTAACCGTGATCGACGGGGCCACGAACAATACCACCACAGTGGCGACTGGGACGGGCCCTTTGGCCGTGGCGGTGAATCCACTGACCAATCAGATTTATGCGATCAATGAAGCAAGCAACAACGTGACTGTAATTGACGGGGCGACAAACAATACCACCACGGTGGCTGCCGGGGTAGCGCCCTTCGGCGTGGCGGTGAATCCGGTGACGAACCAGATCTACGTGGCCAACGAGAACGGCAACCTGACGGTGATTGATGGAGCGACGAATTCGACCACCACGGTCACGGCTGGAACAAGCCTCCCTCGATCCTTGGCGGTGAATCCGGTGACCAACAAGATTTACGTGGCGTATCTCGGCAGTGGCAACGGCACGGTGATTGTTATTGACGGGGCCACCGACGCGACCACCACCGTGGCGGTTGGGATGTCGCCTTTTGCCTTGGCCGTGAATACCGTGACGAATCAGATTTACGTGGCCAATCATGCCAGCAACAACGTGACGGTGATTGACGGACTGACTAACACCGTCACCACGGTCACCGATCCAAACGCGGTGCAACCCACTGCCGTGGCGGTGAATTCGGTGACGAACCAGACTTACGTGGTCAATGGGGGTAGCAACAACATCACGGTGATTGATGGCGCCACGAACAATACCACGACGGTGGGAGTCGGCAATGGGCCTTTTGCCGCGGCGGTGAATCCTGTGATGAACAAAATCTATGTGGTCAACGCGGGCGGCAATGTGACGGTGATTGATGGGGTCACGAACAATGCCACCGCGGTGGCAGCTGGGGTTGGACCCGTCTTTGCGGCGGTGAACCCGGTGACGAACCGGATTTACGTGTCCGACGACGTCAGCAGCGGCACCGTCACGGTCATTACCGAGGAGCAGGTGCAGGCGATTCCGCTGACCACCACGATCACGCCTCTCGCCGGGAACATCACTACGTCCCAAACGCCTAGCTTCTCGTTCAACGTTGCCAGCACGTTCGCTCCTACCGCTCCGACGCCGGATGCCCTGTACTTCCAGTTTGATACCGTGCAAGGCCCGTGGACCGCGGCCACCCCGAACCCCATCACGCCTCCGCCGGACTACATCGGCACCGCCCCGGCGCTTTCTGCTGGCACGCACATCATCTACGCCTACGCCACCGACGGGCAAGATGCCACATCTAATATGACCACCTCCAACGGTGGCAGCAGCCCGCTCATCGGCGCGATCGCCTCGTATCTTTTTACGGTTTCGCCGCTCGCGACTGGGCCAGCAGTTTCGCTAAATCCTGGGACCGTGAATTTCGGCAGCCAGCCTGTGGGCATGTCAGCCACTCCAATAACGGTGACGCTCACCAACACCGGCACAACCAATCTCGTATTCACCAGCGTCGGGGCTCCCGCAGGCACGAATGCGGGCGATTTCGTCATCCAAACCGCCAGCACCTGCTCCGGAGGGTCCACCGTCACACCCAACAGCTCCTGCACAATTGTTGTCGGCTTCACCCCGTCCGCCTCTGGAGCGCGAACCGCGACCATTACGCTCGTGGACAACGCCACGAACTCCCCGCAGTCCCTCAACCTCACCGGCTCCGGTACGCTGCCGCCCGCGAACATCACCGCAACCGGCGGCACACCGCAAAGCGCCACCGTCAGCACGGCCTTCGCCGCGCCACTGGCGGTAACCGTCACCGACGCCACCAATGCTCCCGTCCCCGGCATCACCGTGAGCTTCAGCGCTCCGACCACCGGCCCAGGCGGAACATTCGCCGGCGGGGTCAACACCGCGATCACGAACGCCAATGGCGTCGCCACCTCGGCGGTCTTCACCGCCAACGCATCGGTCGGAAGCTACATGGTGACCGCCACGGTCGCCGGCCTGGGCGCGTCCGTATCGTTTTCGCTCACCAATACCGCCGCCGCAGCTCCCGCCAGCATCACCGCCACCGGCGGCACGCCGCAGAGCGCCACCATCGGCACCGCATTTGCAGCTCCATTCGTCGCGTCCGTAAAGACTGCCGCAGGCGTTCCCGTAAGTGGAGCGACGGTTACCTTCAATACGCCGAACGCCAGTGGAGCAAATGGCACGTTCCCCGGCGCTGCCGTCAGCTACACGACGACGACCAATGCCAATGGCTTGGCCACCTCGGCGGTGTTCACAGCCAACAACATTACGGGAAGCTACGCCGTGACTGCAGGCATTTTCGGCACGAACCTGGCCGCAAACTTCTCGCTCACGAACAATGATCCTACGCCAACGCTAACTTCCATCTCGCCGACGAGCGGAATGGTCGGTCAGCCGGTCACTCTGACTCTGACAGGTAGCAACTTCGTCTCCGGCGCCATCGTCAACTTCGGTTCCAATGCCGATGCCGGCGGATTAGAATCCGACGGCACTTCCATTACCATCACCATTCCCGCCTCGCAACTGACCGCGCCTGGTCCCGTGAACATCACGGTGAGCAACCCCGCTCCAAGCGCCGGCCCTTCGGCGGCCCAAATCTTCACCGTCAATGGGGCGGGTTTGGTCATCGGCGTCAATGGCAGCATCACCGTACCAACAAGCACCGATTCCTTTTCGTTTCCGGTGCAATCCGTCGGCGGTCTCGCCGGAGTGCTGAACAGCTATTGCGCCAGCCCAACGATTAGCTGCTTGATCTCTCCGTGTCCCACAAATCTGAAAGCCAATAGTTCGGTCATGATGACCGTCACTTTGTATTCCACGCCGCAAGCGACGGCGATACTCGACCCGCGCTTACCCATGCTCCCAGGGTCGCGCGGATGGCGTATTGCCCTTGCATGCTTGATAGGCCTCTTACTCGTCGGCCTGCTGTCCGCTCGGAAGCCCAAGGTCCGCTGGGCATTCGCGACCGCCGCTTTGGCGTTCGCTCTCGTTGGTGGGTGTGGTAACTCCGGCTTACCCCATGGCTCTGCGCCGGCAGGTCAGTATACGATGACCATTACGGAATCTCTGGGAAGCACAACGCAAACCTCGCAAATTACGCTCAACGTGCAGTAAAGCAACGGGCCCGGACCAAGGAAGGGCCAAAGAATGCGAATAAGGAAAGCGGCACGCCGCATTCCGTACGCATTCCCTATTTGATGCAATGCGGCTGCGGCCCACCCGGCTGCGATTGGCACGCGGGCGGTGTCGACTGGTTGCGAGTTACTACAACCGGAACAATCACTGCAGGAATCGCCGCCAGCGCCCCAATCAAAAACATCGCGGACAAGGCGCTGTGAGCCGCAACCGGCGCGGCCACCCCTAGATTGCCGCCGTTCCAGGTGTCCGTCGTCGCGCTCGTCAACATCGAGAGTGGCGCTTGCACCAACGTCGGCGGCGAATTGTCGCCGCGGCGCACGCTGGTCATCTGCCCGGGCTTGACCAGCACGCACTTGCCGGCAAGATTGCACACGCGCACGAATCCTTCAAACACGATCACGTGCATCATCTCGTTGCTGTACTCGACGTAAAAATCCGTGCCCACCACGCCCGCCACCCCTGCCGGCGTGCGCACTTCAAATTTTGCATCGCCCCTGGAAAGTTTTTGCGCCTGCGAGCGGAGTTTACCGTACGTCAACTCCAGTTCGGTCTGCTGTGCCGCGGAGTCGTGCTTTATGACACGCATGGAAGAGTCCGCGCCCACGTTCAAAACCGAGCCGTCATCGAGCAGCACACGCGCGCGCGCGTTCGCATGGGTGTCGATCTGGTCTCGCCAGTCCACTTCTGATTTCGCCGCCGCAGTGATGGTTTTGCCTCCGCGTCCGATGCTCACGGCTGGTATCACGCGCGAAACTTCTCCCGCCCGCTGGCCAGCCCCTTGCGGCTCGGCAGACACTTTCGTCGGCGCCGCCAGCGAACAAGAAAGAAAGAGGGTCCAGACCAAGTGAAATGACCGCCTCGTTTTCATCGGACACGCTCCCATTTCTACGGCATTGTGGACATTGTTGTTACTGGAGAGCACCCCGCGTGTCAATCAAAAAGCTGGAGGATGTCATTCTGTGCGAGTCTTCGATAACCGAGGCAAAACGTGGGAAGCAAATTGAACTTCCAACATCACGGGTGAGCCGATCTCCGCGCGACGCTCTTGGGCGCGAAATAAATTCTACGAATCACTTCGATACAGGGAGGATAGATTATGGTGGAGGCGGGGGTGGCGAAAACGCGTAGGTTATTGCTGCCGATCCATTCGTCTATTACGAAGGCACCGAGCACGGCGAAGGGGTCTACTTCGGATACGGGAAGATGGTAACCCCGCCCTCTCGCCGCCGCCGGCTGGCCCAGGGAGCCAACGGAAACTTCTCCAGTTGGACTCGTCCTTCCGCGCTCCACAAGCGGTGTTTCCAGCGTTGGCCTTCGTTCAACGCCAACGCCTGCAGCTGATTCATGATTCGCGTGCGCATCTGTACCAGGCGATGCCGGTGCCAGAGCAGTTGCCGCTGATCACGATTCTCCGGACACGGTACCCAGATGCGCGGAAAGTGATTTTCCTCGAGCAACTTCAGCAACAGTTGGGCATCCTGGCGGTCGGTCTTTTGCTTGCGGACACGCCGGGCTTTGATCTCCGCGGCATTGCCGATCCACATCTCAATCCCCAGTTCTCCCAACAAACGCTCGAACCAACGTGAATATCCCGTGGCCTCAAACCCCACGCGCACGCTGCTGCCTTTCTGGCGCAACTCCCGATAGAACTTCTCCGCTTCTCCGTCGCTGTGGTTCAATCGCCAGTCGCCGCATTCCCCGGTTTCCAGATCTAAAAATGCAATGTGCTGAATGCTCGGGTGATAATCTACTCCTACGATGAACATGTCCGGCTCCTTCCTCCCGGGCCTTGGTCGTCAACCAAAGTCTACTCGGGTCGAGGGGGCCGACATGGTTATGCAATCAAGTGGAATTTGGCCGAAAAGCTCTTGTCCGGCAAGGGCGATGATCAGGAGTTTTGCAGGTTTATGAAGAGTCCGCACGTGCGGTGCTATTTCCCACAGGGCCTCTGGGGCTGCCAATCCGCATTGCTGGAGCAGGCTTATCCTTGTTCGCCCTGACACAGAGTGTTTTTTTCAGTTAGGCGTTGGTTCCGCCGTCTACAGTCAGGTTCGCGCCGGTGATGTACGAGGCCTCCGGGCCAGCCACGAACGCGACCAACGCGGCAACCTCGTCAACACTTCCGTAGCGGTTGAGCGCTGTCGCGGCCTTCTGGGGTACCGCCCATTCTCCCGCGGCGGGATTTAAGTCCGTGTCGATCGGACCCGGCTGCACATTGTTGACCGTGATGCCCCGGCTCCCCACCTCTCTGGACAACCCCTGAGAGAACATTTTAACGGCTCCCTTCGTGGCTGAGTAGGAAACCAAGCCGGGCGTCTGCGCCCGCTCTCCCACGCACGAGCCGATCATGATGATGCGACCGCCGCTCTTCATGTGCTTCAGCGCCGCCTGCGTCGCGATCATTGGGCCGCGGACATTGACGTTAATCACCTGGTCCAGCTCTTCCAGTGGGGTCTCCTCGAAGCTCTTCGGAATGGCCGTGCCGGCGTTGTTCACCAGCACGTCAAGCCCGCCGAATGTGCTAACGGTCTTCTCGACTGCGCTCTTAACTGCTTCGGCGTCGCCGGCGTTTGCTTGAATCGCGATCGCTTTTCCGCCTGCGCCTTCAATCGCTTTGACCACCAACGCGGCCGCTTCGGCATCTTTCGCGTACGTGATCGCCACACTCGCTCCATCCGCGGCCAGACGTTTCGCAATCGCGGCGCCAATTCCACGCGAGCCGCCGGTGACAAGTGCCACTTTCTTGCTTAGCTTAGACATAGGGTCTCCCTTTGTTTTCTATAATCGCTTGGTTTCTATAATTGTTTAATTTCTGCAATTGTATCAATCACTACAAAACTCGCTCCGCTAACTGCTGCTAGCTAGCATCGGTCTCTGTTCTGAGATACAGGGAACCCGATACGAGTAGGCGTTTTGATGTACCAGGGTCAGAAACCGCTACAATTTGTTTTCCACTCAAACGGCGGCTAGCGCAAAAACGCGATTCCTTGCCACCGATGAGCTCGGCGAACTAAAGTAGAAGGCGCGAAAAGACTTCTTGTTCTGTTGCAGCATCGTTGAGAGGCTACGTTTGTTGTTTGCAGCAGGGTGATAATTTCTGAACACTCAACGAGCACAGCAAGATTAAAGTAGCAATTGCAGTTTCACGGCGTTCTTATTGGCTTCGTACGGAAGTGCGTGGCTCGCAGTTTTCTTTTGGCAGGTCATTGAATCGTACCCATCGACGGAGGCTTTTCAGGAAGCTATCTGCTCGATTTTGCTGGCGTTTGTTCTTCTCGTCGTGGCGGCAGGGCTGGAATCCGCGCTCGCGAATCAGATGAGAAAGGGGGTACAATACCTTCGTGAAAGCGATGGTACAATGACGGTTGGTTTAGATTATTTCTGAGGACCGCTTATGCTTACCATTGATGCGATTAGAAAGCGGTATCCGGGATTCACGCTGTCGTTACACGATAGCGATAATCACAAGTGAGCGAATGCCGCGGCAACAGCTTTTCAGTTGCAGCAAGCTCTCTTGGCGTACAGTCGGGTCCCCGGTGTGACCGCAAAGGATTTTGGGACTGCCGTGAATAGTGCGTTGCGACAATCGTCAACTCCACTGCTGCTAAAAGATAATATGAAAGCAAGCGACTTCCGACCAATCGCCGAATTTATTAAAGCTAAGCATTGATACCAACAGAGCTGGGCTTGTCAGGAAACTCCTCAACAATCGCGACCACGCTGTCATCTCACGCCGGCCCTCGGGCAGCGCATCCATTTCGTCCGCGGCTTGGCGGCAATCGATGAGATCCGTTCTCGGCGCGAGGCCGTCCACTTGCCTTCGATTGAGTGCTGAAACGAAAAGTCTTCAGCGGTCACGGGCTTCCCTCGACGTCGCGGTTTGTCGCTTGCGTTGGTTTTCAGGCATTGGTTACTCTCGGTCCACCTTAAAGAAGCGGCAGCTATCGTGGCGTCGTGGTGTTTAGCATCGCAAAGCTTTCGGTCCAATCCTAAATCTCGGAAAGGTGGAAAAGATGAATTTTGCAAAAAGAATATTGATGGTCGCCGGTGCCGGGACGTTGGCGGGAATTCTGGCAATAACGATTGCTCCGCAGACGGCTCATGGCTTTGTTGCGGCACTGGTCCAGATATCCAACACGGCGGCGGCGCCGGCG
>Ga0182015_10003968_pt1 | contig 16217 bp, 16 predicted proteins | sample 712P3MmetaG_FD_120478 | JGI IMG/M metagenome (GOLD analysis project Ga0182015, IMG submission 120478) | Permafrost microbial communities from Stordalen Mire, Sweden - 712P3M metaG | ecosystem: Environmental > Terrestrial > Soil > Wetlands > Permafrost | place: Sweden: Stordalen | collected... | reverse complement strand
CGACCTCAACCAGGCGCTGGGCTCGCTGCGCGAAATCGCACGCCTGGCGCCGGAAAGCGCTGCCTACGAGGCGCACTCCGAAAAGCCGCTGACGCCGCCAGAGCTGCAGGTCATCGCGCGCGGTATCGACGATATCCTCCACAGGCGTGTCCATCCCCAGCGGATTTGTCTATCCGGCGTCCCGGCGCTTCGCTACGACATCGGGGTGTTCCCCATCGTCGTTCCCGACGCTTCGGATCAACGCTTGGCGCCGCTCGCGTCGGTTAATACTAGACTCGACGCGACTGACGGGTCGTCCTGCCCGCCCACGGCCGCCCATACAGACTAGGTTACTTTCGAACCTATGCCGCGGTCTCCGCTCAGCGCTCGAGGCGACGCGCTCGAGCTTCGCTTGGCATTCATGGTAAAAGTGTCCGGCCACTGACTTGTCAAATGAGGGAGTAGGCATGTCGAACGACGATGCGGCGACTTATCCGGTCGACGCGGTTAACCGTGTAAAGCGACGCGCGGAACGAGGGGACTACGATCACGCGACCGTGCATGAGCTCCTCGACGCGGCGGCGATGTGTCACGTGTCTTACGTTATCGACGGCCAACCATTTTGTACACCGACGCTGTTCTGGCGCGAAGGCACCCGGCTGTACTGGCACGGCAGTAACTCGAGCCGCATGCTGCGTAACCTGTCGGAGGGTGAGCCAGCGTGTTTGACGGTAACCCACTTCGACAGCATTGTCCTCGCACGGTGCGGATTTAATCATTCTGCCGACTACCGTTCAGTGATGGCATTCGGCCGGGCGCGGCTGCTCGCGGACCCGACAGAAAAAGCACGTGCGCTCGCTATGATGGTCGACCGCTTTTTCCCGGGTCGCACCGCGCAGCTGCGCAAAAGCGCGTCCCAAGAAATCAATGCGACGTCCGTGATCGCCATGGATATCGAGCGGGCCTCGGCGAAAATTCGAGCCAAGGGCGTCGCTGACGATGACGAGGACTATCTACTCCCAATCTATGCGGAACGGATACCCGTTCGCATGGTTATTGGCTCTCCCGAGCCATGCCCTCGATTGCAAAGCGGCGTCGACAGACCGCAGAACCTCAGCGGCTATCGCGCGGGCCGGCTGTTGGAAGAGGCGGTGGCGGAGGCCCACGTCGTGGCCTATCGAGCGAGTATTTAACAAAAAATCACTAATTTGTCTGATCGCGTCAACCGGTTGGATCAACAAGCGTTTTGGAGCTAGCTGATAGGGCTTAGAGCGTTTAGCATACCGTCCTTCGCCGAAGCTCTCAGTCCTTTTGCATTGAGGGAGACACCAGCAGGCACCGACGTTATGAGGTTTAATTTCCGTACGCTTCTCGGGGCCACCTGAATATCGGATTCCGAGATAGCCCGGTATTCCAGCGCACGGCTGTCATAATCGCGACGAGAGGACGGCCGCAAGCCGTCGGCCGCCTGCTGCAAAAACTCGAGCAGCAAACCCTGCCGCCTTCAGTAGTGGTCGTGTCGGCCACCGAAGAGGCGGATGTCGAACCCCGCCGCCAGAGTCGGCTTAACGTCGACGTGATCCTCGGGTCGCCGGGAACCTCCATTCAGCGCAATCGAGCGTTGGATCGGCTTCAAGCGCTTTACAACGTAGTGTTTTTCTTTGACGACGATTTCGTGCCATCGCCTTACTGGATTGAGCGCGCGGTTCGCATACTCGGCTCTGACTCGACCGTCGTCGGCATCTCCGGACGCATCATTCATGATGGTGCCATGTCGGACGCCGTCTCCTGGGAACAGGCAGAGCGTTGGATTCTCGCGGCTGATATACCAGATCCCGAAGCTCTACTGACAGAGGCGCCAGACCTCTACGGGTGCAATATGGCCTTTCGAATGACCGTCATCGGAAGCGCCGTGAGGTTCGACGAACGCCTTGTTCTCTATGGATGGTTGGAAGATAAGGATTTTTCTCGCAGGATCGGCCGATTGGGCCGGTTGGTCCAGAGCGCTTCATTGCTTGGCGTTCACCTGGGGATCAAGCAAGGCCGGGTATCGGGGCGCCAGCTTGGGTACTCGCAGATCGTCAACTCCTGGTATCTCTTTCACAAGGGAACCATGTCCGCGAAAGAGGCCAGTGCCAATACCTTAAAAGCGCTCGCCATTAATGGCATCATGGTCATCTGGCCTGAACAATTTATTGATCGATGGGGACGCTTCAAAGGCAACATCATCGCCGTTCGTCATCTATTATCAGGGGTTTGTCGCCCAGAGAACGCGGCTGACCTCTGATCGCGCCTGCTGTGCTTGCCTGTCGTACGCAGTCGGCCTATGCTCGCCAAGTACTAACAAAATACCAAAAAAATAATTAAGATGGCCAGCTTTCCGCAATCCATCGCCGCTCTACACGAGCCCTTGCCCGTGCCTGAGTGCGCGCCGACAGCTCCTGACGAAGGCGCGTTGCTCTTTTTGGGCGATTACAACGGCACGCTGGCTACGGCACGTTGTTTAGGCCAGCGCGGCATCGACGTCGCACTCGTGGATGCCACTCCCTGGGCCTTGGCACGGGCGTCCCGCTACGTTCGTCATTTCGAACGATTGCCACCCGCTCGTCGCGCCGATGACTTCATGGAATGGCTGATAGACCGCGGCCGCGGTGCCGGTCAAGGCAAGCGGCGGACGAACTTCACGGGCCGCGTGCTATATCCGGCCAACGACGAACAAGTTTTTTTGTTCGCCCAACACCAACAAGAGTTGTCGCGGTACTTTCGCGTATATCAGCCCCCCATCGACGCCATCTATCGGATACTCAACAAACAACGGTTGTACGAAGCTTGCGATCATGCCGGTGTCGACCACCCGGCAACCTGGTATCCCCGCGAAGAGGCTGAAGTGCGGGAGCTGGCGTCGACGATTCACGTCGACCTGATGATCAAACCTAAGTCGCAGATTCAACTCGAGAGCATTACGAAAGGGAGCGCCGTTCCCAAAGACGGCAGTCTCGTCGATTCCTACTTGCAGTTCATCCGGGACAATCACTATGGCCCCGAAATATCCGCTCATGATGGGGACATCGGTTGGCCGATGCTGCAGGCGTATCACAGTAGTCATACGCACCGCATTTACAGTCTGGCCGGCTTCATCGATTTATCCGGCGAACCGCCGTTGATGCGCGCTGCCAGTAAGTTGTTGCAACGCCCGAGGAATATGGGAGTAGGCGTCTGTTTCGAAGCGGCGCCCGTCGATTCCAAGCTCGCCGGCCGCATCGAAGGCCTGCTCCGCGATCTGAACTATTGCGGGATATTTGATATCGAATTCATAGAACACGAAGGGAAGTTCTTGTTGATCGATTTTAATCCGCGCGCGTACGGACAAATGGCCTTCGAGATCGCCCGCGGATTGCCGCTGCCTTACATGCATTATCTCGCGGCTCTGAATGACCGACCACGTCTGGCCGAGGTGTGTCAAGCGGCCACTGGCTGGCAACAGCGAGGCGACGAGGCTTATTGCCACGGGTTGTTTCTCTCCTTGGTAGATGTGGCACAGCGGACCCACGAGTTGGTCGGCGGACTAAAGAGCGAAAACTGGGGAAACTGGATGCGTCTGCATCAAAATCGATTGACCGACGCCGTGCGACAGCCGAATGATCCCGGTCCCGCGCGACTCGATGCGTTACGGCACTGCGTCCAATTTGTGCGACACCCAAGTCGGCTTCAGCGTGCCGTCATGCGGGGATCCCCCGGCCACTAGCCCCACCGCTCGATTGCGACGGATGCAACTCGTTAGTCTCAAAAGTCGACTCCTTTGAGAAAGTCCTGCGAGGGGACCGTCTGATAACGATCAGGATTGGCCTTGACCCACGCATCGGCGAGCGCATTGGGTACGGCTCCTCGCGTATGCTGCTCGTTGTCTTGCAACTCCGTTTGATCGAGTTGAATGTTCTGAAAGCTCTTGCTGAACCGATCGATGTTATCCATGTGGGATTGAAACTGAGCACTGCGCTGGTCCTCGGCGGCGTGCGCCGCGTTCGCCTGGGCGCGAGCGTTATTACCGGCCTGCCGGCTGCGCGCCTCGTCGCCTTTGAACTCTTGCGCGACGACTTGGCCATTGATGCTGTAGCTGTCATAGATCGCTTTGAGCGTCGACTGCTCCTGCGCGGCCGACGCCTGCGGCGCGCAAGTCCCGTTAATTCCTAACGTACGGCCGCCCTGGGGTCCGACCTTGGTCACGCTCAAGCCAAGCTCACACGATCGCAAGCCTTTGCCGTCGTGCTGGTCGAGATCGGCCTCGATCAGTACGGCTTGCACCGCGAGGCGAAGCGCCGGCATGGGTCGAGATTGTTTGAGCTGGAAAGTGAGATTCTTATTATTACGTTGTAGTACGCACAAATACGTGTGCAGCGCGTCACTCGTGGGACATAGGATCGGGGGGCTTCGCGGGTTCGCAAACCGCAAGCGCGCTCGGACTTGTGGGTTCTGAGGATCAAAGATGGGCCCGACGGAGTTGCTGAGAATCACCGACTCCGCATGCGGGCCCACGATGAGCGCCGCGCCGTGCGAAGCAAACGTGATTCGCCACCCCTCGGGTAGGTTAACGGCGCCGCTCCCATCGGGAAAGGGCGTGGGTGTGAGCGGGGGCACGGACGAGGAATTGGGAGTGCCGGTAGCAGCGGGTGTTGCTGCCGCTCGCCAGGCCTCGTTGAGCGTGTGCAGAAGCTTGGGTTCCGATTGAGCAAAGCGAGTTGATTCGTCGAAGAGAGCAGCCGCGGCAACCTTCATTCCTGAGGCGAGCGACACGATCGCGAGGCCCGCGAAGGGCTTACCGCCTTGATTCTTGGCCGTAAAGGTAAAAAACGCACCGAAGTCCTGTCCGCTGCGCGATTGAAATACCTTGCCGACCACAAGCGAATCGCCGAATTCATGGTGTACAAAGTGCAGCACTGCACCCATCGCGCCGGCGGCCGTTGTATTTTCCATGATGCCGTAGACGATCTTGCCACCGCTGCCGCCATCGATGACCTGCAGACCAGGTTGGGGGACGGATGCCGAGGAGGTCATGACCGAAGCCAGGTAAAGGGCTATAAAACTCACGGGGATTATCGCCAGCTCGCGTACCCACTGGGTGTTAACGCCAATCAAGGGTCGATAGCTCATCCGGGGCGCTCCCTTATATTTCTGCCCAGGCGATTGTATATCGCTTTCGTATGGACGTGCGTTAGTGGATCCAGGCCCGGCCGCGTACCACCCGCCCGCTCGGCAGAGTAAGCGCGTTAACTTCTGGGCAGAGGAGTCGCTGGCTTTGCCGGAGCCTGCACCGCCGCTTGTGCCGCCTGCCTTTCTTTCACCTTCGCCCGATGACGCCCTACCGCGCAACCCACTGCTGCGCCGGCCACCCCATGATGACCCGCTAGGTGACCCGCGACACCTCCCACAGCAGCGCCCGTGATGCAACCATGCGCACTCGCGATAACCGGCACCGTCCCGGTGAATAGCGATATGCCGACCATCAATAGAATGCTCCGCATGCCTAGTTCCTCACGCCACCGGAATTGCCGAGGCTGTTGTCATTGAAAGAACGCCAAACGCACCCCAGTAGGATGCGAACGCGACCAAAATCGGCCAACCGTCGATGACTCTCAGAGTGACGCGAGTCGCTTGGGTGTTCATATCCTTCTTCCCCCCTCTATGACAGCAAAACACGGCAGGAATAAAAAAGTTTCGCCTTCCGCTTGGCGCTGCGGCAATTCAGGGTAACGATGAACTGCCCGACCATATAGGATGCTTAAGTTCTACTTAACGGTCGATCAGATATGCCGTTTGTTGTGCGTTAGCCGGCGGTGCAATCTCAACATCGTTCGAGCAATTCAATCAGCGGAGAATGCACATGACAAATGAGACCTTGACCGTCCGGATCGCGCAAGCGCTGCTTGCCGTCGGCGTTACAACCGCTACCGTTCTTGCTTTCCAAGTTGCGATGGTGCTCGGGTAGCCCAATGCTGTCGTTATCTAGGGCACGGGGGTTTGAAACGTATGTGGCACATGGGCGCCGGTTTCGGCGCTGGCTGCCGACGGTGCGGAAAGTCGGAGTCTACGCGGTGATAGCGCTCATTGTGCCCGGCGGCTCGCTGATGGCGCTCTTCTTTTGGGTTTTTCGCCGGCGGCAAAGTCGACGGTGACCGAGCGCTTCTGCTGGAGCTTGAGCCCAAAGTCCTTCACTACACCGTATACGATGACTAGCGATGAGGAGGCGCCGTGCCTGCTAGACCGCGAATTTTGACAGTGGGAGCGCGCCTACCCTCTTACGAGCGTAGAATGTCCTGCAATGAACAGACCGTACAACGTACGCGCGCTCCGGCCGCAACAACCAGTATCGAATTCCAGTTGGCCTTCGGAACTTGGCGTTGCCTCAACCAGCGGGAGTTCCGCAGAGATGCGATACGCATACTTTCCACAAAATCGGCGCTTAGCCGTTGAATCGAGTGGTGTTCTTACGATTTACGATACCGCTGAATATCAGTTTCGGGGCATGCTTCAGGCGCATTCAGCAGAAGCCGTAGGTGTCTCGATATTGACTCAACGGGGCCGGGTCCGGCTTGCCGATCTGACGACGGTGTCGGCGCCACTTCCTCAGCTTGAGTAAGAAGGATTCGCCGGCGGCGACACCGCCTATGTCACGTTAGGTATTCATTCATGACGTAAGATCGTCGGTTTCCGGCTCAACGTCCATTGAGCGGGTCCCTCCTGGTATTCCCGCAACCCCCAATTTCTGTGGATAACCCGGTGCACAACAGGCTCCCAGTCACCGAAACGTCACGCTCGTTCAGCCACTTAGATTGGATTGCCGAATTTTTGAGCAGTTATTCGCTCGTCGCGAGCTGCAGGATCCCGTCTCTTACCTCAAGATGACTTTCGCTTTGTCTTACGTTTACGCACAGCCAGCTTTTTCTTCGCCTTCCGGCGCATCTTCATCAGCGCATCAACGAGATCGTCAACGGGTTCATGCTTTCTCGCCTTGCGCCGCATCCATACAAGCGCATCGAGCAGCTCGTCAACCACTTCGCGCCTTCTTTTTGCCATGCATCATTCCTTGACCATGTGGCCTCAGCTGGTGCGCGCTTGGAATTCTAGGCTCATTGTGCTAGGGACTGCCGCCCATGCGCTTAACCGGCCTTTGGATTAAGCACGTTATGCGAAGGTTGACGGCGGCGGCACGGCCACGATCGCGCTCGCGAGCCCTCGAGGAAAAGCCATCCCAGGTTCGCTTACATTATCATTATTCTCGATAATAAACGCCTGGTGGCGGAACAGAGTCAGCGCGTTTGACAAACTTTAGACTAAAGTCGATGACAACACCGCACACAGTCGCGGCCCCGCCAGGGAGTCCGTTTCGTCACAGGGCATTCACGGTGATCTGGGTTGCCACGGTGGTATCGAACATTGGCGGCTGGATGTACAACGTCGCCTCAGGTTGGCTCATGACGAGCCTCGATTCCAACGCCTTCATCGTCTCGATGGTCCAGGTTGCAAACAGCCTTCCGATGTTTCTGTTTGCGATTCCAGCGGGTGCGCTTGCAGACATTGTAGATCAGCGCCGCTTTCTGATCTTTGGTGAGCTGACTATCACGATCGTCTCGATCGCGTTTGCTGCGCTGGTATGGCTTCATCTCATCACCCCGGGCAGTCTCCTGGTGTTTAGTTTCGTTGTAACCGTTGGCTCAGCCATGACCGCCCCCGCATGGCAGTCGGTGGTAGCTAAGCTGGTGCCAAGGCCGGATTTGCCTTCGGCCGTTGCCGCCAACAGTGTGGGCATCAACGTCAGCCGTGCTGTCGGGCCGGCGCTCGGCGGCATCATCGTCGGAGCGCTGGGAATCGCCGCGCCCTTCTGGCTCGATGCCTTCAGCAACATTGGGGTCATTGCCGCTCTCATATGGTGGCGTGCACCGAAGAAAAGTGACTCATCCCTGCCGCCCGAGCCCTTCGGAAGCGCCATACGCACCGGGGTTCGTTATGCCCGATACAACTCATATCTCAGGGCGACTCTGATTCGCACGATTGCGTTCTTCGTATTTGGCAGCGCCTACTGGGCACTCCTGCCGCTCGTCGCACGCACGCAGATCGCGGGTGGTCCGGCGCTCTACGGAGTGTTACTCGGCACGATTGGTGCCTCTGCCGTGGGCGGAGCGTTCCTGCTGAAATGGTTCAGGGCCAAAGTAGGCGCAGATTCCTTGGTTGCGGCTGCGAGTCTCGGCACTGCTATCGCCATGGCGCTATTTGCGCTCGCCCACCACCCCGCGACCGCGATGGTGGCAAGCTTGGTTGCGGGCGCATCTTGGATTGCCGCTGTATCCGGCCTCAACGTCTCGGCGCAGGTCGCTTTGCCCGAGTGGGTTCGAGGTCGCGGTCTCGCCATGTATGTGACCGTGATGTTCGGCGCGCTGACGATTGGGAGTGCGATTTGGGGCCAGCTTGCGGTCATGGCGGGATTACCGGCCTCACTCCTTGTCGCCGCGGCGGGCGCGGTGGTCGTAGTTTTCCTGACACGGAAGTGGAAGCTACAAACTGGCGCGGATGTCGATTTCTCGCCGTCAATGCATTGGCCCGACCCGGTCACGACTCAGGCGATAGAAGCGGACCGAGGACCGGTTCTGGTGACCGTGGAATACCGCATTGATCCGAAGAACCGCAAAGCGTTTCTATATGCCATCGGTCAACAGTCGCGGGAGCGCCGCCGCGACGGTGCCTACGACTGGGGCATTTTCGAGGATCCAGCCGATGAGAGTCGCTTCATTGAGACCTTTCTAACGGACTCGTGGCTTGAACATCTGCGGCTACACAGGCGTGTGACCAAGGCCGATCGAATCTCCGAGCAGGCGGTACGCCGGTTTCAAATCGGCGAAGGACCAAAGACAACTCACCTGATCGGTGCGCGGGGGGACTTGACCTAGCCCTCTGATCGCGGATGCTGGGGGTTCTGACAACCAACCCAGCGCCAGCTACGAACCCAACGCAAGCTACGAACCGGCACCTGTCTGCGCCGATGACGGCTGTTGAGCTGCCCTATCCTCCTTGCGCCAGCCCCCGCCCAAGGCCTTGAAGACGGCAATTTGATCCTGCACCAGCGTCGCATCTGCTGAGGCGACCGCGGCATCGAGGGCGACCAGGGATTGTTCGGTCGTCAGCAGATCGAGATTGCTGAGGGACCCAGCAAGAAATTCATCGTGCGCGATATCGAATGACCCATGGATCTTATCCTGCGCCTCCGCGAGGGACTGCCGATTGGCGAGCGCCGCACCGTAGAGCGCGAGCGCCTGTTCCGTCTCCTTGAGTGCGTTGAGCACGACGGAATCGAACGCGGCCAGTGCGGCCGCCTCCGACGCCTTGGATTGGCGCACGCGGGCCCGTGCAGCCGCCTGATTCAAGAAGTTCCAGCTGATCGAGGGTCCGACGCCCCAGGTCACGCCGAGATTCGTGGTGAGCTCGGACAGCTCCACGGCCGCTCCGCCATATAGTCCCACCAAGCGTATGGTCGGATACAAATCCGCCGTCGCTACGCCGATCTGCGCAGTGGCGGCGGCCAGCCGGCGCTCCGCCTGACGCACGTCGGGGCGTCGACGGATGAGGGAGACGCCGTCGCCCACCGGTATGAGCACGAGGAGTTGAGGTGGCCGCACGCACTGTTCTACATCGCGAGGGGCGTCGGCGGGTGTCTGCCCGAGCACCGCCGTGAGCTCGAAGAGCGCCGCGCGACGTTGCCCTTCAAGCGTCGGAATGCTGGCCTTGACTTGCGCGACCAGCGCTTGCGCACGCCTCACATCGTACTGCGAATTTCCGCCCGCCTCATAGCGCTGGGCGACGATATCCGCCTCGTGGGAGACGATCTGGAGCGAATGATGCGCGACATTGACCTGCTCGCCGAGCGCGCAGATGGCTGCGTAGGCGCGCGTGACTTCCGCGACCACCACGACTCGCACGCTGTCCCGGGTGGCGGCCACCGAGTCCGCGTTGGCGTTCGCTGCCTCGATGGCTCGATGTACGCGGCCGAACAGGTCGACCTCGTAGGCCGCCTGAAAGATGTCCTCGAACAGCCAGGTCGTCTGCGGACGGTGACCACCCAGCTCCAAGATCTCATCGGTAACGGCATCGCGGCCATAGAGGCCGCCCGCCGAGAGCTCGGTGGTGGGATAACGATTCGCGTGCGCGGCCGACAATGCGGCTCGAGCTGCCGTGAAATTGGCGTCCGCCGCGGCGAGATCGCGGTTCGTCCGCAGTGCCTCTTGGACGAGTTGATCGAGCCGTGGGTCGCTATAGAGCCGCCACCAGGCATCAGGCGGCTCGACCGTCGTTTCCGCCGTCGGGTCGCGTGACATCCACGGTGAGTCCGTGCGGTTCGGTAGCGTGGGCGCGTGGAAATTCGGGCCGACGCGGCAAGCCGACAGCGAGGCGGCGGCGAGACCGGTGAGGAGAATGCGATGCAGCGATCGGATCACGGCTGCCTCGTCGTACGTACTGGAAAGAGCGGCATGGCGGACGCGGGACCTTGGGGAGCGGCGCTTCGAAACACCACGATCAAAAGCGCCACGGCCGTCAAGAACGAGACGGCCACAAACCCATCCATGACGGCCTGAGTGGTCGCCGCCGCCCGCACGGTATTGGCCAGCACCGTTTGACCGCGTTGCAGGGCGCCGGTCGGATCGATGACCCGCGTGGTCGCGGCGCCGTAGGCTCGCACGCGCTGGACAACGCCCGGGTCTCCGACCCGCACATGCTGCCCGATAAGGTTCGACGCCACTTGTCCTCGCACCCGGGTCAGCGTGGTGACGAGCGCGGTGCCGATTTCTCCGCCTAGGAGCCGCGCGGTCTGCAGCATCGCACCGAACGATAGGGCGTCCTGCGGTCTCAAATGCAGCACTCCGAAGAAAATGATTCCGGACAGCGCGAAGCTTTGTCCGACCGCTTGCAGAAGCTGCGAGGCGAGAAATTGATACGAGCCCCAGATGGGCGTCAAGTTATAGGCCACCATGAGACAGGCCACGCTGATGAAGATGAATCCGATCGACGCGACCAGACGTGAGTCCGTTCGCCGCAGCATTAATGCTGCGAGCAGGCAGAGGATGAGTTGCGGTGCAGCAATCCACACGAGAGTGTCACCGACCTCCAAGGCGCGATAGCCGCGCACTGACCCAAGATATAAAGGAATGAGATAGGCGGTCGCGAGGATCGTGAGCCGTAAAAACGCAATGAGCAGAAATTGGCTCGGCATGGGCGAGCCGAACAACACCTTGAGGTTCAACAGCGGGCGTGGGTTGGTCGCCTCATGGATCAGAAATGCGACCAGCAGCAATGTTCCGGCCGCCAGGAGTCCCCATACGAGCCCTGAGCCGAGCCAGTCGAGCCGATTGCCCTGATCGAGCGCTGCGTAGATCAACGCCAGCCCCGAGCCGCCCGCCAGCAGAGCGAAGATGTCCGGTGGCGGACGTACGGTGATGGGCTTGTTTGCGATGCCGCGGCGCAGACAAAGCGACATCAACAGGGCAAGCGGCACGTTTTGCCAGAAGATCCACCGCCAGGAGTGATGCTCCACGTACCAGCCTTCGAGCGACGCTGAAATGTTGAGCGACAGCTCCAGATTCAAGGCATAGATCGCAATGCCGAACGCCCAGTATCTGGGCGGCGTGTTGAGCAGGATGAAGCTTAGGGTTAAGGGAATGAAACAGCCCGATGCCAGACCGCCGAGGAACTGCAGGGTCAGGAGCGTGGGCAATGTCGTCGAGAACGGCGTCAGTAGCGAAATGAGTGCGAACGAAATCGATGCGCCGATCAAGACGCGTCGCGGTCCATAGGCTGCGCCCATCCAGATTGCCGCCAGCGTCACGAACATTTGCGCCGTCGTCTGTGCCGTGGTGATCCATGCGCCCTCGTCGAACCCGGCGCCCAAGGCACCGCGTATGTCGGCGAGCCCGAACGTCGAGAGCCGTCCATTCAAGGTCGATATGAACGTACCCATGAGCACCGCGAGAAGCCCGAGGTACGGGACGGACGTGGGTGGGCTCGCGAGCGTCGGCGCGATTACTCCCGACCCGGCAGCAGGCGTCGCGGCGCTCATCGGCGCTTGCCGGCCCGGGCGTCGACCTTCGCTTCCACCGACATGCCGGGAATCAGCCGATCGGCGAGTCCACTGTCATCGTCGATCATGATCTTCACCGCGATGCGTTGCACGACTTTGGTGAAATTGCCCGTGGCATTGTCCGGCGGCAACAGCGCGAATTCGGCGCCTGATGCCGGTGAAAACGCGAGCACGTGTCCCCGCAGCCTGCGCCCTGGAAACGTATCGACCGTAATCTGCGCTTTCTGTCCCACTGCCATGTGGGTGATCTGAGTTTCTTTGTAATTGGCGATCACCCATACATTGGGCAACGGGGTCAGCGTCGTGATCTGACTGCCCGGACCCACGAGCTGGCCCGGCTTGACTTGACGCTGCCCGAGTACGCCGTCCTGGGGTGCTGTAATGGTCGTGTACCCCAAATTCAGTTTCGCTAGCGCAAGGGCTGCCTGCGCCGCGGCGATGGCCGCTTCACTCTGCGCGAACTGCGCCTTGAGGACGCCAAGCTGACGCTCGGCGGCAAGTGCCTGAGCCTGGGTTTGGGCGTGCTGCGCGGTCAGCTGCGCATGCGTCGTGTCGAGTTTCTCGCCCGCCTCGGTCGATGAGGAACCGGTTTGCAATAGACGGTGCTGACGCGCCAGATCCCGCTGATTTTGATCGAGCAACGCGGTCGTGGAGGCTACCACTGCCCGTGCCGCCTCGATGGTCGCGAGCTGCAACTCCTGCTGGGCCTTCAGCGCCTCGGACTGCGCCTTCGCCGAGGCGACGCTCGCTTCAGCCTGCCCGACGGCTGCTTGGTAGTCATCCTGCGCAATTTGGGCCAGCAGTTGACCCCTACGCACACGCTCATAGTCTTGAATCGGCAACTGGCTCAGATAGCCACCGACTTTGGCAGCAATTGGCGTCAAATCCGCCTGAAGGTAAGCGTCGTTCGTGGTCTGCCAGCCTGCCCCGCCCTCCCATCGGGTCCAATTGGTCGACACAACGATGATGATGCCGATGGCGACGATGAACACGAGGACCCGCCAGGTAAATTCGAAGGCCTTGTTCCAATCGAAATTTGGAATGGTCTTGGCTCCCTTTTTTTCGCTAGCGGCGGGCAGTCCCAAACAAGCCTGGTCAATTATCTCATCACTTTCTATTATGGACGAGTCGGGAAAGCAACCCAGCGGGGCTTCGCGACGTGCACGGACGCCCCCGGCCCAGGCGGTCAGGGGAATTGAGGAATTCAAAGGAGCGCTAGTTCGTGGAGGCGACGGGACTCCCGTGAGCGCGCGCTTACAAGCAGCCGCGCCATTTTCTGGCTGAACATGGCATAACTTAAGCCTAAGATTTGGCTTTCTGCGCTTACCAGCGAGGCCATTCTAAATGAGTTCTGAACGCCCTGAAGAATTCTCCCAGCCACCGGCAAGCAGAGACCGTCAAACGTCCAACGATCGGCCAGACAGCGAGAGCTCCGGCAGCCACGGACTCTCCGACGATGCTACGGGCCATACCACAGTCGTAGTGCACGGTGAGACCATTCGGAATCAGGAGCCGAAGTCACCGTCGGAGAGTTCACCGCCCAAGGATCATGAAGCCACCGTGGTAGTGCGCGGTGAGAGCATTCGCGATCAGGAGCCAAAGTCTCCTGCCAAGGGTACGGCGCCAAAGGATAAGGAGCCAAAGGAGACGGAGAAGTCTCCGCGCAAGGAGGTCTCGGAGGCCAAAATTAGAATGCAGAGTCGTCTACCCGCACTGGGTGACGATTCTGACGTCGGCGTTCAGAAAGAACAGCTGGTCACCAGAGACGGCAAAGCAGATCTGGCATTTACCGGAACGCTGCTCGCTTCCGCAGCACCGCCCTCGGCTCCCAAGGGGCAATGGCGCGAGTATCGGATATACGAGACGAATGGCGGAAAGCACGTGTTCTCGAAGGTGACCCGGAGCGTGGTCGCGGAACAGCAAGATACTTACGAGGCGGAAGTGTTCGACCCCTCTCCCTCTTCGGTGCCGTCGAAGCTGCTAAAAAGCGCGCGCGATCTCACGCACGCGCGGCCGTTGACATGGACGGATGCGGCGGTCGCTTTTTTTGGATACGACCCGCTTGCCAAGACTCTTTATCGAAAGCTTAGTGGTCAATTCGAGGAACACATCAGTTAGAAGCCTCTGCTTGGCCAGGGAGGTATTTGTGTACCCGGAGCCTCGCCGGCGGGACCGATCATCCGGTCCGCTGTAATGAAGTCTGCATGTGCCATGCGATGTTGCGCGCTTCTTCTTTGGAGTGTGAGATCGGTCGCTCAACAGCATCCGACTTGCGCTGGCCCCCAACTTGGCACCTGGATTCTCCTTTCCATGGAAACCGAAGATCTGGAGACCGCTGAAAAGCACAATCTGCTCGGCGTGCATCCTAGCGGCTATCTTACCTACGGTCCCGACTGCAGGATGTCTGCCATCCTGGTTAAGGAGAGCCGTGAGGGGCCGGCCGCATTGGTGGCCACGGACCCGGAGAGTATCGAACTTTATCGTGGGTTGATGTCCTACGCCGGGAGTTACGCGATCGACGGGCATAAGATCACCGAGCACATAGAAGCCTCATGGAACCAGGCGTGGACAGGCACTACCCATGTCAGTCAATTCAACATCGATGGAAATTCCTTGTTTCTAAGGACGGGGCCCAGCAAAAGTCCAATCACCGGGAGACAAAGCGCAACTGTATTCATCTGGACGAGGGTTGAATAGCCGCCCTCAAGCGGCCAGGGCTCACGGTGATCGGAGCAATCCTTCAACCTTTCAATTACTCGCGGTGCGTTTTGCCGCTAGTCGCTGAACAACCGCGAGCGCTTGCTCTGCATTGGCATCGCCCGCAATTCCACCGATCGTCGCAACGATCTTGCCGTCAGGCGCGACGACGAATGTCGTACGTTCCGCCGCGCTATGGCCGATCTCGATGCCCCGGGAATCTTTCATCGTGGCGACAGGCTGTCCCTTATAGGTGTCCGTGATCTTAATATCGTAGGATTTCGCGATCTCACCCTTCTCATCCGAGGCCACAGGCAGTTTGCCGGCGCAATATTTAGGATCGGCCGAGAAGTCGTTCAAGCGCGAGATACCGTCCAGCGAAACGCCGATGACGGAGGCGCCGGCAGCGGCAAATTTGTCGTGGTTCTCCGCAAACGTATGCGCCTGTAGGTTGCAGCCGCCGGTAAAAGCGGCGGGGTAGAAATACACCACCACCGGTCCCTTCTTCAAAGCATCGCGCAGCGAGAATGTAAATTCCTTGCCGGCCAGAGAGGCCTGTGTTTTGAAATCGGGTGCGGTATCGCCCTGCTTCAATGCGGCGAAACTCGGCGTTACCGCCAGCACGAGCGACAGGATACCGAGGGCTTTGCATTTCATGGCGAATCTCCCACGTCGGCCATCGACCAGAAAAATCACATTCACGGCGCGCCGGGTGGCCGGACTACATTTTGAGCGCCGCCCGCACATTATCAGGGTTCCCTTCTGCCGTCATGCGGTCCCTGGTGTGCGCCTCAAACGGCGCACTCGTCGTCTCCTTGGGGTACGATGCACCACTCAGAGTTCGCCCCTGTAACTCCGTCAATCAGCCGCATGAGAAACCCGCAGCATCACGAATCCCCCGAACCGTTGAGGCTGGATCAGATCGTGGAAAATGGGCTTTGCATCGGCTGCGGACTGTGCGTGTCGATCGCCGGGCGCGACCGGGTCGGCCTTGTCATGACGCCTCAGGGTCGCGAACGACCGGTCGCGCGCCAGCCATTGACCCACGAAACATTAGTGCACATTAATGCTGCATGTCCCGGGACCCGGATCGGCGGTGCCGATCCGAAAGCCTCAAGTACGACGGCAAAACATAACATCGTGTGGGGCTCGGCCGAGCGCCTGAGCATCAGCCATGCGGCCGATCCGGCCGTACGCTTCCGCGCCTCCAGCGGTGGTGTCCTCACCGCGCTCGGCCAGTTTCTCTTGAGGTCGCGGCGGGTCGGTTTCGTGCTTCACGTCGCTGCATCCAAGTCTGCACCCATGCGCACGGAGCGGCGGCTGAGCTTCGATGCGGCGGCGGTCCTCGAAGGCGCGGGCTCGCGCTACGGTCCAGCCGCACCGCTCGCGGACTTCCTGGAGATCCTCGAGCGCGCGGAACCAT
>Ga0182015_10003967_pt1 | contig 16218 bp, 24 predicted proteins | sample 712P3MmetaG_FD_120478 | JGI IMG/M metagenome (GOLD analysis project Ga0182015, IMG submission 120478) | Permafrost microbial communities from Stordalen Mire, Sweden - 712P3M metaG | ecosystem: Environmental > Terrestrial > Soil > Wetlands > Permafrost | place: Sweden: Stordalen | collected... | reverse complement strand
TGCAGTTTACTGCACAAGATCTTGAAGCTTATCTCGCGGGGAAAGACGCTCGATTCGCTGCTGCCGTCGTCGAACTTATGCTCCCCCGCCTCAAATTGGGGGTTTGGCAAGAGCCTGTTGGATGGGGACATTATTCGTACACTCTTGACAAGGTTCTGTCCACCTTTTGCAAAACTGATGGAAAGAAAAAGGAATCGGGTTGTCATTCAGATGCATGTCAATGCAACAAGGCAACTGGATGGGATGCGATTATTGGTTTCAAGGCTTGGGAGTATTCTAGCAGGTTCAAACAGGTCGCGGAATTGGCAAAACGTGATTTGGAATTGCGCGGATTTGTGATCGATAAAATTGAAGTCTACACTCATAAATGTGGCCTCAAGAATTGTCGTGGGGGAGTCTTTGTCAAATGGGATATTCGAGCTCCAGGGGACCAAACTGCTCAAGATTCTCAGAAGCAAGCGGGCGAAGCAAGTCAGGATTGGTTAACCGATCGTCACCATGTCTAGGTAGTCAACTCAGTCTGTCCTTAATTTTTGGAAGTATCACAACTTGCATGCCTCTGGGATCCCATCTCTTGCTATGCCGCTCTATCGCGAGGAATATGGCGGCACGAAACTCACGTCTATTTCTCCAAAATGAGGCTCTGCTCTTCAATGATCAGATTTAGCAATCTCGCTTTTAACAATCTTTTCTCTTTTCTTGTAAATAAGTAAGCACGCATTAATTAGAGGGAGACACACGTCACATTATCGAACTGCATCTCGTGACGGCTATATCGCCATTCTGCATCAATGCCATCTACGAATCAGAGAAAACGGAGACGTCATAGTTGCAACAACCTCAAACCTTGAATCTTGATCCGGTCAAGAATAAACCGAACTTGGGGTATTTCGATAAATATAGACCTTTGTCGTCCTTGTTCCGAAACTGGGGAAGGCGGGCTGAGTTTCGTTCCGACAAAGCCCCTGCCGCAATTTCCTCTGCGCCACATGACCGATCGGCGATATAAGGTTTGTTCGTACATCGCGGTGATTAGATTTACGTCAGATTGTCACTGGAGGGGTAAATTTCTTGGAATTCAGACAGATTTATTCGTCTTCAGTTGAGACAACTCTTAAAATTTGACTTTATTCTCTATCCTGTAACAGTAGTACCAGACTTTAGTCCAAACTATTAGTTCCCACCAGCGCCATCGGCTGCCGCCACTACCAATGCCAAAGTGATCGCAACCGTTTCTTCTCCCTTATCCTTTGCTTTACAGCAACTAGCGTCATTACAACGACATCTATCAACTTGTCATCCGTTTCCCACACTTCATCATAAATCACCAACTTTCCATACCTCTTTCTCCAAACCTCGAGAGGAGACGCATTCTGGAATCGCGCAATGACTTCTTTCGTCTGCGTATCTGTCAAAATCTCATCGGAATTGCATTTGAATTTCCAGAACTTCTCCCTCCACCGATATTGTCTCCCGCTATAGTCGAAATGATAGTCGAAGCCAAGGTACATCTTCGATCCCACGATCTCAAAGCGTTCCACTTCCTCTTGAAGATAGTAGAAAATACGGTTGTTTAGCGATTTCCGCGAAGATGAAGCGATAGACTTTCGTGATCGGGTGCTCAACGATATATATCGGGTTTCCGTCCCTATCCATTGCCACGGTACATCGGCGAAATGGACTGGTTTTCCGTCCTTGTCAGCGACAATCCGATTTGCCCACCTGTGCCGCAAGAACTCGAATTCTACATTTTCTGGTAGTTCTTCAATAAAGATGATGAATGGAGACAAATAGGAAGTTTCATTGTATCTGATGGTTAGCCATTGAGAGTGATTGACGCTGAGTCTGGAAATGGATGTGTCGGAGTCCGTGGAACCTCGTCCTTTGGCGACGATCGGAAGGACGGCCGCCGGTTCGATATCTGACCTGCAGTCTTCGGGCTCGCCAGTGTGAATTTTCCTATTGATTTCTCTGCGTCCGCTGAGCTCATCCCCAATTCCTGACCGTATAATCGAGTTTGCTCGGCGTCGATTGCCTTTCGTCCGCGATGTGTGATCCGCACAGCCTGAGTCGCGGGACTCGCCGCTCCACACTTTTTAACAAAAGTTAGGTCAATGCCCTAGCTCCTTGTTTGTCGTCCATCAGCGGCCGAAGGCTGTTCCTTCATCAGAGAAAGGATGATTACTCGGATAGTAGATTACCTGCGCCTATGAACGGCAACAATCCACAAGACGATGACTTCCAAGCAGCCGTGCGAGCCACAGAGTTGGGCTGTGAAGCCTTCTTTGTTCCAGACAAAGACGGCGAACGTCCAGGTCACTGGCACTTTAATCAAAAGTATGATGAAGGTTTGAAGCTTGTCGCCTTTCCTGAAGCTGACTTTTCAGGCATTATCTGGAAACGACTGAGATGGCCATGGATTGCGCTTCGAGGAACTCTAAATAAATACGATATACCCACTCAAAATTTCAGCACACAGTTGCAGAATGCAGAATCGTACCTCAAAGACGCCTTTCCAAATGCCTTGATTCCGCGGTCGCTTCTAAACGAGACATTGCGGGATGCGTATTCCGGTTCCACAGAGACATTCTCTGCGGCGCAAGGTCAATTATTAGATCTTGGGATTACGCGATACGTTCAACGGAGGGATAGTGGTCGACGAGTTGGAGGTCAATGGAAGAGATTATGCGTCGCATTTTGTTCAGGTGAACTTAGAACCGACATCAGTATGTATCCCGGAGCTGCCGTTGCTTATTCCCACAGGTATTGCGCTGATTCGATGGTGCGCGACAAATGACGAGTCGGAAACAAAATTGCGAGTTCCTTTTCTGACGGAAAGATCGCAGCTCGATGATACTTTTAAGCGCCCGGTACAGCAGATCGTCTTCCCAGCACCTGGCAGATACGAGGATTTGTGTGGTAAGTTCTTTCCGCGCGCTCTGTCTAAGTGTAGACTTTTTCGCTGTTCGAACGATGACAGAAGTAGCCATACTGACGTGTTCGCGAACTGAAGATAAGCGCGCCTTCGTCCAACAATGTATGACGTTGCCTTTGCCTTCTACGGGACACATGAAGTCCAAGTATGTCGCGGACACAGCTTTCAACTCAAGTGGGTCTCAGATCGCCACTGTAACGGATCGAGGCTTTTGGACAGTTTACGACCTATCCATTCCAGCGAAGACCGTTTCGCTGGCAGCGTCTGGGTGGCTAGAATTGCCTGAGCTGTCTGCCGGAGAGAATAGAACGGGATGGTGGAAGGTAGAATGGATTGAGGAAATGAATGATCTTCTCGTTGCCGAGAGTAAAGGATTACATCTACTTAACTTCAACGTACCCTCCGTAATTGAACTCAATTGACGACAGGCTGGTTCATCGGACGTGGTGATGAGTCCCAACAACAATGAGCATTTCAGAGGACTGGCAGTCATTGATGCTCTAGGAGGAATTGCTTATGCGGTTCTTACGAGCTCTGAGATTTTGATTGTTGAGAGCTCAGACTGGGCAATACTGTTGCGCCAAAAACATCAACGTGATCTCGATCCCTCACTGGTAATGAAGATTTTCTCCACATATGATGGTACTCTCTTTTTCTCAAACAAATCTCATCAAAAGTAACGAATATTTTTCTGTACTCGCGATTGAATCCTCTTATCACAGTCCATCAATTGTCGGAAGATCTCCCCCTCAGCTGGTTAGACGCACCGTTCGAACTCCCTCTACCACGACGCGATCCAGCTCTTCCGACCGCCGGTCCAAACCTTGGTCTCGTTATCATCCCTTCCAACGTCATTCTCAACAACGAGGAAACAAGCACACCAGGAGAAGAGACATGCTTTACAACGTACAGACTACAACCCGACTTGAGCCTTGTGGGAGACATGTACGGAACACACGACACCAGCATACAAAGCTTCGCAATGAAATCCTTCGTCAAACGGACGGAGGCTCTCAGTCCAAGATTGACGACAGATGCGGAATCCGAGAATGAAGAAGAGCGGACTCGCTTTCAGAGTAAGCGGAAAATGGATTTCTCATCGGTCGCGGACGAAAGTCTTTCGAACACACCTGTCGCCGACATGATTAAAAAGAAACCACACCCGCGATTGAGGACAGAGATATCTGAAGCAGTCAAACAGACTGAATTTCGCGTTGAAACAATGTAATCTCTCTTTCAAAACCAGGCTAACTTCAGGCGCAAATGGAAATTGGCAGACATGATTGCCATGGATCCTGATAATCTGACATCTACGATTGAGCAAGTAGGTCACCGTCTCGAGGAAGAAGGATATCAAATTAGACCTCTCCACGTTATTGCGCCAAGTCGAGACTTCGACCCAGAGGACGATCCAGGGAGTATCTCATCAATCTACTCGAGTCTCATGTCGAAACTGTCATCTCGGGGTCTTGATACTTCCGAGGTCAAATCTAAATTGCAATCTATACGAGACATTGCCGTCGATGTTGGTCTAGCCAATATCGGTGTTGTAAAATCGAACGCGACTTCAGAAGCGCCGTCATTACACAATCTCAGAAAGTTTCTCGATGTCGACCCCACGATTAATATCTCGACCGCTGCAGAATTTGTCCTTGCAGAGTGGGGAATGGACCCTCAACCGACAAAGCCTAAGCAGACTGTGGTGAGGAAAAGGAAACGTGTTAGAGTGGCTGGATCACAGAATGAAGTAGGTGATGTTGTGATGTCTCAGCCTCTTGTTGAGATAGACAGTAGTCGAAGTTTGTCACAGATGGATAGGGGGACGATGTCACAGCCGGAGCGGGGAATTCACGGCACGATGACTTTAAGAGAAAGGAAGCCGCGGAAACCAGGATTTTAATATCTGGAGTTAGGACGTTTGCTGTCTATGAGTACTACTGAATTCTGAGATGGAAATTAGTAGTCTATTCAGAGTCTCGATCTTCGAGTCTCGGCCGCCATTCAGAATAGCCAAATAGTCATACATGAACAAGATCTTATTCCAGGTGTGATCGTTCAGCACGGTGATCCCTAAGGCAAAGCGGAAATTGCGTTCGTTCAGCAACTTATACAGCCTCAACCTTAAATGCGAACCAATTTGGATCGACAAAAGACCTAAATAAATACTTAAAATCTTTGTTCTACGACTCTACAGCCCCGTTTTGGCTCACGCCAGCTAACGACACAAATTCAAAGAGTTTCCAGCTACTCAACCTCACCAAATGGCGATCGATAGGACATCCGAGTTCCATGCTGCCGTCTCCGCGATATCCTCGAGAATATCCAAATCTCCTGCCGAATCCCGACGTCTACTCTCCTCCTCCTACACCAACAACAATCGCGTTATAAAGTCCACCCCCAAATCTGAGTTCTCGAGAATGGCAGCCAAAATTGGCCACGACATAAATTCCACAGGTGCAAAACTTCAAAGACTAGCACAATGTACGTCGTATTATTATTTTCCAGACTCTGCCTTGTCCAGACAGTCCGCTGACATGTAGTGGCAAAACGGAAAACATTGTTCGACGACAAGTCCACGGAGATATCAGAATTGATATACGTTATCAAGCATGATATTGCCGAGTTAAACAGCGACATTAGCAATCTGCAGACGTTCGTGAAGCAACGCAGGAACAATAACGCCAGAGCGACAAAGGGGAAGAAGGGGTCAGAGCTGAATGACCATAACGATAATGTCGTCGTCCTGTTACAGAGTAAACTCGCCAACACCAGTATGGGATTCAAAGAAGTTCTCGAAATTCGAACACAGGTTCACAAATACTACTTTATCTTGATGCTGATGGGTGTAGAACATGAAAGCGTCAAAAGATCGGTCTGAACAGTTTATTTCTGGGGCTGTACATTCTGCGACACCACCGCCAGTACTGTCATCCTCGTCACCTTTGTATAATCCTATCGAACGACCTCACTCTGCTCAACCGTACACGAAAAAGCTTTACAAATCCGATCTTCTTTCTCTCAACATGGACGAAGAGGAATCCTCAATAGGAATGCCGTCACAACAACAATCGATGCAACTTGTCCAACAACAGGATCAATATTTATCTCAACGAGGTCAAGCTATTGAAAGTATCGAGTCTACAATCCATGAATTAGGAAGTATTTTCCAACAGTTGGCACAAATGGTCTCAGAACAAGCGGAAACGGTTCAACGGTATATCCCTCGAGGTTGGCATGGGGGTCTAATAAGATAGAATAGATGCCAATACGGATGATATTGTCACAAACGTTGGTGGTGCGCAGAGGGAGTTATTGAAGTATTATGCGAGGGTGACAAGTAACCGATGGTTGATGATAAAAATATTTGGGGTGCTGATAATCTTCTTCCTCTTGTGGGTATTGGTCAGTTGAAGATCTAGTATTGTTGGTTATATACCCGGGCATATCCACGAAGCGTACTTAAAATATAGGCAGTCTAGAAATTTGGGGTTGAAGAACAATTTTCAAGAACCGAATGGATGAATTCGTAACGTTTGATGTGATATGGCACCTTGTATTCCCCAAACATCGTTCTAAACCTGTAACCAAAAATTCGCCAGTACATTGATATCGAGCAAAACTCCCCGCAAACTCCATCCCAAGTGCGTGATCCCTATATGTTTACTCTTCAATAACAGCCCACTTGCGACTCCAAATAAACGAATCTCTATCTCCCCGTCCTTCAATATCATCCAATTTCCTCCTCAATCGCGTGATCAAAATCCCCACTTGCATTTTCTCCTTCTCGACTCCCGATCTCTCCCTCTTTACTTCCTCCAATTTCCGCTCCAACTCCATCCTCGCTAGCGGGTCATTCGTCGCCGGATTTGGAGGAAGCAAGTTCTCCAAATTACTCACAACATGTGATAGATTGATATGTTGACTCGTCAGCGCGGCAAGTTTCTTCTCTACAAAATAAGTTTGCCTGTGAGAACAGGGTCATGTCACACCTAAACCATCTAGACGTATATGTGTCGGACTTAACGCTTTCTTGTCCTCATCATCAGAACTCAAAGGAGGCGTAGCTCTCGTTGGGGTAGACGGCAAATCTTTTTCTCTGGGTCCAACACTATCTCCAAGGTAAGACAACATGCTCACAGACATGGCCAAGGGGAGGGTGTACGGTTTCCGACGAACGGAACGAATACTGGAGGCCGAAGAGGCGACCATATATAGCTATGATATGACAGTGTGAGGGGCGGGAGTGAGGAGGGGAGTTGGTCGTTGAGAATGGGTTACCCCTGAACTGATGGTCGAGTGAGCGTCCGGTGATGACAGGGCACGAATGTGAGTAAGTAGTGCGTTGCCGCGGAGATCGCACGGACCTCAGTTCGAAATTCGGTTTCAGAATTCAGACCCCCGCCACCTCCTTGGTGGACGAACAGACGTGACATGTGCCGACAGAGCTCCGTCGAAGCATACGTATATCGCGATTTATACTCGGCCCTGTGCGATATGACGAATACACTGAGATGACGGATTCCGTCTTAGAATACGGTATTATGTTCTAATGACTACTCGGGGTAGAAGAGGAACAGCCTGATTTCGCAGTGGAAAACCAGGAATCAGAATCCGAAGGAGCTCAACCCAAGGTTCCCTTTCATGATTTCAAGACTTATATACAGGAAACGGAACCACAAGCTCGCCGAGATCGATTTAGGGACTATTATATGGAGATGCTAACTGCCGAGTTTGGGGATGATTTGGATGGTCTTCGCATGGTTTGTTGTAGTGATACCTCGAAGTGTTCGAATGAGACCACAATCAACCCAATTCAAAATATGTATGTAAGTCGAAGAAAGTTCTTTACATGAGTGCATTTCCATGACTACATAGAATCGGCTACATAGTAATCCACATAAAGATTATTTTTTTCTTATTTTCTTAATTTCCTCCCACCACATCTCCATACAACCACCCCACAACAAAAGAAAAGAGGAGAATTCATCCCTGCTCCCAGAATCTCTCCACGCAAAGGCCCACGTCATCTCACAAGCACACTGCACACTGAATCCCAACTCGACGAAAACGACACATACAAAACCGAAATGATACTAATAGTAACCAGCCCACCCCCCACCACACCAACAAACAGCAACAGCAGTCTCTGCCACACAGCGGAGAAACTAACCATCACGATACCACACAAACCAAACTCACATCCAAAATTGGACACACAAAAAAGGGCGTACACGATAACAAACTGAGAAGAAAAACGAGAGAGAAGAAGAGGAGTATAAAAAAGTAAGTAGCTAGCAGAACATAATGACAGTGTGCAGTAGAAGTTGTTGAAGACGCCAGTCTCAGGGAGGGAGATCAAGGGGACTTGCAAGGGACGTAGATGTGCAAGTTACCGGGTTGGTGCCGGAGCAGCGCGTGGGTAACCGTTTTGTGGAGGGGGACCACGAGATTGAGGTGTAAGGATGTTGTTGGCTGGGTTGAAACGTTGAGAGGGACCACCTCCTCGGGAAGGGTATCCTCCTCCTCGACCGGTGGGAGGATAAGATTGTTGTGATTGGGGTTGACGTTGGGGTGTTGGTCCGCGGGGTTGTTGTTGTTGTAATTGTTGCGGTGCAGGACGGGATTGTTGTCCATTTATATTGATGGGTGGACGAGGGCCTTGTTGTGTCTGTGATTGCGATTGAGATTGTTGTGGCTGTTGTTGTTGTTGGTATTGTGGTTGCGATGGTCGTGTCTGTTGAGTGGGTTGTTGTGGTTGCGGTTGCGGTTGCGTAGTAGGGAGGTTACGTTGAACACCAGAAGGTTCATTGAGAGCACTTGGTGCAACATACAATCGTTTATCGATCTCCTTTGGAATAGGTTGAATCTCGGTCCCCAATTCCTGTTCAATCTTGTACAAGTTGAATCGGTCGTCCCAATTAATCAAATTGATTGCGAGACCCAAGTGTCCAAACCGTCCACTTCGACCGATACGATGGAGATATGTTTCTGCGTTTTTGGGGAAATCAAAGTTAATGACGACGTTGACTGCTTGGATGTCGATTCCGCGGGTAAGTAAGTCTGTGCAGACGAGGTTACGGCAGACGCCTTGACGAAAATCGTGGAAGACGCGATTGCGATGGGCTTGAAGCATTTTGGCGTGGGAGTAGAAACATGAGTAGCCACACTCGGTGATTCGTTTGGCGAGGAGTTCAACTCGGTTGGTTGAGTTGCAAAAGATGATGGATTGGTTGATTTGTAACTCATCAGTAAGTTGTCAAGAGGAGGCAAACCTTGGAAAAGAGGGAGTTTAAGCATGGTAATTTGTCCTTTTCCTCCACAAAGGCGTAGTATTGTGTTACCCCTCGAAGGGTAAGTTCCTCCATCAAGTTGATCTCGTATGGTTTATTAAGGTGTTTGTCCTGATATCAACATATGTCTTTATGGAAGATTGTACCATAAAACTCTTGACGACAAGAGGGAATGTTGCACTGTACAACATGATCTGTCGATCTTTGGGGAAATAAGCCAACAACTGCTCCACCACAGGCGTAAACTCTGGACTCAACAACTTATCCGCCTCGTCCATGACAAAAGTAGGACACTCTGAAAAATCGGCAACTCCCTTGCCCGCCAAATCAAGAATTCTCCCTGGTGTACCAACGACAATATGAACAGGCTCGGCCAACCTCACAATATCTTCTCTCAAGCCCGTGCCGCCCGTCGTCACCATGACATTGACGCCCATATGTTTGCCCAAAGTCTTACATACTTGTGATGTTTGCAAGGCTAATTCCCTTGTGGGGACAAGAAGCAATGCTTGTATTTTGTCGAGTTTCGGATTGACTTTTTCTAATGCGGGGATGACGAATGCAGCGGTTTTGCCGGTGCCGTTTTTGGCGCGGGCGAGGATGTCGCGACCAGTCAAGGCGATGGGGATGGATTCTTCTTGGATGGGGGAGGGGTGTTCGAATCCGGCTTCGAAGATACCCATGAGCAGTTCGCGTTTCAAATAAATGTTTTCCCATTCAAGCCCTTTTGTGGCGGTGACATCCTGGATTGTTCAACTCTTGATTTTAAGGGGGAGAATGTTACTTCAGTCTTCGGTCTTGCGTCCTTTTCAGGAAGCTGCAAATTCTTCCTCCAGTCTTCTTGGGGGCCATTTTTACTTTGCAAAGTCAGTATGACAGACAAAAATGCCAAGGGGATGATACCTAATATGCGTGCCCTCCATCTGCTTGGATAATGCGGTAGTCATGGTTCAGATATGTGTATGTACTGGGTGATATGGGATATGTATTTGTCGGTGTGGATATATTTGAGTTAGTGCTATGGTCGAGTGTTGCGTGTGATGTGAGCGGAAAAAGACTGTGTCCGGACTCTTTCCTTTTCCGATGAGGCAGTGGCGTGATTTGCAAAGTATTTAGGTGTGAGATAAGCTTCGAGAAGAAACAAGAGCTGGCGATGAAGTGGATGTTTTGATTGCGAATGTTGATGGCACTGGACAAGGCAGAGGCAGACAGGTAAGGGAGAAAGTAAGTAAGTAAATCACGAGGGTTGGTTTCCCTGAGAAAAAATATGGGAAAAGTAACGCTCGTCGCATTTAGAATTGGACCGGAATTCTTTCGATTTGATTTGCCCTTCCAGCTGGAGGGTGATTTGACTCCGCTCCAAAACATTTGCCTTTGAGCTCGCGATTGCATTGCACTCGACCATGAGCGGTATTTTCCCTTTAAATTTAGTATACTGACATCTAGTGCTGCTTGAACTCAATGTGGGCGACATCGTCATCGACTTGCACAGTGAATTTGCTCCCAAAACATGCGAGAACTTTATCAAACTCTGCAAGGTACGTCCTCCACTCGATAGCTCTGATCTGACTGACCATAGGTGAAATACTACAACTTTGCCCCGATATTCAACGTCAACAAAGGCTTCTCCTTTCAGACCGGTGATCCAATCGGTCCTCCGCAAGGAGACGGTGGAACATCAATATGGGGCCTCCTTTCAGGTCGTCCCGAAGACCGCTACTTCCCCGCCGAAATTCATCCCAAACTCAAACACACCGAACGCGGAACAGTCAGTATGGCAGTCTCCTCGGAGAAAGACGACGACGACGACGAGAATACAGGTGTCAGCGGTTCGCAATTTTTCATTACTCTCGGCGACGAGTTGGATTCCTTGGATGGCAAATACACTATTTTTGGGCGGGTAGCAGAGGGATTCGATACGTTGGAGAAAGTCAACGATGCGTATTGCGATGAGAAAGGACGGCCGTATAGAGATATCCGGATTAAACATACTATCGTCCTAGAAGATCCGTTCCCAGATCCACCTGCTCTGCAAGAACCGCTAGAGTCACCTGTCCCGAGTAAAGCGCAATTGGCGACCGTTCGATTGGGCGAGGAGGAAGAAGATGAAGCGGTGGGAAAAACGGAGGAAGAGCTCGAACGACTGCGGCGAGAGAAAGAAGCTCGTGCGAATGCTCTTACATTGGAAATCATCGGGGATCTACCGTTCGCCGAAGTCACTGCTCCCGAAAACATCCTGTTTGTCGCCAAATTGAATCCTGCAACCCAAGACGAGGACCTCGAAATGATTTTCTCACGATTTGGAAAGATTCTATCATGTGAAGTCATTCGGGATAAACAGACTGGGGATTCGTTGCAGTATGCTTTCATCGAGTTTGAGAAACGAGAGGCTTGTGAGATGGCATATTTTAAAATGCAGGATGTGTTGATTGACGATAAACGGATCAAGGTGGATTTCAGTCAGAGCACGAGTAAAATCTTCTCTGCCTGGAGAGACGAGGAGAATAGGAAACGGAAGGACAAGTGGATGAGGAAGAGCGGATATGCGGGAGCCGAGCAGCTCGAGAGACGAAGTCATTATCGAGAAAGCGGACGACCGGAAAGGAATGGACATGGATACGTATTTGATGATGATGAAGTGCGAGAACACGGGAAACGACAGGAACCGAGAAGAGATCGTGACGACTCTCCTGATCAGCGGGATAGACCTCCTCGAGATGACTATCGTCGATATGAGAGGGATGATCGGAAGAGGAGATACGATGGTGACAGAGACCGGGACAGGGACAGAGATAAAAGGAGGTATGATGATCGAGATAGAGATCGTGGGTATTCTGACCGTCATCGCGATCGACGGAGATAGCACTTGTACTTTTGCATACTGGCGTTAAGATAATATACCCTCAGGTCGCTCAATTTGCCATGCTATGCAACTATTTCTATTCATTAAATAATTCCTCCAACGCTTGATCAACCTCCTCCAAAAGCAAATCCCCCTCCACCCCATTCCGAGATTGTGCTGTGTCTCCCGCTCGAGCAACCTTCTCACCCTCCCTCCCAACGCCAACTGGAGTACAGTTCTCCCGAGATATACCCTCGTCTTCCGCTTGGATGATATTCTCATTACTCCAGGAACCTGAAGGGTTGGACAAAGTGGTTGAACGTTTTCGTTTCGTGCCTGAGGTCTTGCGAGTTTGAGTTGTGCTCCCCACTTTTGCCGCAGTTTTGCCTCCACGACCACTCGATTTGCCTCCACGGCTACTCGGTCGGACAGATCTAATAGGATTTTCTGGTGGCGTCAGCTGAAGAGGGGGTGGGCCAGCTGAAAGGCCAAGTCGAAGTTCTAATTCATGGCGCTGTCTGTCCAGTTTATCCTTCAATTCTTTCTCTGTTCTCTCCTGCTCAGCTTTCTTCCTATAAATTAGCAAAGTTCAGGTGGGGCAACTTACATGAGATCAATGACCAGATCTCTTGCACGAACCTGATCCTGTAGGTGCTGTATCTGTTTCAACACAACGGGGGCGACTAATTCGTCTGCGTTTTGTTTTTCCGGTTTCGGTTTTATATGAAGCTGCTGTGACAGGTGAGTATTCCCAGCCTACAATTAGATGCATTTCTAAAAAGGGGAAACCTTGAGTTGTTGATTTTCCCTTACGAGGTCATTCATTTCTTTGACTTTGATTGCCAATCCCTTTTCGACGTATTCGTACACTTGCACCCAGTTATTATTCTGAGCTTGCAGACTGACAATTTGGGACCACAAGGACGCATTTGAGGCTTGAAGTTCTTTGTACTTGGATACAAGTTGGTCATGCGGTATATTCTCATCCAGAGGTGGAGGTGGAGGTTCTGTCAGAGGCGGCGGAGTTGGCAATCCAGGGGGAGTTGCGTGAGTATTATCATTGTGTGTTGTGGGCTGTTCAGGTATAGTCATGCTGGAAGGGACAAAGGAAGCCATCGATCCATTGACTTGTATGTCAGTTCAACGCAATTGGGTGTTCATATAGCGCGGTCTGGTGGTCGAGGATGCTCAACCCCGTTCGGTGTCAAAATCGGATTTTTCTTGATTTTGGATTTCAGGTATGGTCGGCCGGAGAACAAAAATTATATTCGCATAATCAATCAATTGCAGCGATTACGAAAGCAACCCGCCATCTCAGTCTCTCAGACAGATTCTCAGCATTTGAGTCAGCAGCAACTACTACGAAGTATCACCAACATCTCCTTAAATGAAGTCGAGTACGCACGGCAATTGATTCGTCTACGATGGGAAAAATCTAGAGGATAGATGTACTTCCTCCCGTCGTTATAACGAAAGCTGTCCATGGACCATGGCCGGGTCGTCATATGGCGCACCTGCACCAGACTAGAAAGATGCATTGAGCTAATTTTTAAGGAATAATCAACCTTGCCTTAAATCGGAGACGATCAAAAGTTCTTGGCGATACTCTCTCTGGCTGCCTTTAAATTGCTCTTGATCTGTGCAGACGACATTCTTCTACGATTTGAGATCTTCCTTTCGAGATGTTTGCGGATTTTCAGCTCATTTGGCGTTCATGCAGGCAGCAGCATCGTCTTCATATTCGTAACCCGTGAATTGTGATCTGCACACCAGTTCCCATGACAACATATGCTGGTTTTAATCTCGACTGCCAAGTCATTTTTGCGTGTTTTTGTTTTCTTCTTTCGCGAATTTTCTTTTCCTCACATTTTGTCCTGTTTTTTGAGGCATGGAGACAAAAGGACGCACTCTTCAGGATCAGGATTACATCGACGACGAACACACCATCATCTTCTCCCCACGCAACGCCAAAGACAAGCAACAACAAGTCAACTACCCCGTTGAAGAATACGTCGAGCATCCATCTATTTCTTCTGAAGGTAACCTCCCTTCCCAAATGCTCACTCACCAAGACACTCTCAACATGGATACAAGCTACGATTCTATCTCTGAAATCGAAGGGGATCCTTGTGTGATTGAATCTGACGACAAACACCGAGGAGAAGCATCTATCTTCATCGAATCTTACACTCGTAAACCTTTGATTATGGATACAAGCTACGATTTTATCTCTGAAAGCAAAGAGGATCCTGGTACCAATGAATCTGACGATAAGCGCCGAGGAGAAGCATCTCTCTTCATCGAATCTTACACACGTACACCTCACTTCATTCAAAGACTTACAAACTTAGCCTTGCCAACCATTCGATTTCCATCGAAACTTGGTCTGATCGACAACTTGCCAGACTGGAACCTCAGCCCCAGCAAAACTTACAACCTGAAGTGGTACATGTCATCCAATCTCGATAAAGTCCAAGTACGATTTGTCCCGTCGGAGTCTTCCCAAATTTCGTTCGATCCAGCGGCAGCACAATTTCGATTTGCCGGACCATGTGATATGCACTATCAATCCATCATTTATATTGATGTGTCCTACGGATCAAATAGCGATACCGCAATTCTTCTCGTCTATGCATGTCCTGATAAGGCAATGATTCGAGATAACATTGAACTAGGACATTTCTCAGGGGAGGACGAGCATGAAGGAGTTCCGGGAACAACCGGTGTTGGGATCTACTTAGGGAATGTCTGGAGTTTATGCAATGTCCTTTGCTCTGTGATTCTGATGGCGTTAGGCTGAGATTCAAGCGATGGAGGAGCTCAATTGGGCTAAGTCTCTTGGAATTGACTATACGCCGTCTCCATTATGGTACTACATCTACGAATTCAGAGGAGCAAGGAACGTGAAACAGTGTCCCCCGTTATTGCAGGTTTTTATACCCTTTTACTCAGCTCATTTTGAATAGGTTGGCATCGTCGATACTGGAGCCCAGTCGTCCCAATGCCATGGGCTTGAAAAACAACGTGATGTGAAGCCGTTTGGCAATACAACAGTCTGCAATAGCACCGGTCATCGAACGTACCTTCCATTAGCATGTCATGCCCTAACTCTCTCGATAGTATCCAAAATGTCGCACTTGCTGTGGCTCGACCCCTTGCGCAAGTTCTCCCCCGAAAGGACAATCCCGATCCGACGTTCCTGCCCGACTGGTATAGGCCTACCAATCCGCCGCTCTGGATGTCGGCGCCAGAGATGAAACAGAGATTGGAAGGGGATACATCCATCGTCGAACCTGTGTCCCTCTACCCCGGACCAGTGCTTGTCGGTCAAACCCATCTTCAAAGATGGGGATTATCTGTTCACCCTCTTGAAGGACTTGTTTGTGTTGCCTGAACGTCGAAATATCGACACATTTATAATACCTACTATGGCATATTTGGCGGAAAAGTTTTACATAGCACTTTGCACTTGCTGGATCACCATATTCTCGGATCACCATATCTAATCAATTCATTCTGTCTACCATATGAGTCTTTTATTTTCACTTACCCTGACATATTGTTTCTTTCTTTATCAGCTACGCAGGGGTGACTTCATTTCCATTTGTCGTTGATGGCATGGCTTTCACTGAGCCGGCAAAAATACATTTTCAATCTTGTAAATAAATAAATTCTATATTTGGATATTTACGAGATATAAAAGCGGTAGTTGATCCGCATTTGGCCATTGCAAGGAAACAGCAGCTTCCTTTTGTCCATGTTCCATAGCGAGATTGTGCATATTGACGGTGTTGACTTCAAGGACAGCAAGGGACGGTAATCCTCTTCTGTACTAAAACTCATTCACTAACTTGTTTTTGCAGTGTTCTTACATTGAGAGGACTGAATGTCGGAGGAAACACGAAACAACCAACCACTCCCGATATCCCCTCTCACGTCCGGGACGGATTCTTGGATGGAGACAATGTCAGCTTTGTAGGACGACCATTCCCTCTCCAAGACGCAGATCAACATCTTGCTCGTATAAAAGGATACGGATTCAATGTTATCCGATTTCTCATCACATGGGAAGCCATCGAACATGCTGGACCGTACAATACACAATCTTGAAACATAATCACTGATAAAATAGTGGAATGTACGATGACGAG
>Ga0182015_10003966_pt1 | contig 16218 bp, 11 predicted proteins | sample 712P3MmetaG_FD_120478 | JGI IMG/M metagenome (GOLD analysis project Ga0182015, IMG submission 120478) | Permafrost microbial communities from Stordalen Mire, Sweden - 712P3M metaG | ecosystem: Environmental > Terrestrial > Soil > Wetlands > Permafrost | place: Sweden: Stordalen | collected... | reverse complement strand
GCTGAACGAGTCGCTGCGCATCAACTCCGCGCAGGTGGCGGGCGGCCGTAATCTGCCGCAGAAATCGCTGGTCGTGGGCGAAGTGGCCGTATCGCTGGTGCTTCTGGTGGCGGCCGGGTTGCTGCTTACCAGCTTCTGGAAGCTGGTTCACATCTCCCCCGGCTTCGCGGTGAAGAACGTGGTCACCTTCAAGACCAGTTTCACCGACCAGCAAGTCGTCACCAGCGCCGCGCTCGGCCAGCGTCTCGACCAGCTCACGGCGCGCATGGAGGCGCAGCCCGGCATCGAGGCTGCTGCCGCGGTGAACAGCCTGCCCACGCAATTGACGCCGGATCTTCCCTTCGACATCCTCGGGCGGCCGGCTGGCAACCCAGACGCCAGCGGCGAAGAGAAATTTATGCCCATCACCGCCGATTACTTCAAAGCCTTGCGCATTCCGCTCATGGCGGGACGCACCTTCCGCCTCTCCGACACGCATGGAACCGAGCCGGTGGTCATCATCAACGAGCAGGTCGCAGGCGAATATTTCAAGGGGCAGAATCCGATTGGCCAGCACATCCGCATCGGCGCAATCATGGGCCTGGAAGACGGCGTGCGCGAGATCGTGGGCGTCGTTGGCGACACCAAGAACTCCGGGCTGGATGCGCCGGCGCCCGGAATTATGTATCTGCCGGGAGCACAAATTCCCGACACCATCACGCGCGGGGGAATTGGTCTGAGGGGCGTGAGCTGGGTCGTACGCAGCAAGACCGGCCAGGTGGATGTGGCGGCCGCTGCCCGGCGCATCTTCAAGGACGATGCGCGCACCCCGCTGCTCAACGTGGAGACGATGCAGGACGTGATCCGCGCGTCCGTGGCCCAGCAACGCTTCACCATGCTGCTGCTCGGCTGCTTCGGGCTCATCTCGCTGCTGATGGGGGCCGCGGGCCTCTACGGCGTGATGTCGTATACCGTAGCTCGCCGGACAAAAGAAATTGGCGTGCGCCTGGCCATCGGCGCGGACCGGGGAGACATCCTGCGCATGGTGCTGAGGGAAGCGGGTCTGCTGGTGGGCCTTGGCCTGATGGTTGGGCTGGCCGCGTCGCTCGCCGGCGCGCAGCTGTTGCGTAGCCTGCTGTTCGGCGTGGCGCCGCGCGACCCTCTGACCATGGCCGCAATGTGCGCTGTGCTGCTGCTCACCGGGCTCTTTGCCGCATGGTGGCCAGCCAGCCGAGCCGCGGCCACGGAGCCCATGGAGGCGCTGCGTGTGGAATGAAGTGTCTTCCCGGCAACTCAATCCTGGTAATGAAGGGGTGGGAGTGATGCGGACACTATCTCAACACTACATAACGTTACATGTGTGCAATATTGATCAGTAAAGGAACCGCGGTCAGATCATAGTTAGCTTGCAGCACTCTTGAACGCTTCGCGGCTTACCTGGAAAGCATCAAGGAAAGTTAGCGCGCGTCTTCCCCGATGCCCATCGGTCCTGTGTTCCTGCTACAGTCCCCAAAAAATATTAGAACGGAGGCACTCCGTGCTCCCTCAGTCCGCTTCAAGCACTTTCATCGCCGATGATGAATGCGTCATCGCATCCACTCTCGCCGCCATACTGCAAAAGAATGGATTTTCAGCCAAGTTTTTCAACAGTCCTCTAGAGGCGTTGGAAGCTGCCCGGTCGAAAGCTCCCGACCTACCCACATCGGAGTTAATGATGCCAGAGCTTTCCGGGATAGATCTTGCCCTTCAAATGAAAGAGCAAAACCCCGACCACGAGGTCCTGCTCATTTTCGGCCACCCAGGGACGGTGTACAGGCTCTAGGGCGGTCACGAGCGGGGACACTACTTCCGTTTAATCTCTAAACCACCTCAACCGTCCGAGATTCTCTCCGAAGACTAGAAGCGCTATCTGTACCGCACCCCGGCCCGAGGCCCAAACCGCATGAGAGCGGCCCCGGTAAGCGGCTCGCCAGGTAAATCGATAACGGCGGCATAATACCCAGTTTGGTAACTTATTTCGTTTTTTTCGTTTATTTCGTGCTGCCGTCTTCGCGCCAACTCAATCCTGGTCAGGGTTACAGCTGCCCGGTCTTGCAGGGGACGGCCTTACAGGAAAAACACTATCAATGAAGGGTGCGGGCTTCACCCCGTGAAGGGTACGGGCTTCAGCCCGTACGTAGGCCGAACAGAATGATTGGGCCTTTAGGCCCGGAGGGAATGCTTTTCAGCATATCTCGGCCCAAAAACTCCCCTCCGGGGCTAAAGCCCATTGTTCTTGCTTCCTTTGTGTACGGGCTGAAGCCCGTACCCTTCATTGATAGTGTTTTTCCGCAGCCTGTGAAGCCCGTCCCTCGATGGACCCAGACGTCATCGGAGGTCATCTCACTCGACCTGCGCTAACATTACATGCTCGCCGCCAGGCACGCGGAGCCCGTCGCCGCGGCCGGCAAAGTAACGAATATTCGCGTCGGCTGGACTGAAGTGTTCTACTCCAGTAAAGCCCAATTTCTGCAGCTGCTCGCTCAGTTCAGCCGGCTCAAAAAAGGTTACCCACGGCTCACCGCGGGCTGCTGCGCCCGCCGCGGCCATGGCAAAAAACCGCTGGTCATCGCCGGCTAACAAACTCTGCGGGATTACGAACGTGAACGAGATCCCGGTTCCAGAGGGCAGCGTGGCCACCTGCTTGAGGGTCCCGAGGACCGCCTCTTTCGTCAGGTACTGCGTGACGCCTAGCCAGGAGAAGAACGCTGGCTTCTCCAGTGGATATCCTCCGTCGCGCAGTCCGTCTAACAGCGTTTGCTTTTCAAAATCGATGGGCAAGAAGGTTAAGTTAGGGGGTTGGACGATGCCAAGCTCTTGCAACCGTAGCCGTTTCCATTGCTGGCTGGCAGGGTGGTCAATCTCAAAGACCTCGACTGTGTTCGCTAAGTGGGGGTGACGCCACGCGAATGAATCGAGACCAGCTCCCAGGATCACATAACGTGTGATTCCACGCGCAATCGCCCGCATCAACGCGTCCTCCGCGTATCGGCTACGCATGATCATGACGGCTCGGGTCGCCTGGAAAATTCGTTGGGCGGCCTCCGGTCCAAGTTTGGCTGCAACCTCCGCAACCATGGCACTCGTATCCTCGCGGAGGGATGCTTCGCTATCAGAGCCGCTGAAGCGCAGGGCAAAATCATCGCGAAAGATCTTGGGGTCCCCATCGAGCAGAAGATGTGCGGCCCGCATCTTTGCCGCTCCAATGGCGGTGAAACTGGCTTTTTCCATGAGAGCTCCCATCCTGCCCATCGCAACGTCTGCAGGAAATACGGTGATCAGGATACCTGTTGAGGGCCACGAAGTCGTAGCCGGGTCGAAACACGGCAGACGCTACTTGAGGGCAGTCTCTTTTGTTCTGGATATTTCCTGGGCCGCGAGACCTATAATCGCTCGTCACCTTTAAAATTGCTGAGGGCCGGCTCCGGCCACTGTAGCTCGCAATCACACGCGCCGTCGGCAACCGGAACTCTCTGCCCACGATCCTCTCCCGACTCAACCGCAGTCTGACCGGCTGGTTTCAATATTTCCAGCACAGTCACAAGACTACGTTCCCCTTACTCGACAGCTGGATACGAATGCGCTTGCGTTCCATTCTGCGCTGCCGGCAGGGGAGGCGTGGCGGCGGACGAGGCTTTGACCACTATCGCTGGACCAATGCTTTCTTTGCGGAACAAGGGCTGTTCTCTCTGTGCACGACCCATGCTTCCGTACGTCAATCCTTACGCAAGGTGACCCGCTAACTGGAGAGCCGGATGCGGGAAATCCGCCTGTCCGGTTCGGAGGGAGGGGGAACTCCGGTTCTCCCTACCCTATATACAAAACAGAGTTCTTCCGCAGCCTGTTAAGCCGACCTCGCGCCTTGGGGACTAAAACGATTTCAGGATTCCGAAGAAAGCCACTTCGCTGCGTTCTGTTGCTATCATCGTCGTCCATTGTTCACGACGAACCCAAGCAGGCAGACGTTCGAGACTGCGCTTGAGCGCATCAGAGGTAGCTTCGGTCTCTGCTTCTATGGGTATGTGGTGACTTGCGGTTGCTTTGTATACACCGGAAGTGGAAATGCTGTAGCCGATGCTCTCAGCGAGTCAAAGCAAGGTGTGTCGCGGCGATTGATCGGCGAAGTTGAGCACTTCTGGCAAAAGCGCTATTACGACTTCAACATCCGAAATCAGCGGCAGTTCGCGAAAAAGCTTCGCTATATTCATTGCAATCCAGTGAAGCGTGGGTTGTGTGAGCGCCGTGATGACTGGGAGTGGAGCAGTTTTCGCCAGTACGCGATGGGGATCGAAGGACGCGTGGAGATTGAATCCGAGTGAGCCGCAAGAAACCGCGAATGGGCAGCGGGGAGACTCTGTGAACTACCCACTCAAGCCAAAACAAGTCTTGATGGGCCACCCGTCCTACCATGAGTGATAGAAAACCCCTCTATCGCTCACGCTCTGCGCCGGACTTCACCTTTGCATGGCCGTGGCGTTGCCACTTTGCAATCCCGGTGACAGCAGGGACGGCTGAATTCGGCCTTGGCTCCCTTGTAGGGAAGAGATCTCTTGCTGATGACCGGAGACAAGCCCTCAGTCGTTCCTGTCGGGACTCGACTCCCGTCCGGCCAACCCTACCTAGGACTGACTCGTCCTAGGCTACTTTCATGCCGTCCCATCGGGACTGCCGCGCGCCACGCAATCTTTTCCGTCTCCCTCAAAAAACCCAATTCGGATAGGTCCGGTGGAATCCCACGGCCTCGCACCCGAAATCTCCATCCAGCCGGATTCATGCATTGAATTTCCGGGACACCAGGTCAGCACCTGCCGCGCAGGCGTCGGTAGCATTATGCTACCATCTACCTATGAGCCAGCCAGTCAAGCTCTCCGACGCTCTCGTTTTGGACGCCCGGCTTGCAGGCGAAGTTATGGAACGCTCCATTGCACGACAGGTGGAGTTCTGGGCGCGGCTAGGCCGGTCCGTCGAACTGCTCCTGGAGGGACAGCAGGTCTTGATACTGAGCCGCAATGCAGCCTTGCAGCCGCTCTCTGCGTGTCTTGAAACCGTCAATTCTCCTGCGGGACGGAGGCGTGTGGCTGCCTACCTTCAAAGTCAGCCGTTTCCCCACTACCAGCCATATCCCGGCAAACCAGGTCTGCAGGAGCGCATTTCCGAAGATGGAAGCCGCACGGTGGGACGATTTGTGAATCGTCAGTTCAAACAGGTAGTACGCCCGTCCGCCAAAGCCGTCGCTGCCAAGTGACGTCTTCCCCACTTGATCAACGTCCGATTGTCGTTGCGCTCGCAGGACCGAACGGAGCCGGCAAAACTACTTTCTATCACGCTCACCTGCAACCGGCAGGGTTGCGCTTGGTCAATACCGACGTAATTGCGCGTGAACTGAATATCGATCCGTACGGCGCGGCGAAAATTGCAGCTTCCATTCGCGAAGAGTTGGTCCATCAGCGCGAGAGCTTCGTCTTCGAGACGGTGTTCTCCGATCCGGTGGGCGCCAAGCTTTTATTCCTCCGACAGACGGCTCAAGCCGGCTATACCGCGCTTCTGTGTTTCATCGGAACCTCAGGGCCGGCGGTCTCTGAGGAACGTGTGGCCATGCGTGTCTCGCAGGGTGGACACGATGTCCCGACAGAGAAACTGTTTTCGCGCTATCCACGCATATTGACCAACCTCAAGAGCGCAATCCATGATCTTCCGCATGTGTGGATATTTGATAACGACGAGCTCAGGGAGCCCTTTCGACTCGTCGCCGTGTGCGAAAACGGCCAGATTACAAAACTTCAGCGGCCTGTTCCGGCGTGGCTGCGATCCCTGCTCCCGCCAACAAAATCGGTGTAGAAATGGGGCGGAGAATCCTCGGGTCAAAAGATGCTCGGTCAACCACGAGATGCAGGGAATGCAACAACGCTCGCCCACTACCTCGACTTGTTGGCCGGAGCCGGCATGGTATGCGGACTGCACAAATTTGCCGGTGAAGTTGTGCGTCAACGGGCATCGAGCCCGAAGCTCCAGGTGCTCAACCATGGATTGAAGAGTGCCCAAGCGCCACGACGTTCACGGAGCTTCGTCAAGACCCGGAGTTATGGGGCAGGACAGTCGAGTCGGCCGTGGGCGCATATCTCGCCGGCGAGGCGCCCGAGTCTCTCTTTTGACCGCAAACAGGTGAAACGAGCGCAAAGCACCGCTTTGTGCTGAAATGCACAAGAGGAGCGCAGGCAGGTCATCTTCCATGGAGAGAACCAGTACTCTCGCCAAGATCATTTCAGATTCGTGGATACGCAGGCTGGCCGGCGATCTCTACTACCAACGTGGTCTCGATTACTTCCAGCGCAGCCGAGTCTCGTCCCTGGAGGAATCCGGCGACAGCATTCGTTCCATCGTCGCTGGAACCGAGGACTATGCCGTGCTGCTTACCGCGACGGCGAAGAGGCTTGATTATCACTGTGAATGCCCGCTTGGGCTCGACGGTGAGTTCTGCAAACACTGCGTCGCGACCGCGCTGGCATGGCTGCATGGCCAGGCTGTTCCGGGAACAGTCAAGAAGACCGCCGCATCTAGGGAGATCACGGACGAGGATGTGGCCAAGGCGCTTCAGGAAGAAGACAAAGCAACGCTCATCAACCTGCTGCTCGAACGGGCAGAGGAAGATGAGACGCTTCGTGACAGGCTGCTGCTTCTTGCCGCCGGGCAAAAGGGCGCCGGGCCTCTGATTGCACAAGCCAGAAAATCTTTGGAGAAGGCGATCCGTATTCGCGGCTCTGTGGACTACCGCGAAATGCCGATCTACGCCGCGAAGGTGGAAAGCGCGATCGATGGTGTCGAAGCATTGTTCAAGAGCGGTCAAGCCAACGGCGCTATCGACCTGTGCGAGGCCGGTCTACGCGACCTCGCCGCCGCAATAGAAAAGACTGATGATTCTGATGGATACATGAGCGGATTGATGGAACGGCTGCAGGAACTGCATCTGAGCGCCTGCGAAGAAGCCCGGCCCGAGCCGGAAGCGCTGGCCGGGAAACTCTTCTTCTTCGAGATCAATAGCGAGTACGGCGAGTGGTCCAACTCCGCGGAAAACTATGCGGATGTGCTCGGAGCGCAAGGGCTGGCGGCCTTCCGGACGATCGCCGAGGCGGAATGGGCAAAAATTCCTGTGCGGACGGAGAGGGGAGGAGGCGATCGCGAAGATCATCATTACCAGCTCACAGCCATCATGGAGTCGCTGGCCCGCCAGTCCGGCGACGTGGAACAACTGGTTGCGGTGCTCGAACGCGATCTCGGCTCCACACATCAATATCTGCGCATCGCCGGGCTTTATCGCGAAGCGGGCAACCATGACAAGGCGCTCGCATGGGCGGAGAGGGGCGCCGCATCCGCTTCCGGCTATGACGGCGCTCCGCTGCGGCTGTTCCTGGCCGAGGAGTACCAGCGCCGCGAACGCCATGCCGATGCGCTGCGCATTGTCTGGGTCGAGTTTCGCAACAACCCCGAATTTTCCAGATATAAAACGCTCGGGGACTTTGCGCGCAAGGCCGACGAGTGGGACGACTGGCGCGCCCAGGCCCTGGCATATATCCGCCGGACCATCGCCGAGAAACCCGTGCAGGACGGTGGCAAGCGTGTGACAGGCATAGGCCATCGTTGGTGGAATCGGGATCACTCCTTGCTGGTTGAGATATTCCTCGACGAGCAAGAGACCGAGGAGGCCTGGCAGGAAGCCCAAGCCGGGGGCTGCAGGAACGATCAATGGCTTCGTCTTGCCGCGAAGCGCGAGATAGAGCATCCGGAAGACGCTGTGTCCGTCTATCTCCGCCTCGGAGAGCAGGCCATTGTCCATGCGCAAGGCAGCCGCTATGAGCCTGCGGTTCAGCTGCTGGAAAAGGCCGCGGCGCTGCTGCATTCGCAGGGGAGAAGCGAGGAGTTCGAACGACTGTTCGAGACTCTGCGCCAGAAATATAAGGCCAAACGGAACCTGCAAAAGTTGGCCGAAGCGCGGCGTAGGTTCTTGTATCTGCGCTAGGCAAGTTTCCAAAGCATTCTTCTCGTTCGTTTGTGACAAGAGCAAGTCAAACGCGAGGCTTACGCTTCCCCGTCGCGGTAGGACCATCCAGGAAGCACCTTCCAGGTCTCCCCCGCCCATTTGATTTGCTTTTACTTTACGGGCAACTTCCCAACCCGGAGAAAAGCGTTGCAATGGTATGCTCATCGGCAGAGGTCAGACCACCCCAATTTTATTGGGGGGAGGGGATCACAAATGGCGGGACGTGAGCGAGCAAAGAAACGGACTTTTAGACGGATTTCGGTTGTAATTCTCGCCGGTGCGGTCGTCCTGTGGTGTGGAGCCACGGGAAATGCCGAACCCGTGTGCGATGTACGCGCCTACGGCGCGAAGGCAGATGGGCCGACGATGAATACAAAGGCGATCCAGACGGCCATCGATGACTGTGCAAAGAAAGGCGGAGGCAAAGTCAGGCTTGACGGTGGCGCCTTTCTCAGCGGCCCGATCGTGCTGAAAAGCAACATCGATCTGGATATCGAGAAGGGCACTACGCTGCAAGGCTCCAGCAATCATGACGATTATCCAAAGAAGACGGAGTTCCGAAACCCTGGCCTGCAGTCGCTGGTGAGCGCGACCAATGCGAGCAACATATCGATTACCGGGGGCGGCGTTATCGACGGCGCCGGAGAGAGTTGGTGGAAAGAAGCCCGCGCCAGCGGCGACCACGGCATCATGGGCCAAGGCACGCTGCGGCCCCGTCTGATTGTTTTTGATCACTGCCACAAGATTCTCATGAAGGATGTGACAGTGCAGAACTCTCCTTTCTGGCAGATTGTTCCGTACTACTCAGACGATGTTACGATTCGCAATATCAGGGTGCTGGCGGACCCGTCCTCTCCGAATACGGATGCGATCGATCCCTTCTCCTCCAGCAATATCAGAATTGAGCATGTCTATGCCGATGTAGGAGACGACGATGTGGCGATCAAATCCGGCCAGATCAACTCGCCCGGACCGGATGCACCGAGCAAAGATATCACCATTTCCGACTGCATCTTTATGCACGGGCATGGTATGTCCATTGGCAGCGAGGTGTCCGGCGGCGTGCAAAACGTTCGAGTAGCTCGTGTGCACTTTAAAGGAACGGCGAATGGGATTCGAGTAAAATCAAACCGCGATCGCGGCGGTGACATCGGCAATTTCGATTTTCGTGATGTGACCATGGAAGACGTGGGAACGCCCGTTCTCATCACCGAGTACTACCCGCGCATTCCGGATCGGGACTCGGCGCAGCCGATCGCGCGGCTCACTCCGCACTTTCACGATATCAGCATCACGAATCTGAGTGCGACTGGCGCCAAAACTGCTGGATTCATCGTTGGCCTTCCCGAAAGTCCCATCACGTCGATCACCCTGACCAATGTTCACATCAGCGCGGAGAAGGGAATGACGATCAGCAATGCGACCGTCACCGCCTACGACTTCGCCGTCAAGGTACCCAGCGGCGTTCCCCTCATCATGCTTGAACACGCCAAGGTGCAGGAGAAGTAAATTGCGACACCGCAGGGGAAGGACCAGCTCATGCGGCTCCTGTTGAGGCGGCCGGCTGCCTCTATTGCCTTCACTGGGGCTAGCGGGAGCACCATTTCTCTCCGACGCCCGTGGATCTATTCGCTCCGTAAGCGAGGGCTACTTTCCTGCACCCGCTGGGACCCATTCGTGCTCGTCCGCCGGAGAGCGGCTTTCTGACCATGTAGCGCAGGTTCGCTTACCTGGGCGCGCTCCGCAAGACGCAGATGTTGCTCCATTGCTTTCTGGGCAGCGGCCGCATCTCTGCCTCGAATCGCACGATAGATCGTGCGATGCATCTCCGCGGACTGTCTCAGGTCGAGAGATTGTTCCACGGTCCGCTGGCGTTCATCGTACATGGCACTTGCGACCGTCTCCATCAGTATCCCGAGGATTGGATTGCCCGCAGCCTCAGCGATCGCCCGGTGGAAGCGGACGTCATGAATCAGATACTCCTGAGGATCATCAAAGGTGGCGTACATTTCCGCGACCTCTTCCGCCATTACGGCAAAATGCTGGTCACCACCACGCTCCGCCGCCATGGCCGACAGGCTGCTCTCCAGCACTAGGCGGGCTTCAAACATCTGCTTCGGTTTAAATCCATGCAGGGCGCTCAGTAAGTGCAAAGAGAAAGCGTGCAAAGCGGGCGCTCCTTCCGCTACGAACGTGCCCACCCCATGGCGCACGTTTAATACCCCCATTGCGGCCAGGTAGCCGATGCCCGCACGCAAACTGGCTCGGCTGATCTTCAATTGATTTGCAAATTCGCGCTCTGGAGCAATTTTGTCTCCTGCCTTCAGGACTCCGCTTTGGATAAGCCTTTGAATATGGCCGACCACTTTCATAGTCAGCTGCTTGTCGGCTGTAGCGTTTCTTTCGGTCGGCATAACCACCCCGGTGCCCCTCCATTGCGCGCATTGCTGAGGCCATGCAGCAAATTCCTACAGATGTGTTGGTGCATTCGCTATCGGTAGTACAGTTGCGAGATTAGCACCTGGATTCGCTCCTGCTCAAGGTTCCCCTCGGCCAAAGTACATCGAGCCGCACACCTCGCCCGCACAGGATGTGGGGGCGAGGTGGCGTTCTTCAGAAGAGGAGTTTGAGCCCACCCTGGAAAATCCTGGCCCCGTAACCGGTGGTAGTGCTGGTCACCTGACCGAAACTCGATGAGACCAACGACGCACTGCCGGGATTGGCAAAGTCCGGGTGATTCAGGGCATTGAACGCTTCCAGGCGGAAATCCAGCTTGAACCTTTCTCCGAGCGGGAAGTACCGGCTCAACTGAGCGTCCAACTGAACGTAGTTGGGGCCGCGTAGTGTATTTCGTCCTACATCTCCAAAGGTCCCGGTTGCATTCTGAGCAAAAGCGGAAGCGTTGATGAGATTCCGATTGCCCGCATTGGTTTTCGTGAGCTTCTTATGGGTATAGATTCCGTTGGGATTGACCAGGTTCGGGCGGTCATTTTCGACCGCCGTCAGCGAGTTGTCCACGCCTGAAGTCACGGTGAAGGGTGCACCGTCATGAATTTGCAAGAGAGGGGCGAGTTCCCAATTGTTGAGAACCATCGACTTCCAACCAGCCACCGGGAAATGACTTTCTGCCACCATGGCGGTGTTGAAGAACGCCCGGTAGTCGAACCCGCAGTTGGCACGATCCATCCTGATGTTGTAGGGATTCTCCACGGTCGTAGTGGCAAAATCCCCTTGGGCGTCCTCGATGTCAAAGCAGTGCGACCAGGTGTAATTGGCGAAGAGGCTGAATTCCGATGACATTCGATGCTGAATGGTAGCGATCATTCCATTGTAGGAGGCATTCGCTCCGGAGCTGATCAGAATCGTGCCCGCACCGCCGCCGGCATACTTTGGACCTTGCGCTGGATTGTCGAGCGTCAGCAGGTAGCGTGAAGAGGTGTTGCCTAGAGTGGAGCTACCCGGGATATAAACTGCGGGATCGATGGGAAGTCCTAACGCAACGAAGCTGGACTGGCTCCCGACGTAGTCGATCTGGAATTGCCAGCCATGAGGCAACTCCTGCTGCATGCTGGCAGTCCACTGGAACGTGTATGTCGGATGAAAATGTGGGGGCATGACAATAAACTGTGCCTGATTAGGAAATGTGGTGGAAGGCGGCGGCTTGAACGGCAGCGGGAACGGGTTGGCCGGCGTGCTGCCATTGGACCACGGGCTGGCAAAACTCAGAGGAGCATTCCCGGGCACATTCGAAATCGTTGTGGCGAAGGGTGGATTCTGGTTGACCCGCTGTGCCGTAAAGAAGTTGGGCTCGTCATAGACCAGCGCTGAACCCGCGCGCAAGACAGTCTTGCCTTGCCCCGTAGGATCGAAAGTGATTCCCAGACGGGGAGAGAACTGCCAGGGCGAGTTCTGAGTGAACCCTGCGGGCACCCCTGCATCCCCATAGTACAAACTACCCGCCGGCGCATTCGGGTACACCATGCTGTGCGTATTGCTCAAGAAATCGCTCATGTTGAAGATCGACCCACGCCGGAAAACATCGATGGGCATGAACTCGGGGTCCCAGCGCAAGCCTGCCGAAAGCACCAGCCTCTTCGTGGCGTGAAAAATATCCTGAACGTAGAGGCTCGGAATCGGCGCCCGCAAGGCATTCTGCTCCGCTTTGCTTTGCTGGTAGCTGTTCAGCGCGCCGGTCAGAAAGTCTAGATTGGCGTCCGCGCCCGTGCCTCCCTTGCTTGTCCCGGCCGGTCCTTTTTGGCTGTAGACGCCGGTGATTGTGAAATCTCCATTGGATTCATACAGGTTGTTGATGTTCAGCTGGGAGCGGACATATTCCCCTCCGAACGCAAGCTGGTGCCTGCCCAGCAACATGTTCACATCGTCTGCAAAGGAGAACGTGTTTACGTTGAAGCTGGCCTCGGCACAAGTGCCGCAATACGTGCTGAACTTGTTGGTCAGTGTCAGCTCCAGGAAGTTGGTGAGGGGCGCATACGAATCGATGCCGATGGTACTGGGGCCGATACCCTCGGCCGCCGAGCCGCGGTCGTCACGCCGTCTCGACCCGGTCGCGTGGAACGAGTTCACGAGGTGCGAGTTGACGACATACGTCTCGCCGATGGTAAGGGATTGGGCACGTTCATGGTTCCCGGGCTGCGTGGTGATCAGCACGTTGGTCGGAGAAAAGAATGCCGGGCTGGTATAGCCATCCAGGAAATATCGTCCGTACAAGCTGTGCTTCGGGTTGATGGTCCAATCGACACGGCCAATGAATTGATTCTCCACCTGCTGGGAGGGAATCGAATAAAACACCAGTCCGCACGGATCTGTCGTCGCGGGCAGGTACTTCTGCAGAGCAAGCGAAGGGGCAACAAAATAGGACGGGCTTATTTGATCGTTGGGCAAAACCGTCCCGGTCAGCGGGTTCAAGAGCTGAATTGCCTTCCCGCTCGATTGGCAGCCCGCTCCATCGGTGGCAGAGAAATCTCCTTGAAGGTTCGCGGTAGTGGGCACAAATGCCTGCGTGAGCGATTGGCTTTGGTCCGCTTTGAGACGTTGATATCCGCCGAAGAAAAACAGTTTATCGGTGATGATCTTGCCGCCGAATGTGCCGCCGTACTGATTCTGGTGCAGCGTATCTTTTGTCGTAGAAAAGAAGTTAGTGGCGTCAATGAAGTTGTTACGGATGAACTCAAAAGCCGTCCCGTGCCACTGATTCGATCCTGACCGGGTGACGACATTGACCAGGCCTCCCGGGTGCAGACCGCTTTGTGCCCCCAGCGCCGAAGTTTCTACGCTGAACTGGCTCACCGCATCGGGGAAAGGAAACGGGAGATTGACGTTGGTCATGTAGTCGTTGTGGTCGCCGCCGTCCAGGCGATAGTCGGTCGCATTGCCCATACCGCCGGCTACCGAGATAACGACGGAACTGTAAAAAGTCTTGCTTCCCTGCATGTCGTTTGCAGGAGCACTGGCGGAACCACCGGAAAGAGTAATGAGCGAGGTCACCTGCCGCCCGTTGAGAGGTAACTCGGTGAGGGTCTGCTGGTCAATGGTCTGCTTGAAGGAGGGGTCTTCCGTCTGCAGGGCAATTCCGTTTGCCCGGACCTCCACCCTTTGAGCGGCTTGGCCCACGGTCATGCTCACGTTGATCCCAATGCTGCTGCCGACCTCAAGAACGATCCCTGCCTGACTGTAATGTTCAAAGCCTGGAGTCGATATATCCAAGGTGTAGACCCCGATCGGAATATTGGGAAAGCTGTAGAGGCCGTCGGCGCCGCTCTTGGTTGCGTGCTGTACCTGGGTCTCGGTATTGGTGAGTATGACCGGCGCATTTTGCAGGACGGCGCCTGTTGAATCCGAAACGGTGCCTTGAATGCTGCCTGTTCCGGCGGTCTGGCAATTTCCAGTTCCGGCAGCCAGCAAGAGCGCCGTAATGCAACCGAGCACGCCCAACAGGCAACGGCTCAGCCGTCTATGGTTTGAAGAAGATACGTCCATTGAAATCCTCCAGAAGAGTTGCGAGACTAGCGATCCGTGTATTTGCGCGTGAGGGCGACCACGCTTCTCCGTGCGTATATGAGGTCAGACCACGCGAAATCTGGCATAGAGACTCCTCCTTTAGAACCACATCTGTCAAGCGGGAAATAGCAACGAATCTGCGGGTGGGGATGGGGCGCCCGTCTTGTGCTTCCTACCGTGCCCAACACAACATCGTGAGAAATCCGGGCTGGAAGTTAGAATGCTTAAGCAACGGGTAATTGGCATGTCTGGCAAAGGTAGATTGCGTCCCCTGTGCATTCAGGTCCACGCACAGGACAATGTGGCGATCGTGGCGAATGAAGGCGGTCTGCCGCTCGGGACGCAATTCGATTCCGGTCTGACGCTTTCAGAGGCGATCCCGGAGGCACACAAGGTGGCCTTGTCCAACATAGCGCAAGGCGCGCCCATCGTTCGCTATGGCGTGGTCATCGGATATGCTGAAACGCCTATCGATCGAGGCACCTGGGTGCACGAAGGGGTGATGAGTCTGCCTCCGGCCCCGCCGCTTGACCAGCTCCCCCTCGCAACCGCTGTGCCCCATGCGCTGCCGCCGCTTGAGGGCTATACCTTCGACGGCTTTCTCAACCAGGATGGCTCCGTCGGAACGAAGAACATGCTCGGGATTGCAACCACGGTGCAGTGTGTTTCGGCCACAGTAGAATTCGCGGTCAAGCGCATCCGGTCAGAGATCCTGCCGCGATACCCGAACGTCGATGATGTGATCGCGATAACCCATCCCTACGGATGCGGGGTTGCGATCAACGCTCCCGGATCCGAGATTCCGATCCGAACCTTGCGCAATTTGAGCCTGAATCCGAATCTTGGAGGGGCGCCTATGGTTGTCAGCCTGGGCTGCGAAAAACTCCAACCCTCGCAAATGCTGCCGGCGAGCAGCCTCGCGATTTTGTCCAGCGTGCCCTATGTCATCCGCTTGCAGGATGAGCAGCATCGCAGCTTTGGCGATATGGTCGCGGCCATTATGGAGATGGCGGAGAAACGCCTGGTCCAGCTGCATGCACGAACACGCGTCGCCCGGCCGGCCGCCGACCTTGTGGTTGGGTTGCAATGTGGAGGAAGCGATGCATTCTCCGGAGTGACCGCCAATCCGGCGGTAGGCTACGCCGCCGATCTTCTGGTGCGCGCCGGCGCCACCGTGATGTTTTCAGAAGTGACCGAGGTCCGCGATGTCATTCATTTGCTGACCGCCCGCGCCGCCAATGAAGAGGTCGCGCGCGATCTCATTCGTGAAATGGCCTGGTACGATGCCTATCTTCAACGCGGCGGGGCCGATCGAAGCGCCAACCCAACTCCCGGAAACAAAACCGGGGGGCTAACAAATATCTTGGAAAAGGCGCTGGGCTCTACCGCGAAGGCAGGCGGCAGCGCGCTGGCCGGCGTTTTCGGTCCGGGGGAACGCGTCACCACCAAAGGCCTTGTCTTTGCCGCCACACCGGCAAGTGACTTTGTCTGCGGAACTCTCCAGTTAGCCGCGGGGATGAACATGCATGTCTTCACCACCGGGCGCGGAACTCCCTATGGGCTTGCCATGGCGCCGGTCATTAAGGTTGCTTCCCGAACCGCGCTTGCCGACCGGTGGTCAGACCTGATCGATATCGATGCCGGCCGCATCGCCACCGGAGAGGCAACAATTCAGCAAGTTGGCGAGCAGATCTTCGACCTGATTCTTGCCGTGGCGAGCGGCCGCAAACAAACATGGGCCGACCATTGGGGTCTGCATAATGAGTTTGCTCTGTTCAATCCCGCTCCCATCACGTAAGCGGCTTCTCCGAAGCAGGGCGCAACCGCACTTACTTCTGCTTGACAAGAGCAATCGTGGGGCTTCGCCCGTCTTCATAGTCCCAGGTACCCCGGATTTCCTGTCGAGGTTGGTGGCGTTGTCGAGCTGCATGCGGCTTTCCTTGAAGTCGTCCACCGGCGTTGCCGACCCGCAGGGTATGAAGCGGGGCATTTCTTGTCCTCGGCAGAAAGTGCAACCAATCCCTGGGTGCCCCATCCCCCCGGATTTCCTGTAAGGCTTGGTGGGGTCAACGAACCTCATGCGGCTTTCCTTAACGAAAGCCGCACACGCTGCCATGGCTGGGGCCGCGCAGTAGGAAATCCGGGGT
>Ga0182015_10003964_pt1 | contig 16224 bp, 17 predicted proteins | sample 712P3MmetaG_FD_120478 | JGI IMG/M metagenome (GOLD analysis project Ga0182015, IMG submission 120478) | Permafrost microbial communities from Stordalen Mire, Sweden - 712P3M metaG | ecosystem: Environmental > Terrestrial > Soil > Wetlands > Permafrost | place: Sweden: Stordalen | collected... | reverse complement strand
GCAGACGCCGCCGGTCCGAGTCTGGTCTTGAAGCCCGCGACTGGCCTGGAGCGCGAGAAGCGGAGATTCACCATCCCCGCTACCTCCATGGACGACGTCATTCCCAACTCGTGGTCTTTGGATGATCAACAGATTCTGTTCACGCGCCAGATTACCTCGGGCGAATATCTTGAGGTGATACCGGCTAGCGGCGGGGAGCCAACCCGGTTTCTGACAACGGCAGGCAGCGAGGCGAACGGACAGATTTCTCCCGATGGAAAATGGGTGGCCTATGCCTCGGATGAGTCGGGGAATTGGGAAATTTATGTTACTTCATTTCCCGGTGCAGCGGGAAAGTGGCAGGTGTCACGCGGCGGGGGCTCGGAGCCGCGGTGGAGCGGAGATGGCAAAGAAATTTTCTATATTGGACTGAGCGGCATGTTAACAAGCGTGCCTGTCAACGGCCAAAGTATTTTCGCGACCGGGACGCCCGTGCCACTGTTTCAGGTTCGCGGCCGCGCACCGATTTCGAGCACCGATACATTCACCTATGACGTGGCTAAAGACGGCAAACGCTTTCTTGTCAACCGCTATGTGAAGCCGGACCATGTCCCGCCCTTGATGATCCTGCTGAATACTCCTACCACCAAACCGTAAGACGCGAAATCCTCCAGGATTGAGTCGGTGTATTGTGCCACAAGTGGTGCTTTCCTTATGACCTGGCGGGCACGGTATGATTTAGGCTGTGGGAAGCCGGTGCCGAAAAGACGGCGACCGAAAGCTTGGGTTGTCTAAAATCCGAAAACTGGGTTGGCTAAAATGAAGAGGAAGTTTTTGCTGGCTGTGGTACTTGTTCTGGGGGCGGTGTTTTTGTTGGCCGGGGCATTCGTCGGACAATCGGTCGTGGCTGCCGATGATCAAGGTTCGCAAGATCAAGGTGCAAAAGATCAAGCTTCATGGCAGCGCGATCTGCTCGCTTGGCGCGCGAAACGCGCCACCGGCCTGCAGGCTCCGGAAGGCTGGCTTTCTTTAATCGCCCTCGGGTGGCTGAAAGAAGGAGACAACACCTTTGGTTCGGCCGACGACTGTCGCGTCCAGATCGCGGGCAAGGCGCCAGCGCATGTGGCTACGGTCCGTCTCGAAAAGGGCGCGCTCCGTTTGCTCCCGCCGCCTGGTGGTTTTCCGAAAGATCTTTTGCTCGACGGCCAGCCTGCGAAAGAACAGGCTCTTCTTGCCGACGATGCCGATCATCCCTCGAAACTCACTCTTGGCACCATCACCGTCATCGTGATCAATCGCGACGGCCAATTTGCGCTGCGCGTCAAAGACCTTGACGCCCCTACCCGCACAAGTTTCCACGGACTGCGCTGGTACGAGCCCAACGCCGACTTCAAAGTGCACGCGCGCTGGATTCCCTACGATCCTCCTAAGGTTCTCGATATCCCGACCGTGCTCGGCACGACGACTCACCTGCCCGCGCCAGGCGCTGCGGAATTTACGATCGATGGAAAAACGGTCCGCCTGGAGCCTGTGCTCGAAGATCCGAAATCGACCGATCTTTTCTTCATCCTGCGGGACGCCACCAGCAAAACCAAGACTTACGGCGCGGGGCGCTTCCTTTATACGGAACTCCCCGATCATGGGGTCGGCAAACCCGGAGAGCTCTGGCTCGATTTCAATCGCGCCGTGAATCCGCCCTGCGCATTCACACCTTATGCGACCTGTCCGCTTCCGCCGCCGCAGAATCGGCTCAGTGTTCCGATACCGGCGGGCGAGCAGCGTTACCACGATTGAACGCGCACGATTGGACGCGAATGATATCTTTTCGAAACGTCAAACGTCACCTAGGGATCGGGAGTCCTGCATGAGATGGTTGTTGATCGTACTCGCTGTCCTCGGAATAGTAGTTTCGTCTCTCGCGCTGCGCGAGCATTACCGTACTGACGCGTCTCCATGCAGCATCAATGAGAAATGGGACTGCGGCATCGTCAATAAAAGCCCATTTGCCATGTTGTACGGGATTCCCGTGGCTGTGATTGGCATCGCCGGATATCTTCTCCTAGGCTTTCTAGCCGGCTTGCGCGCCTATGCGTGGATGCTGCCGCTGGTAACGGGCGCATTTGCCTTCGCCATCCATCTTGCGGACGTAGAATCTCTGGCGCTGGGCGTCTGGTGCATCTACTGCGTAATCTCGCTAGGGATCATTACTCTAATGACCTTGCTGGTGATGGGTACTGTAATAGCAGGGTCAATGCGCCGGAGAGAAACAGCCTAACTGGAACTTTATTCGTAGCGCAAACTTTCAATCGGATCCAGCCGCGCTGCGCGAATCGCCGGTACCATCCCGCTGAGAATCCCGACCAGGCCCAGAATAGTCGTAGCGATGGCAAGACTGCTGGGGTTGATTTGCAAATGGATATCACCCGCCTGCAGGTTGTCGCCGAACGCGCTCATTAGGGGCAACGCTCCCACTCCCCATGAGATCAGGTATGCGATTCCGATCCCAGCCACTCCACCGGCAAACGTAATGGCCATCGCCTCCGCCAGAAACTGAAACAGGATGTGGCTCTTCTGCGCGCCCAGCGCCTTTTCCACGCCGATCTCGCGGGTCCGCTGCTGCACCGAAACCAACATGATGTTCATCAGGCCGATGCCGCCAATCCCCAGCGTCAGCGCGCCAATAAAAGCCAGCAACACCTTGAGCCCCGTGGTCACCACCGTGAACTCGTCGAAGTCCTGCTTGAAATCGGCGATGAAAATGGCCCGCCGGTCGTCGGGACGAAAGTTGTGGTGCCCGGCGAGCACGCTGCGCACGACCCGCGCCAGTTGCTGATGATCCTGCCCTTCGTAGTCCATCATGAGGCCGCTGATGTATTGCGTGTCATAGAGGTCGCCCATGGTGCTGAACGGGATCACCACCATACTGTTGTCGTTGTTTTCGCCGCCCTGCACCTTGTGCCGGTAAATGCCGATCACCTGAAAGGTCACGCCATTGATGCGGATGCTCTGCCCCAGCGCCGGTTCGCCAGAAAAAAGTCTCCGTCTCGCCTCGTCGCCAATCACAGCCACGCGGGCGTGCTCCAGTTGGTCCTGATCGCTCAGCCCGCGGCCGCTGGCAACGCTGAATCCGCGAATCCGCTCGTACACCGGATAGACGCCGGTCATAGACAAATTGGTAAAGGTCCGCGTGTCGTGCTGGATGGTTGCGCCATTCTTGTCGAAAATCGGCGTGACGCCTTTGATCATGGGCACTTCGTTGCGGATGTAATCTACGTCGGCCAGCTTCAGGCGTACCTCGCTCCCTGCCTTCGCCCCGCCCGCCTGTAGCGAGGTTCGTCCGGGAAACGCGCCGATTATATCCGTTCCCCAGGAGCTGAAAATCATGCTGATCGCGCGCTCGAATCCCGAACCAAACGCCAGCAGGATGACCACGGTCGCGATCCCCCAGGCCATTCCGAGCATAGTGAGCGTGGTGCGGCGCCGATTGTATTGCAGCGCGCCGTAAGCCTCTTTGAGCAGATCGTTGGTCATAAAATTTGTAATTTGTGATTTGTAATTTGTAATTTCAAATCTGACAGTGACTCAGTTCTCAATCACAAATCACAAATCACAAATTGCAAATTACCAATTGCTTTACTCCTGCCGCAAAGCTTCAACCGGTTCGAGCATCGCCGCCTTGCGCGCCGGATACAGCCCAGCCGTAATCCCTGCGAGTGCCAGCGACAACACGGCCCCAATCGCAGATACCGGCACAATTCGTGGAGTATCGAACCCCTGCGGCAGGTGCACTCCCGAAAGCAATTGAATGACGAGCATCGCGCCGCCAACTCCAATTGCGCCGCTCAAGAGCGTCAAAAATGCGCCCTCAAGAAAAAATTGAAACAGGATGCTGCGATTCGTCGCGCCCAGCGCTTTGCGCAATCCGATTTCGCGCGTGCGTTCCGTCACCGCCACCAGCATGATGTTAACAATCCCGATTGCGCCGAGGGCAAGCGTGACCAGGCCGACTCCGCCCAGAAACCAATCCATGGCGGTAAAGATCTTGCCCATGGTTTTCTGGTTCTTCACCGTGTCCCATTCTTCCCAGATATCACGGCCTTGCGGATCGAAGCCGCCGTGGTTCCGCGCGACAATGTGGTGCAACTCGGCCTTCGCGATTTCATTCTCCTCAAAGCTGCGCGGCTGATAATTGATGAACGAAATTGCGTTACCTTCTTGCGAGTTGTCGCCCGTCAGCGGAAACAGCTCGCGCATGGTATTGAAGGGAACAAAAATGCGAACGTTGGTCGCGTTCTGCTCCTCCTGTCCGATCATGTTGAGGGTGCCGATCACCTGAAAGCGAACGCCATTGAGCAAAATGGTGCTGCCCACGGCCGGCCGACCGGGAAACATATTGCGCGTCATCTCGCGTCCGAGCAGGCACACCCGCCGCCGCTCGGCGTTATCGTCGTCGTTGATCCAACGCCCGACTGCCAATGGAATGGTCCGCACCTGGCTATAAATTGGGGGCACGCCCGAGACTTGGCCGTTAGTGCTGGTGTAGTCGCTGACGGCGCGAATGTCGTCACGCGCAATCACCGGAGAAATGTGCAGCGCCAGCTTCGATTCGTTCTGAATAGCGAGGTAATCGTCATAGGTCAGGTTGAACCATTTCGCCGAGCCGAAACTGCCCTCGATTGCGGGGGCGCGTCCGCCATAAAAAAAGATGATGTTCTTGCCGTAAGTCTCCAGATTCTTGCGATTGCCGTTGCGGAAACCTTCGCCCACTCCTGCCAGCAGCAGCAACGACCCCACGCCCCATGCGATCCCAAACATGGTCAGGAACGACCTCAGTTTGTGTGCCCACAGGGTTCGGAGAATTTGCGCGAAGGTGTCCAGGAGCATGCGCATGTGGCTACCTCACAATGAACTACGACGAACGACTCGCGCGGATTCGCTGAAAACGAGTGCGAAAGCGCCGCGACGAGCCTGTCGCGTAGCTATTACTTTGACTCGCTGAAGACGCGCCCGTTAGCAGCTATTTGTGGGATGTGAGCAGGAAACAACGAGGTTGCATCGGAACGATCTTCAGTAACGAACTTCGCTAATGGACTAGGCTAATGGACTTCATTAACGAAATACACTTGACACTCAACAACGAAGTGTTCTGTTACTCATTCTTCTTGTTTCTTGCCGGTGGTACCCAGCTTCCACGCCATCTGCCGCAGCATTCCCAGCCACATCACCGTATCGTCAGCATTCAACTTCATTCGCCGGACCATCCGCCTTAAATTTGTCTCCGTGGCCGCTGCGGCTCGCGGCTTCACGTATCCGCTGGCATCGAGAACTTCAAACAGCGAACGCGTCAGCCGTTCCACCTCTCCCGAAGTTGCGGGAGCTTTGTCTCTTTTCTCAGTCGATGTCTTTACCGCCGCTTTCTGCCCTCGCGCCAGTTCATACAGACAAACCGCCACTGCCTGCCCCAGGTTCATGGAGCTATGATCTTCTCGTGTAGGAATCCGCATCACCCAGTGGCAATGACTGAGTTCCTCATTCGACAATCCGTACCGTTCCGAGCCGAACAGCAACGCCACCGGCCCAATCGTCAGTTGACGCTTGATGGTCCGCGCGCCTAACTCCAGCCGTAACATTCGATGCTGCAAATCTCGCCGCGTCCCCGCCGTCGTCCCCACCACGAGGCGGCAGTCGGCGACCGCCTCGGCGACTCCCGCGTATTCTTCGGCCTCAGCCAGCAAATCTGCGGCTCCCACCGCCGACCGCGCTTCCCGAAATGCGACTTCATACGGGTTCACCACCCGCAGCCGCCGCACTCCAAAATTTGCCATCGCCCGCGCCGCAGCCCCGATGTTCAGCGGATTCCGCGCCGCCACCAGCACTACCCGAAGATGGTCGAGGGCCGTCATTAAATTTGTGCGTTAAACCCTTCATTCTACAGTGCTCCGCGAGCCGCGCTGCGCTGCTGCCACGGCTTGCGACTTCCGCACGCGCACAGCATCAAACAAATGCTACGATAAATGGTTCGCCTCGGGGAGCCTCGATGCTCCTTGGCGCGGGAACCCTGGGAAAGTTGGAGGATGAATGGCAAGCAACGGCAACGGCATCGTCGAAGTGACCGATGCAAATTTTGATTCTGATGTATTGAAGTCCGACAAGCCCGTGTTGATCGATTTCTGGGCTGCCTGGTGTGGCCCCTGCCGGGCGATCGCCCCGATCGTGGAAGAACTGGCCGGCGAATATCAAGGCAAGGTCAAAGTCGGCAAAATGGATGTTGACCGCAACGGCGCCACGCCCATGCGGTACAAGGTCACCGGAATTCCCACCCTGCTGGTGTTCAAAAACGGACAGGTCGTGGAACAGTTGGTAGGCTACCGCTCGAAAGACGACATTCAGAAAGCGCTCGATCGCCACGTAGGCTAAGCCAAGAGTTTAATGAAGAAATATGCGGAGAGACGGGCATCCTCGCCCGTCTTTTCTGTATTCTCAGGGCTTCATTCTCAATACTTCCGCAAGACCCCGATTACCCGTCCCTGAATTTCGACCGCCGCTGCCGGAACAATAATCGGCTTCATTGCCGCATTTGAAGGCTGCAGGCGAATGTTATCTCCCTCGCGGAAGAAGCGTTTCAACGTCGCGTCCGAGGAATCGATCAGCGCCACAACAATGTCTCCGTTGTGCGCGGTCTTCGTTTTCTCGACCAGCACATAATCGCCATCGAGAATTGCTTCGTCCTGCATCGACTCGCCGCGCACCTCAAGTACGAACACTTCTTTCGACCGTACAAAATCCGCCAGCGAAATGGTCTCGTTATGCTCGACCGCCTCAATCGGACGACCGGCCGCAATCCTGCCCACCAGCGGCAGCACGACCCCAGTGTTCACCGCCATCGACTGCTTCAACTTTCCGCGCGGCGGCAGCAGATCAATGGAACGGCTGCGGTTGTAGTCGCGCGTGAGCAAACCTTTTTTCTCGAGGTTCGTGACGTGCTTGTGAACCGTGGCCAAAGAGTTCAGCCCCATGGCTTCCTTGATTTCTTCAAACGAAGGGGAGTATTGCTTCTCCGCCACGAAGCGCGAAATGAAGTCGTAGAGTTCACGTTGACGCCGAGTGATCGCCATGCCGGGAGCATAGGCGAATGGTTGGCGAATGTCAATATCCAGATGAAGGCGGCTGAGTTCCCAATTTGCGAGAAAGCAAAGATCAATGCCGAAAATCTCTGCCCTCGAAATGCAACCCAGTGCACATGTCTGTCTCGATATCATAATGTGAAGTACTTCAATGTACTTACTTGTATTAATCTGCTTTACTGGTTACGCTTGGATGTCGGCGCTGAAGGCCGGCGTGGTAATTCATTACTGATACGCGGACTTCATCGTCCGATGGAGGAAATGTCAATGTCGACGGACAAGTCTACGAACGCTGGATCACGCAAAGGATCCCTGCTTTCGCTGGATGCCTGGGCAGTGATTGTCGCTCTTGCGCTAGCGCTGGCGGTGAGATTTGACATTCTGAAGGACGTGCCCTGGTAGCGCGAACAACACCTCATCTCGTTTCTGACGGAGAGAGTTTTATGATCACGACAACTGCACCTTCCCCGGTGACGGCGGTGACGCCGGTTAAGTCCGACAATGCCTTGCTGAAGGCGCTGCGACTGGTGCCGGGCGTTCTTCTGCTGGCCGTCATCGGATATGCGGGCAAGTTCCTGGAACACTTTCTGAATACTTACGCCAAAGCCCATCATTGGACGTTTCCCAATATCGAGTACGTGCTTTGGGCGATTCTCATCGGCCTCGCCATGGGCAACACCGTGGGTGTGCCCAAACTGTTTGAGGCTGGTGTTGCCACCTATGAGTTCTGGCTGAAACTGGGGATCGTGCTTCTTGGCGCGCGCTTTGTTCTGGCCGACATTCTAAAGCTCGGCGGGATCAGTGTGGCGCTCGTGGTCATCGAAATCACACTCTCGCTGGCCCTGATGACCTTCCTGGGGAGAATGTTCAAGCTCAAGCCGAAGCTTACATCGCTGCTGGCTATTGGATCGTCCATCTGTGGCGTTTCCGCCATCATTGCCGCCAAGGGTGCGATCGATGCGGACGATGAGGATTCCTCTTTTGCGATCGCCGCGATTCTTGCATTGGGAGCACTCTCCCTGTTCACATTTCCGGCTATTGCCCACGGTCTGCATATGAATGATGTCTCCTACGGCTTGTGGGCTGGCCTAGGGGTCGACAATACGGCCGAGGCAACCGCTGCCGGCGCGCTGTACTCGGATGCTGCCGGCAAAGTGGCGGTACTCGCCAAGACGGCGAGGAATGCAATGATTGGATTCGTGGTGCTGGCCTACGCCATCTACTGGGCGGGACGGGGCCAGGCCGAAGCGGTCACTAACAAGGCGGCGTTTTTGTGGAAGAAGTTTCCCAAGTTTATCCTTGGCTTTCTGCTGATGTCACTGGCGGTTGGCTTTCACGCGTTCAGCAAGGCTCAGATCGGATCGCTTGGAAATCTCTCAAAATGGGCATTCCTGCTGACTTTCGCAGGGGTGGGCCTGCGCACGAATTTTCGTGACATGTCGAGGCAGGGATTGCGCCCCTTCATCGTAGGAGCTCTTGGAGAGATTCTGATCGCGTGCCTGACGCTTGGTTTAGTGATCGGCGCGAATCGGATCTGGGGTTTATGAAAGAGCAGACGGCAGCTTCGGAAAGTTAACGCATTAGCATCCTCCCCAGCGGTTCCACGGGAAATAACTGCGCGCACTTACTCCGCAGCAGGCGCCTACTGGCCCTTAAGGGTATCTGGCAGCTTTCCCCGTACTGGTTCCGACTGCATCCACGATGGCATCATTGATCGCGTAAACAGTCCCATCGGTTCCAATGACGGTTGGCGTATACGCTTCGCCGATTCCTGTCGATAGCGTAATTCTCTGGGTAAACGAATTCGACGTCAGGTCCCAGCGATAAAGAACGCCGTCCTCGCTGTTGACGAGAATCGACTTGGTGACTGGATCGACCGCTGCCGTATTGATGCACCACTCCTTAAATCCTCCCGGACAATCCGGATCGGGAGTCACGCCGAGAATCGTCAACACTTCTTTCATCACCAGCGTGCCGGGAAGAATCGGATCTTCCTCGGTAGCATTCGGATCGAGCACGGCAATCTCGTTCAGTCCTGTTCCCGTGCCCACGCCACAATAGTTGTTGTACTTGGTCATCACCAGATACTGCGAAGTTCCGGTGTAGCTCGGCACCAGCGACGCCGGCACGACCGAAGCCGTGTCGTCCCAGCCAAAGCTCCCTGGAGTTTTCGTCTGCGACAGATCGCTGTTGAAATGCAGCAGCCATCCGCGATCGTTGTGATTGGGAAACGGATTTTCGAGCACGCCGAAGTAGACGTCGCCATCGGGTCCGACCGTGGGAGTAGCCGAGCTTCCGTCGAAGATCCAGGCCGGCCATCCCGACGAGGGATCGATCAATGGCGCGCTAGTGATGGGCGCCAGCGTAGAGCTGTTGACGGCAACCAGGTATCCCGAGGTGCCGTTATCGACAGCGAAATACAATTTGCTGCCGTCGGGCGACAACGCCGGCGCGCAACTGATAGAAACTTCCGTGACCGAAGGATCGCCGCTCACCGACGCAGCCGACGCCCAGGTGCCGGTGCCATCGGCGGCAATACGCGCGATACCGCTCTGCAGGTTCAAGGGAGTCGAGCCAAGCACAAGAAATCCGAAGTAGAGATTGCCATTTGCGTCAGTGGTCAGCGGAGTGTCAATCTGCACGTTCTGCTTATAAACCGTCGGGGCCTTGTGGTAATTCTTTGCGCCATAGAAATAAAGCCGAGTCACCGCGCCCTTGGCGGCGTCGGGGTTCTGACGGGCTAGGATTCGCCCGGCAATATCGGGAACAAAAAGCTGGCTCCCGGAAATCGTGGGCCCCAGGCCGGGGATGAAGTCGGCTTCCGGCGCGAGCCATCCGGTGTGTTGCGACCAGACCCGCTTGCCGGTCACGGCATTGTGCGCGTCGACGCGAAAACTATTCGTGCCCGTCTTGACTGGGACGATCACAGTGTTGGCCGCCGTGACCAGCGGCGACCCGTAGTGAATGTAAATCGTTCCTCCCGGCGGATGCAGGTCGGACGGCACGTGCCAGTGGATCGCGTCGAGCGGCTGCGATTGGACAGTAGAAAGCGCGGAGTGCTGCTCGTCATGCGAATGCGTGAGCCATCCGGTTTGCGCGGCGGCATTCGCCGCCAGCAGCATGGCACATCCGCCGATTGCACAAACGGACAAAATCAGTCGAAACATCCAAGTCGCCGTCGCTTGTCCCATATATCCTCCGTCGCGAATCAGCTCTGTAAGCCCTGACAGACGCGGGAAGTCATCCCCGCGCCCAGATTGACAGCGTAGCAGTGTAACCCGAAGCAGTTGTCAACGGAATGTAAATTTGCCCGGCCAGCGGCGCGTGGACGGAGCCGCAAGCTTTCGAAAGAAGTGGTCGCCGGTCAGTGTCTGGCTGTTTTCCGAATCGTCCTCTTCTACTGCGCCGTAACTCCCTTCAAAAACAGGTAGTAGAAATCTACGCCGCGTGCAAAAGCTTCAACTCCCATGCGCTCGTCTTTTCCGTGTGCACGAATGTCGTCCTTCTCGTACTGCTCGCCGGAAATACAATACGTCGGCATCCCGGCGGCGTTGGTGTACACGCCATCCGACGCACCCGTGCTCATGTTTGGAATTACCGGAATCCCAGGCCACATCCGGGCCACGACCTTCTCCAGCGGATCGAACACGTCTTTGCGCGGAGGCGGCGGAACGTAGCTGTGCCGGTCCGAGCCGTGGTCCAGCAGTACGCCGGTGTTCTCGCGGTACTGCACCTTTATTGTGGGCTTCGCACTTCTTGCCTCGGCGACGATCGACTCCAACTTCAGCCGGATTTCCTCCAAAGAATGTCCGGGCTCGATGCGGCAGTTCACATTTGCCTGCGCCATCTGCGGCAGCGCGTTGTTGGCGTGTCCTCCGCTCAGCCGCGTAGCCACGCAGGTTGTATGCAAGGTCGAGTTATCGAGAGGATCTTTCGACAGCCGTGCCACTGCGTCCAGGTCGGGAGGAGTTTTCAGCATCGCCTGCAAATCGGCCGCTCGCTCCGGCGTTGCCATCTTTACCTGCTGCTCGTAGTACGCGCGCGTGATGGCGTTCAGTTCAAAGGGAAACTGAAAATGCTGGATCCGCGTCAACGCATCCGCCAGTTCGTAGATCGCGTTGTCTGGACGAGGCAACGAGCTGTGTCCACCGGAATTGGTTGTTGTCAAGACGAAATCGCCGTACAGCTTCTCGGTGGCGTTCACTTCCATCATGAGCGGCTTGCCGTGGTCGGCCAGCACCCCGCCGCCGTCATGGTTGAGCACGAACTCTGCGTCGATCAGGTCGCGATGGTTCTTGACCAGCCAATCCACGCCGTTCGATGCCCCGCCTTCTTCATCCGCCGTCATCGCGAGAATAATGTCGCGGCTGGGTACGTATCCTTGCTTCTTCATACGGATGAGGGTGGCCGACATGATGGCATCGCCATCCTTCATATCGCTGGTCCCGCGTCCATAGTAGTAGCCGTCTTTCTCGATGAACTGAAATGGGTCGGTTGTCCAGTCCTCGCGCCGCGCTTCCACCACATCGAGATGGCCAATCAGAAGCACCGGCTTGTGCTTGCCCGTTCCATGCAACCGGACCACGATATTCTTTTTGCGGTCATTAGAACTGGGACCGAGAACCTGAATGTCGCTGTCGGGAAATCCAGCGTCGCGAAAGCGTTGCGCCATGGCTTCTGCCGCCGCGGTCACGCTGCCCACTGAGTCCGTAGTGTTGATTTGGATCAGTTGTTTGAAGATATCCAGGGCCAGCTTTCGCGTAGCGTCGTCAGAGGCCCGGTCAGCGGCTCGGTCCGCCGGTTGTGCTTGCGACGCGAGGGTCAATACCAGGCAACAGAAAAGTCCCAACGACCATTTCACAAATCGCACAAGTTTCCTCCACTCGATCGATGATGCTCGCAAAGTCTGCGCAGATGCTGAGGGTGAAAGTTAACAGATTGTTTCGGCAAAGCCAAACGTGCTGTTCCGGCAAAGCCAAGCCGGCCGCCGGTGCCTGCCCCGCATAGAAACCGGCTAAACCCTTGTCCAGCAGCCCATTCCGTGGACACCAAGCTCTCCACAAATGTGCAATTTCTTGCCGTTTTCGGCCGGAAAGGGGTGCAAGCTACCCATTCCACACTGCCAAGGTTTGGTACGGAGCTTGCTCTTATCCAGGTGGGAGAAGCTTACAACCCCGGCTCAAGCCGCGGATGTTCCCTCGCTCTCTCCGTAAATCGGAGGCCCTTACGATGAAGAAAGTATTGTTCGTGCTTTGTCTGCTTTGCACCACCGGCGCGTTTGCGCAATATATCGGCGGCAGTCGAACTCTCAGCGCCCAGCCCCAGAGCTACAGCTTCCCAAGCAATCCGGCGCACGCAACTTACGCGCCCATGGCGGCCGAACTGAGCGTGCTCTCAAACTCGAGTTATACCGCTGCGCAGGGCGACCGGCCGGCATCGGATTTTCCTCAGGCGGAAGCCGCTTCGCTAGGCCTCATCGCCCGCGAGTTCAAGAAGCAGCACGATGCCCTGCCCAAGAAATCCCACGTCGTCTGGATCAACCAGTAAATCAGGTCTTAGGTCTCAGGTGTCAGGTCTCAGGGAAATCGCAACCAGCAACCTGAGACCTGGCGCTGAGAACTGTCGCAACTGCCTCGTGAATTTTTCCTGCCTCCTGCTAGGATAAATTCACATGACCGTCCTGGACTTCACCGCTATCGTTGCGGTCGTCTCGTTCGCCGCGGGACTTCTCGGATCGCTCACCGGCCTGGGCGGGGGCGTAGTGCTCGTTCCTCTGTTAACGCTCCTGTTTCATGTCGATATCCGTTATGCCATCGGAGCTTCGCTGGTCTCGGTGATTGCGACGTCCTCCGGCGCAGCGGCCGCGTATGTGAAAGAAGGATTCTCCAACATTCGCATCGGCATGTTTCTGGAGATCGCGACGACCCTCGGCGCATTGCTGGGCGCGTTTCTCGCCACCAGAATCCCGACCAGCGCGCTGGCCATTATCTTCGGCGCGGTGCTGCTCTACTCCGCGTATCTTTCGCGCAAGCCGCGTCCATCGGCCCAGCGCAACCTGCCGCCCGATCCACTGGCCACACGCCTGCGGATGAACGGAACCTTCCCTGACGTCGACGGTCCGCGCTGCTACAACGTGCAGAACGTTCCCAGCGGCTTCAGCCTGATGTTCGGGGCGGGCGCGCTTTCCGGATTGCTCGGTATAGGGTCTGGAGCCGTCAAGGTGCTTGCGATGGACCAGGCCATGCGCATCCCTTTCAAGGTTTCGACCACCACGAGTAACTTCATGATTGGCGTGACCGCCGCAGCGAGTGCCGGGGTTTATCTTAGCCGCGGCTATGTTGATCCGGGATTGGCAATGCCGGTAATGTTGGGCGTTCTGGCGGGATCGCTGCTCGGTACCCGCATTCTGGTGAAGGCCGAAACAAAATCGCTGCGTCTGGTCTTTAGTTTGGTGATTCTGGTTTTGGGTCTGCAGATGCTTTACAACGGCTTGTGGGGGAAAATCTGATGGCGACCGCCGGCGCGCCTTCGCGCCAACCCTCCCATCAATCGCATCCGTTTCAGCCGCAACCATGGAGGGATCGCCGGCTGGAGATCGTTCTCGGCAACCTGCTCCGCGCCGGAGTGTTGTTCTCCGCGGCTATTGTGCTCGCGGGAGCTTGCGTCTATCTCTATCGCCATGCGCACGAGCGCGCCAACTACCGTGTCTTTGTCGGAGAGCCGTCCGATTTTCGGACCATACCCGGAGTGGTTCACAGCGTCATCAACGGCCGCGGACGAGGCTTGATCCAACTCGGATTGCTCTTTCTCATCGCAACTCCCATTGCCCGGGTTGCGTTCTCTGTCGTCGGCTTTGCCATTGAACGCGACCGCATGTATGTGGTATTCACGGTGATCGTGCTGGCGATCCTGCTCTACAGCCTGCTGGGATCAGGGTTGACTTTTTAGAGACTTGGCGGCGAAATCGTCAATGTTTTGTTTGCGGCAACAATCCACTTTTTGGGACAACGACCCATGTTTCGACGCGCTTCTTTGGTTGTAGGGATTCTTGCATCTGTTTTATCTCTATCGGCGCTCGGGGCACAGTCAGCCACGAACCCGCCGGCCGGCCGTGCTGATTCTTTTGAGATGGTTCACGCGTATCCGCACGATTCGAAGGCGTTCACGCAGGGGTTGATTTTTGTGGACGGTCATCTGTATGAGAGCACCGGGCTCAATGGCAGGTCGTCGATACGGATGGTGGACTTGGCCAGCGGAACGGTTCTACAGAAATACGATATGCCGGTCGAGTATTTTGGCGAAGGGCTCACGGATTGGGGCGGCAGCTTGATTCAGCTGACGTGGAAGGCACACAAGGCATTTGTCTACGACCGTTTCAGCTTCTCGGTGCTCAAAACGTTTCCCTACGAAGGCGAAGGGTGGGGTCTGACTCACGATGGCACGCGGCTGATTATGAGCGACGGAACGGCTTATCTTCGCTTTCTCGATCCGAAATCGTTCGTGGAAACGGGGCGCATTCACGTTACTGACGCGGCGGGCAGGGCGATTGAGGAACTGAATGAACTCGAATACATCCGCGGGGAGATCTACGCCAACGTCTGGGGGACAGACGAAATCCTGCGCATCTCTCCGCGGACGGGGAAAGTCCTGGGATGGATTGACTTGAGTGGAATCATCGACAAGCGAGAACTGAGCGATCCTGACGCCGTTCTGAACGGCATCGCTTATGACGCCAAGGGAGATCGGATTTTCGTCACGGGGAAGCTGTGGCCAAAATTGTTCGAAATCAAAGTGAAGGCCCGCCAGAAGTAACCGAAAAATTGAATCCTACCTTGCGCTCTCACTGGCTCCAACGATTTTTGCGGTGGTGATGGCTTGGCCCACGTGGCGCTGTGTGTGGTCGGCAATGTGAACCAGCAAGCCTCCTACGGTGGTTGGCAGTTGCTTCTTTCCTACGGTTCGGGCTGCTTCGAGATTGGTGGGGGAAATCGCGCGAATGCGTTTGGCGCCATCTGCGAGTGATGCGGCGAGTTCCGCAAACAGTGCGTCACGAGTTGCGTCGGGGTCGAGTTCAGTGCGCAGAAGAGACAGTTGCCCATCCGTCAGATGTCGGTCTTCGGCATAGGTCAGCAGGCGATCCAGGCTGCGCGCCAAATGGCGGATGTGGAACGCGACCGAAGCGGCTCCCTCGGGCTTGGCATTAAGTTCTGCGTCGGAGAGACTTGCGCACCACTTCTTTAAATCCTCCTCGGCCAATTGCAAGGCATGCAAAACGGCGCGTCCGACGGAGGGAACATCGGTTTCGGTGCCGCGCAGCCATGGCTCGAGGGATGGCATGTCGTCTTCCGATGGCTATACCCGTGCTAATGCGGCCAGAGCCAGGCGAACGTTCCGGCGGTCAGCACGGCATAGATGAAGCCGTCAAAAACTTCCTTCAGGGTTGCCGACCAGGTATGTCCTCGCCAGATGCCGTTGGTGAGATTTCCCACGCCGTAAGCGAGAAAGGCGGTGAGGGCGGCCAGGTGAAAGACGGCGTGATGACCGGCGCCTGGGCCGAGCGCCTGGCCGGCGAGCAAGGCAACGAAGAACCCGACGAGCAGGCAGAAGGCGAACCACTGAATGAGAAACTTCGGCATCTTGGGCGGGCCGCTCGGCATGATGGTGAGGAACCCGACTGGCCCCTGCTTTTGTTTTTCAATCAGCGCGGGCGACTTCATGTCTTTGTGAGTGCAGAAGGGGAAAATATAATGTCCGCGCTTGAGGGAAGTGGAACGCAGGGCAGTGAGAATTTTGTCTTCATCGGGGAGTTGGTTGTAGTCGCTGCGATGATAGGGCAGCACCATGTGCATGATGGAGCTGGCGATGAAGACGACGACTGCCGAGAGCAGAATCGGGAGCCAAAGAGCGGCGAGAGGAACCATGTCAGCCTCCTGGTGGCGCAGATGACGACGGATGGAAGATTGCACGCGAGGCTACGACATTGGGGAGGGTGTGGTCAAGAGGATCGTCATGAGGCAAAACGGCCGCGCAGTTTTTCCAACCGAGACGAGCCGGGAAGAACAGGATGGCGCCTCACAACAGAAGGCCGGGACCTGTCGAAACCAGGAACAGGGCAAGAGTC
>Ga0182015_10003963_pt1 | contig 16226 bp, 13 predicted proteins | sample 712P3MmetaG_FD_120478 | JGI IMG/M metagenome (GOLD analysis project Ga0182015, IMG submission 120478) | Permafrost microbial communities from Stordalen Mire, Sweden - 712P3M metaG | ecosystem: Environmental > Terrestrial > Soil > Wetlands > Permafrost | place: Sweden: Stordalen | collected... | reverse complement strand
CTCTGCTTCCACCCGGAGATGACAGACGATTCGCGCCTGCACCAGCTGTTCCTGGAGCGCGCGGCGGCAGCCCTCGAGGTCAGCGCGGCGTGATCATCCGCTCGGCATCGTTTCGCGATCTCGCGCGCATCGAGCAGCTGTATCGGGAGGCAACCGAGGACGAGCGCCACGGAGCGCAGATGACTCTCGACAGCCCCGTCCCCGAAGCGACGTTGCTGCGCCTCTGGCAGGCGCTGACCAAGTCGCTCTCCTCGCTGGTGCCGATCACCGACGTGTCGGAGGAGATGCTCGTCGCCGAGGACACCAAGGAAGGCGTCGTCGGCTTCGTGCAGGTTCAGTCACTCTCCGTGCGTCCGCGCTCGTGGCAGATCCTCAACCTCTGCACCTCGACAACTGCGCACGGCCATTTCGCCCGCGCGGAGTTGCTTGACGGCATACGCAATCGCGGTCTCGAGCACGGCGTCCAGCGCGTGCATGTGCGCCTGCCCCTCGACCATCCACTCCTTCCGGTCTTCCTCGAGCACGGCTACGCCCAGTTCGCCACCGAGCAGATCCTCTACCGCGACCAGGCGACCGCCGATCCCGAACCGTCGGTGAGATCGACGCTCATCCGTCCGGCGCGCAGGGATGACATCGGGGCGATCTACCTGCTGTACCTGCGCACGACGCCATCGCAGGTGGCTGCTGTCGAAGGTCCCTCGCTGAAGACGTGGCAGGCTGGATACGCGCAAGGGCTCATCGCCGGCATGAGCCGCGACAACGTCCGTCACCTGGTCGTCGAGCGGCCCGGCATCGTTGCCTGGGCGGCGATTCGCCCGCCGACGGCAGCGCAGCCGGCGAGCCTCAGCATGATGGTCGAGGGCCACGACCCCGGATTGCGTGACGCGATCATCGATGCGGTGCTTGCAGAGCTGCCGTCGGGACCCGCTTCGTGCGTGCTCCGCCACTACGACTCCGAGCTGATCCGGGCACTCCAGCAGCGCGGATTTGCTGTGTACGGCACGCAATTGCTGCTGATCAGCGAGCTCGGTGAAAAAGTGCGCATCAATGCGCCGTCGCGGCGCAAGAAGCCTGTGCTGGTCCATGCGGGTATCGCACGCAGCGTTCCATCGAGCTCACCGTCCGCCCCACTCCGCGTCCTGTCCACGACTACAACGAGGAGACAGAGATCGTCGCCCAGGTGATGCCCTACGGATCCTCATGGGAAGAGGAGCTCGCCCTGCTCTTCTCAGCTCTCCCGCCCCGCATCGCGTCTGCCGCGCAACGTCTCTCTCAGGGACGAGGCGATCTGCTCGAGATCGTGCTCGACCTTGGTCGCGAGCCCGAGGCCCGGTTCACCGACGGTGAGGCGATCCTCGACTCCGCGAATGTCGGCAACGCCGAGATCGACTATGTGACCGAGCACGTCGGCCTCTTTGGTGACGACAACCGCGCGGGAATCGAGCGCACGCTGCACAGGATCAGCGCCATCCGCAATCGCAAAGGGACGATCGTCGGACTCACCTGCCGGGTCGGGCGCGCGGTCACAGGGACCATCGACATCATCAAGGACATGGTCATCAGCGGCCAGTCGATCCTGCTGCTCGGGCCGCCCGGTATCGGCAAGACCACCATGCTGCGCGAATGCGCGCGCGTGCTCAGCGACGAGTGCGGCAAGCGCGTTGTCATCGTCGACACGTCGAACGAGATTGCCGGCGACGGCGATATCCCTCACCCGGGCATCGGGCGCTCGCGCCGCATGCAGGTCAGGACGCCGGCACTCCAGCACGCGGTGATGATCGAGGCTGTCGAGAATCACATGCCCCAGTGCATCGTCATCGACGAGATCGGCACCGAGCTGGAGGCCGTCGCCGCGAGGACGATCGCCGAGCGTGGCGTGCAGCTCGTCGGCACCGCCCATGGATCCAATATTGATTCCCTGCTGGTGAACCCGACACTCAACGACCTGCTCGGCGGCATCCAGACGGTGACCCTCTCCGACGAGGAGGCCCGGCGCCGCGGCACGCAGAAGTCGGTGCTCGAGCGCAAATCGCCGCCCACCTTCGATGTGCTCATCGAGATCCAGGAGCGGGACCGGGTGGTTGTGCACGCGCCACTTGCGGAGACCGTTGATGAGGCGCTGCGCGGCAGGGTTCGCCCGCCACAGTTGCGCACGCGCGACGAAGCGGGCGCGATCGTGAGCCGCGTCGACACCAGCGCTGCGGCGACCAGGCCGTCGCCCTTCGAGCCCGCGCCATTTCCCGGCGGCGGACGTGGCGGCAGGCGGACCCGTGAGCGCCGGCGGCGTTTCGACGTCGACGAGTACATCGCCGGACAGCAGCGGCGCGAGCGCGAGTGGGAACCGCCGGCACCGGCGGTTCGTCCCGGACCGCCGCTTTCGATCTTCCCCTATGGCGTCTCACGCAATTACCTCGAGCAGTCGCTGCGAGAGATGCGCCTTCCGGTCCGCATCCAGCACCACGTCGACGACGCCGACCTCGTGCTCACCTTGAAGAACTACTACCGGCGACACGATTCGCCGGTGCGCGCGGCGGAGTCCTCGGGCATCCCGATCCACGTGCTGCGCAGCAACACGGTCGCGCAGATCAAGGGAGCGCTCGCCCGCGTGTACGGCGTCGATGCGCCCGCCCAGGAGCCGGACGACGAGCCCGAAGGAGACACCGAGCCTGCGATGCAGGAGGTGCTCGAGGGGATCGAGCAGATGCAACGAACCGGTAACGACGTCGAGCTCACACCGCAAAACGCATACGTGCGGAGGCTGCAGCACCAACTCGTGGAACAGCACGCGCTCACGGCGCGCAGCACCGGTGACGAACCCAACCGACGACTTGTCATACTGCGACCCTCGGAATGAGCCGTTCGGGCGAGGGGCCCGACGGCGGGGGAGCGTTGAGAGACATGGGCGCATGGCGCGGCTTTTTCATCTCGTTCGAAGGGCTTGATGGTGCAGGCAAGAGTACGCAGGTAGCGTCGCTTGCGGGCGCCCTTCGCCAGCAGGGCCATGACGTCGTCACGGTGCGACCCGACGAGACTCCACTCGGAGAGATCCTGCACAGCTTTGTGCTCCAGCATCAGCGGGGTCCGGCGCTCGAAGCGTGGGCAGAAGCGCTCCTCTTCACCGCCGAGCGCGTGCAGCTGCTGCACGAGACGATCCTTCCCGCGCTGCGGCGTGGAAGCGTCGTGATCGCCGACCGATACGCCGATTCGACGATCGCATACCAGGGCGGCGGACGCGGCATCCCGACTGCGGATCTGCTCAGGTTGCACGCAGCCGCGTGTGGCGACGTCTGGCCCGATCTGACCATCTACCTGGCGATACCCGCCACCAGCGCAGCGCAGCGGCAGCGTGCCCAGCAGCTGCCGCTCGATCGCTTCGAGGTCGCCCCGGAGACATTCCACGCTGCCGTGGAGGGCGGGTTCGAACAACTTGCCGCGGAGCATCCGCGCCGGTTCGTGCGCATCGATGCCACCCGCCCCGCAATCCTCGTCTCGCGCGATGTCGAGAAGGTGATCGTGCAGCGCCTCCCCGCGGCAGCGCCGGCATCGCCGTCCCCGAGGTCAGCCGGCGGTCTCGAACCGAGCTCCTACGGCAGCGCGCCCGTAGGCTGATCCGCCGTCAGCTTGACTGGGCTGTCGAAGCTCGCTGAAAGCAGATAGGTCGAACGGTCCAGGTACAACGGGGAAACGACAAGTCGGTCGTCATTGAGCCACTGCATCGGCGTGAAGCCCGAGACAGTGGCCACGGTTGCGCCGTTGACCAGGTTGACGATGGTTGCGACGTAATGACCTGAGGCAAAGTCGCCGATGTAGGCGCCATACGCGAGATACCGATCATCGTCGGAGACGACCACGGAACCGAAGGCCGTGGCACCTGCGGCTTGCATGGTCACCGTCGCTGTCTCCGAGCCGATGTCGACTGTCAAGTCCGGGGAGCTCGGGTTCGGGGCCTCGCAGACGTCAACAGGAGTTGGCGCATCACCCGCCTGCGGGTTCACCGGTAGGCAGTTTCCCTGGACGGCTGTCAGCAGGCGTGTTGTCGGATCGAACGTCACCGCTTCGAAGTCCGTGTCGTTGATGAAAGGTCCTGCGCCACCCAGTCCCGTTGTCGACCGTTGCGAGATGAGGACACCGGTCGGGCCCCATGAGATGGGCAGGAGTACCAAGTCGTCGCTGCTGGTGTCGTCGTACACCATGGTCGCAGACGCTGCATTGCCGCCCACCGGCTCGGTCCACAGTTGCGAGCGGTCGCTCGTGGCGCCATGGTCACCCTGGATGGCGAGCGGGATGCCGAAGATGAAGGTCTGGTCATCGGGGGACACCGTGAACGTGGTGTATGCCTGGAGATCATCTGAAGTCACTGTGGTGCTCACCTGCGGGACCAGGCCTACATCCGTGACGGTGCCGTCCCGGCCGAGCGCTTTCACGACTGTCCCGTCGATGAAATAGACGGCCTCCGACCCGACCGTGTAGGCGTCGCCGTCAACTCCTCCGGGGTCGTTGACTGTAGCCGCCACCGTTCCGTCCTCGCCGATGAGAGAAAGTCGCACGGCAGTCCATGGGGTCTCGGCCGGCCCTGCGTCCGCGACCGTCACCACCAGTGGCGCTGGTGGCGCCGGCATGGGTGTCTGGGCCGGCGTCGGTTGTGCGGTCGGAGCGGCGCTCCGAGCAGATGCCGTCGGCGACGTCGCACGTCCGCAACCGGCCAGGAGAGTCAGCAGCACCGCACCCACCAGGCCGGTGGTGCTCACGCGAGACGGAATGCCGCTCACGCGACGCTACTCCGTGGGTGTGCTCAACACCACATCGGTTGCCGGCACGACGCGCTCCACCCGGCTGCCGGCGAGGTGCACACGGACTCCCGGGGTCCCGGGAGCGCCGGGATCCCACCCGAGCGCATGCAGCTCGCGCGCCTCACCCCAGGTCCGGGCCTGGCGCTGCTGGCGACCGTCGGTGAACGTCATGGTCCCGGGCCGGGTAGCGAAGCCGAATCCGACCTCGCCGCCGGTGCTGAGAAATGCCTGCACTTCAGTCAGAACGGTCGCGGGCTCGAAGAGTTCCTCAGCGCCGGCCAGCGCCGCCGCGAGGCTCGGCATGCCACCGGACTTTGCGGCTTCGCGGACTCCCGCACGCTGCGCCACCTGCTGCGCACGCTCGCGCCTGCGGCGCTCGGTGGCGAGTTCCGTGGCACGCATGCGGATCTCGCGGAGATGCTGCTCGTACGGAGCCATCGCGGCGATGGTGGCGCGCTCGGCGGTCTGCAGCCCGGCACCGATCGCGTCGAGTCCATCGTCGCTCAACTCACGAAGTGCATCGGGCTCGACCCTGTCGCCGAGCAGAGGAAGCTCCACCCCTGGGCACTCTACTCGCAGCTCTGCAGCGCATCGCGGCGCGTGCGCGTCCATTTGCTGTATGACGCATGCAGCCATCATCGAATCGAGGGAGGCACTGCTCGTGGGTCAGGTTCTTCACGATGCCGTCCGCGTCGAGCGCGAGGGTGCTGTGGTCACGCTCACCATCGACCACCCCCCGGCAAACGCCGTGAATGGCGATGTCGTCCGTGGCCTCGCCGAGGGGCTCGCGAGTGCCGAAGCCGACGAGACCTGCCGTGCGCTCGTCATCACCGGAAACGGGCCCAAGTTCTTCTCCGCTGGTGCGGACATCACCGGCTTCGGCGCGGGTGCCGACGCCATCGGCAAGGCCACCGATCTGACCCTCCTCTTCGAGGCTTCGCGGCTCCCGGTGATCGCCGCCGTCAACGGCATCGCGTTCGGCGGTGGCTGCGAGCTCACGCTTGCATGCGACATCCGCATCGCGGCGCGTACCGCCCGCTTCGGCCAGCCGGAGATCAAGCTCGGCATCATCCCCGGCTGGGGCGGCACCCAGCGCCTGCCGCGGCTGATCGGCACGGCGCGCGCTGCCGAGCTGCTGCTCACCGGCGATCCGGTCGACGCCGAACGCGCGCTCTCGATCGGACTGGTTGCGGAGGTCGTCGAGCCCGACGACCTGCCCGCCACTGCGCAGCGTTGGGGGGAGTTGCTCGCCGCGAGGGCGCCGCTCGCGCTCGCCGCCACCAAACGCGCCATGCGGGCCGGCGCGCAACTTTCGATTGCCGACGCATTGAAGGCGGAGCGCAGCGAGTTCGTCGCCCTCTTCGGAACCGAGGACGCTCAGGAGGGGATCGCGGCGTTCATGCAAAAACGTCCGCCGGAGTGGAAGGGGCGCTAGTGTCCGCGGCAGTGACCGCGATCATCAGCCCGATCGCGCTGGTCCTGCTTGCCGGCGCGTCGCTGATTGCGAGCGCGTTGCGCTGGCGAAAGCTGCTCGGCTTGATGCGGCGGACCACGCGTCAGGAGCATCGTCTCGATCACCCGTTGTCGCGTGTGCGGGCCTTCTTCGTCTACGTGATGGCCCAGGGGCGGTTGCTCAGGTGGCCGCTCGCCGGTGTGCTCCACGCCTTCATCTTCTGGGGTTTTCTCGTGCTGCTCACCGCGATCGCGCAGGGGATCGTCGAGGCGCTCTGGCAGGGATTCCAGTTCAACCAGTTCCCGGGGAGCGGGGCGATCGCGTTCCTGCAGGACCTTTTCTTCCTGGTGGTCATCTGCGGAATCGCGCTGGCACTCTATAACCGGCTGGTCATCAACCCGACGCGTTTTCGGGGCAGCCACCGCGGCGACGCCATCCTCATCCTCGCGTGGATCGGTGCGCTGGTCATCTGCATGGAGCTCAACTACGCCACGCGAATTGCCGAGGGTGCGCCCGAGGCGCTCGGTCAGTGGCGACCCCTCGCGTCAGCGCTCGCAAGCATCTTCCGGCCGCTCGGCTCGAGCAGCGAGGCGCTCATCGTCCTGCACGGCATCTTCTTCTGGGCGCACCTGACGCTCGTGTTCGGATTCCTCGTCTACCTCGGCTACAGCAAGCACCTGCACATCCTCACGTCGGTTCCCAACGTCTTCTTCAAGAACGAGCGGCCGAAAGGAGCGTTGCGCACGCTCGATATCGAGGCCGTGATGAACGCCGAGAGCGAGGCCGACCAGCACTTCGGCGCCGGCGCCCTCGAGCAGTTCTCATGGAAGGACACGCTCGATCTCTACACGTGCACGGAGTGCGGACGCTGCCAGACACACTGTCCTGCATACAACACCGGCAAACCGCTGTCCCCAAAGACGCTCATCACCGATCTGCGTGACCTCGCGTACGAAAACCTCGCCGGGGGATACGCCGCGACCAGGCACGACGCGCACCTCGCGCAGGACGGAGACGCGAGCGAGGGTGCGGCAATGTGGACCAGCGGGGATCATCACGCCGGCGCGGTCCACGATCTGCCCGGACACTTTCAACCGTCATGGCTTTCGCCCGAGCAGGTGGCGGCAGCAGTGCCCAACGACGGAGCACGTCCGTTGATCGGAGGCACGATTCTCGAGGAGACACTCTGGGCGTGCACCACGTGTGGCGCTTGCATGGATCAGTGTCCCGTGCTGATCGAGCACGTTCCCAAGATCATGGACATGCGCCGCCATCTCGTCCTTGATGAATCGCGCCTGCCCAGGCAGGCGGAATCGGCGCTGCGCAACATCGAGAACGTCGCCAACCCGTATGGGTTGTCCCATCAGTCGCGAGCCGACTGGGCAAAGGATCTCGGGGTTTCCTTTATCGCGGACAAGCCCGATGCCGAGTACCTCTACTGGGTCGGCTGCGCGGCGTCATTCGACGAGCGCGCGAGAACGATCGCCGCAGCACTGTCCAAAATCCTTCAGGCCGCGGGAGTGGACTTCGCCATCCTGGGCACCGAGGAGAAATGCACCGGTGATCCCGCGCGCAGAATCGGCAACGAGTACCTGTTCCAGGAACGCGCCAAGGAGAACGTCGAGGTGCTCAAGCGCCACAACGTGCGCAAGATCATCGCGTCGTGCCCGCACTGCTTCAACACATTCGCCAACGAGTACGGTGACTTCGGCGGCGACTATGAGGTCATCCATCACACCCAGCTGATCGATCGGCTGCTCAAGGAGGGGCGGATCACCCTCGACGCTGCCAAGGGGCAGGAGGAGACGATCACGTACCACGACTCCTGTTACCTGGGGCGCTGGAACGACATCTTCGCCCCGCCTCGAGAGATCCTCGAACGCATCCCAGGCCTCAAGGTCGTGGAGATGGCGCGAAGCAAGAGCGAGGGGATGTGCTGTGGCGCCGGCGGCGGCAGGATGTGGATGGAGGAGGGCCAGCCCCGGGTCAACCACCGCAGGGTCGACCAGGCGGTGGACACGCACGCCACCAAGGTCGCGACGGCATGCCCGTTCTGTCTGGCCATGTTCGACGAGGGCATCTCAGCCAAGCAGATCGGCGGCGCGCTCGCGGTGGACGACGTCGCTGTCTACGTGGCCCGGGCGCTCAAAGACCCCGTCGCGGACTGACCGGACGCGCCGGGTCAGACAGCTCGAGGCCCCTCAAATCGGGCGAGGCAAGCGCTGGTTCTGCAGCGTCTGAAAGCGCGCGCCGCAATCTGCGCACTTGAATCCAGGCTGGTCGTACCCGGTCTGTCGATCCCCGAATGTAAGCGGCACCAACCGCGTGCTCTCGCAGCGAGCGCATGGCGGATCCACCGGCACGCGGAGGTCTTGAGGCATGTGGAGAGGATGGCACGTCGACGGCAGTGGCGCAGCGGCGAGCGGTCAGGGCACACTTGGCTGCCCGGCGGCAGCGGGTACCCGTCCAAGGAGGCAGGCAGTGGCAGACACCGAAGTGGTCGACGCGTACAGTCCCGAATGGGCCGAGGCCTTCAAGGCCGAGATCAACAAGTCGCCGGTGTACAAGCAGGCGGCAGCAGGTTGGGAGGGCACCGTCGGCCTGGTCGTGCTCGCCGAGCCCGACAAGAATTTTCCCGAGGATCGAGGTGTCTTTCTCGATCTCTGGCACGGCGAGGCCCGCGACGTCCGCGTCGGCACCCGTGAAGACGCCCAGCAGGCGAAGTTCGTCATCACCGGCGCCTATTCGCGCTGGAAGCAGGTGGCGCAGAAGGAACTCGACGCCACCAAGGGAATCATGCTCGGCCGGCTGAAGCTGAAAGGCGACTTCCCGACCATCGTTCGCTATACCAAGGCCTCGCAGGAGCTGACCAACTGCACGACTCGGGTGCCGGTCCGGTGGCCGGACGAGGCGTGAGCGGATGAGTCCCCGGCGTGCCGGCAGGGGTGATGAGGGTCGCCTGCTCGTCGTCGGAGCCGGGACCATGGGGGCGCAGATCGCTCAGCAGGCCGCCCTCAATGGGATCGACGTCTCGCTCGTCGACGTCGATGCGGAGCATCTGCAGCGAGCCATGGCGTCGAACCGTCAGTGGCTCGATCGCCGGGTCGAGAAAGGCCGTCTGGAGCGCTCCGAGGCCGACGCCGCGGCAAGCCGGGTGACGGCTACCACCGACCTGGCAAGCGCGGCAGCGGAGTCGGCGTGGGCCATCGAAGCGGTGGTCGAGTTGCCCTCGGTCAAGCGGGAGATCTTTGCCGAGCTCGACGCCCACCTTCCGGCGCGCGCGGGCATCGCCACCAACTCGAGCAACATCGTGGTGTCGCGCCTCGCGGACGCGACGGCCCGTCCAGAGCTCTGCTGCAACATGCACTTCTTCCACCCGGTGCTGGTCATGGACCTGTGCGAGGTGGTTCGCGGGCCTGAGACCTCGGACGACACCTGCGCTCGCGCGGTTGCATGGTCGAAACGGATGGGCCGGACGCCGATCGTCGTTGAGAAGGAGATCGATGGCTTCATCGTCAACCGGATCCTCGGATCCGCCTCGCGCGAGGCGTTCTCGCTCCTCCAGGGTGGCGTCGCGTCCGCGGAGGACATCGACATCGCGGTCCGCAAGGGGCTCAACTGGCCGATGGGTCCATTTCAACTGGCGGACTTCTCCGGCCTCGATACGGTCCTGACGATCCGCCGGGACCGCATGGAGCGCGATCACGCTCCGGGCGATGTCGCGACCGTCGCGATCCTCGAGCGGATGGTTGGCGCGGGCCGGCTCGGCCGCAAGAGCGGCCGCGGCTTCTACGACTACGCGGTCGACCCGCCGGCACCGCTGCCCCCGCCGGACTGAGCCAGGGCGACTCGAGCCCGCCGTCCCGCCGCGGTTCTCGCAGCCGGGATTCGCAGCGCCGCGACCCCGATGCCGATCAGCGCCAGCGGCACGAGCCTGCCAGGAGGCGCAGGGGACGCATTGCCGGTGTCGACAAGGGTCAGCACGCTCAGCGCCGCCCACGCGGCCATCACGCGAATGCTCAGGAGGCCCGGCCAGGATGCCGTCTCGGTGGCCGCGGCGCGGGCCATGCACCATGCGAATACCGGCGCCAGGATCACGAGGTCGTGGGGCAGAAGATGCGGGGATGCGGCCAGCGAGAGCGCTGCCGCACCGGCGAGCGAGAGCCCCAGCGCTGCGGGATTCCCACGCGAGCGCGACCCCAGGATCGCGCACCCCACGAGCGCGATCAGCGACCCCACCAGCCCGATGACCACGGGGGCCGTTCCACTCCCGAGCCAGGACGCGACCAGCCCGGGGATGCCGAGCGTGCTCGCCCCCGGCGTGTTGCCTGCCGCGAACCCCAGGGCGGACACGAATCCCGCGAGTCCGGACGGGCCGACCAGGTACAGGGACACGACGGCCACGACGGCACAGCCGGCCACCGCACCGCCGAGCGCTCGCCAGTCGCGCCTCGCGATCAGCCAGATGCCGAGCCCGATCGCGAGGTGGGGCTTGGTCGCGGCGAAGGCGAGCGCGAGCCAGAATCCAGCGGCCGCCGGCCGCTCCTTCCGCCAGGCGGCGTAGGCGACCGCGAGACCGATTGCGGCGATCCCGTCGATCTGACCCAGCAGCAGGAACGCGTAGGTGCCGCCGGCGGCAAGCCCCATGAGCAGCGTTGCCGTTCGAGTTGATCGCCCGGTTCCCGTGGGCCAGGGGCCGGCGCGGATCGCCACCCATACTGCGAGGGCCAGGAGCAAGAGCTCGATCAGCGACCACACCCGAAACGCGGTGCCCGGATCGAGCATCGTGAGCGGCAGCGCCAGGAGTGCTGTCGTCGGAGGGGTGATGAATGGAAGGTTGATGACCGTGCCGGCCGGAAGCAGGGTCAGGTGGCGCGCGTGCTCGACGGACTGGTCATAGAGCTCGCCGCCGTCGCCGCTGCGCACCAGAAGTGCCGCCACGTATGAGGCGGAGAAATCGGTGCCTCGTTCGCGCAGCGGGGTCACCTGGGCCCAGGCGATCGCGTAATACGCGAGAAGGACGGTGCTGACGGCGGCCGCGATGGCGACCGCGCGACGGGTTCTCACGGCCACTGGACGCTAGCATCGAGTTCCCGGAAGCGAACGCGGCGTTGCCGTATTGCTTCCTATACTCGGCCGAAGATGGCGAGCGCATTCACCAGGATCGACCATGTCGGCATCGCCGTCGCCGACCTCGATCTCGCGGTCGCTGTGTACGAGCGGCTCACCGGCTCGCCCCCCGCGCACCGGCAGGTGGTGGCCAGCGAAGGCATCGAGGCGGTGATGTTCGACGTCGGCGAGTCGCGCATCGAGCTGCTCGGCAGCACCGGGCCGGAGTCGAAGATCGCGGGGTTCCTGGCCCGGCGGGGCGGCGGTCTGCATCACGTTGCCTACGGGGTCGACGACGTTCAGGCCAGCCTCGACCACTTCGCCGCGCTCGGCCTGCAGCTCCTGGACACCTGCCCGCGTCAGGGCGCGGGGGGCAGGCTCGTGGCGTTCCTCCATCCCTCGGCCGCTGGCGGGGTGCTCACGGAGCTGTGTCAGTCAGAGCAGGAGAATGCCGGGTCGCGCTCGTGAGCGACCGTCCCGGCGCCGAACCCGGCAACCTCAATGAGACGGAGTCCGGCCTGCCGCTGGAACCGTTCTACGTCGATCAGCCGGACGAGCCACCGCCGCCTGGCGAGTACCCGTACACGAGGGGCATCCGCGCCGACGGCTACCGCTCGCGGCTCTGGACGATGCGCCAGTACGCGGGGTTCGGAAGCGCCGAGCAGACCAACGAGCGCTTTCAGTACCTGCTGCGCGCCGGACAGAGCGGGCTCTCGGTGGCGTTCGATCTGCCCACCCAGATGGGATACGACAGCGACGACCCGGTGGCCCACGGCGAGGTGGGCAAGGTGGGCGTCGCGATCGACTCGCTCGACGACATGGAGCTGCTCATGCGCGGCATCCCTCAGGACCGCGTGACGACGTCGATGACCATCAACGCGCCGGCCTCGGTGCTGCTCCTGCTCTACGAGCTTGCGGCCGAGCGCAAGGGGATCGACGCCGCGTCATTGGGCGGAACGATCCAGAACGACATCCTCAAGGAATACGCCGCGCGCGGCACGTACATCTATCCGCCGCGCCCGTCGATGCGGCTGGTCACCGATACATTCGCGTACTGCGCGGAGCATCTCCCTCGCTGGAACACGATCAGCATCAGCGGCTACCACATTCGCGAAGCGGGCGCGACTGCCCCGCAGGAGATTGCCTTCACGCTGAGCAACGGCGTCGCCTATGTCCAGGCAGCAATTGAAGCGGGCCTCGACGTGGAGGACTTCGCTCCGCGACTCAGCTTTTTCTTCAACGTCAGCAACGACTTCTTCGAAGAGGTTGCAAAGTTCAGGGCTGCACGGGCGCTCTGGGCGGACGTCATGCGTGAGCACTTCGGCGCATCGGGGGAACGCAGCCTGCAACTGCGATTCCACGCGCAGACGAGCGGAGCGACACTCACTGCACAGCAACCACTGAACAACGTGGTGCGCGTCTCGCTGCAGGCGCTCGCCGCCGTATGCGGCGGTGCGCAGTCCCTGCACACGAACAGCTACGACGAAGCGCTCGCGCTCCCGTCGGAGCAGGCGGCAGAGATCGCGCTGCGCACGCAGCAGGTCATCGGCCACGAGACCGGTGTCGCCGGCGCTACCGATCCGCTCGGCGGATCGCATCTCGTCGAAACGCTGACGCACGACCTCATCGAGGAGTCACGGGCGCTCATGGCACGCGTCGAGGAGCAGGGTGGCGCCGTCGCAGCGATCGAGGCCGGTTTCTACCAGCAGCAGATACAGGAATCGGCGTATCGCCACCAGCGTCTCGTCGAGTCCGGCGAACGGGTCATCGTCGGTGTGAACCGGTTCACGGAGACGTCGCAGCCAACAGTGCCGATCCTGCAGATCGGCGCGGACCTGGAAGCGGCGCAGATCGAGCGGCTCACACAGGTGCGCGCCACTCGATCGGGCGGCGACGTGGATCGTGCGCTCGATGCGCTACGAGCCGGTGCTCAGGGAACGGCCAACCTGCTGCCGCTCATGCGCACGGCGTTGGAGGCTCGAGCGACCGTGGGCGAGGTGTGTGGTGTGCTCCGCGACGTGTTCGGCTCGTACCGTCCGCCGGTCACGGTATGACCCCGAAGCCGCATGCGCTCCCTGGTAGCCTGACGCGGTGACCAGACAGGCGCGCAAGGGCGTTCCCCCCGCCGGGGCGAGCGATGCGGTCGTTCCCACCGGCGTTCCGGTGCCGCTCGATACCGAAGCAGCTTCGTCGAGCAGCGCTCGTGACGGCACTGGGAAGAAGATCAACCTGCTTCGTAAACGGCGCTACGACGCCGTGCATCGGGGCGGTGCCGCGGAGCGCTCGCAGCACGCCAAGGGCAAGCTCACCGCGCGCGAGCGCATCGACAGGATGCTCGATGCTGGCTCGTTCACCGAGCTCGACATGTTCGCGCTCCACCGCACGACCAACTTCGATATGGACGATCGGAGGATCCGCGGTGACGGGGTGATCACCGGCTGGGGAACGATCGGAGGCCGGCAGGTCTTCGTGTTCAGCCATGACGCGTCCGTGTTCGGCGGCTCGCTCGGCGAGGTGTTCGCGGAGAAGGTCACCAAGATCATGGATCTCGCGCTGCGCACCGGCTGTCCGTGCATCGGTATCAATGACTCGGGTGGCGCGCGTATCCAGGAGGGCGTCGTCTCGCTGGCGGGATACGCGGAGATCTTCTATCGCAACGTGACGTCGAGTGGTGTGATCCCGCAGCTGTCGCTGATCGCCGGACCGTGCACGGGCGGGGCCGTGTACTCGCCCGCGATGACCGACTTCATCTTCATGGTGCGCAAGGTCGGGTACATGTTCATCACCGGTCCGGATGTCATCAAGGTCACCACCGGCGAGGAGGTGACGTTCGAGGAGCTCGGCGGCTCGGATGTGCACAACCAGCGGAGTGGCGTCGCTCATTTCATCGCCGACACCGAGGACGAGGCATTCGCACAGATGCGCGAGCTGCTCTCATATCTCCCGCCGAACAACCGCGAGCAGCCGCCGTACCGTCCCACGCTCGACGATCCGCACCGCGAGGACGCCGAGCTCCAGACGATCATCCCAGACAACCCGAACCAGCCGTACGACATGCGCAGCGTGGTCACGCGCGTCGTTGACGACGGGCGGTTTCTCGAAGTCATGCACTACCACGCCGAGAACATCATCTGCGGGTTCGCGAGGTTGGACGGTCACCCCATCGGCGTCGTCGGCAATCAGCCACGGGTGCTTGCCGGTGCGCTCGACATCGCCGCCTCCAACAAGGCGGCGCGCTTCGTGCGCTTCTGCGACTCGTTCAACGTGCCGCTGGTAACCTTTGTCGACGTGCCGGGTTTCCTCCCCGGCACCGACCAGGAGTACGGCGGCATCATCCGTCACGGCGCCAAGCTGCTCTACGCGTACTGCGAGGCGACCGTGCCGAAGCTCACCGTGATCACGCGCAAGGCGTACGGCGGCGCGTACGACGTCATGTGCTCCAAGCACATCCGCGCCGACTACAACGTGGCGTGGCCCACCGCGGAGATCGCGGTGATGGGGCCGCAGGGTGCGGTGAGCGTGATCTTCAAGCGCGAGATCGCTCAGGCCGCCGACCCGAAGCAGCGTTCAGACGAGCTGATCGAGGAGTATCGCGAGCAGTTCGCCAATCCGTACTACGCGGCCGAGCGGGGCTACGTCGACGACGTGATCGAGCCGCGGCAGACGCGAGGTGCGCTGATCGCAGCGCTGCGCATGGCGCGCGACAAGCACGTTGAGACACCACGGCGAAAGCACGGCAACATTCCGCTCTGACGGTCAGCGCGGATTGACGCGTCGCCCGCCCGTGCGCGGGGCGGAGTCCTTGAGGCCGGCGGACAGCGGGACGTACGCCTTCGCGTAGGCCCGGTCGGTGCGACCCTGGGCGTGGTGGATCGCCGGGACCGCGGCACGCACGAGCAGCACCTGGAGCGCGGCCGCGACGGGCACGGCGAGGATCGCTCCGATCAACCCCTGGATCGCGCCGCCGACCAGCAGCGCGAGCACGACTCCCAGTGCCGGCAGGGACACGACGCGGTTCATCACCATCGGCACGACCGTGTTCGCGTCGACGAGCTGGATCACCATCAGAACGATCAACACCACGATCGGGTATTCAGGGCTGACGGTGAATCCCAGCAGCACCGCCGGCACCACGCCGATGATGCCCCCGACCATCGGGATCGCGGCGGTGAGGCCGGCGAAGATGCCGAGGAGGACCGGGTCCGGAAGCCGAAGCAGCCAGCACGCGACTCCCACCACGAGTCCGAGCGCCAGGCTGTTGATCGCCACTGCCCGCAGGAAGCCGCCCATCCGGAATCCCATCTCCCGAAAGATGTCGACCACCAGGTCCTGGTGTGGCTCGGGAAAGAGATCCACCGCGAACGCCTTGAGCCGGTCGCTGCTCACCAGCCACAGGAAGCCGACGACGAGCACCAGCACGAAGTCCACGATGATGCTGAAGATCGTGCCGCCGATCGCGAACAGGATGTTGCGCGTGGCGTCGATGACCGTGCTCACCTGTTTCGCGACGTCGACATTGAAGTGAAACTGCTGCTCCACGCCGGTGAACCACTTGAGAAAATCCTTCTGATATGTCGGGAAATTGGTGGCGAGCGACGACGCCTCGCTGACGATCGGCTGCACCAGGAGCAGCACCATGATCGCGATGAAGGCGAGCACCGCGAGGTAGACGACAAGAATGCCGACCGGTCTCGGAAGGCGCCGCACCTTGAGCTCGTCCACCAGCGGTCGTATCCCTTCGGCGAACACGATCGCGACCAGCACGACCAGGACGATGCTGATGATCGTGGCCAGGAACGCGACCAGCGCCACGATGCCGAGCACGATGAGCGCCGCCGTCACAAGCGTTCGCACCGAGATCACATTCACGCCGT
>Ga0182015_10003961_pt1 | contig 16228 bp, 11 predicted proteins | sample 712P3MmetaG_FD_120478 | JGI IMG/M metagenome (GOLD analysis project Ga0182015, IMG submission 120478) | Permafrost microbial communities from Stordalen Mire, Sweden - 712P3M metaG | ecosystem: Environmental > Terrestrial > Soil > Wetlands > Permafrost | place: Sweden: Stordalen | collected... | reverse complement strand
CTGCCGCCGTTGCACTGTTCGGTTGCGGCCTCGTTGCCGGAACTGTCGCCCTTGCACACTCTCCACAGTTGGTGGCATTTGTCGCACCGGCGCAACAGGCACCGAATTCGCTCAACGCCTCCGCACGCAACGTCCAGCCCGGCCGGCAAGGAGATGCGAACGCTGAATTTATACAGAGCCCCATTGCCTTCGCCGAATCCGGCGGTCAGTCTTATCGCGCTTGGAAGACATCGGCAATTCTCCCTGCTGCAAGCACCGGTTCTCTGGCTCGCACCAGCAACGACGCCTCGCGGGCGAGCGCACTCACGGCAGCCGAAAGTGCGCGTCAGACCAGTGAATCGAGCAATTCATACCATTCCCTTGCAGCACTTGTCCCCGAAGCAATCGCCGCAAGAATCAAGTCCCAGCAGGCCCCCCAGTTTCAAGCGGAGCAGGCCTCGCAATCTGCAGAGACGCCGGCAACCCAGACCAGTTGGCTAGTCCTCACCGCCTTTGAAGAGGTACAAACCTCGAGTTCCGACGATGGTGTTCAAGGCGACGCGGTCGTCGGCGAGTCTGCGCCAACGACCGCGGCAACGGGCGCCAAAACCTCCACCAGTGTTAGCGTGACACGCCTGGTACTCCGTTTCGTTCAGCCGGCTTCGAATAAACCGGCAACCTCGAACGCACAGCCCGGCTCGAGCTCGCAGCCGGCTTCGCCCGTACCGCCGAATTCCAATTCTGTTCAGCCTATTGTGATTCCCTATCGCGATGGGTGGTTTGTGATTCAACTGTAAGCAACCGATTCAACCCAATGGAGAGAATGACCATGACCGTATCAATCAGACCCGCATCAACTAATTCATTAGTAACAAAGGCGAAGCGCTTCGCCGCTCCCGCCGGAGTGGTGGCCGCGCTTGGCCTCGCCCTCACCTTCTTCGCCGCGCACCCAGCCGTGCACGCAGCGGCAGCCGGAAACGGCGCAACCCCCATGGACGACAACAGCGTCTCCTCGCTCGTCGCGCTCGACAACGCAGTCGAGGCCGTTGCCGCCCGCGTTACACCCGCGGTAGTCAACGTCTCGGTCACTGCTCGGCAGCCCGAACAAGCGGAAGGGGAAGACGGCCAGATGCCCGGCATTCCCGAAGGCGCTCTGCCTCCCGAGTTCCGCCGCTTCTTCGGCCAGGGCGGCAACGGCCACGGCCAGATGCCCGGCCGGCAGATTGAGCACGGCATCGGCAGCGGCATCATCATCTCGCCCGACGGCTACATCGTCACCAACGACCACGTTGTCGACAGCGCCTTGAAGATTAACGTCACCATGAACGACCGCCGCGTCTTCCCGGCCAAGCTGGTTGGCGTCGACAAGCTCAACGACGTCGCCGTCATCAAAATCGACGCCCACGATCTGCCCTGCATCGCCTGGGGCGACTCAACCAAGCTGCATCCCGGCCAGACAGTGCTTGCATTCGGCAGCCCCTTCGGCTACTTCCAGTTCTCCGTCACGCGCGGCATCGTCAGCGCCCTCGACCGCCCCAATCCCTACGACGAAGATCGCCGCAAGCCCGGCGACTTCATCCAGACCGACGCGGCAATTAACCCCGGTAACTCCGGCGGCCCGCTGGTGAACGCGCATGGCGAGCTGATCGGCATCAACACTTTCATCATCTCGGGCAGCGGCTCCTTCGCCGGCGCAGGCTTCGCCATCCCATCGCAGATCGTCAAGACCAGCGCCGACGAGATCATCCGCACCGGCAGCGTCCACCACGGCTATCTCGGCATCACCATGAACGACGTAACGCCTGAGAACGCCAGCTTCTTCAACCTGCCCGACGCAACCGGCGCAATCATCAGCCAGGTAGCGCCCGACTCGCCCGCCGGCCACGCTGGACTTAAAGGCGGCGACGTGCTGCGCGAGATCAATGGAAAAAAGATCGTCAACGGCGGCGCGCTCCAGGTAGCCGTGAGCCAAGTCTCGCCAAACACCACCATTCACCTCGGCATCCTGCGCGATGGTAAGCAGGAAAACATCGAAGTGAAGGTCGGCGAGTACCACGGCAACTCCGAAGTTGCAGACAACGCCGGCTCTGACTCGCATAACGGCGGAAAGCTCGGCCTCGCAGTGGACGATCTCTCGCCACAGCTTCGCCAGCAGTTGAATCTGCCTGAACGCGTCAACGGCGCAGCTATCGAGAGCGTGCGTCCCGCCAGCCCCGCTGAAGAAGCAGGCCTCGCAGCCGGCGACGTCATCCTTGAAGTCAACCGTCACCCGGTGGTCAATGCAGAGAAGTTCGCCAGCGAAGTCCACGCCGCGCCCGCAGGCAAGGACATCCTGCTCCTCGTCTGGTCGAATGGCGGCGCGAGCTATCGCGTTGTGCATCCCGCGCAGAGCGGCGACAACGGCATGTAATCTGCCAAATCATCGCCGCACAACCCACGGCCGCCGGAGACTCCCACATCTCCGGCGGACTTTTCTTTCATTTCATTCACCGTCCAGCCCGCACGCGCCAGATTCTTGTCCGCAAGCGCCGATACACGATTGTCGACTTCAGACGAGCAATCCAGATCAATGAGTGACTCGGCGATTTAGCGTGAAGCCAGAACGCTCAAGGTCGCACTAGCGTTCGGAGAGATCAATCGCACGGCTCCCATTCGAACGCTGACTGATCCGCGGAAGCTCCGACCTCACCATTCGGTGTCGGCTTTCCCCTACGCTCGACAAAATGAACCCTTTTGTAGATAGAGATGACGGTCAGGTACCAAGTAGTAACTGACGGATCGCCGGTAATACAGCCGGAACACGGGACTTGCATCCAGACGCTCTATTCGCGTCTTGGCGGGTTAGCAGGAACTGACTGAATCGGCAGTATATGTCGTTGAAAGACATCTTGAATTCGCCATCCCGGCGGAATTGTCGCTGACCCTACATCTGAAATGTGCTTGTGGCGTTGTCCGCTCCCGAACAGCATTTTCAAACTCGAACAGGCGTGGCGTGCCGAGAGGATTGGAGGTCAGCGGATCTCATTGAAAAGATGGATGAATCCGTGAGGATGCATTGGCGATTCAAGTGCTTGATGAAGTTCCATTGGGTTTGGCCAAACCCGGGAGGCTCATATCAAGACATTGGTTCGCAATTCAAGCATCGTGTTGTGGAGATTTCCTACCCTGACCATCGCGACCGCAGTGGTGTTGTCTGCGTCACCGCTCTTCGCCGCCCAAAATGCACAACCCGAAATTGTCACCTCTGAACCGTCGCCGGATCAGATTACGGCGATTGTCTCTCAGGCTGCCGAAAGCTACTTCAAGGATTCTCCGCACGCAGCCGGGCTCTCCATTGGCTTGCTTAAGGACGGACACTCATACTTGTATAACTTCGGCAAGGTCAGACAGGGGGAGAAGGGTGCCCCATCGTCCGACACGATCTTCGCGATTGCTTCGATCAGCAAGACGTTCACAGGAACTCTCCTCGCACAGGCCGTGCTCGAAAAGCGCGTGAGGTTTGATGAAGATGTTCGGAAGTATCTTGATGGGGCCTACCCCAACCTGGAATTCGAGGGGCACCCAATTGAGCTGCAATTTCTGGTCAATCACAACTCAGGACTGCCTTTTAATCTGCCAGATATTCCAGAAAACCGTCCGCCTTTCAGCGCACCTGTCTCATCGACGATCAGACAGACGCTGAATAATTACAGCCGTCAAGATTTCTTGAGAGATTTGCATGCCGTCCAGATCAAGACTGTCCCGGGTCAAAAATTTAGCTATTCAAATGCAGCCGCTGTCCTGCTGAGCATTGTTCTTGAGCGTGTGTACCAAATGCCCTATGAGGAAATCGTGAAGCGGAAGATTGCGGGCCCTCTGGGAATGCAGGACACAACCATATCCCTGAGCGATGCACAGAGAGTCAGACTGGCGCAGGGTTATGACGAAAATGGAGCGGTTGTCGGATATCCACCAGAGATTATGCTGGGTGCTGCGGGGCTAAAGTCCACCGCAGCTGATCTTCTGAAATATGCGGGTTGGGAACTCGCTGAACAAGATCCGGCCGTGAAGCTTTCACACCAGCCGCGGTTCGTTCTGACGGAAAATTATTCGGTCGGTTTGAATTGGCAGATCATCAAGTCTGAAGCCAATCGGCGCATTTGGCAAGACGGCAGCACGCCTGGCTTCTTAAGTATCTGCATGACTTTCCCCGAGCTGCACATGGCTGTGGTTGTACTCTCCAACGAGGATGACGCGGCATCGTCCCACGCTTTCGATGGCATCGCCAACCGGATAGCGAAGTCCCTCGATCCTAGATCCGTTCCCCTGTTTTGATGCAAGAAGCCGAATGCCCAGGTCCGTTTTTTGGGACCCGGTGGGTTGTAGAAACCGCTGAACAAGGTTGCCGTGAACGTCAGTTGGCGCCAACAGTCCAATGCGCGTTTCCACGTCCGATGTGGAACAGAAATCTGTGTTCCGCCTGGATGGTCGGCGATCCGTCAGTTACTTTGTGGTCACTACTTCCCCACTCCAATGCCCCCCGCCGTGCTTCACTCTCGACAAAATGGTCCTTTGTGTCGAGAGCGGAAAAGACGCCCGCCCAGTTCATGCGGGTATCCAGGGCTTTCGAGCGAGGAACTCTCGACAAAATGTTGAGCGGTCGATGGCCTGAAACACGTCGAGGATGGCGTTGAAAAGAAGCCAAGATTTCAAATGATGAGAACAGGCCAAAGCACTCATCTACCGCGATCTGTGCGCTACGGAACGAGCGGGCCTCGGCAAGCACCGCTAGTGACCGATCGCAAGCCCGGCACGTTCGGCATATCCTGAGTGGCCTCAATCACTTTTCACCGGCTGTTTGATCGGTTACCCTCTTCAGGGTCCGGCAACCGATGACCAACCCAGCCCTCCAAGCCCGCTATCCGCTCACCCAGGGCGTCAATCCCTGGCTCGTCACCGTCGCCGTCATGCTGCCCACCTTTATGGAGGTGCTGGACACAGCGATCGCCTCGGTCGCACTGCCCTACATTGCCGGTTCGCTCTCCGCAACCAACTCCGAAGCCACGTGGGTGCTCACCAGCTACCTCGTGGCCAATGCCGTTATCCTGCCCGCCTCCAACTGGTTCGCGCGCCGCTTCGGCCGCAAGCGTTTCCTGCTCTTCTGCGTTGTCGTCTTCACCGTCGCCTCATTCTTCTGTGGAGCGGCGCCTTCGCTGTCCGTCATCCTGCTCGCCCGCGTGCTGCAGGGCGCAGGGGGCGGCGCTTTGCAGCCGCTTTCGCAGTCCATCCTGCTGGAGAGTTTCCCAGTCGAAAAGCGTTCGCAATCGATGGCCGCCTACGGCCTGGGCATTGTGCTCGCACCCGTGCTCGGCCCCACACTCGGCGGCTGGCTCACCGATACTTTCAGTTGGCGCTACGCCTTCTACATCAACATCCCGGTCGGCATCCTCGCCTTCTTCCTCATCATGCGCTTCGTCTACGATCCGCCTTGGATCAAGAACGCCAAGGTCGGCCCCTTCGACAACATCGGCTTCGGCCTGCTCATGGTGTGGACCGGCGCTCTGCAAATCGTGCTCGACAAGGGCCAGGAAGACGACTGGTTTGGCGCTGTATGGGTTCGCTGGGCAGTCGCCGCGCTGGTCGTCGCGCTCATCGGCTGGATCTGGCACTCGTGGACGCATCCCCGCGGTCTCGTCGACCTGCACATTCTCAAAGATCGCAACTTCCGCACCGGCTGCTTCCTGATTGCCATGCTCGGCATGGCCATCTACATCACCATTGCCATCCTGCCTCTCTACTACCAGGAGGTACTCGGCTACACCGCCTTCACTGCCGGCCTGGTCGTCGGCCCGCGCGGCATCGGCTCCTTCCTCGGATCGCCTGTCGTCGGCTTCCTCGGCAGCCGCATGGACCAGCGTAAGCTGCTCTGCGCGGGCTTCCTCGGCTTTGGTGTCTGCGCGCTCATGTTCGGAACGGTCAACCTCGACATCGGTCCCTACACACTGCTCGTACCGATCATGATCACCGGCTTTGCGCTCAGCTTTGTCTTTGTGCCGCTGGCTACCATGGCGACTTCCACCGTTCCCCGCGAAGAAATGGGCAACGCGACGGGCCTGTTCAACATGCTGCGCAACATCGGCGGCTCCATTGGAATCTCCATGGCCACCACCGCCCTCATCCGCCGCGCCGCCCTCCACCAGAACGAAATCGGCGCAGGTCTTTCGCCGTCAAACCCCATCCTTCAGCAGCGCTCGGCAGCGTTGGGCCACTACCTCGCGCACCACGTCGGCCCCGCGCAAGCCCGCGGAGGCTCCTTCGGAATGCTCTACGGCCTGATGGAGCAGCAGTCCGCTCTCATGGCCTACGTCGATGTCTTCCGCTGGACCGCGCTCCTGGCTTTCTTCTGCGCCGCCGCCGCCTGGCTCTTCAAAAAGCCGCGCAAAGGCTCCGCCCCGCCCCCCGGCGCGCACTGAGCAATTCCGCTTGCGATATAGATCGGGAACTATTTTCGCCTCGAAGACACAGTCAGAATCGACCCTTGATCGTTTTCTCCGCAAGGGATGTCAATTCAGCAAGCATTTCGCGGATCACTCGGTCTGCGAATAAGCCAACCCGGATTTGTAGAACTCCTGCGTTCCTTGGGGCGATCTCATCAATTCGAGCCTTAAAAGCTTCCTTCCCATCGCCTCGCTCTATCAGGACATCCTCCCCCCAGGCATCCTTGGGAAGGAAAAGATGGTACCGCCGAATGACTGTCGCACTGGCGGGCGCTGCGGATACGAATCGCAAGTCAAATCCTCGTGCACCCGCAAGGGGCAAACGGTGGTGGTCGTCCGACGGATTCCGTCCGCCCTGGACCATTTGAACCTCGCTCTTAACGTTTCGTACCGCAATTTTCGACGAAGCTGAGGCCAGCTCATTGCTGACAAGGTTGAGAACCTTTGCTCCCAATTCGTCGATTTCGTTGAGGGTATACCCACCCTTAGTCAGGTAGAGCCTGTCGATCGCACTCAGGCTCTCTTCCGCACTTGGTGCGCCCCCCCCGTCGAGGCTCTCTTCAACAATGCGAATGGTGTCCATTGCACGAGCCATCATGAAGTCCACGAACGATTGATAATTCCCCGCATCCGCGGCCTCAAGCGCATCCAAATACGGGCTCTTGTGCTCCGAAAGAATCATGATCGGCATCGAAATCGCCCGATAAGTAAACGCAGATGCAAGCGCTCGGGCCACGCGTCCGTTTCCATCCGCAAACGGATGGATCACAACCAACGCATAATGTGCGTAAGCTGCTTGCATCACTGGGTGGGCCGCAAGGAACGCAGACGTCCTCGTCTCTTCAACCAAGCGCTGCATCTCTGCCGGCGTCACATCTACGGGTGCATAGGAACGATCAACCCCGTCACGCGTCCGAACGTGATTGGGCAGAACCTTGTATCGACCTTTGACGAGTTCTTGCTCTTGAGGACCGACAGACGTCATCACCCGATAGGTCAACTGGGCCTTGCATACAACTTCATGCAGTACGCGGATCGCTGCCTCTGAGATTGGTTCGGCCTTCGTGGCTAGGTCGAGCACATAATCGTACGCATGCAACTGAGCCTCAAATAACGGCCTGACATTCTCGCCTTTCTTGGCGAGTTCAACTTCCCACGCGGCGGTCTCAAATGCGACAGTGAAAGTGAATCCCCGATCGACCTCGTAAAGCCCTTCGATTGCACCCGTGTCCAAGGCTGCAGCACGCTTGACCACCTCGCGCGCCCGCTTCAACGCTTCATTGGAGGAATCGCCCTTACCTTGTATCGACGCGCTATAGCGATCCCACCGCACCGCATCCACAGTCGTCTTCGCGGCCCACTCCTCAAACGGAGGGAACGGCTTATACGCTGCATCGAGAATGTGAATCTTGGCTTCCTGGTCGCTCATAGCTTGAGTCTGATCGCACCTTTTGCTTGATGATAGCTTCGCTTGTTCCAAATGAGCCAGACAATCAATACGGCGGGCTATTCCCCCAGCCATTTTCGGATCGCATCGTCGGAGGCGCCGGCAAACCTTGGAGAGGCTAATTCACCGAACACTTTCGCCGCCTTCTTGTTGCGGCCTCTCTTCGCGCTGGGGCGTATCTCAGCCAGAGGTCTTCCCTCGGCTACGATTGTGAAGCTCTCCCCTTGGCAGACTCGCTTCAGAATTTCAAAATACTGCGCTTCCAACTCCTCAGCGCCGATATTCGTAGGCACAGACCCTCCATCGCCCGAATCTTCTTGAATTCACTTATCGGCTGAATCCATTTCAACCACGAATTGCCCGCAATGCCGGCCCAAGCTCAGGCCAGCTCGATCCCATCGTGGCAAATCTCTATCGACTCGATCGCAATATCGTTGGATGCGGCGTTGAGCACCGGCCCGGACCACTTGCACGGCCACCCATTCCTCACATTCCAGCGCAACACCTCATTGTGCTGGGCATCCTGAAGCACGATCGCCAAATTCCGCTTGTCGGCGACGCCGTTGAGAATATCTTTGACCCAGTTCCACAGGTCGGCATTTTGCGTCAGGCCGCGCTTCAATGTGATGTTCTGGTACCGCGCAAGGCCGGGCAGTTTCTCCGCCGTGCTTTGTGGCGATGTTCCAGTCCGGTAGTCAACCACGTCGATGGAGACATCGAGCCCGACCACCTCACTGAAGCTGGCTGAAGTTACGCCGTCGATCTCAACTCTAAAATTCGAAACCAGATAAGGATCGGTAACTGGTGCCATAGTTGACCTCCATTCAAGCGGCACTCGCCGCGCGCCAAGTATATTCGCATTCCAACAGCTAAGTTCACCCCGCCTCTTCCTGCTACGGGCTCAACAGCGGCTCAAACCGCCCGGCCTGCTCGTCGTAGGCCTCAATCCGTCCGCTCAAAATGTCGTAGTACCATCCATGCACGGTGAGACGCCCTTCTGCCATTGCCCTTGCAACCGCCGGCTGCATCTTCAGGTTGCGCAGCTGTGCCACTACGTTGCCGCGAATCAGCGACCCCAATTCCGCGTGCTCGCCGTCGGCCGGGTTCAGAGGCTGCCGATGGCTAAAGGCGCTCTCCACATGCTGCAGCCAGCGCTTGGCCTTGGGCAGCTTCTCCAACGCCACCTTGTCCAGCGCAGCCTTCATCGCGCCGCAGTCGGAGTGTCCGCACAGAATCGCGCTCTTCACCCTCAACACGTCCACCGCGTACTCAATTGTCGCCGTCACCCCGTCGACGTCGTTCCCTGTAATCGGCACCACGTTGCCGGCATTTCGAGTAATGAACAAGTCGCCCGGTCCCGTGCCCAGAATCAAATCCGGCACCACCCGAGAATCGGAACAAGTAATAAACAACCACTCCGGGGCCTGCATCTCCGCCAGAAGATGAAACTGTTCTCGCCGCCCTGGAAAAACATCTTTCAAAAACCGCTTGTGCCCCGCAACCAGCCGATCCATTCGCTCTCCCCAATTCGATTACGGCCCAATTCTGGTCCAATTCCTTCGACGCGTTCTTCGCCGCCGCCTCTGCACAGCCTATCGCATCCCGGCTGCGCTATAGTGAACTCGATGTTTCCCAAGATCTTTAAGGCGTTAATCTTCGCGGCCCTCGCCGCGGGTTGCCTTCCAAACGCATCCGCCGAAGCCGCCGCTCCGGACCCGCGCAACTTCGATGCCACATCGTTCGGCTCGTTCGTCCCCGTCGGCCCTAACTGGCTCTTTTCCGCCGGCGACAATCCTGCCTGGGCCTCGCCGGCCTTCGACGACTCGAGCTGGAAAACCATTTCGACACAAAAGTCTCTCCCAGACTCCGGGTTTAGCAATATCTCCTACGCCTGGTACCGCATCCACATTAACCTGCGCCCTGGCACTCAAAAAGTTGCCGTCGCGATTGACGACGTAAGCGGCAGCTATGAGGTCTTCGTCAACGGGACCCGCGTGGGCGGCCAGGGCCCAATGAAAAACGTATTCCGCTCCGGCCATAGCGCACTCTACGTCTACGCGGTTCCTGACAGCATCACCACCCCTTCCGGCAACCTCGTCCTCGCGATCCGGTGTGCCCTCAATCCGGCAAGCGGAAACGGCCGCGGAACCAGCACGCCCATCTTTTCGCAGTCGGTCTACCTCGTCGATCAGACATCGGCTCCCTTGCTTGTCAGCTATGCTGTGGCCCATGATTCCGGCCTGGCACTCCTGCTTTTCGGCTTCGGTCTCGTTGTTGCACTCGTCTCCTTCGCCCTCTATCTGGCCCTGCGAGATCAACACGAGTACCTGGCCATCACTATCTACCTGTTCGCCGCAAGTTCCGGCATGGCAGCACTGGTCTGGGCCACTTTTGACGAAACATTCCTGGCAAATGCGGTCATGTGGACCTGTCTGTGCGTGCAAAACTTCGCCCTCATTGAGTTTGTTCGCCTCGTCCTTCATCTTCCCCGCAGTCGCTGGCTGCTTGCAATACAGGTGATTTCCTCACTCGCGTTCTTTACGCTGCTCTTCAACTCCATTGGTTACGTTTCGAATTCCTTCATTGTCGTTGGGTTCTTTCTGCCGGTCCTCACCGTCAAAGTCCTGCTCCCGATCCTGCTGATCAGGGGTTGGGCGCGTGGAAATCGCGATGCGGGCATCCTGCTGCCTGCCATTATTGCCGGCAGCCTGGCAGATTACTGGAGATTCGTTTGCGACCTGATCTCCCTCTCGCATTTCGCACCGCTCTATCGCCTCGTTGTCTTTTCCGTGCCCGTCGGAAGCTACGAGGTCGATTTTTACCGCCTTGGCGACATCATTTTCTATACCGCCGTGCTCCTGTTCCTCGTGCTGCGCACCGTCGGCATCGCTCGCGACCGGGCCCGCGTCTCCGCTGAACTTGAAGCTGCTCGGACCGTGCAGCAGGTCCTCATCCCGGAAGAGATCCCCACCATTCCCGGCTTCGTGCTGCACAGCATTTACAAGCCCGCCGGCCAGGTCGGCGGCGACTTCTTCCAGATCCTGCCTGTCAAAAGTGGCGGCGTGTTGGTCGTAATCGGCGACGTCAGCGGCAAGGGAATGCCCGCCGCAATGACTGTCTCTCTGTTAGTAGGCACGGTGCGCACCCTTGCGCACTACACTCAAAGCCCGGGTCAGATTCTCGCAGCGATGAACACCCGCATGCTGGCCCGCAGCAGCGGCGGCTTCACCACCTGCCTCGTTGTGCGCGCGGACCCTGACGGCAAACTGACTGTAGCGAATGCCGGTCATATCGCGCCCTACCTCGCAGGAAAAGAGCTGCCTCTGGAGAACGGCCTTCCACTTGGGCTGGCTGCGGAAACATCCTATCCCGAGTCCGTCTTCCAACTCGCCCAAGACGAGCAACTCACCCTGCTCAGTGACGGCGTGGTCGAGGCGCGGGACAAGGCTGGCGTGCTCTTTGGCTTCGATCGCACCGCCGCGATCACCAGCCAATCCGCCGACCAAATCGCACATGCAGCAGAACTATTCGGCCAGGAAGATGACATCACCGCCCTCACCCTGGCCCGCACCGCCTGAGGCAGTCCTCTGCCGCATCGCCGAGTCGCAGGTTCCAATCACCCGCCCCTTCAAACTGCCCGCTGCACAGTAGCTGCGATATAGTTGCCTTCATGCTTCCCCGCACGATTCGCAGCGCGATCTGCCTGCTCCTCGCCGTCACCAGCGGCGCATTCGCCTGCGCTCAGACCGCGAGAACCGCAGACAATGACCCGCGCCGCGTCGATGCCACTCAATTCGGCGAGCGCGTCTCCCTCGGCCCCAACTGGCTCTTCGCTACAAACGACAATCCCGCCTATGCATCACCGAGCTTCGACGATAGCGGCTGGAAGACTGTTTCCACCAACAAGCAACTCCTCGACTACGGCATCCGCAACATCCCTTACTGCTGGTATCGCGCCCACATCCATCTGCGTCCCGGCGCACGCAGCCTGGCCATTGGTCTCGAGCATACTTTCGGCAGCTATGAGGTCTACGTGAACGGGGTGCGTATAGGCTCGAACGGCGATATGGCCGGCCTTGTACGCTTCACCCAGCGAACGCTTGTTGCGTACCCCGTCCCGGATAGCCTGCTCTCGGCCGACGGTGAAGTCGTCCTTGCCCTTCGCTTTGCTGTGGACGCCTCAAGCAGTGCGCATGGTCACGGCACCAGTTCGCCCCTACGCACTGACAGTCCTGCCAACGCCTCCGGCGTCTATCTCCTCAGCCGCGAGGCCGTTTCGCGTGAGATAAGCTACGCCAACGCACACGTCACCTACGACGACATGCTCCTTGGCGGGCTCGGCCTCCTCGCCGGACTGGTCGCCCTGGCGCTCTGCCTTGCGATGCGCTCGCAGCGCGAATACCTGGCTGCCACGATCTATCTGCTTGCATCTACCGCCAACTATTGCATCTGGTTCTGGGACGATTCTCACGCATACGCAATGCCAAGCTACGTGCTTGTGGCGATCTTCCGTGGCACAGCCAGCTTTGCCATCATCGAGTTTGTCCGATTGGTCCTGGGCCGTCCCCGCTCCCGCTGGCTTCTTACTCTACAGTTTGCTGCCTTCGTGGCGCCCTTCGGTGTGCTGCTCGCGATCGCAGGCATCGGCGGCGGCGTCTACCTCGGCTTCTTTACCTTCTATCTGCCCGTCCTTTTGGTCGACACTCTGCTCCTGGTCATGCTTGTCCGTGCCTGGCGATGGGGTAACCGCGAAGCGCGCGTGCTCTTGCCCGCAGTCGTTGTCCTGGGCTTCGGGCAATACTGGGGATTCCTCAACACCCTGGCCTTCTACGTCCATATCGTCCCCACGCTTCATCTTCTGCCCGTTCTTCCCCTTGGCAGCTACCGCTTTACCATTGCCGACATCGAAGACTTCGTCTTCTACGTCACTATGCTACTTTTCCTTGTTCTGCGCACTGTTGCCATCGCCCGCGAGCGCGCCCACGCCGCCGCCGAACTCGAGGCCGCCCACACCACCCAGCAACTTCTCCTCGCCCGCTCGTCACAACCCACTCCCGGCTTTCACGTTGAGAGCGTCTATCATCCCGCCAGCGAGGTCGGCGGCGACTTTTTCCTCGTCTCCTCCAGCCCTAACGGCGGCCTCATCGCCATCGTCGGCGACGTCTCCGGCAAGGGCCTGATCGCGGCGATGCGGGTCGCTATGATTCTTGGCGTGCTGCGACGCGAAGACTCCTGGGAACCAGCCGGCGTGCTGCACAACCTCAACGAGGCTCTGCTCACGCACGAGGAGCACGGCTTCACCACCGCGTGCTGTGTCCGCATCGAGCAGGATGGGCGCTATACGCTCGCCAACGCCGGCCACCTTTACCCCTACATTGACGGCAAAGAGATCGCCACCGGTCCGGGCCTTCCGCTGGGCATCTCTTCCGATCAGCACTATGTGCCTGTCTCCGGCATCCTGCAAGCCGACCAGAAGATCGTCCTCGTCTCCGACGGCGTTCTTGAAGCCCGCTCCGCCAATGGCGAACTTCTGGGCTTCGATCGCCTCGCCCCGCTCACCCTCAAGTCCGCCCGCGAAATCGCCGACACCGCCAAAGCCTTCGGTCAGCAGGACGACATCACCGCCCTCACCCTTGCCCGCACTGCCTGAGCGATTCGTTTACCATTCCGCATAGAGGAATTACACAGCTCCCATGCGCCCAAGCACAATCCGCACCGCCGCCCTCGCCGCTCTTGCGTTGGCTCCGCTCACCCTCACCGCTCAAACCGTCGACACCATCGATCCTGTTCTCCGCGGCCGCATCGACCGCATCGCCTCCCAGGTCCTTGAGCAAACCGGCGTCCCTTCCGCGTCGGTGGCTGTCGTCAAAGGCGGCAAGCTGGTCTACACCCATGCCTACGGCAGCGCGCGCCTCGCCACCGACGCCGCCCCTGCCGTACCGGCAACGCCGGATATGCGCTACTCCATCGGCTCCATCTCCAAACAGTTCACGGCAGCTGCAATTCTGCTATTGCAGCAAGATGGAAAGCTCTCACTCGACGATCCCGTGGGCAAGTACATCCCCGGCCTCACACAAGGCGAAAAGGTCACCATCCGCCAGGTCCTCTCGCACACCTCCGGCTATCAGGACTACTGGCCCGAAGACTACGTGATGACGCCCATGCTGCAGCCCGAGAACTCCCAGCAGATTCTCGATACCTGGGGCAAGAAGGCTCTCGACTTCGAGCCCGGAACCCAGTGGCAGTACTCCAACACGAACTTCGTCATCGCCGGCCGCATTGTGGAGACCATCACCGGCCACCCGCTGATGGACTTCCTTGTCGACCGCGTCTTTCGTCCGCTCGGCATGCACTCGGTATGGAATTCAGACGAGGCGAAGCTGACCCAGGTGGACGCAACGCCCTACTATCGCCACGGGCTCGGACCCCTGCGTACGGCGCCCAAAGAGGGCCGCGGATGGATGTTTGCCGCAGGCGAGTTGGCAATGACCCCGCACGACCTCGCTCTCTGGGATGAAAGCCTGATTGCTCGGTCGCTGCTCTCGTCCGAAAGTTATAAAAAAATGTTCACTGAGGTCAAGCTGAACGACGGCACTAGCACGCACTACGGCCTCGGGGTCTTCGTTCGTGACCAAAACGGACACACCCTCATCGAGCATGGTGGTGAAGTCTCCGGCTTTGTGTCGGACAACGCTGTGCTGGTCGACGATGGCGTTGGCATTGCGGTTCTCACCAACCAGGATGCAGTTGGAGCGGCATCCACGATCGTCAAGCTCGCCCTTCCCGTGCTTGAGGGCACGCCGCCAACCCCGGCCGAGCAACAGGCGATCGACATCTATCGTGGCCTGCAACAGGGCCGCATCGACCGCAGCCTGCTGGCCCCCAATCTCAGCGACTACTTCACGGCTGAAGCCGTCGCGGACTTTCAGGCAAGCCTCGCCCCGCTGGGAGAGCCGCTGAGCTTCAAACAGATGCGCGAGACATTGCGCGGTGGCATGACTTTTCGTGTGTTCCAGATCGTCTATCCCGGCAAGCATCTCTCGCTCACCACATACACCTATCCTGACGGCAAACTCGAGCAATACCTTATCGCTCCCGCGGAGTAGACATGCCGCCGCATCGTGAGATCTTCAGCTTCGCCATGTCCGCAATCAGCAGAGTGTTCGCCTTTCGCGAGCGCACGCTAGGCCGCGTTGGCAAAGGGCATCGAGGCGAAGGCACAACCGGTGTGGTCGCCTTGCACCAGCCCTTCAAAAGCGGCGGCAACCTTATCGACGCTGTCTTCGTTCAGCCCAATGACGCGCCGCCCAACTCAGCAGTCCTCCTTTGCCACGGAATCGGCGAAACTGTCGACCAATGGTTCCCCGTGCAGTGCCTTCTCGCGCAGCACGGCGTGGCCTCGCTTCTCTTCGACTACTCCGGCTACGGCCGCAGCCCCGGCATCGCCAACTGGACGCAGTGGGAAGACGACACTGTCGCCGCCTTCGAGTCCCTTCAGCGTCTCGTCTATCCGATGCCGGTCTCAATCCTGGGCTTCTCCATGGGCACTGGCATCGCAGCCGCCGTCATTCACCGCATCTCTTCCCACCGGCTCATCCTCTGCGCTTCTTGCACCTCGTTTCGCGCAGGCGCGCGTTCCATCGGCCTTCCCGCTTTTCTCTTACCGCTCGTTCCTCCTGTCTGGACCACAGACGAAACGCTCGCCAGCTGCCCCGTGCCCGTGCTCCTCGTCCACGGCGACAAGGACAGCCTCTTCCCTGTGCAGATGTCGCGCGACCTTGCGGCGCTCGCGCCCGAGAGCAGGCTCATCACCATTTCCAACCTTGGCCATAGCGAGCCCTTCCACAAGCCGCACATCTCCTACTGGGGCCACATCGTCTCATATCTAGCGGAATGAGCTTGTAAGTTGAGTTTGCTGCCCAAGCTGTAACGGGATCCGATTTCGCTTCGTCTGTCGCCGTTCTCCGCCGCCCTCGCCGGGACTCCGTTAAACTGGAACTTGACCTATGTTTGAAAACCTCACAGATAAACTCCAGCGCGCTTTCAAGACTCTCCGCGGCCAGGGCACGCTCACCGAAGAGAACATCGCCGATGCTCTGCGCGAAATTCGCGTTGCGCTGCTCGAAGCCGACGTCAACCTCAACGTCGCACAGGACCTCATCGAGCAGATTCGCGTCAAAGCTGTCGGAACAGAAGTCCTCACCGCGCTTTCTCCCTCCGAGCAGGTCATCAAGATCGTCCGCGACGAGCTCATCACCCTCCTCGGCAAAGACACGGCACGCTTCAAGTTCTCGTCGCAGCCGCCCACGGTGATTCTGATGGCCGG
>Ga0182015_10003960_pt1 | contig 16228 bp, 15 predicted proteins | sample 712P3MmetaG_FD_120478 | JGI IMG/M metagenome (GOLD analysis project Ga0182015, IMG submission 120478) | Permafrost microbial communities from Stordalen Mire, Sweden - 712P3M metaG | ecosystem: Environmental > Terrestrial > Soil > Wetlands > Permafrost | place: Sweden: Stordalen | collected... | reverse complement strand
TTCGAGCTGAGCATCAGGATGCGGGCTTCCGCCTGCGCCCCGGCGCTGAGCGGCAGATGGACCGCCATCTGGTCCCCGTCAAAGTCGGCGTTGTACGGCGTGCAGACCAGCGGATGCAGATGGATGGCCTTGCCTTCCACCAGCACGGGCTCGAAGGCCTGAATGCCCAGCCGATGCAGCGTCGGTGCGCGGTTGAGCAGCACCGGATGCTCGCGAATCACTTCGTCGAGCACGTCCCAGACTTCCGGACGGACGCGTTCGACCATGCGCTTCGCCGACTTGATGTTGTGCGCCTGAGCGCGGTCGACGAGCTTCTTCATCACGAACGGCTTGAAGAGCTCGAGCGCCATCTCTTTGGGCAGCCCGCACTGGTGCAGCTTGAGGTTCGGGCCGACGACGATAACCGAACGGCCCGAGTAGTCGACCCGCTTGCCGAGCAGGTTCTGGCGGAAGCGGCCCTGCTTGCCCTTGAGGATATCCGACAGCGACTTGAGGGGCCGATTGTTCGGGCCCGTCACCGGGCGGCCGCGGCGGCCGTTGTCGATCAGCGCATCGACTGCTTCCTGCAGCATCCGCTTCTCGTTCTTGATGATGATTTCAGGCGCGCTCAGCTCCAGCAGCCGCTTGAGGCGATTGTTGCGGTTGATGACGCGGCGATACAGATCGTTGAGGTCGGACGTCGCGAAGCGGCCGCCGTCGAGCTGCACCATCGGGCGCAGTTCGGGCGCGATCACGGGGACGGCGGAGAGGATCATCCACTCCGGCTTGTTGCCGCTCGAAAGGAAGGCTTCGACGACCTCAAGGCGCTTGATCGCCTTGATCCGCTTCTGGCCCGAGGTCTCTTTGAACTCGCGGCGCAGATCTTCTTGCAGCTTGCGCAGGTTGAGGTCGCGCAGCAGCTCGCGGATCGCTTCCGCGCCCATGCCGGCCTTGAACCGGGTGCCGTACCTTTCACGGCTCTCGCGGTACTTCTGCTCGGTAAGGATCTCGCGCTTGGTCAAGGTCGTGTCGCCGGGTTCGGTGACGACGTAGGCCGCGAAGTAGATGACCTTCTCCAGCTGGCGCGGCGACATGTCGAGCAGGATGCCGATTCGTGACGGTACGCCCTTGAAGTACCAAATGTGCGTGACGGGCGTGGCGAGCTCGATATGGCCCATCCGCTCGCGGCGCACCTTGGCGCGGGTGATCTCGACGCCGCAGCGGTCGCAGATCATCCCCTTGAAGCGGATGCGCTTGTACTTGCCGCAGTGGCATTCCCAGTCTTTGGTCGGCCCGAAGATCTTCTCGCAGAAGAGGCCGTCGCGTTCCGGTTTGAGGGTCCGGTAGTTGATCGTTTCCGGCTTTTTGACTTCGCCGAACGACCACGCCCGAATCTGTTCCGGTGACGCGAGGCCAATGCGCATCGCGTCGAAATTGTTGACGTCGAGGAGGTTCATCTATTCCTTTTATCTCAGCGCGTCGGCAAGACAGAGGCGGCGAGGCAACGCCGTAGAGCACCGGGTGGCCTGAGCAGTCACTTGAAAAGGTGACCGGCGCTCAGGGGTTACGGGTCCAGCGTCCCTGTGGTCCGCGTGATCGGCCGAAGGGCACAGACGGACATCATACCACGAAGCGAGGTCTTCGCTCAAGGCCGCCGGCGCCCGAGCGGTATCGGTCAGACGCCGGGGACAGCTTGCCTCGGCGCTCGAACCGACCCCACACCGATTGGTCAGGCGACGCGGCGGCCGAGTTCGTCTAAAGCGCGGGCGAGCAGCTTGGAGACGTGGCTTTGCGAGAGGCCCAGGCGGCGGCCGAGTTCGGCTTGGGTCAGACCCGCGCCGTAGGTTCCGACAACGATCGTCCGTTCGCGTTCCCCGAGCGCATCGAGGGCCCAGTCCAGCAGCATGCGCTCTTCCACGCTGACGCCGCGGGGCGGATCGGCGAGCAGTTCGACCCGCTCGGGACCATCGGGCGAACCGGGCTCGGGCAGCGGTGTGCGGTCCGTTCGGCGCAGGCTGCGGAGTTCGGCCGCCAGCCCGCCGCTGATCCCGAGCGCTTCGGCCAGTTCGGCGGTGCTCGGTTCGCGCTGGTGCGCAGCGCAGAACGCGTCCCACGTTTGCGCGCTGCGTTTCTCGAGCGCGTGCAGCGAGCGCGGCACCCGTACCAGCCGCTCGTGGTCACGCACGTAGTGCATCAGCTCGCCGACGATCATGATCCAGGCGTAGGACTCGAATCGCGTACGCATCTCGGCCCGATAGTAATCGGCGGCCTTGATCAGGCCGATGGCAGCGACTTGCTCGAGGTCGGCGCGATCGTTCCCGGCCCGTTTGAACTTGCGCGCTCCGCGAGCGCAGAGCGGACGATAGGCGTCGACGACGGCGTTGCGCCGTTCGACGGAACGGTCGGCGCAATACTGCGCGACGAGCTCTTCCCGATTCAGCATCATGACGAAACGCTCCCGATCAGGCTGTAAAGAGGGATGAACACGGAGAAGACGATGAAGCCGACGACGATCCCGAGCCCGCCGATCAGCGCCGGCTCGAGCGTCGCACCGAGCGTTGCCAGCGCAGCCTCGACGTCGCTCTCGAAATAGGCCGCCGCGCGCAGCAGCATCTCGTCGAGCAGGCCCGTCTCTTCGCCGACGCCGATCAGCGCGACGGCGAGCGGATCGAACAGCGGCGACTCCAACAGCGGCGCGGTCAAGGGATCGCCCTCGCGCAGGGCGACATCGACCTGCTCCAGGGCCCGCGCGTAAGCCGGGCTGCCGGCGACCGGCCGCACAACGCCGATCGCCGCCACCAGATCCATCCCGGAACGCAGCAGCGTCGCCAGCGTGCGCGCGATGCGGGCCGTGATCGAGCGCCGCAGGAGGGGGCCGAACAGCGGCAGCGTCAAGCGCGCGCGGTCGAGCGCGACCGCCCCGCGCTCGGTGCGCGCGATCAGCGTCAGGGCGGCGGCGCCCAGAACGGCGACGGCGACGCATCCGGCCCAGAGTGCCGGCTGCGCCAAGGCCGTGCCGAGCGCGAGCAAGAGCCGCGTGGTGAGCGGAATCTCGACGTGAAACGCCACGAACATCTGGGCGAACATCGGCACGATCCGGGCCAACAGGAAAACGACCAGCACGCTGGCCGCGGTGAACACCGCGGCGGGGTAGGCCAATGCGGCGCGCAGCTTCTTGCGAACGTCGGCATCGCGCTCCAGCAGTGACGCCAACCGCTCGAGCACGTCGTCGAGGATTCCGCCGGCTTCACCGGCCCGAATCATGGCAATCTGCAGGCGGCCGAAGACGCGCGGGCGGCGGGCCAGCGCATCCCCAATCGCGCCGCCGCGGTCGACGTCGGCGGCGACGGCACGCAGCGCCTCGCGCAAGGCCCCGTCGCCGGTCCGCGCGATGCAGATCTCGAGCGCCCGGCGCAGCGGCACGCCGGCGCGCACGAGCGTCGCAAAGGACCGGAAGAATGCCAGCAGCGCGCTGCGCGCCGGGACACCGATGTGCAGCGAACGCCGCACTGCGCTGCCCACCGCATGCTCGCGATCGAGCGCGGTCACGAACAGGGCACGCGTGGCCAGGCTGGCGAGCACCGCTTCGCGGGTCGGTGCTTCCATCGAACCGCGGATCAACTCGCCGTCGGTCGTCCGGGCCGCATAGCGATACACGCCGTTCACGACGCGGTCCGCTCGAAGCCGCGGACGTCGGCGGGGCGATTCGTGACGGCCTGGGCGTCGGTCAGGCTCACCTCGCCGCGGACGACCAATTGGGAAAGATGGCTCTCCAAGGTCTGCATTCCGACCGCCCGGCCGGTGACGATCGTGTTGCGCAGCTGGTGGGTCTTGCCTTCGCGAATCAGCGCGCGAACGGCGTCGGTTCCGATCAGAACTTCCGCCGCAGCCCGGCGTCCGCGTCCTTCGCGTCGCGGGACGAGCCGCAAGGCGGCGATCCCGGCCAGCACCGAGGCCAGCTGCACGCGAACCTGCACGTGAGCGTCCGGCGGAAACGCATCGACGATGCGATCGACCGATTGTGCCGCATCGTTGGTGTGCAAGGTCGCGAAGACCAAGTGGCCGGTCTCGGCCGCGGTGAGTGCCGCCTCCATCGTGGCGCGATCGCGCATCTCGCCGACGACGATCACGTCGGGATCGGCGCGCATGAAGCCGCGCAGTGCCTCCGCAAACGCGGCCACGTCGCGGCCCACTTCACACTGGGTCACGAACGAACGCAACGGCGCATGGACGTACTCGACCGGGTCCTCGACCGTCACGATGTTGCGGTCGGCCGAACGATTGATGCTATCGACGAGCGCGGCGAGTGCGGTCGTCTTGCCGCTGCCCGTCGGCCCGGTGAAGAGCGCGAGCCCCGCCGGCCGTTCGGCAAACCCCGCGATCTGGGCCGGCAGTTCGAGTTCTTCCAGGCTGGGCACGCGCTCGGCGAGCAGCCGAATTGCGACCCGCAGACCACCGGCATGACGATAGGCGTGCACGCGATACGGCGCGCCGTCGGCAGCGGGCGGCGCGCCGCCGTCGGCGTTGCCGTCCGCGTAGAGGCGTGCCAGCTGCACGCCGGAGAGCGTTGCGGAGAGGAAAGCGCGCGCGGCCGCCTCGTCGATGGGGGTCGTCTCGAGCGCCACCAAACGCCCGTCAACCCGCAGCGCCGGACGGTCGCTGCCGCCGAAGTGGAGATCGGACGCGCCGCGCTCGCGGGCGGCGCGAATCAGGGATGCGATGCGCACGGTGCCGACACCCATCACGGTGCGCTCCAGGCGACGACGCGCACGATCTCGTCGAAGCTCGTGACGCCGGCGAAGACCTTGGCCAAACCGTCGGCGATCAAGGGGCGAAATCCGGCTCCGCGCGCCGCGTGCGCGACCTGCACGCTCGAGGCACCCCCGGCGATTGCGTCGCGCGTCGCGTCGTCGACGTCGATCAGCTCGTACACGCCGGTGCGGCCCACGTATCCCGTTCCCGCGCACGCCCGGCAGCCGCGTGCAACATACCAGCCTTCCGGCGCGGAGCCCAGCGTCGTGCGCACGTGTTCGGGCACCGCTTCCCGCGCCCGGCAGCGTTCGCAGAGGGTCCGCACGAGCCGCTGCGCGACGATCGCCGTCAGCGCGCCCGCCAGCGCGTGGCGGGCTGCGCCGAGCTCGACCAGACGCTCGATCGTGCGCGGCGCGTCGTTGGCATGCAGCGTGGTGAAGACGGTTTGACCGGCCAGCGCCGCGGCGATCGCAACCGACGCGGTTTCCCGGTCGCGCATCTCGCCGACCATGACGACGTTGGGGTCCTGGCGCATGAACGCGCGCAGCACGCTGGGGAAGGTCAGCCCGGCACGTGGATTCACCTGAACCTGGGTCACCCCCGCGACCCGCATCTCAATCGGATCTTCGACCGAGCACACGTTCCGGGACGCGACGTCGAGTTCGGCCAGTGATGCGTACAGGGTGGTCGTCTTGCCGCTGCCGGTCGGACCGGCGACCACGACGCAGCCCCACGGCGCGCGGGTGGCCGCGCGATACCGCTCGAGCATCGCCGGCGGCATCCCGAGCCGGCCGAGATCCGGCATCGCGCCATAGCGGTCGAGCAGCCGCACGACGAGCTTCTCGCCGTCGACCGTGGGGACGGACGAGACGCGCGCATCGATCTCGCGCTGCTCGAACGGGATCGCGCAGCGACCGTCCTGCGGTTGCCGCCGGTCGGCGATGTTCATGCCGGCGATCAGCTTCAACCGCGAGCTGACGGCGGCGAAGAGCTCGCCCGGCACGGTCTCCAGCGCGCGCAGAACGCCGTCGATGCGCACCCGCACCTGCCCGCTGCCGCCGGCGCGCGGTTCGAGATGGATGTCGCTCGCATGGGCGGCGATCGCACACGCGAAGATGTGATCGAGCGCGCGCACGGCGGGCGCATCGCGTCCGGCCTGCCGCAGCGCCGGCGTAGACGGCTCACCGTACGCGCGCCGCAGCTGATCGCGAATCGCTTCGCGCTCCATCGGCAGAGCGCGTACGCGCAGCCGCGTCGCCGCGCGCAGGACGTCGAGCACTCCGGCATCATCGGGATCGGGCAGCGCGACGACGAGGATACCTTCGACGATGTTGAGCGGCAGCACGTCGTGAGTAAAGGCGAGCTCGCGCGGAACGCGCGCGACCGCTTCGCGCATCGCCGGGAAACCAAATGCCGGCGGAGCGCCGTCGGGACGGATGAGCGCCATGGCGTGACCTCTCGGAGGGCAGGCGGGGGCCGGGTCACGCGACGGAACGCACACCCGTGGCGTCCCCGGTATTGGAGCCATCGCCAGGCGCGCGACGCGAATGAAGGCAACATTCGGCCGCGAAGTTTAAACTTTCTTAATTCAGCCGCCGCCGCCCGGCGTGTCCGACCACGCGGCAAAGCACGATTCGTGCAGGTAGTCGCTCTCGACGATCGTGCCCGAGGGCGCGACCGCGGTCAGCGCCGCGAGCGCAACCGAACTTACCGCGATGTCGGTGCCGGCTCCGTAGGTGCCCGGGGCGTGAAAGACGGCACCGAGTTGGGTCGGATCGAGATACGTGCCGTTCGGTTTTCCGAAACTGTCGCCGTTGAACGTCCACCAACCGCCGCCGGTGGATGGCGCATGCTGCGCGACGAAGACGGCCGCGGTCGACGTCAGCGTCTCGAGATACCAATCGTCCTCGAACCAGCCGCCGCTCGAGGCGTCGCCGCTGTTGGCACCAGCCTGATAGTAGAGCGGATACGCCTCGCACGGCTGCGGGAAACTCCCCGGCTGCGCGTTCTGCTGTACCGCGGTCGGTCCGGCAAAGTAGACGGCGACCGCGATCGGGGTTGCACCCGGGATCGGCGCCGGTGTGGGCAGCGCAGCGCAGGCGGCACCGCTGCAAGCGGGCGCGGTCGGCGGCGGCAGGGGAACGGCCGGCGGAACGGACGCCAGTACCGGCGGACCGGTCGCGGCCGTGGCGATGCTGCACGAAACGAACCGCTCGGCGCTGGCTGCCCCGTACGAAAAGACGAAGTGATACGCGCCGCTGGGAGGGCAGGCCGTCTCGACGGCGGCGGCGCTGAACACGTCGCCGGGGATTCCGGCGACGTCGCCGTCGGCGTGCACCGTCAGCGCGAACGCGGGCACCCCGAGCGTTTCGGTTTCGCGCAGCGCGACCCGCGCCTCGAGCGCCGGGATCGTGCTCGCGAGGAGCGGCGCGGTGCCGGGGCGGTTTTCATAGAGCTGCGCCCGGAAACCGTCACCATAGGCGTCGGGGACGAACGCAATCGTCACACCGTACTCGAACGCGCGCGCGGTCGTGCGCGCCGCGTCGAGGAGCGCATCGAAACGCAGCGCCGACGACGAAACCGCGAGCGAGCGCGACGACAGGGTCAGCCCGGCGCCGCCGAGCGCGATCAACGCGACCACGCCGACGGCGACGATCACTTCGATCAGGCTGAACCCGCGTTCCGCGCACATCGCGCCGGTGCTGGTGCCCGCCGCGTAGCGCGACCATCAGGACGTGCTACCGCGTCAGGGTCAGCGTGGCGCGGGTGGCCGCCTTGACCGCGCCGTCGGAGAACGGGAGCGGCGTGCGCGCGAACTGCGCCCAGCGGGTCGCCTGATCGGCATAATGCGGCGATCCCGGTTCGCCGGACTCGCCGGCGGCGATGTCGATCGTCCCGGCGTCCCAGTCGCCGGCGATCCACAGCGCGCGGAACGATTGGCCGTGTCCGTTCCATTGTACCGCCGGCGCGAAGCTGCCGCCGCGCCCGGGGAGCGTCGGTCCGTTCCAGAGCGTGAAGCCGAATGCCGCCAGCGCATGGGTGAGCGGTTGGGCCGCATACGAGCTGAACGCAGGGATCGTGTCCGAGAGGCGATGCTGCACCCGCCGCATCGAGGCCACGACGAACGCGTCGTAGTCGTCGCGGGGAACCCAGCCGCGCGGACGTTCGCGCAGCGCGCGCAGCACGATTTCGAAGCCGGGTCCGGTGCCGGGGTACGCACCGGCCAACTGCGGCGGCAGATGCTCGGCCGCGAGCTGCGCCAGCATGTCGCGCCGCAAGGCGACGACGGCCGTCGCACCGTTCGATTCAGGAACCAGCTTGCCGTTGATCTTGAGGTCACCGTTGAGGGCATCGACGAGCGGCCGCAACGCGCCGTCAGCGTCGGCGTGCGAACGCTGCGCGGCAGCGAGGACGAGCATGGCAAACTCGAGCTCGGCCGGCGACGCGGCATCGCTCTGCTCGCCGGCGAGCGCCTGCGGCGTCAGCTTCTTCTGCGGATCGGCCGCTGCGGCCAACGCCGCGCGCACCTCGTAGGCGCGATACGGCGGCGGCCAGTACGGCGCCAAGCGCGGCGCGGCGCGGCCGTCGGGACGGTTGTTGCTCGTAACGACGAATGCATCGCGCGACGGGTCGACGCGCGGCGCGTCATCATACGAGAGAAACGCCGGCATCGGCGCGTCGCCGGCCGCCGCCCAGCGTCCCCACGACGGTTCCAACGGCACCAGGCCCGCGAAGTGATACGCCACCTCGCCGGTATCGTCGGCGAAGAGCACGTTGAGCGCCGGTTCGGGCAGCGCGCGCATCGCGGCGGCGCCGTCCGCCACGGAGCGTCCGGTGAGCAGGCGCGTGAACGGTGCCAGCGGCGAGACCGGATGCGTCTGCATCCGCCATTGCATCAGGTACGCGTTCGGTGACGAGGCACCGTTCCGGATCACCACGCCGCGCGGCGTTTCGAGCACGTCGAAATCGGTGCTGCCGACGAAGCGTACGCCGACGCGTTCGCGGCGATGGTGCGCGGTGATCCAACGGCCGTTCTCGAGAAATTGATCGCTTCCGCGACGCGCTTCCTTGAGCACGCGCATGGCGGCGGTTTCACCGGCCGTGACGCCCCATGCCAGATGCTCGTTGTGCCCGAGGGTCACGCCCGGAGTTCCGGCCAGCGCGGCGCCGGCGATGTGCATTCCGGGCGCGCTGCCTTCGAAGAGATACCAAATCCCCGGAATGGTGATGCTGAGGTGCGGGTCGTTCGCGAGCACCGCTTTGCCGACCGACGTCCGCGCGGCGCCTGCCACCCAGCCGTTGCTTCCGAGCGGCGGCTTCTCGTCGGCGGGCGCGAACGCGACGGCTTGCGATGCGCCGCCGAGCGCCGGCAGCGGCGCGACCTTCCCCGGCGGGCTGCCGTCGGTCGGCACGTCGTAACGCGGGTCGGTCAGCGGATAGAACGCGTCGGTACCGGCTTGGCCGAGCAAATTGCGAACGTAGTCGCGGAAAATGACATCGTCGGGAGAATCGTCGAGATCGAGCACGGTCGCGAAGCCGACTGCCAGGCCATCTTCGGGCCGCCAGGTTTCAAAGCTGAAGAACAGCGCGTGATACTCCGGCGGCGCGGGCTGCGTCGCAGCGGCCGCGTTGACGCCGTCCGCGAAAGCCGCCAGTTCGGCGCGTTCGTCGGGCGCCACCCGGGCGTAGACGCGCGCGGCGAGATCGCGAATCGCATAGCGCCGCATCCGGTGGTCCAGCGCGACGAGCGGCGGCCCGAGCATTTCGGCCAGACGGCCGTCGACATACCGGCGTGTGAGATCCATTTGAAACAGCCGGTCGCTCCCCATCGCATACCCTTCGGCGACGAAGAGGTCGTGGATCGACCCCGCGCGCACGTGCGGTACCCCGCGTTCGTCACGCGCGATCGTTGTCGCGGCATCGACCGGTACGCCGCGCTGGGTGCCGTCGACGCGCGCAACGCCGGTCGACGTGCTGAAAAGAATCCAGCCGCCGTACAGGAGCGCGAGGATTCCGACCGCGCTCAGAAGACGGCCGGCATACAGAACCGCCCGGTAGATCCAGCGCCGAACCATCGCCGTCCATGTCAGCGAAAAGTGGGCGGGTTTCCTCGTCGCGGCGGTCGGGGAAGAGCGCGAGCGGCGCTCAGCGCTCGGCGACCGCCGTCATGCCGCTGCCATTCAGCTCGAAGCTGACCCGCTGCTGCAGGTCCGGCCGCGGGTCGTGCGCACGTTCCGGGCAGACGGCTTTGTCGTAGTCGAATCGCCAGCAGTTGGCGATCTTCACCCATGTCGCGGAGCATCCGCAGGGGAACATCAGGCGCTCCGTCACCACGCGCGTTTGTGCGTCGTAGACGGACTCGCGGCCGAGCGGGTTGCCATACCCGTCGATGCGTGGAAGTCCTCGCCGATCGATCATGGAGCCCGCATTCCCACCCGGCCGGTGATCCCTTCGCGGTCAGCGACGTCCTCACCAAATTTGAACGTCCCCTTTACCATCCCTTGAAGAACTTTACCGTTCCTTAATCACGCGCCCGCGTGAGGGTGCGCTCGGAGCAGCATCCCGCATAGTCGTTCGGCGCGTCGGGCACCGCCCCCGATGCAGCTTTCTGGAGTACGACAGTGCAGACGAACGACTCGCGCGCATACGAGCGCGGCTTTACGCTGATCGAGCTGATGATCGTCGTTGCGATCATCGCGATCCTGGCCGGGATCTTGATACCGAATTTCGTAAACGCGCGCGCACAGGCGCAAACCGCCGCCTGCGAGTCGAACCTTCGCTCGATCGCGACCGCGCTCGAACTCTACTACGCCGACAACCAAGTGTACCCGAGCGCATCGGGAGCACCCGTCCAGCCGGCGCTGTTCACGGCGAACGGCGTGGCGTATCTCAATACCACGCCCAAGGATCCGGCCGCGCAGACCGGCGCCGCAACCTACACGCTGACGACGGTTCAGGCCGGCGGCGGCAACCCCGCCGGCTACACGATCGTGTGCCCGGGCGTCCACGTCGGTTCGACGTTGGCCAAACTCGCGCTCGCCGGCGGTGCCGGCGGCGCAGTCTGCGGCGCGAACTGCACCGCCTCCAAGATCGAATACATCGCCGGCGACGGTCTGGAAGCCGCGCCGTGATCGGCACTGCCGGTGATGCGATGCGCCTGCTCGCAGATCGCTCGCCGCTTGCGCTGCCGGCGTTCTTCACTTTGGGCGCGATCACCGGCATCGGGCCCTGCGTCGCGCCGCGCTACATCGCTCTGGCTGCACTCGCCCAGCGCGTGCGCCGGCCGTGGCGGATCGCGGCGACGTTTGGACTGGGCGTGGTAACCGCGTACGTCACGATCGGGATGGGAGCCGGCGTTCTCGGCGCCCTTCGCGCGTGGTCGAGCGCGATCGACCTGAGCTTGGCCGTCGCGCTTGCGATCGCGGGCGGCGTCACGTTATTGCGCGACGAGCGCGATCACCGGCACGCCGCCTGCGCGCCGGCAAGCGCGGGCGGCGTCTACCTGCTGGGCACGACCAGCGCGCTGGTCGTCTCGCCGTGCTGCACACCGGTGGTGGCGGCGATCGCCGGATTCTCCGGCCTCGACGGGCACCCTATCGAGGCGATGCTGCTGCTGACGGCGTTCGCAGCCGGGCATGCGCTTCCGATCGTGGCTGCCGTCGCACTGGGCACGCGCAGCAGGCAGGCAATGGCGCGGCTCGGCACCACAACAGCCAGCGCGGTGGTATCGGGGACGCTCATGATCGCGTTGGCCGGCTTTTACGCGCTGCGCGCATGACGACGCTCTCGCGCCGCCGTCGGGTCACCGTCGCGCTGATCAGCCTCGCGTGTTCCGGCCTGCTCTTTCGCGGCAACATCGCGTCGGCGCTCGTTACGCGCGGCGACGATCTCTTGGCCGGCGGCGACGTCGACGGCGCCGCGCGAATCTACGACCGCGCCGCGCGCATCGACCGCTCCGCGTCCGCGGCCGCCGACCGCCTCGCCTTCACGCTCCTCTTGCGCCGCCGCCCGGGAGATGCCGCCCGTGCGTACGCCGTCGCAATCGCAGGCTTGGAAACGGCGCCGCGCGATGCGGCGCTGCTGGCCGATCGCGGCCTCGCGGCACAGCGCCTGCGCCGCTGGCGCGACGCAGAAGGCGCGTTCCTCGCTGCGGCGCTGATCGGGCGCGATCCTCACTACGCCCACTTCGCGGCGCAGATGGCAGCGCGCGCCGCCGACCGCGCGGCGGAACGCAAACATCTCCACACGGCGCTCGCACTGGATCCGCGCTATGGACCCGCTCGCGTGCTGCTGGCGCGGCTCGGCAGGTGACGAACGCGTGCCTCGCGATGGCGATCGTCGGGGTTTCGGCCGCAGCGGTCGTCGACGTTCGCAGCGGTTTCATTCCGGATCGTCTCAGCGGCTGCGCCGCGTGCGCAACGTTTGTCGTCGCCGGTCTGACCGGTGCGCTCGCGGCTGCCGCCGCTGGTGCTGCGGCCGTGGCGGGAACGCTGCTGCTGCTCTTCCTCGCGACCCGCGGCCGGGGTCTCGGCTTCGGCGACGTGAAGCTCGGCATCACGATCGGCGCAGGATGCGGCGCTGCGATTGGGATGCTTGCACTCGGCACGGCGTTCGTGTGCGGCGCGCTCTATGCGCTCGCGCTCCTGGCATCCCGGCGAGGGCGACCGCAGGATGCGATCCCGTTCGCGCCCTTTCTCGCCGCCGGCACGATGGCCGCCGGAGCCCTGCGAGACCTCGCCTGGTGAGCCGCTATGCGACGCTCCCGCTCGGAGTCGATCTCGGTACGACGCGGACGCGGGTCGCACTGATGGAACGGTGCGAGAGCGGCGCGCCGCGTCTGATCGCGGTTGCGGTTCGGCCGACGGCGTCCGAGCCCACCCAAGCGCTCGCCGCGGCCCTGGCCGAACTCGGAACGCGCGAGCGACGCTGCGTGCTGGCCCTCGGCGCGCCCCTCGCGCAGCTCCGCGCGGTGCAGTTTCCGGTTCTTGCGCGGCGCGAACGCGACCGGGCCGCGCGCTTCGAAGCGGCGCGCAGCATCAACTATCCGATCGACGATGCCGCCGTGCGGATCATCGCCGTCGAGGGGACGCGCTGCGTGCTCGCGATCGCACCGCGGCGACTGATCAGCGAGCGCACGGGGTTCGCGCGCGCGGCCGGCTTGCGTCCGGTCGCGATCGACGATGCCGCCTTCGCCCTGCTGCGCTGCGTGCCCGGCGATGCTGCGGTGATCGACGTCGGGGCAACCGCGACCACCCTGGTCGCCGGCGACGAGCCGGTGCCGATCGCGCGGACCTTCCCGACCGGCGGTAAAGCGCTGACCGAAGCGATTGCGCGGGGCCTGGGAATCGACGCAGGCGCTGCCGAGCACCGCAAGGTGACGATCGGACTCGCGGGCGCGGGCGAAGCGGCCCGCGACGAACTCGTCGTACAAATCGCGGCGGCACTCGTGACGGCGCGGGCTGCCGTCCGAACGACGATCCGGTCCGTCGCCCTGACCGGGAACGGCAGCCGGCTCGCGGGGCTCGCCGATGCGCTCGAGCGCGCCGTTGCGATGCCCGTGCGTCCGGCCGTGCTGCCGGAGCGCTTCTCATCGGCGCTGCCGCCCGACGTCGTGCGCGCGGCGTCACCCGACTGGGTTCTCGCCTGCGGCCTCGCACTCTGGGACGCCGCCGCGTGAAGCGCGTCGACTATCTGCGGCCCACGGTCCGGCGCGTTCGGCTCCGTCTCACCTCCATCGACGGGAGGCTGCGGCACACGCTGGCGGCGCTTGGCATCGCCGTGTTCGCGATCTCCACCACCGCCGCGGTCGAAACCGCACGCCTGGCCGACCTGCGGCGCAGCGGCGTCGCGCTGACGCAGCAGCTCGCGCGGGCCGACGCCGTTGCTGCCGATGCACGCACGATGCGGCGCGATCTCGCGCGGCTGCGCGGCATCGCGCTCCGGGTCGCGGCGACGCGCCGCTCGGGGCCTGCCGGCGCGAACGAGGTCGCTTCCCTCGGCAACCGGCTTCCGCCGGACGTGTGGCTCACCTCGCTGCGCATCGCGCCCGGCGAGATTGCGCTCGAGGGCCGCGGCGCGCGCCTGGAAGCGGTGGCGGCAGCGATGCGTGCGCTCGCGCGATCGCCCCATGTCGTGGAAGCGCGGCTCGTCAACGTGCATGACGACGCCGTCCACGGCGGATTCGCGTACGCGCTCGCGCTGGACCGGCGGCCGTGATGCGCCGCCTGCACCCATTCGTGCCCGCATATGGTGCGGCGGCGCTGGCCGCATTCGCCGGCTCGCTTCTCGTCGCTGGGGCTGCCGAGCATCGCCTGGACGAACAGTTCGAAGCGAACGGACGCCTCCGGGCCGCGATCGACGACGCCCGTGCCGCCGACGCGCAGCGCGCTGCATCCAGCGCCGCGCTCGAACGCCTGCGCAGCGACCTCGGCCGTGCCCTCGCGGTCCGCGACGCGACCACGCGCAGCGCCGCCTTCGTACGCGACGCCGCGCAGATCGCGCTCCACCACCGAACGCACATCGCGTCGATCGTTCCGGCCGCCCGCATCGAACGCCTGACGCCGCAGTCGGGAACGACGGCGGCCGGGCCGCGCGAGACCGCCTACGACGTGACGCTGGAAGGTCGCTACGTCGACGTGCTCGCGACGCTGCGGGCACTCGCGCAGCTGCGTCCGCCGGCGGCTATCGAGCTGACCGGCTTGAGCCGCAAGAACCCGAACGCGCCGGACGCGACCCTGATCGCCGCGCTGCGCGTCAGCCTCGGGCGCTTCACCGCCGCGGAACCGGCCGATGTTCCCGCTGCGCTTCCCTGAGCGCTGCGCGCTCGCCGCGCTCGGTGCGGCGGCGTGCACGGCAGCGCTCGCGATCTCGGTCAACGATGCGCGCGGCGCCGCAGGTGTCGCCGTACCACGCGGATCCGCGGCGCGCGCCGGCACCTCGGTCGCGCGCGGCGACGTCCTTCCGGTGCGCGATCCGTTTGGCGGCGATCCCGCGCTGGTCAGCCCCGCGCCGGCTTCTCCGCCGGCGCGTGTCGTGCCGTTCCCGATCCTCGGGTCCGTGCCCGTGACGGCGCCGCTGGCATACGCACAAGGCGCGACGGGAACACGTGTGACCGCGACGGTGACCGGGGCGCATCCGTACGCGGTTCTCGAGGGCGGGGGCGGTTCGGCGCGGATTGTGACCGTCGGCGACGCCATCGGCGCAAGCTCCGTGGTCGCGATCGACGCGGAAGGACTGCATCTGGCGGACGGGACGACGATCTCCGTCGCGCACCCCGGCCGCGTGCGGCAGCAGCCGCGAGGAGATCGATCGCCATGAAACGCCTGCTCGCGGCCGTGCTGATCCTGCTTCTGCTGCCCATGAGCGCACGCGCGCAGAGCATTCGCTTCACGCTCGACGCGCACGACGTGGAACTGGCCGACGTGATCCTCCTCTTGGGCGCCGAATCGGGCCGCAACGTCATTGCCGACGGCTCGCTGAAACCGCTCCGCGTCACGCTCAGACTGCACGCGGTCGATTTCGACGAAGCCTTGGCGGCGGTCGTCGACGCGTACGGACTGCAAACGCATCGCGACGGCCGGACGATCATCGTCGGGGATGCGGCATCGATGAACCGGCGCTTCCCCGACGATCCCGGTGCCGGCGGAACACAGACGCACATCTTCGCGCTCGCGCACGCCCGGCCGGACGAAACGGCGACCGCGCTGCAGACGGCGCTCGCGCCGGGCACGGTCGTCGTCGGCGACAAGCGCACGAGCGCCTTGGTGGTCACCGGGAGTGCGGCCACGATCATGCGCGCGCGAGCGCTGATCGGCGCGCTCGACGTCCCGGTCTTCGGGCCGGGCGGAAGCGGCGCGACCTCGACCGTCGCCTTGCACAACCTGCGCGCGAGCGAGGCGGTGAAAGCGCTCAAGGGCGTCGCTCCGGAGGGCACGCTTTTCACCGACGACCGGCAGAATATCGTGGTCGTGAGCGGCAACGCCGAATTGCGGTCAACCGTGCACACGTTGCTGGAAGCGCTCGACGGACCCGGCCGCCAGGTCATGTTCGAGGTGCGGGTGGCCGACGTACAGCCGATCGACGATCAGAGCAATGTCGGCCTGACCTTCGGCGGCGCCGGCTACGGAACGACGAGCGGATCGATCGGCGTGTTTCCGTACGCCCTCACGAAGAACGCCGTCGTGGTCAACGCGCAGATCAACGCGCTCGTCCAGCAGGGTCACGCCGCGATCTTGGCGCAGCCGCGCATCGCGACGCTCAACAATCACGAAGCGAGCCTGCTCATCGGTTCGCAATACCCGGTCGTGACGGTCAACCAGCAGACCGGGTATCCCAGTGTCCAGACGATCGACGTCGGGGTGCGGCTCCGACTGACCCCCACGATCGGCGACGACGGCTCGATCATTGCCGAGCTGCATCCCGAGTACTCACAGATTTCCGGCTTCAACGCCAGCTTCCCGATCATCGCGAACCGCAAGATCGACGCCACCCTGCGCGT
>Ga0182015_10003958_pt1 | contig 16235 bp, 10 predicted proteins | sample 712P3MmetaG_FD_120478 | JGI IMG/M metagenome (GOLD analysis project Ga0182015, IMG submission 120478) | Permafrost microbial communities from Stordalen Mire, Sweden - 712P3M metaG | ecosystem: Environmental > Terrestrial > Soil > Wetlands > Permafrost | place: Sweden: Stordalen | collected... | reverse complement strand
AGAGACGATGGTGCTGGCCGCGAAGCAGCGGTCGCTGTACGAGCTGACGGACGCGATTTCGGCGAAGGATCGGGCGCGGGCGCTGAGCCTGCTGCATGGGCTGCTGAATGCTTCGGATGGCGGTGAAGATTCGGCGATCGGACATCTATATATGCTGGCGCGGACGTTCCGGCAGATGCTGGTGATCCTTGAGAAGAACGTGCGGGATTCGCGCGCGATCTGGCAGGCGTTGTGGCAGGGGTTCCGGATGCCTCCGTTTGCGGCTGAGGATGTGATCCGGCAGGCGCGGCGGTACAAGTCGCGGCGCGAACTGACGCGGGCGCTGCGGCTGATTGCGCGTGCGGACCTGGAGTTGCGGTCGCAGCCTCCGGATAAGCGGCTGGTGCTGGAGCGGCTGGTGCTGGAGCTGGCGAGCGAGGCTAAGGCGACTCCCATGAGTGCGCTGTCGCCGCAATACGCGATGGAATTTTAGAGCGGTCCTGGGGCACCAGCAACGGGCGCGCCGGGGAACCCCGGTGACTGGCCGTCACGGGCAGGCGCGCTCAGCAATCCTCGTGCATGAGGGTGGAAGGGTTAACGCTGAGCGCTCGCTGGGCTGGGATGGCGGAGGCTGCTGCGCCGAGGAGGGCCATGGTGGCGATGGCTCCGAGGAGGACGAGGGGATCGCGGGGGTTGGCTTGATAGACGATGTGGCCGAGGAGACGGCTTAAGAAGATTCCGGCGAGCAGACCGAGGGCCGAGCCCACAGCAAGGAGAACGATGGGACGGCCGATGGCTGCGGTCATGATCTGGGTGCGGCGGGCGCCGAGAGCGACGCGGATGCCAAGTTCCTTCATGCGCTTGCTGACGCTGTACGCGGCCATGCCGAAGATGCCGGTGAGAGCGAGCATGGCGGCGAGGAGGCCCATAACGCCGAGCGCGACGGCAGCGGCTTGCGCGGGGAAGAAAGTGGGGCGCAACGATTCGGGCCAGCTCTGCAGGGTGATGGGGACGTCCGGGTCGATGGCGCTGAGGGCGCGCTGAAGCGCGGCGGCCATCTGGTTGGGCGCGAGGCGCGAGCAGACGACGAAGATGGTTTCGCTCAAGTCGCTTTGCGGCAGCGGCAGGTAGACGACGGGTTGCGGCGGCTCCTGCAGGTCGTGATATTTGCCGTCTTCGGCGATGCCGACGACTTCGGTGAGGTGGCCGAAGAGAATGAAGCGCTCGCCGATGGCCGGGGTGCGGGGCCACATTTTGCGGGCGAAGGTTGCGTTCACGATGGCGACGGAGGGCTTGTCAGTTGTGTCCTGCCAGGAAACATCGCGGCCGCTGAGGAGGCGCGTGCCGGCGGCTTCGAGGTATCCCGGAGAGAGGGTGAAGACGTAGGGGGCGAGGACGGAATTGTTGAGGGTGAAGTCGGTCGTGCCGGGAGGGAAGATGGGGATCCCGCGCATGCCGCCGGTCATGGGCGTGCGGTTCACGGCGCCTGCGGCGGTGACACCGGGAATGTGCTGCGCGGCTTCGATGATGGCTTTCTCTTTCTCGAGGACGTCGGCGGCGGCGTATCCCGAGTGGCTGAGGTCGAGATCGGCGAGCATTACGCCCTGGGGCTGGAAACCCAGCGGAGCGTGGAGCTCGCGCATCATGCCGCGCACGGCGACCAGAGATGCCGTAACCAGCAACGTGCAGATGGCGATTTGCGCGCCGAGCAGCAGGTCGCGCGGGGCAAAGCGGCGGAGGTGCGGAGAATCCGCCGGTCCGCTCTTCATGGCCTGCAGGGGACTGCTCTGCCATGCGCGGCGTGCGGGAAGCATGCCGAAGAGGAGCGCGCTGGCGAGAGTAAAGGCGAGGCCTGCCAGGTAGACGCGCGCATCCACGCTCACGGGCAGATTGCCATAGGGGGAATGCCAGCGGTTCAGCGCGGCAAGCAGCAGGCTTGCGCTGGCGAACCCAACGGCTCCGCCGATCAGCGAGACGATCACCGCTTCGGTGAGGAGTTGGCGCATGAGGCGGCGGCGACTCGATCCGAGAGCAATGCGGAGGGCGAGTTCGCGGCTGCGATCGGCTGCGCGGGCCGCGAAGAGGCTGGCGAGGTTGGCGCAAGCGGCTGCGAGTACGAGCAAGGCGAGGGCGGTGACGCTCCAGAGGAATCCGCGGATGACTTCGCCGTCGTCGCCGAAGAGGCCAGGGTGGATGAGGCGCTGGGGCTGGCCGTCGTCGGTTTGGGGATACTCCATCGCGAGCTGGGCCGAGATGGCGTTGAGATTTTCAGTGGCCTGCTCGGGGGTCACGCCGGGTTTCAGACGGCCGATGACGGTGACGGCGGCCGATGTGCGGCTATGGAGGTAGTCCGAACCGCTGAGCTGCTGCTCGTTCAGCATGGGGATCCAGTAGTCGGGCCAGACGAAGCGCTCGGTTCCGTGGAACTGCGCGGGCGACACGCCGATGACGGTGAAGGGATGCTTGTTGAGTTCAACGGTCGAGCCGATGATTCCGGGATCGGCTTGAAACGCGCTGCGCCAGAGCGCATCGCTCAGGACCACCCAGGGCGCTGAGTTCGGGCCGTGCTCGTCGGCGGCGTGAAAGAAGCGGCCTGCCTGCGGCTCGACGCCGAGGAGATCGAAATAATTGCCGGTAACTTCATCGCCGTGGACTTCGATGGCCGCGTTATGCCAAAACAGAGCGGCGCTGGAGTATGCGTTAATGGCGGCCATTCCGGTGAAGGTGGTGTTGCGCCGGCGAAAATCTTCGAAGTCGGGGTACGAGGTGGTGATGAGCCGGAAGCTCGCCCATGCCTGATGGCGCAGTTGGTAGAGGCTCTGCGGATCGCGTACTTCGAGTGAGTGCAGGAGGACGGCGTTGAGCACGCCGAAGGCGACGACGTTAGCGCCGATGCCGAGGGCGAGGGTGATCAGCGCGGTCGCGGCGAATGCTGGGGAGCGCTTCAGCTGGCGCAGGGCGTAGCGGATGTCGCGGCCGAGGCTGTCGAGGGTGAGGGCGGCGTCGGCGTTCTTGGCCATGGCTGGAATGACGCCTTGACTTCCTGGGATGGGAGGACTCTAGCCCTGGCGTTTTAGGGGTGTCAAGGGGAACTGCTGCGAGACGGATAATTGTCAAGCCCTAAAACCCCAGCTTGCTCCCAATTTGGGAACACAGTATTCTGGACAGGTGAGAGCGATCGCGCGCGGCACGCTCCGTTTATTCGTGCAGAACAGGGTAGAGAAAAGTCTTCAGGCAGCGGTCAAGGGACAACTGGATGCGTGGTATGCGGAAATGGCGAAGGCACCCTGGAAGAATTCGGCGGAGCTGAAGAAGCAGTTCGCATCGGCGAGCATCGTTTCCTCGGAGCGGGTGGTTTTTAACATCAAGGGCAACGATTATCGACTTGTTGCAGCGATCAATTATCAATTCCAGATCGTTTTGATCATCTGGATTGGAACACATAAGGAATACGACAAGATCAGTGTCGAGAGGGTTCGATATGACAAGGAACGGTATACGGGTTCGCCCAATCCGAAATGAAGAGGACCACGACGCCGCAGTTGCCAGGATTGGCGAATTGATGGGAGCTGTGGCCGGCACGCCGGAGGGTGACGAATTGGATGTGCTGGCTACTCTGGCCGAGGCGTGGGAGACGAAGAATCACCCCATCGATGCTCCTGACCCGATCACGGCGATTCAATTTCGCATGGAGCAGCAGGGATTGACGCGCAAGCACCTGGAACGAATGATCGGGAGCCGCGCTCGCGTGTCCGAAGTGCTGACAGGAAGGCGAAAGCTGACCATCGATATGATCCGGAAGGTCCGGTCGGGGCTGGGGATCTCCGCGGACCTTCTGATCGCTCCAGGGTCTTCCCCGCGACGCAGGAAATCGCCGGGAAGACGCACTGGGCCCGTGTCAGGGGTTTTGGACAATCACCTCTCAGGGAAACGAAGCGCCAGGAGCGAAAGGCGCCGGGGCTGAAAAGCCTCTTGTCTTGCGGGGCGGTTTTCGCTAAGTTAGGACCCGGCGCTTTTCAGTTCACGAGCTTGGCTCGAAAATCCAGGTCGAGCGCCTTACGCCATCCCGGTCTCAGATCGAGCCGGGGCGGTCCGGCTATCATCTTTCGGTTCATCGTTGGGCCCCATCTGACAGTTACTGTCGTTGCATCTGGCTCCTTCGGGGTATCCACTTCCGTTCTGCGCTGGTTCACACTCGGGAACGAGATTCCGATACAGGGTTGAGGGGTCGCCGACGCCTGGCCGCGGCCGGGGTTGGCGGAGGGAAAACACAGCATGGAGGGTGGTTGCGCCAGGGCGCGGTGGGCCTGCCTGACGATGGTGTTGCTCGTCGTGGGATGGCCCGGGCGTGTGTTCGCGCTCGATCCCGGCCGAGCTTTTTCGCAGTACATCCAGACGAACTGGACCACGGAGTCGGGGCTGCCGCAGACATCGGTTTATTCCATCGCACAAACGAAGGACGGATTTTTGTGGGTGGGCACGGAGCAGGGGCTGGCGCGCTTCGATGGGGTGCGCTTCGTTGTATTCAACCGGAAAAACACGCCGGCGCTTCCGGCGAATTACGTGCATCGGCTGCTGGGGGCGCACGACGGGAGCTTGTGGATCGGCACTGACGCGGGGCTAACGCATCTCGAGGACGGGGTCTGGACGACATACTCGACCGCGACAGGACTTTCCGGCAACGATGTCGGGGCGCTGGCGGAAGGCAGCGACGGCAGCGTGTGGGTGGGGACCGATCAGGGTCTGGACCGATGGCAGAACGGCAAGATTCGCGTGTGGCACGGCGCGGACGGGCTGCCCGGCGAGCAGGTGACGGCGCTGCAGGTGGATGCGAAGGGTCTTTTGTGGGTCGCGACGCAAGGGGGACTGGCGAGCTTTGACGGCACCCAGTTCACGGCCTACACAGCGGCGAACGGGCTGCCGGGGAATGCGCTGTCGGCGCTGGCGCTGGCGCCGGATGGAGCGATTTGGGCAGCTACGACGGACGGACAGCTGGCGCGTGAGACGGGCGGTACGGTGACGGCGGCGCCGGTCCAGCTGCCGCACAACGATGTGGACGCGATGCTGTTCGATCTGGACGGCAATCTCTGGATCGGATTTCAGAATCAGGGACTGGCGCGGCTGCACGATGGAGTGCTGACGCAGATCGACTCGCACAACGGACTGCCGGGGCAATCGGTTGAGGCTCTGCTGGAGGACGCGGAACACAACGTGTGGGTGGGTTTCTTCGACGGCGGCCTGCTGCAACTGCGGAATGGGAAGTTCACCGTCTATGGGAAGCCGGAAGGAATTCCGTCGGCCGTTGTTTGCTGCTCAGTGGAAACGCCGGACGGAGCGGTGTGGCTGGCCACGGCGACGGGGGAACTCACGGAGATGCTGCCGGACGGCAGCCTGCACACGTTCACGAGCAAGGATGGGTTGCCAGCGGAAGGGATCCATTCGATGCTGCTGGGGCACGATGGCACGATTTGGATCGGGCAGCGGCACGGGGTGCTGACGCGCTACCAGAACGGGCACTTCGATCATTTTCAGGATCCTCAGTCAACGAATCATGCGATCGACGCGCTGGTGGAAGACACAGACGGCCAGTTGTGGATCGGCACGTACGGGTCGGGAGTGGCGCGTTTCGCGGACGGGCAGTTCGACCATTTAACGACGACGGGCGATGTGCCGGCGATGGCGCAGGGGCCCGATGGCGCGCTGTGGGTGGGCACCGATGGCGAAGGCCTGCTGCGAATGCAAAACGGGGCGACGACCCTCTACTCGAAGACGAACGGGCTCATCAACGATCACGTGATCGCACTGCTGGTAGATGGCGATGGAGTGGTGTGGGTGGGCACCAGCTCGGGCGGGCTGAATCGAATCGAAAACGGGCGGGTGACTTCGTATACGCCAGCGCAGGGGTTGTTCGACTCGACGGTCGGCAACCTGGTAGAGGACAAACTTGGCAACCTGTGGATGGGTTCCGATTACGGAATCTTCCGCGTCGCGAAGCAGGAGCTGAATTCGTTCGCACAGGGAAGAATCTCCGCGATTCACAGCGTCGGGTACGACACTTCCGACGGGCTGCGCTCGCGGGAGACGATGCAAGGCGGGACCGGTTCGGGCTCGATGGGTCCGGATGGACGGATCTGGATGCCGACGCTGAACGGTCTGGCGGTGGTGGACCCGAGGATGGCAGTGCTGCCCGATCCACCACTGCGGGTGCGAATCGAGAGCGTGATGTTTGGAGGGACGGTTGTGCCGATCACCGGAAGCCTGCATTTGGGACCGGGATCGGACCGGCTGAACTTCCGCTTCACGACCGCGAGTTTTATCGCTCCCTGGACGATTAAGTTTCGCTATCGGCTGGAGGGCTACGACCGCGGCTGGATTGAGGCGAGCAATACGCGCAGCGCCGGATACACGAGCCTGCCGCCGGGCAACTACACCTTCGTGGTGGAGGCTGCGCGCCACAATGGCGAGTGGACCCCCAGCGCGGGCGTGGTGGAGTTCAGCATCCTGCCTCCGTGGTACCGCACGCGGTCGGCGTGGCTGCTGTGGATTCTGGCCGCCATCCTGCTGACATGGAGCATTGTGGGGCTGCGCACACGCAGCCTGGTACGGAACCGGAAGCAGCTGGCGACGCTGGTGGCGGAGCGCACCGCGCAACTGCGCAGCGAGACGCTGGCTCTGGCGGAGGCGCGCGAAGAGCTCGAACTGCAGGCGACCCACGATTCACTGACGGGGCTGTGGAACCGAGCCGCGATTCTGGAGCACATGGAGCGGGAAGTGGGGCGGGCACGGCGCGAGGGGACGGTTCTGGGCGTGGTGCTGGCGGACCTGGACCACTTCAAGCAGATCAACGACACACGCGGCCACTTGTGCGGCGACAAGGTGTTGCGCGAGGCGGCGCAGCGCCTGCTTGGCTGCCTGCGCGATTACGATTTCATCGGGCGGTATGGCGGCGAGGAATTTCTGATCCTGATGCCGGGGTGCGATCCGGTGGAGAATACGGCGAGGCTGGAGGGGCTGGTGGCGAGCATCCACGAGCATACTTTCACCAGCGCAGGGAAGAATATCCGGGCCAGCTGCAGTTTTGGCGTGACGGCGTTCCGGCCGGACCGCGCTGTAACGTCCCTCGAGGAACTGCTGGTTGCAGCGGACAACGCGCTGTATAAGGCAAAAGCCGCAGGCCGGAACTGCGCGCACTTCGCGGAGCTGGGCGAGAGCCAGCCCGTACCCGCGGTCGTGTCCGCAGCCGCGTCTGGTCCGGCGAGTCCAGCGAGTGCGGAGAGTCCGGCTACCCCAGCGCCGTGGCAGCCCTGGCACGCGCTGTGATGATTCCCGAAGCGGGGTGGTAGGCTGGCCAGGATGAAGCCCGGGTTGATCGCGGTGCTGCTGGTGACGGTGGCTGCCTTCGGACAGGCGGCCAGTGCTCCGCCGCCGGCGGGCGAGCCGATGCGGGTCTACACGAATCCTGAACTGCATTTGACATTTTCGTATCCGGCGGAGCTGACGCCGCGAGATGCGGCAACGGTGCTGGCAGCAGAACGACAGATGATTTACGGTGCGGATGCTGCGACCGAAGGGGATCCTCCCAGGGCGGACAAGTGCACGAAGGTGCTGCTGGCGGTGGGCGAGAACGGCGCCGGGAGCGGAGCCACGAGCTGGGCGCGAGTTGGGTTGTTCGAGGTGGATGTACGGTGTTTGCCGGCGCAGGCGCTGCGGAACAAGAAGGTGATGGACACCACGCTGACCAAACTGGTGCAGCAGGGGACGACCGAGATGGGCATGATGCCGATCGAGCCGCCCATGTTCTATGACCTCGAGGGACAGCGGATGCACTTTAGCGCGGCGCAGGGGACACCGGTGACGATGACCGACCTGCAGACGGGCGAGGAGCAGGTGATCGGGGCGGCGGCGGTGGCGGTGAATGGACACGTGCTGGGCTGGGTGATAGAGGCCAACGACGCTGCGTTGTTCAACCGGCTGCTGGGGAGCCAGGTGGATTTTGGCGGGGGCAAGGGGCAGAGGCTGTTTCCGGCGCGGGTGCAGTAGGGCGGCTGGTGACTGGTAGCGAAAGACTATTAGCGAAGAACGTTTAGCGAGAGACTTTTAGCGAGAAGCTATTAGCGAGGAGCGAGCGAACGACGAGCTAAAGGCGAGCGAACAGCCACCCGGCGTGGTGGGAGACCGAAGGGTCGCTTCTGCCTGGTGTGATGTGGCTCACATTCGGGGGTGGGCGGGGGTTCGGATAATGGGGTTCGATGGGTTGCGCATCCCGAGGTTATTTATACTTTTGTTAATCCTCGGGTTACGGCTCCTCTCTGAGATTTCCCCATGTTTCTCCTGTGGCTCCGAATCGCGGCAGTTTTGTACGGGGTCGCCAGTCTGCTGGCGATTCCGGCGGTGCTGGGGAACCATCCGAAGGGGCACAAGTACTGCATTCCAGTGGCGCTGGGGGCGTGGTTCTTCCACCTGGTGGCTTCGGTGGAGATGCTGTGGTCGGCACACCATTTGATTCCGGTGATGGCGGATGAGATTGTCTCGACGCTGGCGCTGGCGATTGTCGCAGTCTTCCTGTTTACCTTTTTCGTTTATCGGACGGTTACATTTGGGTTATTCGCCCTGCCGCTGGCGTTTCTGCTGACGGTGGTACCGGCGATCGGGCCGGAGCGGTACACATTCAGCTCCCCGATGGTGCGGAACGGGTGGATAGCGTTCCACGTGGTGATGCTGCTGGCGGCGTACGCGGCGCTGCTGTTCAGCATGCTGTCGAGCTTCCTGTATCTGATCCAGGAAAAGCGGTTGAAGGGCAAGGACTGGGCGAAGGCGGGTGTGCTGCCTCGGCCGCAAAAACGGCCGCGTGGGTTTCTGACCTGGCTACCGCCGCTGGCGACGATGGATCAGATTGCCACCAGCACGTTACGAATCGGTTTCGTGTGTATGACGGTTGGGTTGTTCGCCGGATCACTGATTGCGCAAGAGGATGTGGGCATAGGGTATTTCGCCGATCCCAAGGTGTTATTGTCCTTCGTAATGTGGGGGCTTTACGTTGTGATTTTGTTCATCCGGCGGAGCGCGGGACTGCGCGGGCGCCGGGCCGCGTGGCTAACGTCGGGTGTTTTTGTACTGATCCTTTGCGTTTGGGCCGCGAATCTGCTGGGGTCCGTTCACTCTTCCGCTCACAGGTTTGGACTGAAATGAGATTCCTGGTCACAGGTCTGAACCACACCACTGCGCCGGTGGAGCTGCGCGAGCGGCTGGCCATTGCCAAAGAGGCATTGCCGGAGACGACGCGGGCGTTGCTGGGGGAGCCGGGGGTGAAAGAGGCGATGATCCTCTCCACCTGCAACCGGGTGGAGCTGCTGGTCTCGCACAACGGGTTGGAGCCGCAGCTGCCGGGATTTTTGGCGGAGCACTTCCGGCTGGACCGGTCTCTTTTGGAACCACATTTGTATCGGTATCAGGATGAAGAAGCGGTGCGGCATATGTTTCGCGTGGCGTCGAGCCTCGATTCGATGGTGGTGGGCGAGGCGCAGATCCTGGGGCAGGTGAAGCAGTCGTGGAACGTGGCGCGCGAGATGGGCGCGGTGAAGGGTCCGCTGGACAAGCTGCTGCAGGGAGCATTCTCCGCGGCGAAGCGGGTGCGGACGGAGACGGAGATCGGGTCGTCGTCGGTTTCGATTGCGTCGGTGGGCGTGGACCTGGCGCGGCGGATCTTTGGATCGCTCGACGGCAAGAAGGTTCTGATCGTCGGCGCGGGCAAGATGAGCGAGCTGGCGGCGCGGCACCTGATGCAGCACGGAGCGGATTCGATCATGGTGGCAAACCGCACCTACGAACGCGCGGTGCAGCTGGCGGAGCAGTTTCTGGGGGAGGCGATCCGCTTCGAGGAACTGCCTGCACGTGCGCACGAGGCGGACATCATTATTACGTCGACGGGATCGACAGAACAGATCCTGGGAGTGGAACAGGCACAGGAGATACTGCACCGGCGGAAGAACCGGCCGGTGTTTGTGATCGACATTGCGGTGCCGCGCGATGTGGACCCTGCGGTGAATCGGCTGGAAGGGATCTTCCTGTACGACATCGACGACTTGCAACAGGTGGCGGCTTCGCACCAGGTGGATCGGGGACGCGAGGCGGCGCGGGCCGAGGCGATCATAACGGAAGAGACGGAGCGATTCCGGCGACGGATTCGGACCATCGACATTGCGCCGGTGCTGGTGGATGTGCAGGGGACGGCAGAGGAGTTGCGGCAGGCGGAGATGCATCGGCAGCGGCAGCTGCTGCAATCGCTGACGCCGGAGCAGCAGGAAGCGGTGGAGGCTCTGACGCGCGGGCTGATGAACAAATTTATGCATATGCCGCTGCAGGCGATGAAGTCGGCGGCGCGGGACGGAGATGCGGCCGCGCTGGATACGATTCGGGGGATGTTCGACCGCGAGTGCGGACGAGAGAAGGGCGCCGAAGGGCATGCGGCAAGCGCGGAGACGGAGCCGGGCACGGAGACGGGTAAGGACCGCGAGTAGGACAGAGCAGGCTGAGGCACGATACGCTGATCTCTGACTGCATGACGAATCCCAAAGACAATTCAAAACCTGGTGTGGCGAAGGGCGTGCTGCGGATTGGCTCGCGTGGGTCGCAGCTGGCGCTATGGCAGGCGAATCACATCGCGGATCGGCTGCGCGGTGCGGGACACGAGGTCGTGATCGAGGTTATTCGCACGTTGGGCGATGCGATGCAGCATGTGCCTTTCTCCGAAGTGGGGGGCAGCCTGGCCGATGCAAAGGGGATGTTCACGAAGGAGATCGAGGAGGCGCTGTACGCGGGGCGCATCGATCTGGCCGTGCATAGTTTGAAGGATCTGCCAACGGAGCTTGCGGCGCCGTTCATGATTGCGGCGATTCCGGAGCGGGTGGATCCGCGGGACGCGTTTGTGTCGGTGCTGTATACGAGTTTTGAGGCGCTGCCGCATGGGGCGCGGGTCGGGACGAGCAGTTTGCGGCGGCAGGCGCAGCTAAAGGCACAGCGGCCGGATGTGGCGTGCGTGGAGTTTCGCGGGAACGTGGACACGCGGCTGCGGAAGCTGGCCGAGGGGCAGGTGGACGCGATCATTCTGGCATCGGCGGGGCTGGAGCGGCTGGGGCTGACGGCGCATCGGCGGGAATGCTTTTCTCCGCTGGTGCTGTGTCCGGCGGCGGGACAGGGAGCGCTGGCGATTGAGGCGCGAGCGGGCGATGCGCGGACGCTGGCGGCGCTGGAGTTTCTGAATCACCGGGCGACGCGGTATGCGGTGACGGCGGAGCGCGCGGCGCTGGCCGGCCTGGGCGGTGGGTGTCAGGTGCCGATCGGGGTACATTGTTTCGCGGGCGACGAGGGGTACAGCGTAGTGTCGGCGGTGGCGGCGCCGGATGGGTCCGAGGTGCTGCGCGTGGTGATGGACCGGCAGTCGGGCCTCGAGGCAGAGGCGCTGGGGCGCAAGGTCGCGGAGGAACTGCTGCGACAGGGCGCGCAGAGGCTGCTGAGCGTGGGCGCGGCGGAGAGTCCCGGATCGGCGCCGGTCGGGGCGGCGTGAGCAAGCTTCCACTAGCGGGGCGGACCATTCTGGTCACGCGAGCGCGGCATCAGGCGGGTCAGTTATCGGAGAAGCTGAGGGCGCTGGGGGCCGAGGTTGTGGAGATTCCGGCTATTGAGATTGTGCCACCGGCGTCGTATGCGGAACTGGATGAGGCGCTTATGAATTTGTCGCAGTATCAGTGGCTGATTGTGACGAGCGCAAACGGGGTCGAGGCGCTGCGGGCGCGGATGTTGGAGTTGGAGGTTGGAGTTGGGGATTTCAGCCACGTGAAGATTGCGGCGGTGGGGTCGGCGACGGAGTGGGCGCTGGTGGAGTTGGGGCTGAAGGCGGCGGTGACGCCGCAGGAATATGTGGCGGAGTCGCTGGTGGAAGCGCTCGGGGATCTGGTCGATGGAAAACGCGCTCTGCTGGCGCGGGCGGCGGCGGCGCGGGATGTGATTCCGGATGCGCTGCGGGCACGGGGCGCAAGGGTGGAGGTGGTGGATGCGTACCGGACGGTGATTCCGGTGGAATCTGTAACTGCTATCCGCACATGTTTCGGCACCAGTGGGCGGGTGCCGGATGCGGCGACGTTTACGAGCTCATCGACGGTTACAAATTTTCTTAATTTGCTGCGCGAGGCAGGGGTTGAGGCGCCGAAGGGGCTGCGGGCGGTGTCGATTGGGCCGATTACGAGCCGGACGTTGCGGGAACACCGGTGGGCGCCGGCGGCGGAGGCGGATCCGCATGATTTGGCGGGTTTAGTGGAGGCTGTGGTGCGGGCGTTGGCTTAGCGTTGAGGCTGGGAGGGGAGGGTGAAGTGGCCGCCGCGGATGGAAGCGAGCTCGGGGTTGGGTTTTTGGCCGGGCTTTGAGGGCAGCGGTTTGCCGCCGAGGGAGTTAGGATCGCCGGGATTGGACCAGAGCGCGCCGACTTCGACCTTCTTCTGTTGCTGCGCGACCAGGTTGTTATCGAGGGTGCGCTGCTTGTTCACGTAGGCCTCGATGACGCGCGCAGCCAGGCGACCAGCGAGGCGGCCGTGTTCGCCCGCTTCGAAGAGTACGCAGACGGCGATGTCAGGGTTGCGGCGGGGGGCAAAGCCGACGAACCAGGCGTTGTCTTTGATGGAGTGGGCGTGGCCCATTTTTTCGGCGAGGGCGTTGCTCATGGTCTGGGCGCTGCCGGTTTTGCCCGCGAAGTCGATGCCTTCGAGATGGGCGCTGGGGTCGGTGCCGATGGGCAGCGTGACCTCAGCCATGGAGTCGGTGATCATCTCCCAGTCGGCGGGCGCGATCTGGAAGGAGACATCGCCGGAGCCGGGGAAGCTGTCGTGGAGCGCCTGCCGATAGTCAGAAGGAATTTCCGCGGGGAAGACGACATGGGGGCGCTTGAGCACGCCGCCGGAGGCGATGCCGGCGAGAGCGCGAACCATCTGGACGGGCGAAACAGTGAGCGGGCCCTGGCCGATGCCGACCGAAGTGACTTCACCGGGATAGTACTTCTGGTGGAAGTTTTTCCATTTCCATTCGGTGGAGGGGACGGTGCCGGAGACTTCATCGGGGAGGTCGATGCCGGTTTTCGAACCGAGGCCGACTTTATGCGCCCAGTAGGCGATCTTGTCGATGCCGAGGCGAGCAGCCAGCGTATAGAAAAAGACGTCGCAGGACTGATAGATGGCCTTGTTGATGTTGACTGCGCCGTGACCGCCGCGGACCCAGCAACGCTGATAAGTGCCGAATAAGTTGACGCCTCCGGAACAGTGGACCTCCATGTCCTGCGCGATGCCTTCTTCGAGACCGGCGAGAGACATGATGATCTTGAAGGTGGAGCCCGGGGCGAGCTGGGCCTGGATGGCCTTGTCCATCAGCGGGTGCTCGGGATCGGTGAGGTACTTGTTCCACTCATCGCGCGAAATGCGCACCGAGAACTGGTTGGGATCGAAGGTGGGTCGGCTGACGAGCGCGAGGACTTCGCCGGTGTGCGGGTCAATGGCGATCATGGCGCCGTTGCGGTCGCCGAGTGCGTTCTCCGCGGCGCGCTGGATATCGAGGTCGATGGTGAGCTTGAGGCTTTGGCCCGGCTTGGCGGGCTCGGTGCCGATCTTGCCGACTTCGCGGCCATGACTGTCGACAACCACGTCCTGGGAGCCGTCTTCGCCGCGCAGGATGGAGTCGTAAGAGGCCTCGACGCCGGAGCGGCCCACGACGTCGCCGGGTTCATACATGGCGTAGTGGGGATCGTTGAGCATGTCTTCACTGACTTCTCCGACGTAGCCAATGAGGTGAGCGGCGAAGCCGTCGCGAGGATAGAGGCGGCGCTGCTCCTGGATGGTTTCCAGTTCGGGCAGCTCGTCTTTGTGGGCCTCGATGAACTCCTCTTCGTCGGGGGTGATGTCCTGCTTGAGCGGGAGAGGCTGGTATTTGGGCGCGGTGCGGTAGCGCTTGAGGATCGCGTCAATCTGGTCGGCGGTCATGTGGAGACCGCGCGAGATGAGAGGCAGATCGGGGGTGATGTCGTGGCCCTGTTCGCGGATGAGGAAGCAGGAGACGGAGGGATAGTTGTCGACGAGGAGGCGGCCTTCGCGATCGAAGAGTTTGCCGCGCGGCGCGAGGATGGGAACTTTGCGGATGCGGTTGGCTTCAGCGAGGGCGTGGTAGTTCTGCCCGCCGACCACTTGCAGACGCCAGAGGCCGAAGACCAGAACCGCCAGGATGGCAGCGATGGCGTACTGAATGACAGCGAGTCGGACGGGGGGCAGCTTTTCGTCGCGGTTGAACACGGTAGGGTGATACTCCCGAGCCCGCTGCGTGCAAACGGGCCTTCCTTTTTGCGAAAGGGGTGATACAAGGATAGCGCGAACGCCAGGCGGCTCGAGGCTGACTGGCATTTTAGTTGTAGATTCCCGCCCGAGCAGGTACAAACGAGGGTCATGGCGGAACGTAAAAAAACAGCGGCGAAGAAGGCGGCGCCTGGGCGTGACGGACCGGGCGAAGGGGCGAAGAATGAGTTCCTGCCGCCGCGGCCGATCAGCCTGCGCACGCTGGGGGATTATCTCGATTTGTCGCCGGCGACGATCTCGCTGGTTCTGAACAATGCGCCAGGGGTGCGATCGATTCCGCAGGAAACGCGGGACCGGGTGATTGCGGCGGCGAAGAAGTTCGAATACCGGCCGAGCTTTTTTGCGCGGTCGCTGCGGCGGAGGCAGAGTTTTTCAGTGGGCGTGCTGGTTCCGGAGCTGAGCGACGGGTACTCGGTGCTAGTGATGAGCGGCATCGAGGAAGTGCTGATCGAGGAGGGGTATTTTTACCTGACCGCCAGCCACCGGCGCAAGGCGGATCTGATCGAGGAGTATCCGGGGCTGCTGATGGACCGGTCGGTGGAGGGGTTTGTAGCCATCGACACAGCGCTGCAGCACAGTTTGCCGCTGCCGGTGGTGGCGGTGGCCGCGCACAAACCGCTGCCGGGGGTGACGCGGATTGTGCTGGATCACGCGAGGGCCGCGGATCTGACGCTGCGGCACCTGTATCAGCTGGGGCACCGGCAGATCGCGTTCATGCGCGGGCAGACGTTCAGCTCGGACTCCGACGACCGGTGGAAGAGCCTGATGACGGTGGCGAAGGAGCTGGGGATTGAAGTCCAGCCGGAACTGGTGGTGCAGCTGGAACAGAATTTGTCATCGCCGGAGCTGGGGTATCCGGTAGTTCCGCAGCTGCTGGCGTCGAAGCGGCCGTTCACGGCGCTGGTTTCGTACAACGACATTGCGGCGATTGGGGCGATCCGGTCGCTGCGCGACTATGGGCTGCGCGTACCGGAAGATGTGTCGGTGATCGGATTCGACGATATTCAGGGGGCGGCGTATCACACGCCGAGCCTGACGACGATCCGGCAGCCGCTGAACAGCATGGGCAACACGGCGGCGCGCATCCTGCTGCAGAGGATCCGCGGGATGAAGGATTATCCCGAAGAGGTGCCGATTGTGCCGGAGCTGATTATCCGGGAATCGACGCTGCCGCCGAATCCGACGCGGATGAAGAAAAGATAGCGTTCAGCGTTTCAGCGTTCAGCGATTGGACGTTCGAGCGGAAGTGAACGTGCCGCAGGGACGGGTGGACGGTAGAATCGGCATGCGATGGCGCCCTTGAGCAGCCGCGGTCCTCGATTTTCCCTCTTATGTTTTGGATTTGTGGTGTGCGGCATCGTAACGGTGCTGCCGGGCCCGCTGCTGCCGCTGATGGCGGCGCGCTGGGGGCTGCGCGATGTGCAGTCGGGCGCGTTTTTCGCGGCGGAGTTCGCGGCGTCGATGGTGGGGTCGATCTTTTCGCCACGGCGGCTGCGGCGGAATCTACCGCTGGGCTATGCGGTGATGACGGGCGGCGTTCTGCTGCTCACGTTCGCCAGAACAACGGGGCACGCTGCGCTGGGGCACGCGCTGGCGCTGACGGCGTTTGGGCTGATCGGCCTGGGCACGGGGCTGTCGGTCACGGCGACGAACCTGGTGGTCGGGATGATGGGAGACGACGACGGTGCGCGGCGGGGCGCGGGCACGCGCGCGCGCAGGATTTCGGTGGTGAATTTGTGGTGGGGGGTGGGGGCGGTCGCGTGTCCCTGGATGGTTGCGGCGGCCGAGCATGGCGGGGCTCTGCAGGGATTGCTGCTGCTGATGGCGGTGGGCACGGCGGCGATGTTTGCGGCGCTGCTGCCGCAGGTTCGT
>Ga0182015_10003957_pt1 | contig 16238 bp, 16 predicted proteins | sample 712P3MmetaG_FD_120478 | JGI IMG/M metagenome (GOLD analysis project Ga0182015, IMG submission 120478) | Permafrost microbial communities from Stordalen Mire, Sweden - 712P3M metaG | ecosystem: Environmental > Terrestrial > Soil > Wetlands > Permafrost | place: Sweden: Stordalen | collected... | reverse complement strand
GTTTTCGCGCTTTCACAGCTTCCCAAGGACGAGGCGATTCCGAAGCTGATCGAGATCGCGAGCAACCAGCGGAACAGAGAGGTGCGCCAGCAGGCTTTCTTCTGGCTGGGCCAGTCGGGCGATCCGCGCGCACTGGCGTTCATCGAGCAGACGCTCATGCGATAACGCAACGCCCCAATGGCCGCATCCAATCACCGCAATCCTTGCCATGTCCGCGAACTCCGATCTATATTCAGGATCGAACTAAACCGCTGCGGCTACTTCGCCTTCTCCGCTGCTTTTTGCAGCGCATCGATCGCGTCCAGATGCCGGGAGTCGCGCTCGTTTTCAGTGCAGACGTATTCGATCAGGTCGCCGTTTGTCATCAGCGGCGTGATCTCGGTGACGTTCCAGGGGCGCGTGTACATGACTGGGTCCTCGATGGCAATCTCCCATTTGAGGTGTCCCAAGTCCGGCCGCGAGTAGCGCTCAATGACGTGGAGCTGATCCGAGGCCGGATGCCCGGCCAGGTCGAGCCAAGTCTTGCCATTGAAGCCCACCGTGTCCACCACCAGCCGATCGCCTTCCCAGTGGCCGATCGAGTCGCCCCACCAGGAAGGATTCAGGTCCGCGGGATGTTCCTTGCGGTCAAGGAAAATCTGGCGGAAGCTATGCAGGTTCCCCTCAAACAGGAGCACCACCAGGTTCGGCTGTTGGATGATCTTGGATGGGTACGGGTCGCGCCGCGGCACGCCGGTCGGAAGGCAGCGCGCTTCAGGATCTTCGACGCCGTTGTTAACCTGCCGCTCCTTGAAGAGTTTGTCGCCCAGAGCGGTCATGGGCACTTCGCCGACGTCGTAGTCTTTCGCGATGTCGGAAGTGTAGCCCGCGTAGCCCCAGACGCCGCTCAGATCGGGCTTGCCGTCGGCGGTGCGGGGCGCGGGGCCGGTGGGCGCCGCAGCGAGTGGGCGCGAACGCCGCTTGGACTTGGCGATGGTGCTCTCGGCGGGGAACTGCGCCGCCGCGGGAATCGACAGATACACCATTGCCGCCGCCGCGGCCAGGATCGAACCAGCAAATTTTCTTCTCACGTGTAGGCTCTCACTCCATTTACTTTTGCGCGTCCGAAGGCGAGCACTTTCCAGCCTCACACCGGTTGTTCTCCTCACAGACCTGTTCGAGAAGCTTCCAGGTGGGATGCAACTTCATCTGAAACTCTTGCGACCAGGGTTTAGTGAACAGCTTTGCATCGTCGATCACGATCTCGTAGGACACCGTGGCTGCATCAATACGCCGAAGGCGTTCCACCGTATGGAGAGCGTCGCTATGCCATTGGTTGCTCGCTGCCAGGGTCCATTCTCGTAAGCCGATGGTGTCGATCACCAGTGTGTCTCCCTCCCACTTGGCGACGGCATCCCCCATGAACGTGGAATCCACATCGGCGGCATGGGGCTTGTTGATCGGGATCACGCGGAAGAAATGCATGTATTCGTACAGGAAGACAACTGTGTCTGGGGTCTGAACGATCTGCTGTGCATAGGGAGCCAGAGCTTCTCTCGGGTGGCCGTCCGGCAGGCAAAGCTCGGTCGGATCATCATGGCGAACGTCCCCGGTCGGCGCCTGTCGGAATCTCGTTTCCGCACCCGGCAGTAGTGGAGACATCCGCCGTGGGTCGAAGTTCGTGACCACCGGCGTATCGGTGTCGTTGGGCCCGGCGTTGTGAGCAAAAGCGGGACCGGCCCACACGCCGCTGAAATTCGGCTTGCCGTCGGGCATTCGCGGAATGCCCTTGGTCTGCCCCGCGCACGGTAAGGATAGCAAAGCCATAACCGCAGGAAGGGCCCATGCCGCAGCGGAACGCTTTCTCATTTTAAATCCTCTTCTACTTGGCGTTATTGGGGGCCGGGGATGCCAGCTCCGCTGGTCGAAGCGCTTGGTCCTGTCCGATTAAAGCATCGCGCCCATCCGCGAAGGTCACGATGTTCCCGGAAGAGTTGTTGGAGCCATCCTTGGCGCGGTGCCCGGAGATGGTGAGCACTTCGCCAAGTCTTAGGCTGGACTTTGTGATGCCGCGCCGCGTCAGCATTCCTGGAGGGGAGGCGGAGAAACCCCAACTGGTAATCTTGCCGTTCTCGTCCTTGACGTCAAGGTAGAGCCAGATATGCGGGTTGGCCCATTCCACCTTGGTGAGCACTCCGGTGAGCTTGATCGGCTTTGTGGTATCGAACTCCGCTGTATAAGCGTGGTGCGCAAAGGCAGCCGCGGACAGAAGCAGAAGCGCAAAGGGTGCGATACCGAGCTTGCCCGTCATGATGCCACCAGATCGTATCAAGAAGTCAGAACTAGAGCAAGTTTACGGCGTCATTTTAAGGCGTCGGGACTTCTGTCGCGCCTGCTCGACAACGGCTGACGATTGACCGGCCAGGGATTCAAAAATCGCGATGATTGTTTTGTCGCTCACCATGTCCGGGAGTTGTGAGCGTATATACATGAGTCCGGGCACCAGGGCCTCCAGGAGAACAATGAACTTATCCAGCGGCAGCGATAGCTCATCTTCCCTGACGAATTTGTGCAAATGCTCGCGCATCTTGGCGACGCGCAACGGCCAGGCCTCTGCCAACCGCTCCCGCATTTCTTCGTGGGTCAGCGCGTAAAGCAGAAACTCCGCGCGCATGGGCGCTTCGAGCCTGGCCTCGGGCGCATCGGCAATGATGGCCTTAGCCAACTGACGCAGACGTTGTTTCAGGGTTCCGGCCATGCTTTGCGGCCATGCGAATCTCTGGTTCCGCTCCGTCGTCCACGTAATGACCACCGCTAGAAACAGCTCATCTTTAGTCGCAAAGTTATCGTAGATCGCGCCCTTCGTGAGACCGGCGCGCGATGCGATCTCATCGAGCGTGGCACGGTGAAATCCCTTTTCTCCGATCGCCTCCCAAGCGGCTTTTATCAACCGCGCTCGCGTGCGAACGCGACGCGCACCCAGTCCGTTAGCCTTTGATTTTATTGAGTTGCTTGACATCATCTCCAGCATACTACAAAGTACGTACTGCATGGTATGTTACGGCCTCTTGCTGGCTCTTGTGATCCTGGCCGTAGCCTTATCGCGCCCATCGCCAGCGCGTCAATGCCTCAGCTCTCGCAATCCGAACGCCCAATGGGATCGACGAGGGCTTGTTTGTGCGTGCCGGCGACATCGACCAATGGATTAGCGTTCGTGGCGAGGACAGAAACAACCCGGTAGTGCTAGTGCTCCACGGCGGCCCGGCGACCTCCTACATGTCGTTCGCGGTATTCTTTCAACTCTGGGAGAAGCACTTTACCATCGTGCAGTGGGACCGTCGCGGCGTTGGCAAGACGTTCGGCCGCAACGGGCGCGCCCACAGCGGTGAGATGACGCTCGATCGCATCGCCGAGGACGGCAATGAAATCGCCGATTTTGTGCGTCGCCGCCTCAACCAGGACAAGATCATCCTGCTCGGCCACTCGATGGGCTCGATGATTGGTATCTTGATGGCAGCGCGCCGTCCTGATCTCTTCCATGCCTACGTCGGCACGGAACAGATCATCAACATGGCGCGAAACGAAGAGGTCTCGTACCAAACAATTCTCGAGCGCACTCGCGCGGCCGGGAGCGCAAGATCAGTCAGAACACTCGAACGCGTCGGAGCCCCGCCCTATAAGAAACCGATGGATTGGGGCGCCAAGCAACGGGCCGCCGAGGTAGCCGATCCGGCCTATGGCCGCACTGCCGGCCGAATCCGTCGGATGGTGCTTTTCTCACCAAGCTACTCACTCAAGGACATCGTCGATTTCATAGCCGGCAGCATGTTTTGCATCTCCAAGCTTTACTCCCAGTGGATGGGGTTCGACGCCCACCGGCTGGGCACGTCGTTTCAGACGCCGATCTTCATCATTGAAGGCGAGAACGATGTGATGACGCCATCCGAGCTGGCAGGCGAGTGGGTCTCAACCATCAACGCGCCGCAAAAGGCGTTCGTGCCGATCAACGGCGCCAGCCACCTGGCTTTCGTTATCGCCGCCGATGCTTATCTTGCCGAGCTTGTCGGCCGCGTCCGCCCGTTAGCATTGGCGGCGCCGTCGCGCTAATGCCGGGGGGCCTTGTGTCCGGCGAAAGTATTGACTACATTACTAACAGGTCCGCAGTGCTCGCCGGAGTCTCGCGGAGGGCCACAAACCTTGGGAGGCCAATTGATTAAGGGCAAGAGCCTTGCGGCTGCGCTGGCAATCCTCGCCGTGCCGGTTTGTCTCCAGACTGCCCGCGCACAGCAGCTTGCGACGGCCCCCGCAGTGCTCCCCACGTCGGGCCCTTCCGAGCGCGCCCTTCTCGACCAATACTGCGTCCCCTGCCACAATCAGCGCTTGAAAACCGGTGGCCTGATGCTCGATCAGCTCGATCTCGCCGCTATGCACGACCACGCCGACGTCTGGGAAAAAGTGGTGCGCAAGCTGCGCGCCGGAATGATGCCTCCCGCGGGCATGCGGCGTCCGGATGCGCCGGTGATGGAATCCATGGTCTCTTTCCTGGAGAAGGAACTGGACCGCGACGCCGTCTCCAATCTGACTCCGCCCGGCATGCACCGCCTCAACCGAACCGAATATACGAATGCGATTCGCGACGTGCTGGGGCTCCAAGTGGATGCCACAAAATTCCTGCCTCCCGACGATTCGACACACGGGTTCGATAACATCGCGGGGGCGCTGACGCTTTCTCCAGCACTGATGGAGGCGTATCTTTCGGCCGCGGGAAAGATCAGCCGTCTGGCGATCGGCGATGTGTCGGCTCCCACGCAGGCCGTCTTCGAAGTACCCGCCGACACGGCACAGAATTATCACATCGAGGGTCTGCCCTTCGGAACTCGCGGCGGCATCCTGATCAAATATCAATTCCCTGCCGACGGCGAATATACGTTCAAGGTCAAAGGCGTCACGGGATACTTCCAGGCTGTCCTGGGTGGCGTGAAGGGCGAGCATCTCGAGGTAACTGTGGACGGCGAGCGGGTGAAGCTCTTCGATTGGGATAAGGAAATTTCGACGACCACTGGCATGGGCCGCTCAACGCAACGCATCCCGGTGAAGGCAGGCCTGCACACCGTGGGGGTGACATTCCTGGCCACCAATGACGTGCCGGGCAGCGAACTGAATAAGCCGTTTCAGCGGACCATGAACACGCCGGGCTCCATCCCCGGATTTCTCTTCTATCCGCACGTCGGCCAGGTCTGGATTGAAGGCCCATACAATGCCGCCGGGGCCAGCAACACGGCTAGCCGTCAGAGGATTTTCGTGTGCCATCCAGCCTCTGCTCCGAACGAAGCAGAGTGCGCGCGCACCATCCTTTCAACGCTGGTGAAGCATGCGTACCGCCGCCCGGCTACGTCCGCGGACCTGGCGACGTTGACGCAGTTCTATCAGACCGGCAGGGGCGATGGCGGAAGCTTTGATGGCGGCATCGAAGCGGCGCTCCAGCGCGTGCTGGTGGATCCGGAATTTGTGTATCGCAGCGAATCGGAACCTGCCGGCCTCGCCGCCGGTAAGAGCTACCGCGTCAGCGATCTGGCGCTGGCTTCCCGGCTGTCCTTTTTCCTGTGGAGCAGCGTTCCCGACGACGAGTTGATCGACCTCGCCGCACAAGGCAAACTCAAGGATCCAGCGGTACTTGAGAAACAGGTGCGGCGCATGCTGGCGGATCCAAAGTCGGAAGCGCTGATCACCAACTTCACTGGGCAGTGGTTGGGCGTGCGGTCGCTGAAGACCAGCGAACCGGTGGTGAATCTGTTTCCGGATTTCGACGACAACCTGAGGTCGGCATACCAGCACGAGACCGAATTGTTCTTCGGCAGCATTGTCCGTGAGGATCGCAGCATCCTGGATTTGCTGACTGCGAATTACACGTTCGTGAACGAGCGGCTAGCGAAACAATACGGAATCCCGAATATCTACGGCTCGCAGTTCCGCGAGGTGACGTTGCCGCCGGAGCTCGATATGCGCCGTGGCCTGCTGGGCAAGGGAGCGCTATTGACTGAGACGTCGAACGCCGCGCGCACTTCGCCCGTCACCCGAGGCAAGTGGTTCCTGCAAACGTTCCTCGGCGTCAGTCCGCCGGATCCGCCGCCGAACGTGCCGGCGCTCAAGGACCAGCCCGTGGATTCTACCGGCAATGCGAAGGCGCCTACCATGCGCCAGACCATGGAAGCGCATCGCACCAATCCGGTCTGCGCGTCGTGCCACAAGATTTTTGAACCGATCGGGCTGGCGCTCGAAAACTTTGACGCGGTCGGCGCATGGCGCACCCAGGATGGAGACAGTCCTATCGATGCCAGCGGCGTGCTGGTGGACGGGAGCAAAGTGGACGGTGTCGCGAGTCTGCGCGATGCGCTGGTGCGCCGTTCCGATCAGTTCGTGCGCGTCGTGACCGAGAAGATGCTCACCTACGCTCTGGGGCGCGGGGTTGAGTATCAGGACATGCCGCTGGTGCGGTCCATCGTGCGCGATTCGGCCGGCGGTAATTACAACTTCTCTTCAATCGTGTTGGGTATCGTGAAGAGCGCCCCGTTCCAGATGAACACGAAAACGGCTGGCGACAGCCAGCAGCGGGCGGCCCGCAATTAGGAGCAACCATGTTTATCACCAAAAAACACATTTCCCGCCGGACGATTCTAAAGGGCAGCGGCGTGACGCTGGCGCTGCCGTTTCTGGAAGCGATGGTGCCGGCCGCGACCCTGCTGGCGCAAACGGCGGCCATGCCGAAGCCCCGATTTGTCGGCTGTTTTGTACCGCATGGCATGGCTCCCGGCTATTGGGTCCCCAGCACCGAGGGTAAGCTCGACGCCGTGCTCCCATTCAATTGGAAGCCGCTCGAACCATTCGTGGACCGCACCGTGATTTTGAGCGGCTTGCATTCCCGCTCGGCCGAGCCGCCTCCGGGTGCGACGGGGGCCGACCATTGGGTGGCTGCCGCGTTCCTGTGCGCCGACAAACCAAAGAAGACCGCCGGAGCCGACGTGCGAGCGGGAAAAACCATCGATCAGATGATCGCGGAAAAGATTGGCCGGGATAACCTGATGCCTTCCATGCAACTCGCGGTGGAGGATCCGGGCGCGAATTCTAGTAACTGCGGCGAGGGTTATAGTTGCACCTACACCAACACGATCTCGTGGTCCACGCCCACCCAGCCGCTGCCGATGGAACTGAATCCGCAGGTGGTATTCGAACGCATGTTCGGAGACGGCAGTACAGCCGACCAGCGGACCGCACGGCGCAAGCGGGACCAGAGCATTCTGGACTCGCTGACCGGCAGCCTCTCCCGTCTTCGCAGCGATGTCGGCGCCGGCGACCGCAATCGCCTGGACGAATACACGGAAGACGTCCGCGAGATCGAGCGCCGGCTGCAAATTGCAATGAAGGCCTCCGCAACGGCTCCCACCGATATGGGTGTACCGGTGGGTGTGCCGCAAACCTTCGACGAACACATTAAGCTGCAGTTCGATCTGTTGACGCTGGCTTTCAAGGCGGACATTACTCGCGTCGGCACGCTGCTGTTTGCCCGCGACCTCACTGGCCGCACTTATCCCGAATGCGAAGCGCCCACCGTGGGTTTCCATGGCGGGTCCCATCACGGCGAAGATCCGAAGCGCATCGGCGAGCTGTCGAAGATCAACCAGTATCACGTCAAGATGCTGGCCCATCTCATCGACAAGCTGGCCAATACTCGCGACGGCGCCGGGACGCTGCTCGATCAGTCGTTGGTTCTTTACGGCAGCAACATGGGGAACTCCAATCAGCACGTCCATTACGATGTGCCGCATGTGCTGGTTGGCGGATTGAACGGAAAACTCCAAGGTGGGCGTCATATCGCATATCCGACCAAGACCGTACCCACAGGTAATCTGTTATTGAGCTTGCTGGATATGTACGACATTCATCAGGACAGCATCGGCGACAGCACGGGCCGGCTGACGAATTTGTAGGGCATCGATGAGGCGGACGGTCGGAAGCATTGTCGTTTTGTTGGGCCTGCCGATTGGCGTCCTTAGCGCCGCCGGACCCTCCGAGGTTGCCGACGCGGTGATGCGCGGCGACCGGGTGGCCGTCGAGAAGCTGGTGGCGCAACACGCCGATATGAATGCGCCCCAGGCCGATGGGGCCACCGCGCTTCAATGGGCGGTTTTCCGATCCGATAAAGCGATGGTTGATCTTCTGCTTCGCGCCGGTGCGAATCCCAAGGCCGCGAATCGCGACGGCGCCACGCCGTTATGGCTGGCAAGCATCAACGGAGATGCCCCGATCATCGCAGCGCTGATCAACGCCGGAGCCGATCCGAACGAGCAGCTCCCTCTGGGAAGGACTCCCCTGATGGTGGCGTCGCGCACAGGTAATGTCGATGCGATGAAAGTGCTGCTCGACCACGGCGCGAACGCGAATGCGAAGGAAACCCTGCGCGGTACCACTGCTTTGATGTGGGCAGCGGACGAAGGCCATGCGCCTGCCATCCAGCTCCTGCTCCAGCACGGTGCGGATATCAAGGCTCAATCGGATCCAGCCGAGCGTGGAAGAGGACCGGCGCTCGGAAAATCAAACGACCCAAGAAAGGCGGTCGCCAAGTTGGCAGAGGCGCTGGCTGCCGGGATACCGACGCCGCAATTAGGCGCAGTTGGTACCACCAGCCTTATCCCAACGGTGCCCGATCAGCGGGCCGGTGATCGAGGTCGAGGCCGGGCTGCCGCTGTGGCGGCGGAGCAAGGCTTCGATCAAAACGATGATGCCGCAGTGGCAGCGTTTGGCCCCCGGGGCCGGCCAGCCGTCAAGGATGGTGGTGGCCTCACGCCGCTGGTTTACGCGGTACGCTCCGACGATCTCGATTCCGTAAAGGCATTGCTGGCGGCGGGGGCGGATGTGAACCAGGTCACGGGATATGGTTGGTCCCCCTTGCTGGTGGCGACACAAAATCGGTACTACAAGCTCGGAGCGTATCTGCTGGAGCACGGCGCCGACGTGAATCTCGCCAACAAAGGCGGGTGGACGCCGCTTTATCTCGCCACCGACAACCGCAATATTGAAGGCGGCGATTATCCAGTCCGTAAAGGTGACATGGATCATCTGGATTTCATCAAGCTCCTACTGGACAAAGGAGCTAACGTAAATGCCCGGATGAAGGACAGCACCGAAACCCGCACGGTTTTCACCAACCAGTGGCTGGATGAGAGCGGCGCGACGGCTTTCCTGCGCGCCTCCCAATCCGGCGATCTCGTTCTGATGAAACTTCTGCTCGCTCACGGCGCCGATCCGAAGATCGATACGACGCTGCACGTAACCGCGCTTCAGGTGGCTGCTGGAATCGGTTGGGTGGAAGGGATCACCTACGAGTGGTCGCCCGCCAGTACGTTCGAAGCGGTGAAGATGCTGCTGGATCTGGGCCTAAATCCGAATGTGCAGGCCGACACCGGGCGCACCGCACTCCACGGCGCGGCGCACAAGGGACGGCCGGACGTCGTACAGGTTCTGGTGGACCACGGCGCCAGGCTGGATATCCGCGATTACGGCAATACTGACAACCGGGGCAGCAAGGAATTAGCTGTTCACACGTGGCTGCCGGTGGATTACGCCGATGGTCTCGTCCGCGTCGGCGTGCAATCGGCGATCCCGCATCCCGAGACCGGGCTTCTCATTCGTAAATTGATGACGGCCGCCGGGCTTCCCGCGCCGCCAATGGGCCGCACGCTGGAATCCATTTGTGTGACCGACGCGTGCGAGTGATGTATTGAATCCAGCGGGCCTCGCCCTCATCCCAGGGAAGAGCGACTCCTCGCTGCGAACAGCACGGTTGGGTTTCAAACAATCCTGGACAAAAATGTTTGGCCTAGCCTTTCGTGCGAGGCTTTTTCTGGCCCGACACCGATCCGCCGCTTGATCGGCTAAACTTAGCTGAATCCTCCCGTATGCCCCTCCCCGCCGGCACAAAACTCGGCTCAGGAAGTAAAAATGTTGACTGATGAACAAATTTCGGAATTGAGATCGCACTTCCCGATTCTCCGGGAGAAAACTTACCTCTATAACTGCTCGCAAGGCGCCCTCTGCGACGCCGTTGAAGCCGGCATGCAAAAATACGCGGCCAGTTGGCGCACCTCGGCGGCGCCCTGGGATGAATGGATGGAAACCTACGAGGCGCTGCGTGGCGCCTTTGCGCGCTTCATCAACGCCCAACCGGAGGAGGTCGCGATCATCACCAGCGCTTCGGCGGGAATCAATCCGATCGCGAATGCGCTCGAGTTCGATGGACGAAACAAGGTGGTGATGAGCGAATACGAATTTCCCACCATGGGGCAAATCTGGCTCGCGCAGCGCCCGCGTGGCGCCGAGATCCACTTTCTGGACGGCGTCAACAACACCGTTCCCACCGAATGCTACGAGCGGGCAGTGGATAAGAAGACGCGAATCGTGCCGCTGACGCACGTTTCCTTCGTCAACGGGTTCCGGTCGGACGTACCGGCGATCGCGAAGATCGCCCACGCCCAAGGCGCTCTTCTTTTTCTGGATGGCTATCAGGATTGTGGGACTCGCCCGATCGACGTGAAAGCGCTGGACGTCGACTTCTTCGTAACCGGCACGCTGAAATATCTGCTCGGGCCGCCGGGGCTGGGTTTCCTCTACGTGCGGCGCGAGCTCATCGAGACGCTCACCCCGGCCATGACCAGTTGGATGGCCCAACGCGACCCGTTCACGTTCAATACGAAGTGTCTCGATCCCTCGCCGGATGCGCGGCGCTTCGAAGGCGGCTCGCCTCCCATCCCGAACATTTATCTCGCGCGGCCGGCGATCGATCTGCTGGCCGGCATCGGAATGGACAATGTCGCCGCGCAGATCGAGCGGCTGACGGGGGCGTTCCTGAAGGGCGTTCGCGATTTGCGCATCGATTGCAAAACCCCGTCATCGAGTGTGGGGCCGCTGGTGGTGCTCCGCGCCAAGGATGCCGCCGCGGTGCTCGCTAAGCTCGCCGCGCGTGGAATCGCCGTTTCGACGCGTCGCGACGGGGTACGTTTTTCGTTCCACGTATACAATACTCTGGAGGACGTCAACATCGCGTTGACGGCCCTCGAAGACACCCTGGATTTCATGGTGCGGTCATGAAGATTCTTAGCGGCGGTTGCCGGGTGTTCGCCGCCGAAGACGGGCAGTTTTCCACTCGCGGCAACTGGACAGCCCGGACCGTCATTTCCCAAAACAGCGGCGCCCAGCGCATCACCCAGACGGTAAGCGACTACGCTCCGGGATTATCGCCGGCGGTGGTGAATCCGGGGGCCGAAGAGGTGCTCTACGTCGCCGCTGGCGAAGGGAAATGCCGCGTCAACGGGTTCGAATACCCGCTCGGTTCCGGGGCTGCGATTTTTGTTCCCCCTGGCGCGGTCTACAACATCGAGAACACCGGCGCGGAGACGCTTCGTCTGGTCAGCTCGTGTTGCCCCGAGGACGCGCGGCGTCACATCGTCGATGGTCCACTGCCAGCGGCTTCCGGCACGCCGCCGCGGCTGCTGGTGCATGAAAGCCTTCGCGAAGACATTCGCGCCGGCCAAGACCGTCTGTTCCGCTACCTGGTCTATACCGATCTCGGCTGCAAACAGATCACCCAGTTCGCGGGATGGATTCCGCCGAGCAAAGCCCCGGTCCACTACCACACTTATGAAGAAGGCATTTTCATCCTGGAAGGCCACGGGATTGTGCACACCGACGATGAATCGTGTGAATTCAGGGCTGGCAGCAGCATTTACTTCCCCATAGGCGCACGCCATTGCGTGGAGAATCCGGGCACTTCAACGATCAAGCTGCTGGGCGCGTTCTATCCGTCGGGCAGTCCGGGCGAAGCCTATGAACCGGCCGGCTGACTTCGCTCCCGGCGGCATCGAGAAGGGCGAGCAGCTATCGCGTCAGCTCTCTTCAAGCCAGCTCAGCATGATCGCCATCGGGGGCGCGATCGGTACTGGACTCTTCCTCGGCAGCTCGCTCGCGGTGCGCATCGCGGGGCCAGGCGTCATCCTCAGCTATCTCATCGGCGCGGCCATCGCCCTGCTCTTCATGAGTGCGCTATCGGAAATGGCGGTCGCTCATCCCACCGCGGGTTCTTTTGGAGTGTATGCCGAACTTTATGTGAACGCCTGGGCGGGCTTCACGGTCCGCTACACGTATTGGGCCGCGCAAAGCATTGCCATCGGCGGTGAAGCGATAGCCATCGCCGTCTACTGCCAGTGGTGGTTCCCGAATACTCCGAAATGGCTTTGGATTCTCGGATTCTCGGTCGCTCTGCTGTACGTCAACGCCCGCAGCGTCGCCAGCTTCGGCAGCTTTGAATATTGGTTCGCGATGATCAAGGTGGTAGCCATCGTTCTGTTCATCGTTATCGGTCTGGCGCTGCTGGCCGGGCTCGGCCCGGCGCCCGCCATCGGCTTCTCGAACTTCACCGCGCATGGAGGATTTCTCCCCACCGGCTGGCACGGCGTGTGGATGGCGATGGCGTTCGTGATCTTCAGCTACATCGGAACCGAGGTGATCGCGGTCACCGCCGGCGAGGCGAAGGATCCCAAAACAGCCGTGCCGCGCGCCATGCGATCCATGGTCGGCCGTCTGATTCTGTTCTATGTGGGAGCCATCGTGGTGCTGATCGGGATCGTTCCGTGGAACCAGATTCAACCCGGCTCGGACGTCACGGCGAGTCCCTTCGTGAAGGTGTTTCAGTTGATCGGCGTGCCGGCCGCGGCTCACGTCGTGAACTTCGTGGTGATCACCGCCGCGGCGTCCAGCATGAACTGCAATCTGTATCTGGTCAGCCGCATGATGTTTTCGCTCGCGCGCGGCGGGTATGCGCCCACTTCGTTTGGCCGCGTTTCGTCGCGCGGGACCCCGGTGGTGGCGTTGTTAGTCTCAGCCGCTGGATTGGCGCTCGCGCTGGTTGTCGCGCTGCTGTTGCCCGATGGCGCTTACGTTTACTTATTCGGGATCTCCCTGTTCGGCGGATTGTTTGTGTGGCTGATGATCTTCCTCACGCATCTTTATTTCCGCCCCAAGTGGGACGCCTCGGGCCGCCCGCGCTTGCCTGTTCGAATGATCGGGTACCCCTACACCTCGCTGCTCGGAATGGCCGTGATCGTCGCCATTATCGCGACCACATGGTGGATCGAGGGGATGCGTGTAACGATCATCGCCGGATTGCCGTGGCTGGGAGTGCTGACGGCCGCGTATTTCCTTGTGAGACGGCGACAAACACGATGAGACAGCAGTCGCGTCGCGTAGATCACTTTGGGTAAGCTCTAAAGTTTGGATAAGCTCTAAAGGATGATCCGGTTCAAAATCCTCTGCGTCTTGCTCGCGGCCGGAGGGACGGCGATAGCTCAAATACCCTCGAACGAAGCACCTAAGTATCCTCCCGGACTGTATGCCATGATCACCACTTCGGTGGGCGTCATCACGGCGGAGTTGTTCGAAAAGGAGACGCCAAGAACCGTTGGCGCCTTCGTCGGCTTGGCGCGTGGCACGCAACCTTGGCTGGACCCGAAAACCCGGAAGCCGGCCACGCATCCCTTGTACGAGAATCTAATCTTCCACCGCGTGATCCCGGAGTTCATGATTCAGACCGGAGATCCCACTGAGACCGGAGCGCATAACTGCGGATTCAGGCTTCCAGATGAGTTTGTCGAGGGTCTCAAATTTGACCGTCCCGGCCGCTTGGCGATGGCTAATGCGGGACCCGGAACTGCTGCCTGCCAGTTCTTCATAACCGAAGACAGATATGCCGCCGGAAACGGCCACTATACGATCTTTGGTCAGGTGCTGGATGGCCAACCCCTGGTGGCCAAGATTTCCCACGTGATCCGCGACGATCGTGACCGGCCAAGAATACCCACTAAGCTGATCAAGATCACCATCACGCGCGTGGCGGGCGACGCTGCGCCGGGCAAGTGATCCGGGGCTTCAGCGCACCAATAGGAATCGCGATCGGGCAGCGGAGCTTATTTCATGGGCGAATAGTCGGTTGGCTCCGCGAAAACTGAGTCCACCTTGGTGACCAGCTTCCCATTGGCTTCCGATTCCTTCTGGACCTTCTGCCACTCGGGATCGTTCCTGAATTCGTCCCAGGATTTCTTGGCAGCTTCACGGCTTGGAAACGCCAGGACGTAAATCAAGGTGTTCTTCGAGAGCGGCTCGTCGGTAGGCGCGAAGTAACCTACGCTGGTCATTGCGTGTTTGTTGAAGATTTCGAGCGTGTGATCGCGAAAGCGAGCACGTAAAGCTCCCAGCTTTCCCGGCTCGGCCGTGTAGGTGCGGACTTCAAAAACGCTGCGATTGCTAACTTCCTCGCACTTTTCGAGCGGCTTCGGCTCCGCACACCGGCAGTGACGGATCGGTAAGCAAGCCGATTTGCTTGAGCACGGACGCTTGATCCCAGTAGATGTGCTCGTGCTCCAGCTTTCCGTCCCGGAAGCGCACGATCGCCACCAACGCGACTTCCACGCGGCGGTGAGTTGGAGCAACGCCAGGCAGCATCCAGGGCATCTCCTGGGTGTGGGTGAACGAGAAGATTATTTCGTCGACAAGTTGGTCTTCACCCGCGGTCCGGGAGACCGGCGTGAGCAGCGTATCGGGTGGCATGCTGGGGATAAAATGTCGCGAATAAAACTCGCGCAGAGCGGCTTTGCCCGCCCCTCCGGTCATTACAGGCACATGATTGACGTAGGCATCCTCCACCATGGTGGCGAGAGTGGCTTCCGCGTCCCGTGTCACGAATTCGTGCTTCGTGTGCTCTTCCCACATCTTGGAGAGATCTACGTTTCGCATGGCGACCATTCTACTGGATGTGTTGCACAAACGACGGGGCCGTCCGCCAAAACGACCGTGGATCTCTCTTACCATAGACACATGGATCTCAAGAACGCAGTAGCTCTGATTACCGGCGGATCGAGCGGCATCGGCCGCGCCGCGGCGCAGGTACTTACACAGGCGGGCGCGCGCGTCGCCATCACCGGGCGCGACCCGGAACGGCTGGCCGAAGCTGCCCGCTCGCTGGGTGTCGTGGGCATACAGGCGGACGTCGCGAACGAGGCCGACGTCCTGCGGACCTTTCGAGAGGTCGCCCAGAAGCTCGGCGATCTGGATGTCTTGATCAACAATGCCGGCATCGGCGTGCGCAAGGAGCTGATCGACATGGACCGCGCCAGCTTCGACGCCGTCTTTGCCACCAATGTGACTGGCGTCATGCTCATGTCGCGCGAAGCAGCCAAGCTCTTCAAGGAGCGCAAGCGAGGCAACTTGATCAACATTTCCTCTACCGCCTCCTTGCGTGGTGCGCCCAACGGCACGGCCTACTACGCAAGCAAATTCGCCCTGCGCGGGATGACCGAGTGCTGGCGCGCCGAGCTCCGCAAGTACAACGTACGCGTCTTCCTGATCAATCCGAGCGAAGTGATCACCGGCTTCGCGCGCAGGGCCGGGTTTCCGCAAGCCGACAACCCCAGCAAGCTGCAGAGCGAGGACATCGCCCACATGATCAAGGCGGTTCTCGAGATGAACAGCCGGGGCTTTACTCCGGAACTCTCCGTCTTCGCGACGAATCCTGTGGATTGAACCGAATCCAGCGAGGTCAGCGCCGCTCGCCCGAAACCGATGGCGGCGATGGCGGTGTCTCTGACGTTGAAGCGTCGCTCTGGTGGCCCTCGGCTGGAGTCTGCGAGGCATTTTCCGCTGGTGGCGGACCTTCGAGCGCTTCATCAAAAGTCTTTTTCACACCTTCCCAAAAACTCTTGGTGAAGACTTCCTTCATATCGTTCCTCGCGTGTCCATCATGGTATCTCGTTCGGAAACAATCTTGTGCGTCGTTCCTCACCCATCCTGAGCAATTGTGAGCAGATCGTTCCCCCGCACACCAGCCACCAACCACCAACAACCAATCACGCCACTCCCCCATCAATCTTCCCCTCCCGCCCAACAACATCCACCATCCGGCGCGCTAAATCGCCCTCCGTCCATGCCACAACCGCAATGGAGGTCTTCTTATGACAAACCCGATCCCAACGCCAATCCCTAATCCCAAATCCCCAATCCCCAACCGTTCCACCGGACCCCGCACCGCCGCCGGCAAACAGCGCTCGTCCCAGAATGCTCTGACCCACGGCCTCACCAGCCGCTCCCCCGTCCTCGCCACCGAGGACCCCGCCGCCTACCAGCGCCACTCGCGCCAGTTCTTCGACGAATACCAGCCC
>Ga0182015_10003956_pt1 | contig 16241 bp, 9 predicted proteins | sample 712P3MmetaG_FD_120478 | JGI IMG/M metagenome (GOLD analysis project Ga0182015, IMG submission 120478) | Permafrost microbial communities from Stordalen Mire, Sweden - 712P3M metaG | ecosystem: Environmental > Terrestrial > Soil > Wetlands > Permafrost | place: Sweden: Stordalen | collected... | reverse complement strand
TTCCACTTGCCGCAGCAACGTCACAATCTGCTCCGGCTTATGTTTCTTCATCGGCATGTCCAGCTCTCCTTTAGAGTGATTTTCTCTCACTCCCGCTGGACTAATTCAAGCCGGTCAGGTCACTTTGCTTTTCGGTACCCATGCTGCGCGAGGACAACAATCCCTAGCGGAAGCGTGCGCCAAACATCTCAAAGAATTCATCGAAAAGGGAAAATAGGCAGTACTACTTACGGACCATCAGTGCGTTGCGTATGCTAACGCACGCCTTCCAAAATCATTTCGAAGTGGCCGTGTTGCTGGCAGGCGACGCGGACTACGTACCTCTTGTTAATAGAGTCAAATCTCTAGGAAAAATTGTCTACGTGTGGTTCTTTTCAGCACAGAAGGACGGACTCGGTTCGGGCCTCAGGCTGGCGTCAGATGCGTTCCTTTCGCTAGACAGTCAGTTCGCTAGGAACTGGCTCTAACCTGCGGAGTAAACCGTGAGCCATCCGGCAGCGTTTGCTCACGCTCTTTGAAAGCACACCGTTCATACACCCTTGCCTCACTGGACCAGCATTTGTACCGGAATTGTAACGACACAAGAAGACCCGCCGGGATAACACCTAGCGGGTCTTTTGGGTTTTATGATTGGTTGGACAACGAGGCGAGTGCTAGTCGGTACAACATCTCCAAATCGACTGGCTTACGAACAACCGGCTGTCTGGCACGTTCGAATTCAACTTCCATCTTCCCTCTGAGTTCTTGAACATGGCTACCATATTGACTACCCATCGCATACCCCTGAGCACCTTGAAGTTGTTTCCAGGAAGCTGAAAACTCAAACAAACAAAGGCTTTTCAGCGTACTGGTAAATGAAGGTAATTTTAGGAAACCTTCGCTCTATCCAACTGAGCTACAGCCCCTGCAACAACTTACGCACGATCAAGTCTATTCTAACCTCAAATTCCGATTTGCAATAAACGCCCTTAAGGAGTGCCCTCGGACCTTGTCGTGCCTTTCACATCCTAACCGGCAGTGGTCTTCGATGACTTCAACCCAAACCGAGCGATGCTTCGAATGGCATGAAACCGGCCCCGCTCAAGGACCTCCCCGTCGGTATCGGCATCTTTCTAGTCCCTTTACTTTTGGTGGTATTGATCATCCTGACAAAAAACGGGCGACGCTCTACCCCTCCGCCGCGATGTCCAATCGACGGCATCGCAGCCGAGTGGCAAACCAGACCGCACGCTGCCAATATGTGCAATTACGGACATTTCAGCGCTGCCGAACAAAAACCGCACACATGGTGGGCCGCCTGCTGGTGAACCAGTCGAAAACCTGCGAAGGCGAGCATGCCTCGATCACCCATTCATCTGCGCGGATGCCAAGCACGCCCCACGTTGTCTCTTCCTGCCTTCAACCCTTTTCCTACTTGAAGCGTCTTATCTATGCGCGTTCAGCCACCCGATTTCACCGCGCCGCAGTCACCTCAAAATCACCAACAGAAAGAGATGCATGCAAACGCGTCCGCCAAAGCGCTCCAATTTCATCCATTACATTCGAAACCTGCTCATCCATTGCGCGATAGCCTGCGCTAGTTTCGCTATCGCAATCTTTGCCGCTCATACCCTTCGCGCCCAAACTCCCGCCGCCCAACTCGATCGTGACGCCGTCCTGCATCACCTCAACGCGGTCATCACCTGGTACCGCGACGCCACCACCAAGGTGCAATCCACGGGCCTGCCCAGCGACGCCATCTATCAGGACAACGCCAAAAATCTTGCCACGGAGGCTGTCCAACTCGCGTTTCAATCCGCCCGAGCCGAAGCAAATATCATCAGCGTGATCGACAAGGCCAACAACGCAAGCGGCTCTCAGCCACCCGGCGGACAACCCGGCCAGCCACAAAATTTTGCCCAGATGTCGGCCAAGATCGCCGCTCAAATCGATGACGCACAATCGAAACTCGACGCCGTGAACAAACAAATTCCTTCAGCGCCAAACTCCAAACGACAGGGACTTCTTGCCCAGCGCCAGCAGCTCGAAGGTTTGCTCACCCTGAATAAAGCCATGCAAGACGCGATGCAAAAGATGGCTAGCTTCGTGGAAGGTACCAACGAGGGCGCCGAAGGATTGGAAGGCAGCATCAACCAGCTAGCCCGCTCCGTGCCCGAAGCAGTAGGCGACGAAACTGGAAAAAAGCCAACGGCAGCGCCTACAACCACGCAAACCACCATCGCGAAATCTTCGGGACTTATCGGCCAATCCCTCGCTCTTTTCGGGCAGATCCAAAGCATGCACGAGATCGATCAGATCGTTGATCAAACCGCGAAAATGCACAGCACCGCGGACGGCCTCCGCAAACCAATCCGCGACATCATGTCCGCCACAATCCAGCATGGCCGCGATCTCGCCAATCAGGCGCAGACTCCCGCCGCCGGCTCATCGAAAAACACCGCGCAGGAATTTCAATCGCTTACCGCCAAGTTCAAGGAACTGTCCGCCGCAACGATGCCGCTGAGCCAGGAGATGGTCATTCTCGACCAGAGCCGCTCCAATTTCCTCGAATGGCGCAAATCCATCGTGCGCGAATTGCAGTATGAAACGCGTTCTTTGCTGATACGTGTAATCGGCATCGCTCTCGCGCTCGGCGTGGTTCTGGTGCTGTCCGAGGTTTGGCGCAGGCTCACCTTCCGCTACGTTCATGAACCGCGCCGCCGCCGGCAATTCCTGCTCATGCGCCGCTTCGTCATGGGATTTCTGGTTGGCATTGTCCTGATCGTGGGCTTCGTCAGCGAAGTCAGCTCGCTGGCCACCTTCGCGGGCTTCGTCACCGCAGGTATCGCCGTCGGCCTCCAGGCGATTCTCCTGTCCATCGCCGCCTATTTCTTCGTGATCGGCCGCTACGGTATCCGCGTCGGCGACCGCATCAGCGTCGCAGGCGTAACCGGCGACGTTATCGACATCGGCTTAGTACGCCTCTACCTGATGGAGCTCGCCGGCACCGGCATCGATCTCTATCCGACCGGCCGAGTGGTCATGTTTTCCAACTCGGTGCTCTTCCAGGCCGGCACTCCGCTGTTCAAACAGATTCCCGGCACCGAATACGCCTGGCACGAAGTTGTCATCTCCCTGGCTCCTGGCAGCAACTACAAACTGGTGCAAGATCAGATTTCCGGCGTTGTCGGCTCCGTGTACGAAAAATATCGCAGCGGCATCGAAAGCCAACTAGGAGGTATCGAGCGTCGCGTGGAAGTCCAGCTGAAAGCCCCCGTCCCGGAATCCAAGCTGCAATTCTCGGACGCCGGCCTCGAATTTGTGGTCCGCTACCCAGTCGACATTCGCAAAGCCTCCGAAATCGACGATCACGTAACCCGCGCCGTCCTCGAAACTCTAGACACCAACGCCGACCTCAAAGCAGCTGTAGCTGGTCCTCCCAAAATCCGCGCCGCAATCAAGGGCTGAGGAATTATCCAGCGGCTGTAAAGGGCGCAGGTTTCCTTGCGTCGATACGCGCCCCGCTTTTCCTTCGCCGTTCTTCGCGAGCCCTTCCAAGACATCGTCAAGGCCGGGGCGCCGCCTGGTTGGGTAGAAGTCGAATCGAAACCACGAAGTTGCCTCGTTGCTTCCCGGTCAACTGAAATTGCGCTGCGTTGTCTTCTCCACCGCTGCTTGAAATGCGGGCGGGATTCCCGTTAGCCAGATCCGCAATATCCGGGGCTAGATTGTGGGCTTCGAGGGGAACCTTGCCTGTGGTGCCCTTGACGCGAACGGTGAGCGTACGGTGATCGCCGGGCGCCAGCGGCGACGAATTGGCTTCCAACGTCAGTTCGACGAATCGGATAGAAAAGCGCTCGGATTCGTTTTTGCCACACCCGATGACCACCGTCCCGTTGCCGGAGTCGAGGCCGGCGGGGGGCAGCACCACCAGAGACATCGGCGAGGAAGCCAGAACCAGCGCCGGCAAGCTGGCGATCGTAACTTTATTGGCGTCGGCGTCGCCGCAGAATTCGCGGCCGGAGATCTCGAAGCGGTCGCTAATCGATGCCACGCGGGGCGCGGCGGAGACTTCTATTGAAGGTGCCGAAGCGTCAGTCGGACTGAGGATCGTGGTGTACACGCGACCCGGACGGCCCTCGATGACCGCGGAGATGGTACCCGGATTCAACGGTGCAACGAAAAGTCCACGGCCCGTCGTATCCGTCGTCACGTGGTCACCATTCGAAAAGTCGACACGCGCGCTGGGGGTCAGGCGGCCGTTTACGTCGAGGACCGCGAGCGTGGCGTGTTCCCCGGAGACAATCTTGCGCGGCAGCAACAGGATGCGGGCGGCAGAGGCAGGCGGTGGTTGTTGGGCGCGTGAAGAAATAGCCAACGCGAGTGCGAGAGCGCAGAGCGAGACGAGGGTGAGAATGCAGCGCCGGGACATGCCTGGATTGTAGCGAAAACGGAGGTCCTCGTGGGGTTGTTGAAGCCCGCGAAACGCAGACCCTGTCCCCAGGGGCTGAAACCCTCTACAACCGGACCGTTTTATCGGATTATCGGAGCCGAAGCTCAGCCCCCCGCAACCCTCATTCTCCACGCTTAGAACCGGAAAGAACGCCCCAGCACAATGTGGCCAAATAGTGAGTAATTAGTAGGGTTCAGCCGCTACCGCAGGCTTGCCGGGTCTGCTAGCGTGGAAGCAGGGTTGCCAGGCATGGGTGTGGGCCAACGACTGCGGCGGTCCGCAAGAGAGCCAGAGGAGCCTCAGTGGAAATTTTCAGCGGCGGCGTGACCAACGTGGGACGCGTCCGCACCAACAACGAGGACTGCTTCCGCATTGAGGAGCCTCTCAACCTGTACGTCCTGTCGGACGGCATGGGCGGCGAGGCCCATGGCGAAATTGCCAGCGCGCTGGCCGTGGAAGCGCTCGTGAAGCATTGCCAGGAGACCGAACACGATCCGGCGATGACGATTTTCGGGGATATGCCTTCTAACTGGAGCGAAAAGACCAAGCGGCTTTCAAGCGCTGTGCATCTGGCGAACAAGACCATCTTCGATTCGGCGCAAGCGCATCCTGAGCAGAGAGGGATGGGCGCAACGCTGACGGCAGCGTGGATCGATGGCCCGCGACTCAGCGTCGCTCACGTAGGCGACAGCCGGGCATATCTGCTGCGCAGCGGCACGCTGCAGCAGTTGACCAACGATCATTCGCTGGTCGCTGAGCAGGTGCGTCGTGGCATTTTGACGCCCGCCGAAGCCGAGCGCAGCGACATGCAGAGCGTATTGTTGCGCGCTTTGGGAGCTCACGAAGAGATCGAGGTGGAGTCCGAGGAACACACGCTCTTTGGTGGAGATGTTTTGTTGCTGTGCTCCGACGGTTTGACGCGCATGGTGACCGAGCCCGAAATCGCGGGAACGCTCCAGGCGGAGCCCGACCCGTTGAAGGCGTCGGAAAGACTTGTGGAACTGGCGAACGAGCAAGGTGGCGCAGATAACGTTACGGCGGTGGTTGTGCGGGTTGGCAGCGAACCCAAGGGTTGGTTTTCGTGGCTGCGCCGCGGAACCCGGAAAACTGCACAGAAGAACGGATCGGCTGGAGGAAAGTAATGGCAAAACTCACCCTGATGTTCGAACAAAAAACTGTGAAGGAAGTGCCGGTCGGTAGCCGTCCGGTCGGCATCGGGCGTTCGCCCGACAACGACTTGCCAGTCGATAACCTGGCGGTATCGAACTATCACGCGCGTGTTTACTTCGAAGCGGGACGCCTGGTGGTCGAAGACCTGGCCAGCCTCAACGGGACGTTCGTGAACGATCTTCGCGTGGAACGCGCCACGCTGCATGACGGTGATTCGATTTGGGTCGGAAAGCACCACATCAAGGTGGACGCTTCGGGAGATACCTCCACGTTCGGGGATACCGGCCGTAGAGGCGCGACCGCTCCGCGCATCAACGAAACCATGGTGCTCGACACCAAGGCGCGCCGCGACATGCTGCAGCAGGCTGCCGCGATGGGCGAGCGCACCCAATTTGCCGTAGGCCGTCTGAAAGTTCCAACGCTGGTCATTCTGAGCGGAAATACCGACCAGAAGGAATACATGCTGACCAACAAGCTCACCGTCATTGGCAAATCCAAAATGGCGACGGTGCGGTTGAAAGGTTGGTTCAAACCCCAACTGGCCGCACAGGTGAATCAACGCGACGACGGGTACTATGTCGGGCCGGGCGACAAGGTGCCACGGGTCAACGGCGCACCGATCACCGGACCTATGCGCTTGAACGACGGCGACCTGATCGAGGTCTGCGGTTTGCGCATGAATTTCATCTTCCGGGACTAAATCGCGCTGCGGGAGCGTGGCGACAATTCAGCGGCAACTCCGCCTAGTCTCCTCCCGGTGTCTCCGTCCTGCATTTCAAACGGGGTCCCAACCCGGCAACCCATACCAAAATTGTCTTTCCGATCGGAGCACGCCGACTCTAATCCTCCCGTTTGCCCTCCCGCAAACGCGTCCCTCCCGCAAACGCGTCGTAGTGCGCTGCGAAGGAATTCCTCCTCGATTTCAACCGTCGAAGGCTTATTACGCCATTCTAATTTGCCCTGATTTCCGGAGGTTTCCGGCTTTGGCCTGATTCCCCCGTTCTCGAGTCCTCTGTGCGTTATTCGGTCACGATCCCGTTCGCTTTTCTCCACGACTGTTCGCCAGTGGCAAAATTCATACCCGGCGGGCCCGCCATGTAACAAGCGTCGAAATGTGGGCATCCAATTTGGAGGCGGGAAAGCTCCACAAGGTGGACGCTTCCCGGCTAAGTGACTGCTAAACTGGAGCTTGGAGAAACGCGCCAGTAACTTCCAGTTTGTATTGAGACTGCCTAGCCCTTAGGGGAAGCAAGATGGTTCCGCGCGGGTGGCGAAATCGCCGATATCGCGGTGGCGGGTTAGCAACGCCACCGTACCCAAAGAAATGCTCCCGCGAATCTAAGAAGTACGCGATCACTCTGACGGATGGTCGCCAATTGGGGCGGCGCTCGAAGATCGTCTCACCGGAAACCGAAAAACTATGTGGATAGTCCGTTTAGCGCTCTCTCGACCGTACACGTTTATCGTGATGGCCATGGTCATCGTGCTGCTCACGCCGGTCGTGCTGCTGCGCACACCGACGGATATTTTCCCGGACATCAACATTCCCGTCATCAGTCTGGTCTGGAAATATCAGGGTCTCGAACCACAGGAGATGGAGCAGCGCATTACTTCCAACTCTGAGCGCGCCGTAACCACCCTGGTCAACGACGTCGAGCACATCGAGTCTCAATCGCTGAACGGCACCTCCATCGTAAAGATTTTCTTCCAGCCCACGGCCAACATTCAAACCGCATTGGCTCAAACCACCGCGACCGTTCAAACCATTCTATTCACGCGGCCCCCGGGAACCACGCCGCCTCTGGTGGCCATTTTTTCGGCCTCCACCGTGCCCGTCATCCAGATCGGGCTGACCAGCGACAACCTCAGCGAACAAGCCCTCTTCGACTACGGAAACAACTTTATCCGCACGCAGCTCGCCACCGTGCAAGGCGCGGCTCTTCCCTTTCCCTATGGCGGCAAGCAACGCCTCGTTTCCGTCGATATCGATTCGCAAGCTCTGCAAGCCAAAGGGCTTTCGCCGGTAGACATCGTAAACGCCATCAATGCGCAAAACTTGATTCTGCCAACGGGTACCGCGAAGCTCGGAAACCTGGAATACACGGTGGAGATGAATGGCAGCCCGCAGACGATCGCCGGACTCAACGATCTTCCGGTCAAAACCGTAAACGGCGCGACCATTTATATGCGCGATGTCGCCCACATTCGCGATGGTTTCTCCCCGCAGACCAACATCGTTCTCGCCAACGGGCATCGCGGCGTTCTGATGTCCACCTACAAAACCGGCAGCGCTTCCACGCTGGACATTGTGAGCCGCGTGAAAGAAACGCTTCAGGCCTATTCCTCATCGCTGCCCGAAGGCCTGCACGTCACGATGTTCTTCGATCAATCGCTCTACGTGCGTGCATCGATCCAGGGCGTGCTGCGTGAAGCGCTGATCGCCGCCTGCCTGACGGCTATCATGATCCTGTTGTTCCTGGGAAATTGGAAAAGCACGCTGATTATTGCCACCTCCATACCCCTGTCCATCCTGGTCAGCATCCTGCTCTTAAGCGCCCTTCACGAGACCATCAACATCATGACCCTTGGCGGGCTGGCACTCGCCGTCGGCATCCTGGTGGACGACGCCACCGTGGAGATCGAAAACATCAACCGCAACCTGGCCATGGGCAAGGAAACGGTGCAGGCAATTCTGGACGGCGCCCAACAAATTGCCGTTCCCGCCCTGGTTTCGACGCTGTGTATCTGCATCGTCTTTCTGCCGATGTTTTTTCTGTCCGGCGTCGCGCGATACTTGTTCGTGCCGCTGGCCGAAGCGGTGTCCTTCGCCATGCTGGCCTCGTATATGTGGTCGCGCACCATCGTACCGACGATGGCGATGTACCTGTTGAGCGCCGAAGACGAGTACATTCCGGAAGAACACCGGGGCGAGAAACAGGGATTTTTTCGTCGGCAACAACAACGATTCGAGCGCGCCTTCGAGAGATTCCGCGACGGCTACCGGCGCGCACTGGGCTTCGCTCTTGAAAAGGCCATTGTTTTTTCCGCCTGCTTCTTGGGATTTTGCGTTCTGTCCGGCGGCCTGATTTTTGTGCTTGGCCGGGATTTCTTTCCCAAGGTCGACGCCGGGCAGATTCGCCTGCATTTCCGCGCGCGCAGCGGACTGAGAATCGAAGAAACCGCTCGCCTAGCCGACCAGATCGACAACGTAATCCGCCAGACCATTCCCGCCGATGAACTGCAGACCATCCTCGACAATCTTGGCGTACCGTACAGCGGAATCAACCTCAGCTACAGCAACTCCGGCACCTTCGGCACCTCCGACGGCGAAATCCTCGTGCAGTTAAACGAGAAGCGCGGCCGCCCCACGAGCGAATACATCAACGAGTTCCGCGAGAAGCTTCCGCAGGAGTTTCCCGGCGTTCAATTTTTCTTTCAACCTGCCGACATCGTCACCCAGATTCTGAACTTCGGATCGCCTGCGCCGATTGACGTCGCGGTCATGGGAAATAATCAGGTGGGCAATTTCGTTGTGGCCAAGAAACTCGCCGGCGAGATGCGCCACATCCCGGGTGCTGTGGACGTGCATGTTCAGCAAGCCTTCGATCAGCCGACTTTGCGCTTCGAGATGGACCGGACGCGCTTGCAGTCCGTCGGCCTGCAAGCCAAGGACGTCGCGCAGAACGTATTAGTGTCGCTCAGCTCGAGTTTCCAGACTGCGCCGGCCTTCTGGCTGGACCCTAAAAACGGCATAAGTTATAACGTCGCGGTCCAAACCCCGCAATATCGTGTCGATTCTCTCCAGGCTTTGGAGAACACGCCGGTAACTTCGAGCACTCCCGGAGTGGCGACGCAAATCCTCGGCAACCTGGCAACCACCTCGACGCTAGCGCGCCCCGCAGTCGTGTCTCACTACAACGTTCAGCCCATGATCAATGTGTATTCCACGGTGAACGGCCGTGACCTTGGCGGAGTTTCCGACGACGTTGCCAAGCTCGTGAAAAAAATCGAACCGGAACTCCCCAAGGGAAGCCACATCGTGATACGCGGCCAGGTACAAACGATGAAGAGTTCCTTCGAGGGTCTGGGGTTGGGGCTTATTGGCGCGATCGTGCTCGTCTATTTGCTGATCGTAGTGAACTTCCAATCGTGGCTCGATCCGTTCATCATTATCACGGCGCTGCCCGGAGCCTTGGCGGGCATCTGCTGGATTCTGTTGTTGACGCGTACCACGCTGAGCGTTCCTTCGCTAACCGGCGCAATCATGAGCGTGGGTGTAGCCACGTCAAACAGCATTTTAATGGTGTCGTTCGCGCGCGAGCAGTTGGACGAAGGCAAGTCCGCGCGTGACGCAGCATTAGAAGCGGGCTTCGTCCGCATGCGTCCCGTCGTCATGACTGCGCTGGCCATGATCATCGGCATGGTGCCCATGGCCATCGGCCTCGGCGAAGGCGGCGAGCAGAACGCACCACTGGGCCGCGCGGTCATCGGCGGCCTGTTGTTTGCCACCTTCGCGACGCTCTTCTTCGTACCGTGCGTTTTCTCGATGATTCACGGCCGGCGCGAACGACAAGCGGCTGCCCGCGGCGACGACCCCGGAATGGCCACCGCGTGATCGCGAAAGGATTTACAGAAATGCGGAGTAACGAATGACCACGGAAACCAGGACGCAAGTAGAGCACTCTTACGAAGAGCGTACGCCGTACCGAGAGCCGGAAAAAAAGAGCCGCATATTTTTGTTTCTTCTCTTGTTCGCTTTAGTGCTTTTGATCGTTGGCGCCTACACCCTGCTGGCTCGCCGCTCGCAATATCGAACTCTGGCCGATGAAACCGAAAAAATGGCGGTGCCGACCGTTTCCGTCGTTCATCCCATCGTCGAACCCGGTGAGGAAGATCTGGTTTTGCCCTCCACGATTCAGGCTTATGTCGAATCGCCCATCTACGCGCGCACCAACGGCTACCTGAAAAAGTGGTATCACGATATCGGCAGCCGCGTGCGACAAGGCGAACTCCTCGCGGACATTGACACCCCCGAAGTCGATCAACAACTTTCGCAGGCTCGCGCCGATCTCGGAACCTCCAAAGCCAACGAGGACCTCTCCAAAATCACCGCAACCCGCTTTCAAGACCTGATCAAGACCGATGGCGTATCGAAGCAGGAGGTCGACAACGCTGTGGGCGATTACGCCGCCAAGAAGGCTGGTATGGCATCCGCGGAGGCCAACCTCCGCCGCCTCGAAGAGTTGGAGTCCTTCAAACATATTTACGCGCCCTTCAGCGGCGTCATCACACGCCGCAACGTGGACACCGGCAACTTGATCAACGCCGGAAACGGCGGTGCCGCACAGGAACTCTTTAATCTGGCGCAAACCGATCCCATTCGCGCCTACGTTCGCGTCCCCGAGAATTACGGATCGACGATCCGCGCCGGAATTGGTGCCTATCTCGAGCTGCCGCAATATCCCGGCCGATCTTTTCAGGGCCAAGTCGTTCGCACCGCCGACGCCATCGATCTCGCCAGCCGCACCCTCAACACCGAAGTGGACGTGCCAAATAAGACCGGCGAGCTACTGCCCGGCGGCTACGCTCAAGTGCATTTGCTCGTAAAGGTCACCGGCCAGCGTTTGCAAGTGCCCGTCAACGCCCTGCTCTTCCGCTCCGAAGGCTTGCGCGCCGTGATCGTCGACGAAAATCACAAGACTCATCTCCAACCGCTGACCATCGGTCGAGACTACGGCACCTCGCTTGAAGTTCTGCAAGGCCTCAAGCCCACCGATTGGATCGTCCTGAATCCCGCCGACTCTCTCGAAGATGGCGCGCAGGTCCACGTCAAGGAACTGCCTCAGACTGCCGCGGGGCCTGTCGTCCAGCCGGCGAAAGGTGGCGGAACCTCCGGCGCAACCGGCGCTACGCCCGCTAACCAGACCGCCCCTCTCAGCGGAAAAAAACAGTAATGCCGCCAAGCTCCAAAATTCGCCGCAACCTCCGGCTTTCTCCGCCGAAGTCTGCACGGGTTTTCGGCTCCAGCTGCTTGTTGTTCACCACCGCGCTGCTCTGCGGCTGCACCGTAGGCCCCAACTACAATCGCCCCGCTGCGACCGTCCCGACAAAATGGGATGTCGCCGACCCGTGGCGTGAAAGCGCACCCAAAGACAGCGTCGCAAAGGGCGAGTGGTGGGGCGTCTTTCAGGACGACGATCTCAACGCTCTGGAAAAAGAAGCTCTCGCCGAAAATCAAACCCTCAAAATTTCCATCGCCCACCTGGAACAGGCCCGCGCCACAGCCGCCGTTCAAGTCGCCACTCTTTTCCCCACGCTCTCCTCGAGCGCCAGCGTGGAACGTCAGCGCCTGTCCGGCAATCGTCCCCCCAACAGCTCGGTCCCGGTGACCGGCACCGTTCAGCAAAATACCTTTCAGATTCCATTCACCGTCAGCTATGAGGTCGACATTTTCGGCCGTAGGCGTCGCAGTATTGAAGCCGCCGAAGCCGCCTACCAAGCCAACGCCGCCGACCTCGAAAATGTTCGCCTGCTGGTAACTTCTCAACTCGCCGGCGATTACTTCAACCTCCGTCAGCTCGATTCCGAAATCGGAATTTTGCGCCGCACCGTCGAATCACTTCAAAAGGGCCTGGACCTGGTGAATTCCCGCCACAACGGCGGCGTAGCCTCCGGCCTCGACGTAGCGCAGGAAGAAACGCTCCTCAACGCCACCCGCACACAGGCGACTCTGCTGCTCCAGCAGCGCAAACAATTCGAAGACGCCATCGCCGTCCTTGCCGGCCGCGCCGCTCCCGACTTCCACGTTGCCGTCAACGAACTCAAGGGCGACCCTCCCCCGCTGAACGCCGGAATACCCTCCGACGTGCTCGAACGCCGCCCGGACATCGCCGAAGCGGAACGCCTGATGGCTTCCGCCAACGCGCAAATCGGAATCGCGCAAGCGGCCTACTATCCCTCGTTCAATCTGTTCGCCCAGGGCGGATGGCAGAGCGCCGATATCGCCAAGCTGGCTAGCATCCAGAGCATCTTCTGGGCTCTCGGCGCAAACGTTGCCGAAGATATTTTCACCGGCGGCGCGCGCCGCGCCCAGGTCCAATACGCGCGTGCAGGATACGACGCCAACGTGGCCAGCTATCGCCAGACGGTGCTCAGCGCCTTCCAGGAAGTACAAGACGAACTGACGGCCCTCGGCGTACTCAGCGAAGCCCAGCAAGAGCAGCAGCAAACCGTCGACGCCGCACGCCGCGCCCTGGACATCTCCACCGATCGCTATTCAGGTGGCTTGGTAAACTACCTCGACGTCGTAACCGCGCAGCAAAATCTGCTCTCCAACGAACAACAACTTGCCGTCATCCATGGGCAGCGGTTGGTCGCCAGCGTACTCCTCGTCAAAGCTCTGGGCGGCGGCTGGGATGCATCGAGCCTCGCGGCAGTCCAGGTCAAGCCAGTCCGCAAAGACATCATCACGCCCTAGTGGGCGGGCTGTCCGACGCTCGCCGCGCTTCAATCTCTCCTACCGGAAACCATCTAGATTGCTGCATGTTTCCCCTTATATCTAATTGATGATAAAAGGCTTACAATTGTACTTGTCATGACCATCAGGCCACGTAATCCCCTTCGTATTGCCCAAGTTTCGCCCCTATATGAAAGCGTGCCACCCAAGCTTTACGGGGGCACCGAACGCGTCGTCTCCTACATCACCGAGGGCCTCGTCGACCTCGGCCACGACGTCACCCTCTTCGCCAGCGGCGATTCTCAAACCAAAGCGAAGCTCTTCCCGTGTACGACCAAGGCTTTGCGGCTCAATCCGGAATGCGTCGATCAACTCGCCCACCACTACGTCATGCTCGACGAAGTTTTCTCGCACGCCGACGATTTCGACATCATCCACTTTCACGTGGACTACCTTCACTTCCCGCTTTCCCGCAACGCCGGTATCTCGCAGGTCACCACTCTTCACGGACGCCTGGATATGCCGGACCTTCCACCGTTGTACCGGAGATTTCCCGACATGCCGGTGGTCTCCATTTCACGAGCGCAACGCCGGCCGCTGCAGATTGCAAATTGGGTCGATAACATTTATCACGGCCTGCCGGAAAATGGTTTTAGGCTCGGCGACGGCAGCGGAAAATATCTCGCCTTTCTCGGCCGCATTTCGCCGGAAAAACGCGTCGATCGCGCCATCGAAATCGCGCTGCAGGTTGGCATACCGCTGAAGATTGCCGCCAAAGTAGACCGCGCCGACCGCGAATATTACGAGGAAAAGATTAGACCGATGCTCAATCAACCCGGCATCGAGTACATCGGCGAAATCAGGGAAGACCAGAAATCCGAATTTCTCGGCAACGCCTGCGCGTATCTTTTCCCCATCGACTGGCCCGAACCATTTGGCTTGACCGTGATCGAAGCCATGGCCTGCGGCACTCCCACCATCGCGTTCCGCCACGGTTCCGTGCCCGAACTCATCGCCGAAGGCATAAGCGGCGTGATCGTGGATAACATGGATGACGCCGCCGGCGCCGTCGGCCGCGTAGCCGATTTCGATCGCGCCGCCTGCCGCCGCGAATTCGAAATGCGCTTCACCGCATCCAGAATGGCCAAGGACTACGTTAAGCTGTATCAGTCGATTTTGAGCGCTCGCTCCCCCACCGCGAACACGCCTGAAATGGACACCTATCTCACGCTTTGAGGATGGCCTAGCGTTGACGGACATTGTCCGGGTCGCCGACGAATATTACGTTCGCGCATCGTCTGCACTGGTGGACGACCGCACCCGTGTCCTCAAATCCGGAGACACATTCGCCGTCTTAAATCGCTACGGCGACATCGAGGACCTGGGCTTTTCTCAGTTCGGTATTTTCCACGCCGAGAGCCGCCATCTTTCACGTTTCGCCCTCCGCCTCAACCGGCAGCAGCCCTTGCTGCTCAGCTCCACCGTCCGCGAAGACAACGCCTTTTTATCCGTCGATGTAACCAACGTCGACGCCGCGCTGAACACCGACCACGGCCTGCCGCGGGGCACCGTTCACCTTTTTCGCTCACAGTTCCTCAGCGGTCCAACCCGCTACGAACACATTCGCATTTTGAATTACGGCCTCGCACCCGTTCGCCTCACCCTGCAATTCGAATTTGACGCCGACTTCGCCGATATCTTTGAAGTGCGCGGCACCCGGCGCGCGCGAAAGGGCGATCGCCTCCCTGACTGTGTCGAAGGCGACGCCGCGGTCCTCGCCTATAAAGGACTCGACGGCGTCTTTCGCCGCACCCGTATTGAATTCACGCCGAGGCCCGCGTTGCTTATGGCCAACGAAGCGCTCTTCAACGTTTCCTTGGGACCTCAGGAAGAAACTTCTATATACAGCACGGTCGCCTGCCAGCGCGACGCGGCCACCAACGAGATCGTTCCATTTCAAACCGCCTTTCGCGCTCTTCAGAGCGAATCCGATCGCGCCCGCGCCGATGAATGTGAAGTCATCACCTCCAGCGAAAACTTTAATTCCTGGATCCATCGCTCCTCCGCCGACCTCCGCATGCTTACCGAAGGAAATCCCGAAGGCCCGTATCCCTACGCCGGCGTTCCATGGTTTAGCACCGTTTTCGGACGCGATGGCATTATCACCGCCATGGAATGTCTGTGGACCGCTCCGCAAATGGCCGAATGCGTCCTGAAATATCTGGCCGCGACCCAGGCCACCGAAGAAATTGACGAGCAGGACGCCGAGCCCGGAAAGATCCTCCACGAAATGCGCCGCGGCGAGATGGCCGCAACGAAAGAAGTTCCCTTTGGGCGCTATTACGGCAGCGTTGATTCCACACCGCTCTTCGTCATGCTCGCGGGCGCCTACTTTCAACGCACCGGCAATCTGGCCGTCATCAAGGATATCTGGTTAAACGTAAAGCGCGCTCTTCGATGGATCGAAACGTACGGCGATCGAGACCAGGATGGCTTCGTCGAGTACCAGCAGCGCGCCTCCAAAGGCCTCGTCCAACAGGGCTGGAAGGATTCGCAGGATTCCGTCTTTCACGCCAACGGCGAAATGGCCGAACCACCCATCGCGCTGTGCGAAGTCCAGGGCTACGCCTACGCTGCGAAGCGAGCCGGTGCCGCACTGGCCCGCGCTCTGAACGAACCCGAACTTGCCGCAGCCTGGGACACGGCGGCCGAAACCTTAAAAGCAAAATTTGACGAAGCGTTCTGGTCCAACGAGCTGGGCAGCTACGTTCTCGCTCTCGATGGCCAAAAGAAACAGTGCCGCGTGCGCGCCTCCAACGCCGGACACGCACTCTTCTGCGAAATCGCCAGTGCCCGCAATGCCCAGGCCGCCGCTGCCTCATTGATGAGCGAGCATTCCTTCTGCGGTTGGGGCATCCGCACCGTCGCGGCAGGCGAAGCTCGCTACAATCCGATGTCTTACCACAATGGCTCCGTCTGGCCGCACGACAACGCTCTCGCCGCTTTGGGATTTTCTCTCTACGGTTTACAGGACCACGTCGCCAGAATTGTAGAAGGCCTGCACGATGCCAGCCGCCACGTGGAACTACATCGCTTGCCCGAACTTTTCTGCGGCTTCCACAAGCGCCCAGATACCAGTGGCCCGACTCTCTATCCCGTTGCGTGCTCGCCGCAGGCGTGGGC
>Ga0182015_10003955_pt1 | contig 16242 bp, 15 predicted proteins | sample 712P3MmetaG_FD_120478 | JGI IMG/M metagenome (GOLD analysis project Ga0182015, IMG submission 120478) | Permafrost microbial communities from Stordalen Mire, Sweden - 712P3M metaG | ecosystem: Environmental > Terrestrial > Soil > Wetlands > Permafrost | place: Sweden: Stordalen | collected... | reverse complement strand
TTTCCTTCCGCGGTCTGCTCCACGGGCGCCACCGACATCCACCAATCCATCACCCGGTCTGATTTTGAAAAGAAGCGATGCCCGCCGATGTCAATCCGGTTGCCTTTGTATGCCACCGTCCGCGATATGCCACCCATGTAGGCGCTCTTCTCCAACACCACCGGGCGGATAGAACTGCGGCGCAACAGCTCCAGCGCAGTCGTCAAGCCGGCTGGGCCAGCGCCGATGATCACGGCGGTTCCTGGGGAAGGTTCTGTCATAAGATGGAAGTTCAGCGGACGATAGGGTTCGCTGGTAAAACTGGAATACTTCACTTATCTCACCATAGAAGCGCGCGGGAGCGCAAAGTTTCGAGTTTTTGTTAACACTTCGGCCCCTGAGCGTCTAAAATTGGACCACACGGATGTCTGCACAGACAGCTACACGAAGTGATTCGCCGGCACCGGAGTCCTCAGTCCTTGCCCGCGCGAAGCCGCGTGCGCACCCGTTGCTCTACTTCGCCGGCGGCGCTTACGCGCTGCTAGTGGCGTTGACGATTCATTTTCATGAGCCCTGGGCCGACGAGGCGCAGAGCTGGCTCTTGGGGCGCGACGCAAGCCTGGCCGATTTGTGGGGCAGGTTGCTGCACTACGAAGGAACGCCCGGGCTTTGGCAAACCTTGCTGCACGCTCTGATTTGGCTGGGCCTGCCTTACTCAGCCTACAACTTCGTTTCCGGCATCCTGGGGCTGGCAGCGGTGTATCTTCTGCTTCGATATGCGCCCCTGCCACTTTTCATTCGGATCCTGCTGCCATTTACGTTCTATCTGTGTTACCAATATGCAGTCGTAGCGCGCAGCTATGCTTTAGCCGCTCCGTTACTATTTGCGATCGCGACCGTTTATCCGCAGGCGCGAAGCAAGCCCGGGCTGACGACGGTGCTCCTCGGCCTGTTGGCGGGCGTCAGCGTACACGGCTTTCTGATATCTGCTTGCATCTGGGTGACTCTTTATTCGCCCTGGGCGGTTCAATGGGACCGGCTCCAAGCTTCCCAGCGCTGGAAGCTCGCAATTGCTGGCCTCGCTTACTGGCTCACGCTCGGCTTCTTCATGGTTTGCGCGTGGCCGGCGAAAGACGTGGCTTTCGCCGAACACCGGGGCCTGGGGAACCTGCACTACTTTCCCGGAGTCGCCGAGACCACCTTTGCGGGGGCTTTCACGGGCTATTGGCTGGTGTCCCTGGCCGTGATTGCGCTCTCATTGCCGTTCCTGTGGCGAGGCGGCGGATGGCTGGTCTTCCTGCTGGCGAGCGGGGCTCTGTGCCTGTTTGGAACGATCGTCTATTCGCAAGCGTGGCACCTGGGCACCCTATTCCTGGCTTGGCTGTTTGCGATCTGGATCTCGGCGTACAAGACCCGAGTGACTGCGCCCACGATCGTAGCGCTAACAGTTGCAATCGGGTTTCAATGTTACTGGACTGCCAGGGCTGTCCAATACGACTGGAGCCAGGCCTATTCCGGCAGTTTGGCGGCAGCTCAATATCTGCGGCAAAGTCCGGAGCCAGGTTTGTCCCGAGGCGGACTGTACGCGATTGGATACTCAGCCACCGCGCTGCAGCCGTATTTTTCCGCGAATATATACTCCGATTTTCACGACGGAGCGCGACCCGCTTATTGGGATTGGTCCAAACAAAACACTGCTAACGATCCGAGCGCGCTGTTCGCTTCGTCCCGGCGCGACCAGGTGCTGGTGGGTTACACGGAAATCGGGGCCCAGAAGCGCTGGTGCGACCTTCTCGAGCTGCTGGGATATCAAGCCACTCGGCATTTCGGCGGCGACACGTTCTGGCAGACCGGAGTCTTTGAACATGAATCGTTTGACCTTTATCGCAAGGTCTCCAATCCCGAGGCTAGCAGTAGCGTCAATATGGGCGATCCGGCACATGCCGCCCAATTGTTGAACGGCTTTTACAGCATCGAAGCGGGGAAGTGGCGCTGGACTGCGAAGAACTTCTCTGTTCTGCTCAAGGCTCCAGCCGGGTCCGAGCGGAATGGGGCTGAACTGGTGCTCAAGATTTATCTTCCCGATGCGCAACTTCACAGGTTGGGCGCGATGACTTTGAGCGCGGATGCCGGCGGTAAGGTCCTCCCCGCCCGCACCTTCACGGGAGCGGGCGAACACACCTATTCCGCCGCAATACCGGCCGAGGCGCTTCGGCCGGGCTTGGTGCTAGTGAACTTTCAATTCGACAAGGCGGCCGACAAGCTCGGCAATGGCGACCAACGCGAGCTAAGCGTGGTGGTTACCGCCGTGGGTCTCAATCCCGCACGATGAGCCCCGCGGAGAGCAGGACCGTTGAGCGGCTCTATCAAAGGCTTCGCATCCGCATTTCCGCCGGAATCGACCGGCTGCTTTCGGGGCCCTACTGGAAGTTGAAGGCCCTGTTTGGCGTCCTGGCCATATCCCTTTTCCGGGCAGTTCCGAACTACGACGCGCTTGGAACGTTTTTTTTTGCAGCTAAGTGGCGTGATGCGCAGGTGAAGTTTGATCATCCTCTGATCGACACCAGCCGGACCTTCCCCGCCGGATCGCACGAGAGCAATCTGACGTTTCGCCTGACCGTACCGATGTTGGCCCATGTCTTTCACCTGCATCAAGCCGGGCTGCTGATCTTTTTTGCTTGCGTTGGAATCGTTCTTCTGTACCTGGTCCTGAAAGTGGCTTTCACACTAAGCGCCAGCAAGAGAGTAGCGCTGTTCGTTTGTCTTTCGACGGCCTGTACCTGGCCTGGTGAAGCGGCTTTTCACGAGTTGCGGGGCGGCTACTATGACGCACTGGCCCTTTGCCTGTTGCTTGCGGCATTAGCGACGTCGTCATCGCTCCTCACCGGTACATTTCTGTTCTTGGCCGCTTGGACCGATGAACGAGCGCTCATCGCCTCATCGTTTGTGTTCTTGTTATACGCGTACAAGGACGCCGGTATCCGGCGCTTCCTGGCGGGTAAGCCCGCTGCCGTGGTGGTGGCCATCGCAGCGTATCTCGGGACCAGGGCGTACCTCGCTTCCTCGCATTCCTACTTGCACGCCGCCAGCGGAGTAGGGCTCTCCGTGCTCTCGCAACAAACCAACGTGATTCCACTCGCGATTTGGACTGGCCTGGGCGGAAGCTGGATTCTCGTCGTACTCGGCTTGCTCGCGTTATTCCTCAAAAAGCGCTATTTGGCGGCGGCTACATTTTCCGCGGCTCTGGTAGGGATGATCGTGGCATCATTGGCTGTCGCCGATGTAACCCGGAGCATGGCATACTGCTTGCCAGCCGTCTTCGTCGCCTTGGCCGCTCTGAATAGCAGCGAGGGAGTAAAACAGATCGAGAAGCTTGCTGCGATCAGCGGAGTGATCTCCTTCCTTGTTCCAACATATTATCTGGAAGGCAATGCAGGATTGTGGTGGTTATACCCACTCCCAATTCAAATTGTGCGATGGCTGCTGCCAACTGCCATGCTGCACTGGTTCTGAACGCGGGGCGATGGACTTGACTCGTGCTCTCTCAAACCGGCGCGCGTTCATCTCCGGGCTTCTTGGAGTACCGGTTGCCGCACTCCCAATCCGCAGCCTGGCGCAAGCCAAACCGAGCTACGCCGTGCGGGTCCAGGTGCAGCCCCAAGCGCGGCTTGGCCGAATCCCAACCGATTTCATGGGGCTCGGTTATGAGGTTTCTTCGGTGTCCGAACGTGGTTTGCTCACCAGCGCTAACCAGGGCTATGTGCAGTTTGTGCGCACGCTGGGACCTCGCGGCGTCATTCGGATTGGTGGCAACACATCCGACTACCACTCGTGGTCGCCAGATGGCCCCGCAGTTTCGTCGCCCGCGGGAACGGTGGTCGATCGCCGCGGCCTGGTCGACCTTGGCACGTTTCTTCGCGCCACGGGCTGGCGGCTGATCTGGGGACTCAATCTGGGCCGAGGAACGATGGACCAAGCCGTCGATGAAGCCGTCGCGGTGGCGGCCATCATGGGCGGTAGTCTGCTGGCGTTCGAGATTGGCAATGAGCCAGATCTGTTCCCCGGGACCCACCGGCCTGGCAACTACTCTTACGCCGATTACTACGCCGAGTACAGCCGGTTCAAGAAGGCCATTCGGAACAGGCTTCCGAACGCGCCGTTTGCCGGGCCCGACGTTTTCGTTCAGACCGACTGGCTGGAGCAATTCGCGACCACCGAAGCTAAGGATCTCCAGTTGCTCACGCAACATCACTATGCAGAGGGCCCTCCGGAAAATCCGGCCAGCACGATAGAAAACCTGCTGAAGCCGAATGAAGTTCTGGCGGGTACCCTCGGGCGGATAGAGTCGGCCTCTCGCTCGGCCGGGGTGCGCTATCGAATTTGCGAAACCAATTCCTGCTTTGGCGGCGGCAAGCCCGGAGTAAGCGACACGATGGCCGCAAGTCTCTGGGGCCTCGATTTCCTGTTCACGCTAGCGCAGTTCAACGCCGCCGGCGTTAACTTGGAAACCGGGGTCAACCAGTTGGGCTTTGTGAGCTGGTACTCGCCGGTTATTGTCGATTCAGCCCATGTCTACCGGGCCCAGCCTTTGTACTATGGGATGCTCGCGTTTCGAGTGGCCAGCCGCGGAGATCGCATCAAGTTGACTATAGACACCGGCGGGCTGAACATCACGGCCTATGCGGTGCGTTCGGATAACGGCAACATCTGGCTGACGCTAGTGAACAAAGAAGCGACACGCGAGGCTCACGTGCGCGCGGCATGTCCCGGAATCGCCACCGCAACTGCGCTCCGGCTCACCGCGCCGTCGCTTTCGAGCAAAGATGGTCTGCTGTTAGGTGGATCGCCGGTCAGCAGTGCGGGTAAATGGGCCCCCGGCCCGTCCGAGCGGGTACGCGTAGTGGGTGGCGAGATGGAGCTAGATGTTCCGGCAGGCAGCGCGACCATGCTCCGGTTGCACTGATCGGTGCTCCTATCTGTGCGCTGCTAGCCCTGTCTGTGCGCTGCTAGCCCTGAGATTTGATATTGTAGCACTGCGTACCTGAGGAGGCTAGCATGACGCGCTATTGGACCCTTGCCGTTGTATTTTGCAGTGCTGTTGCGTTCGGCGATGACCTGGGACCACAGGTCCCGGAGATCCCCTACGAATCGGTTCCCAATTTCCTGAAGCTTCCGCCGGATCTGTATCTGGGCGAGGCGTCGGGCGTCGCGGTGAACTCGAAGAAGCACGTGTTCGTCTTTTCGCGGGGCAACACCACCGGGCCAGCCTACGGCGCTACCGCCGCGCAGATTCTCGAGTTCGGCCCGGACGGCAAATACATTCGAGAGGTCGGCCACAATCTATACGCCTGGTCCTTCGCGCACGCCATCCGCGTGGACAAGGACGACAATCTCTGGGCCATCGACAAAGGCTCGGACATGGTGATCAAATTCAATCCCGAGGGCCGTGTGGTGATGGTGTTCGGGCGCAAGAAGGAAGCGTCCGACGAAGGCGCGGAGCCGTGGAAACGGGTGCCCAAGCCGCGTCCAGCAGTGAACGGCCAGTTCCGGCAGCCCACCGATGTCACCTGGGATCCGCAGGGCGACATCTTCATCAGCGATGGCTACGTCAACTCGCGTGTCGCCAAGTTCGACAAGAACGGTGATTGGGTGAAGCAGTGGGGCACTCCTGGCACAGGGCAAGGAGAGTTCAACACGCCGCACAGCATCGCTTCGGACGACAAAGGCAACATCTATGTGGCGGATCGCGGCAACCGGCGCATTCAGGTTTTTGACCCCGACGGAACGTTCCTGCGCCAGATCACCATTGATGTGCCGGTCCCAGCCGGGGTCCACATGTGGATGGGCAATCCGCCCGCGGCTCAACCTCCCGATACGGTAGGAGCGCCGCCGCCCAATGGAACGATGCAAAGCGGAGCGCCGTGGGCCATTTGCATCACACCCGGGCCCACGCAGTACCTCTACAGCGCGGACGCATATCCGGGGCGCGTGTATAAACTGACGCTGGACGGCAAAGTCCTGGGCGTTTTCGGCAGCATGGGTCACCAACCGAAGCAGTTCGGATGGATTCACGAAATGGCGTGCCCGGCCGAGAATGAAATCTACACCGCGGAGATCTTGAATTGGCGCGTGCAGAAGCTGATTCTTCATCCGGCGAAGTGACCAGGCCGTGATCTGAACGCTTAGGCTCCGGAGAGCGCGATTCTTTCGCTCACACGAAGCCGCTCGAGAGCTGCATCCTCAGCGGCATAATCGAACTGGCCCGGGTCGATCTCGCCCGGCGGATTCGCGCGCTCCCACTCAATGGTGCGGGCGAGCGCAGTCTCGATCGGCACGGGTTCGGCATAGCCCAGCTCCTCGCGAATTCTCGCGCTGCTCATGGTCCAGTGCTGCGCCGAATTGTACGGAAGTTTCAAATGCGCGGGAATGAGATCCACGGACATGGTCAGCACTGAGCCGGTCCATTCCGCGACGCGCGCGATTTGCTGCGCCCACTCGAGTTCGGAAAACGATTGCGGCTCGGCTAAATTGTAAATACGCCCCGCGGCCTTCGATGCCGTCGCCGCCAGCGTAATTCCAGCAGCCACATTCTCCACGTAGCCGCGCGGACCGCGCCATTGCGCCGCGTCCTCCTGGATCAGAATCGCAGGCCTGCTGTCGTCCATTCTCTTGAGGTATGGATGCAACGGTGAAACGCGTCGCCCGGGCCGTAGACCATCGGCAAGCGCAGGATCGTACCGGCCAGTTCCGGATCGCTCAGGACCGTTCGTTCCACTGGGATCTTGTCGTAGTCGTCATCCACCCAGGGCAGTCTTATGCGGATCGAGTCCATCACTTCTTCACGATAGGTCTGGCCTTTCGTGCGCAGATCCGACTCTTCTGTCAGCGGCATCGGCTGGAGCGGGCCGGGCTCGGTGCCGTGTAGGATTCCGGCAGCGCGATAGACATCGCCGCTGCTCAGCGCCACAACGCGGTGCGCGATTCCGCGGAACACGTCCATGGTGGTCTGGGCTTGGCGTTCGCTCGCGAGGATGAAGTTGACTACGACGTCGGGGGAGAAATCGCGGAACTCGGGCGCAGATTTCGCAAGCTCGCGCTGGTCGCCCAGGATCTCACGCACTCCCGCAGGCAGCGATGGCCGGGAGACCCCGCGATGATAGACCGCCAAATCGTGCCCTTCGGCCGCCAGCCTGTTCAACACGGACGGTCCCATGAAGCCGGTGCCGCCGATGATCAGAAGCCTCATTTTTCCACGATATCAGGCCCACGTCCGAAGAGCTGGCGGGAGGTCGCTTGGCGGCCAACCCGAGTATGTTATTACCTAGAGAGAGCCGCCTATGACTGTTCGCTAAAGGCGCGAGTTGCGCCTTTCATGACAACTCACTAAATCCCCAAGGGTGAAGTGTGTCTCGGCTTGGAGCGAACAGAAATGTTTCTGGAACAGATTGGAGCGGATGCTCATATCCGTGAGCTTTTCGAGCCGCACGCGGCTCAGCGATTGGAACTCGGGCGGGTTTCCTTCGCGGCTCATGAGCAATATCGAATCTATCTCGAGGGCGGGGATTACGAAGCCGTTCCCGCCGGGCGGTTGCGGTATGACGCTGTCCTGCCTGCGGTCGGCGACTGGGTGGCAGCGCGGCAGGTCGATCCAAAACTGGCCTTGATCGAAGCTGTACTCCCGCGGCGGACCAAGTTCTCTCGCCGCGTCGCCGGCAGAACAGTCGCCGAGCAGGTGATCGCAGCTAACGTGGATCTGGCGGTGATCGTCTGCGGGCTGGACGGCGATTTCAATGTGCGGCGTCTGGAGCGTTACCTGGTGTTGGCCCATGAGAGCGGTGGGGACGCGCCGATCGTACTGAATAAATCCGACCTCTGCGACGCCCTCTCGGCGCGGCTTGAACAGGTTACCGCCGTGGCGCAACGCGTTCCACACCTGGTCATGAATGCGCGCGAGAGCGTGCAGGATCTCCGGTCCGTGATCCGCGGCCGGACAGTCGCGTTTCTTGGATCATCCGGAGTGGGAAAATCGACAATCGTGAACGCGCTCATCGGCGAGCAGAGTCAGATTACCCTGCCGGTCCGCGAGGCGGATTCACGTGGCCGCCACGCAACCACAAGCCGCATGCTTATCCCGCTGCCGGAAGGGGGCGCAGTTATTGACACCCCCGGAATGCGTGAGTTGCAGTTATGGGCAACTGAAGATTCCCTGGATGAGGTGTTCGATGACGTGGCCGCTCTTGCCTCTGAATGCCGGTTCGGTGACTGCACCCATACAAACGAGCCCGATTGCGCAGTCCAAAGTGCGTTGAGAAGGGGCGAGATCGACTCGTCGCGATGGCGCAGCTACTGCAAGTTACAAGCTGAACTGCGACACGAAATGCTCAAAGAGGACGCGCTCGCCAGAACCGCCGTAAAGGCCAAATGGAAGGCAATTCACAAAGCCATGCGGAACAATCCCAAGCATCGCCATTGACGATTGTGCTGTTTTGATGAACGCTGGACTGCAATCTCAACGCTTCAGTATTTCCCGGCATTTTTGAGCGCGGCCTCGATTGTCGCGAGCGGAAGCATCAGAGATAACGGAGCGTCCAGCAGCGGCACAGCGCCATAGCTGGCGTACCATCCGGCTACTCTTTCATTCTTGGCGTCGATGACAAGCACCACGCCGCCAACCTCCGCTGCGGCCAACAAGCAGCGTCTCCCCGCCGCGAGGAGAAGTTGTCCGCCAATTCCCTGCCCCTGCAGCCTGCGATCCACCGCCAGGCGCGCCAAGCGGAAGCCCGGAACGTCATGGCGCGCTAACGCCCGTCGTGCAATCTCCGGCGTTCGGGCATGGTCAACCGAAGCGGGGCTGAGACTATAGAATCCGAGAATGGTTTTGTTGTCGGCATCATCAATGGCAAGGAACGTTTTCGCGCCGCCCAGTTCGTGGCTCTTGCGGGCGTGACGGCGCAAGAATTCATTCAGCGCTTCTTCGCCGCAGTCGAAGGCTTCGCGGTCATGTTTCTTGGTAATCGGCTCTTCGTGCCACGCCGCCACGATTATGATCGTCGCTTTGGCAAAGCCCGAGCAGCCGCCAGCAGTTTCGCGTTAGGCGGAGGCGGATTCTCCAGCAGATCGAGAACCCGTGAACTGTCCCTCGCAGAGAGCTGCACGTGATCCGCCGCCTCGATGACGGACTTGGCGGCAAGTAAGGCGTGACGAAGGACAAAATCCGTAAGGTCCGTATTGTTCAGCGCCACCGCGCGCAAGAGCAGCGCTTTTTCCTCGGCGCGAATCCGCAGGGACATCCGGCTATTGTCTTCAACCGCTCTTCTTGGCATAGGCAGCGACTCCTAACCAATATTGTACACATTCAAACCGTACAAATGCATAGGCCGGCGCGAATGCTTGGATTAACAGAATTTATACAAACACCCCCTTGCATTTGCCACGCTGCTACGATAATCTAAATCCAATGATCACGTTGAAAGGGCAAATTGACGTGTCGCGTACTTTACCGGGTACGAATGCGTCTGCCTTTTCAAGTGGTCAAGTTCCGAAGCTCCGGCCTATTCTTATTACGGTCGTAGTACCCAGCCCCGCTTGAGGGCTTCGGACAACAGTTTCCGAAAGGCCATCGGGTGGGGAAAGAAAAACCACTCGGTGGCCTTTTGATTTTTAGGGGAGTTGATTTAGGGAGGATAGATGTCGACGAGCACAGTGCATCGAACGAGCGGCGTGACGGAATCGAAACTGATGTCCGGCTCCCAGATTCTTCTGGAATGTCTGGTTCGCGAGAATGTAGATTGCATTTTCGGCTACCCGGGAGGCGTCACGCTGCCGTTGTATGACGCTCTTTATGACCATCCGATCCGCCACATTCTGGTGCGGCACGAACAGAACGCGGCATTCGCGGCCGAGGGTTATGCCCGATCCACTGGACGAGTGGGTGTTTGCTGCGCCACGTCCGGTCCCGGCGCCACGAATCTGGTGACCGGGCTGGTGGATTCGATGATGGATTCCATTCCAGTGGTCGCGATCACGGGCCAGGTTTCGACCAAACTGATCGGCAGCGATGCGTTTCAGGAAGCCGACACGTTCGGCATCACGCGCTCTTGCACGAAACACAATTTCCTGGTGAAGACCATCGCGGAACTGCCGCAAGTGGTTCACGAGGCGTTCTACATTGCGTCGAGCGGACGGCCGGGTCCCGTGCTCGTCGACATTCCCAAGGACGTCTTCCAAGCCCAGGCGCACTACACCCCCGTTTCGTCCATCCATCTGCCGGGGTACAAGGTTTTCACCGAGGGTCACACCGGCCAAATCCGGCGCGCGGCGCAGATGATCTGGGAATCGCGGCGGCCATTCGTATACGCGGGCGGCGGCATCATCGCGGCGGACGCATCCGAGGAACTGCGCGAGTTCGTGGAACTGGTGGATGCACCCGCGGTCACCACCCTGATGGGGCTGGGCGGATTGCCGGCCGAGCATCCGAACTACATCAGCATGCCGGGCATGCATGGCAGCTATGCGTCCAACATGGGCATGTCGGGCGCGGATCTGTTGATCGCTTTGGGCGTTCGCTTTGACGACCGCGTGACAGGCCGCCTGGCGGCGTTCGCACCGCATGCCAAGGTGATCCACGTGGATATCGATCCGGCGGAAATCGGCAAGAACCGCGTGGCCGATCTGCCCATCGTGGGCGACGTCAAGCGGGTGCTCGATAAACTGAACAAAGTTCTGCACGAATTGGCGCCGCAAGCCCGAGAACAGAATGCGCCCGCGCGCGCCGATTGGTGGCGTCAGATTCACGATTGGAAAGCCGAGCATCCGCTGTTGCCGGAAGTGTCCACCAGCGAGATCAAACCGCAGCATGTGATGCGTGAAATCGATCGGCTTTCGGGCGGCCGAGCCATCGTGACGTCCGACGTCGGCCAGCACCAGATGTGGGCGGCGCAGTTCATCCGCTTCAACTCGCCGCGCCTGTGGATCAACTCGGGCGGACTGGGCGCGATGGGCTTTGGCCTGCCGGCCGCCATCGGAGCGCAATTCGCGCGCCCCGACAAGCTGGTGTTCTCCATCGTGGGCGACGGTGGCTTCCAGATGTCGATTCCCGAGCTCGCCACCATCGCGAATCACGCGCTGCCGATCAAGATCATTGTTGTGAATAACGGCTATCTGGGAATGATCCGCCAATGGCAGGAGCTGTTCTATAACAACCGAATATCCCAGGCCGAACTGAACTCCTTCCCGGACGCCGAGAAGCTGGCCGCGGCCTACGGATTCAAAGGCCGGACCATTGACGGTGCGCATCAGCTCGCTCCGGCGCTCGAGGAAGCGGTGCGCGAGCCCGGTCCGTACCTTTTGAATGTGCGCGTGGCGCGATATGAGAACGTATATCCCATGGTGCCGGCGGGCGGGGCGATCAACGAGATGGTGTTGGGACCGCCGCAACCGGTGGAAGCGTAGGGGCCGAAGATGCTGCAACTGATTTCACTGCTGGTGGAAAATAAACCGGGTGCGCTGATGCGCATCACGGGCCTTTTGAGCGCGCGCGGTTACAACATCGAGAGTTTGACTGTCGCTCGGACGCTGGACCCGACGCTGTCGCGAATGACGATCGTGGTCGACATTGAGCCGCAACTGCGCTCGCAAGTGATCAAGCAGATGAACAAGCTCGTCAACGTCCTGCAGGCTTCAGACCTCACTGACTCGCCAGCCGTCAAACGCGAAATGGCGCTGCTGCGCGTGCGCGCGCCGCTGGCCAGCCGCACGGCCATCCTGAAAGAGGCGGAGATCTTCGGCGCTCGCGTGGTGGATTCATCCACCGAGGGCTTTGCGTTGGAAGTTACGGGCGATTCCGAGAAGCTGGACGAATTTCTGGACGTGATGCGCAGCTATGGCGAAATCGAAGTGACGCGCTCGGGTGCGTTGGCGATTTCACTGGAAGCCAAGAAGCTGCGCCTTGCGCCCCCCGTTCCGCGCAACGCGGCAGTGGACGAAGCGGACGAGAAACTGGAAACGAGACACTAGAAAGACACATTAGAACAATATGGCAAAGAGATACTACGAGAAAGACGGCAATCTGAGCCGGTTCCAAGGGAAGACGGTAACCATCATCGGTTACGGAAGCCAAGGGCACGCCCACGCGCTCAATCTGCGCGATAGTGGCGTCAACGTTACGGTCGGTCTGCATCCGGGCAGCAAGAGCGCGGCCAAGACAACGGCGGCGGGCCTCAAAGTCCTGAGTGTTGCCGATGCCATCAAGGGGGCGGACGTCGCGATGATCCTGGTACCGGATCATATTCAAGGCGATTTGTATAACAACGAAATTGCTCCGAACCTGGGCCCGGGCAAGACCTTGATGTTCGCGCACGGCTTCAGCATTCACTTCGGTCAAATCAAGCCGCCCGCGAGCGTGGACGTTTCGATGATCGCGCCCAAGGCTCCCGGCCATCGCGTGCGCGAGCTTTACACCGAGGGCGTTGGCGTTCCGGCGCTGGTCGCCATCCATCAGAACCCTTCCGGCGATGCGCTCGAGAACGCGCTGGCCTACGCTCTCGCGCTGGGATGTTTGAAAGCCGGTGTTATCGAGACCACTTTCAAGGAAGAAACCGAAAGCGATCTGTTTGGCGAACAGTCCGTGCTGTGCGGCGGCGTCAGCGAGCTGATCCGGGCGGGCTTTGAAACGCTGGTGGAAGCGGGCTACGCGCCTGAAATCGCCTATTTCGAGTGCCTGCACGAATTGAAGCTGATTGTCGATCTCATTTACGAAGGCGGCCTCGGCTACATGCGGTACTCGGTTTCCGACACCGCCGAGTACGGCGATTACACCCGCGGAACGCGCATCGTTACCAGCGAAACGCGCCAGGAAATGAAGAAGATTCTGTCCGAGATTCAGTCCGGCCAGTTCGCTCGCGAGTGGATTGACGAAAACAAGAGCGGCCGCCACAAGTTCCTCGCAATGCGGGAAGCGGCGCGCGATCAGCCGATTGAGCGCGTAGGCAAGGAGCTCCGGCAGATGATGACATTCCTAAAGAAAAAGAAGGAGGAAGGCGTACCGCAAGAGCAAGAGGCCGTCGCGGTCACCAAGTAGTTCCATGCGCATTCAAACTTTCGATACAACGCTCCGGGATGGCACTCAGGGCGAGGCTGTCTCATTCTCTGTCGACGACAAACTCATCATCGCGCAGAAGCTGGACGAGCTGGGGATCGACTACATTGAGGGCGGATGGCCCAACTCCAATCCGAAGGACAAGGAGTTTTTCAAGCGCGCCCAAGACGTCAAGTTCAAGCACGCCCGGCTGACGGCGTTCGGCTCCACGCGCTTCGCGAAGAACACGGTGGAACAGGATCCGAACGTGCGAGCGCTGCTGGATGCGGAGACCCCGGCAATCTCCATTTTCGGCAAGAGCTGGGATCTGCATGTCCGTCGGGCGCTGGGCATCGACGAAGGGCAGAATCTGAAGCTGATCGGGGAGACCGTAAAATATCTGAAAGACCACGGCCGCGAAGTCGTGTACGACGCCGAGCACTTCTTCGACGGTTATAACGCCAACGCCGAGTTCGCGCTGCGCACGCTGGAAGCCGCGAAAAAGGCGGGCGCCGATGTGCTCTGCCTATGCGACACCAACGGCGGCAACCTCACGCACCGGATCGTGGAAGTGGTCTCGGAAGTCCGCAAGCGGTTCGATGGCGTGATCGGCATCCACACGCACAACGATTGCGATGTCGCGGTGGCCAATACGATGGCCGCGGTGGAAGCCGGCTGCACGCATGTGCAAGGCTGCATCAACGGCTATGGCGAGCGCTGCGGCAACGCGAACCTGGTGTCGATCATCGCGAATCTCGAACTGAAGCTTGGCCACACCACGATCGGTAAGGAAAATTTGCAAACGTTGAGCACGGCGGCGCGCTACATCGCCGAGCTGGCGAATCTGCCGATGCGCAACGATCAGCCGTACGTCGGCCACAGCGCGTTTGCCCACAAAGGGGGCGTGCATGTCAGCGCTGTGTTGAAAGATTCGTCGACATACGAGCACGTAAAACCGGAGACGATCGGCAACCGGCAGCGTGTTCTGCTCAGCGATCTGTCGGGCCGCGGCAATGTGCTCTACAAATTGAAGCAGCACGGATTGGCCGAGCGTCTGGATGCCGATGCGCGGCGCCAATTGCTGGAACGCATCAAGGACCTGGAACATCAGGGCTATGAACTGGAGGCGGCCGAAGGCACTTTCGAGCTGCTGGTCCGCGAGGCGCTGCATCCCGGCTGGAGCGTCTTCGATGTGGTGAACTACGACGTCACCACGCGGCTGGTGGGCGGAACGACGGCCACGGTCACGCTGCGCATCCAAGACAGCGTTCATACGGCCAGCGCCACCGGCCAAGGTCCCATGAACGCGCTCGATTTGTGCCTGCGCCAGTGCCTTTCCAATGTGTATCCGCAGGTGAAAGACGTCCGGCTGACCGACTACAAGGTTCGCGTGCTGGAACCCAAGAAGGGCACGGCCGCGAAGGTTCGGGTGCTGGTCGAATGGTCGGATCATCGCCGGAGCTGGGCCACCGTCGGCGTCTCCGACAACGTAATCGAAGCGAGCTGGGGCGCGCTGGTGGACGCTATCCGCCTGGAGTTGATGCGCCTGACCGAGCAAGACGAAAACGTCGACAAGGTTGTGGAAGACTACTGTTGGGGCGTTTGAGCTCCGACAGTTCAGCCCTGCGCGCTAGAATGGTAGCGATGGCGGCGACCACCCTCCTCACGTCCGGTCAGTTCCTGGCGATGCCCGAGGCTACTCAGCCTCCGCCACCAGCGCAGCACGACATCATCCGTAATAACCTTTTGGAGATTCTGTTTGCCTATATTTCTGCCAACCGCAGCCTTGGCCTGAAGGTACTGCCGCTCACAGCGTTCGTTGCCAGTCCCGGCAACGTTTTCGTGCCTGACATTAGCGTGGTGGCTCTCGCCCGCCTGGACCCCAGGGACACGTATATCCAAGGCGCCCCCGATTTGGCTATCGAAGTTATTTCGCCGACCGACCTTGAGATCCATCTAAGACAAAAGATTGACGTGTATTTAAGTCACGGCTCTAAATCAGTATGGGTTGTTTATCCAGACGCCCGGTCCGTTATGGTCCACCTTGCCGATTCAATCCACCGAGCAAAGGCCGATCAGATCATCGAAGATGCAACCCTGCCCGGCTTCTCCACTCCCGTGGCCGCATTTTTCGAGCTGACCTAGCCATCCGCGCCGATGCGCCACTTCTTCACTCGATCCAGTCCGCCGTTCTCGCGCGTGCTCCTTATCGAAAGCGGCAGCCGCGAGCTATTCGAATATCTGCTGCCGTATTTCTACCGGGATTATCCTCAAATGACATGCGATCTCGTCACCTGCTACGGTGGCGTGCCGAAAAACTTCCGCTTGGATCGGGGCGCGGTGTATCGCGTCACCGATTATCCCGATAGCCGCTCGCGGCAGCGCCTCTATGACGAACTCGACGGCAACGGTTACGTCGTCCTCGGCATCATTTGCTCCGCCGAGGCCATCATGACCAAATGGAAATGGGCGCTGGCTGCGCGGCTTCCCGGCAAGGTGTTCGTGGTCAATGAAAACGGGGACTACTTTTGGCTCGACCACGGGCATCTCGCTCAGATCCGCTATTTCATTCTGTATCGCGCCGGTCTTACCGGCTCGGGAGCCGTCCGCACGCTCGCGCGAGTGGTCTTATTCCCGTTCAGCCTGCTATACCTGATCTTGTACGCAATCGCTGTTCATTTTCGAAGGAGTCTACGAACACTATGAAGGCAGTCTATGTTGAACAGACGGGTGGCGTCGAAAACTTGAAATATGCTGACCTTCCGAAACCCTCGCCGGGCGCGGGCCAGGCACTCGTCAAGATTGTCGCGTCGGGCGTCAATTACATCGACGTGTATTTTCGCAAGGGAGTTTATCCGGCTCCGCCGCCGATCGTGTTGGGCAGTGAAGGCGCGGGGACCGTGGAAGCTGTTGGTCCGGATGTCACAAACGTCGCGGCCGGCGATCGCGTCGCGTACGCGATGGCGCGCGGTTCTTACGCCGAATACGCAGTGGTGCCCGCCTGGCAACTGGTGAAGATTCCAGCCTCCGTCGATTTTCAAACTGGGGCGGCAGCGATGCTGCAAGGCATGACCGCGCACTACCTGACGCACTCCACCTATCCGCTGAAGCCGGGCGATTCGTGCCTGATCCACGCCGCGGCCGGGGGAACCGGGAGGTTGATCGTGCAGATGGCGAAGATGCTGGGC
>Ga0182015_10003954_pt1 | contig 16243 bp, 24 predicted proteins | sample 712P3MmetaG_FD_120478 | JGI IMG/M metagenome (GOLD analysis project Ga0182015, IMG submission 120478) | Permafrost microbial communities from Stordalen Mire, Sweden - 712P3M metaG | ecosystem: Environmental > Terrestrial > Soil > Wetlands > Permafrost | place: Sweden: Stordalen | collected... | reverse complement strand
CGCGAAGACTCTTTGTCGAGACCGTAGGTCCCGGTCGCCCTTCTGCGCTTTCCGTCTTCGAAGGAGAATGGGTCTTGCACGCATCGATCCTGATGGATGTCGGTCCAACAAACATCTGATTTGAGGACAGTGAATCAGCTCGTCTAAATTGCTTTGATTGCAGCGCCGATCTAACCGCGATTCGCGAGGGTTTTATGGACAAGACTGCGGGATACGCCAAGGTGTTCCGCAATCTCGCGGATGGTGCGACCCTGGTTGCGCAGACGGCTGACCGTGGCGGCATCAACGACGACGCGCGGCCTACCGAGTGTCTTCCCCTTGGCGCGAGCGTTCCGCAATCCGGCCCGGACGCGCTCTACGATCAGGCTGCGTTCGAGTTCGGCGACAGCGCCCAAGACGGTAAAGACCATCTTGCCGGCCGGCGTGGTCGTGTCCATCTGCTCACTCAGACTGACGAATGCGATGCCGAGGGCGTTGAAGGTTTCGAGCGCCCGAAGCAGGTGAGAGACGGATCGAGCGAACCTATCGAAACGCCAGACGGCCACCACGTCAAAGCGTCGCTTGTGGGCATCGGCCATCAAACGGTTAAGCTCCGGCCGGGAATCTTTCGCGCCACTCACTCCAGCATCAACGTACGCGTCCACCATCTGCCAGCCGCGTGCTTCCGCGAATTGCTGGAGATCCCGCGTCTGTAGGCCTACGTCCTGGCCGTGGTTGGTCGTTGAGACTCGCGCATAGATTGCGGCTCTCATTTGGCGCCCGACTTCGGGCCGGGTTTCTGCGCGGCCTTCACTTTGCGGCCCTTGACGATGTCCTTGTACGTCCAGCGCCACAGAGTGCGGTCGCCACCGTAGGGAATCCGCACAGACGGCCGAATCTTCCCGAGCGCCAGCCAACGGTTGAGAGTCCGAAACGAAACGCCCATCCGTCGAGCAGCGACGGCTGTACTGTATGTGTTCTTCATGTGTGCCTTTCTCGCGCTATAGGGCCATGAGTTCTACTTCCAATCGCCCCAGGCAATCGCGCACGTTATTGCGGCATTCCTTCGAGAGCCGCGCGAAGTCTGGCGCGTTCCCGTTTCCGCCTTCCGCGTGCCACACCTTGTCGAGATACTCCGCGATGTCTCCGGCCATCCCGTAGCTTGAGAAGTCAATGGGAAGACAGCGACTTAGGAATCGAGGCTCTAGGCTATCCGTGCAGTTACAGGTGAAGACAAACACGGTCTGTCTCGGCGCGTCCGTCGAATCGAGTTTCGAGAGTAGTGCGAGCTGTGCCGCGCGAGAGGCCGAATCCACTTCATCGATCAGCACAAAGTGGAATCCGCCAGTGAGCGGAACGTACTGGCAGATTCGGCATATTTCCTCAAGGTTCTCTAGGTTGCACTTCTGCGAACCAAGATGATGAAACTCCGCGCCCATTTCTTCGGCCATCGCCATTGCGATCGAAGTCTTTCCGACTCCCGGCGGACCGAAAAATAGAAACGAGCAAGCGTAGGGATTCGAGGCAAACTTCGCCAAGACGCGCTTTGCTTTCGAGAGCCCGACAAATTCCGCCACCTTGCGCGGACGATACTTTTCGCTCAGGCGAACGGGAAACGCGAACGAGGGGGTGGTCATAGGCCACCCCCTTTGAGTGCTTCCGTTTGCGAGATGTGAAACACGGTTGTCGTCCACGGGCGCCGAACGGTCTTTCGCTCGCCAGTGTCCGCGTCGATCTCTTTACTCCCGCAGTCAATGAACGTCACGACCTTGACGCCATGTTCGCCACGACGCACGACGCGTCCGAGTGCTTTCCATGCATCAAACGTGAATACGTTCTCACGCGGTTTGATCTCAGACTCCGGAATACCCTTGGCCGCGAATCCTTGGAAGATCGCGGGAAAGTTAGTGAACGATTCGCCGGAGACTGCGCGCGTGAGTGCTTCTTGCTGAGACTGCGATTGCTTGCCTTGCGGATGGTGCGTTGATAGATTCGCGTTAGCTTCCACTGTGATTCACCTCACTTTGGGAGTTAGGCTCTGTCGGATGTGCAACCATCTGGCAGAGCCGTTTTTATTTCTGGCGCTACATATGACACAACTGTAGAAATGCGTCAAGAGAAAAACGGCCGCGAGCAAAAAATAGCGGAGAGCAATGCGAAGTTTCAAGTGATCTTACGGCGAGTTTCAGCAGACTTTGCGCTCACTCCGTCCATGCGACGAGAATAATTCCCGGAATACTTTCGCGGGTACCCCATCATCGAAACGCCAAGCCGGGCGCTCTCATTCAATGTGAGCAAACCATGATTCAGCTGAGTGTGTGTGAGTGGTAGGACTGGAATTCTCTCTAAGCGGGTTTCGGGATCAATCGAATGATTTTAGAAATCCTCAAATCTATTTAGGAACCCGGCGGCCCATACATTGACTTCGCGGAGGCAGTCTTCGCTGAGCGGAGCTCGGACTTGGTGAGCTTTTGAGCGCCAAAAAATCTTTCAGCAGGCGCAGCGTCAGCAAAGTAGATCAGCAAATTATCTCGCAGAATCTTTAGCAGGCTGGTCCGAATGATGAAGCTTGCGGCCTCTAGAAGTACCTCCAATTGCACAACGCCGCCGGCGAGTCCCGTTCGCAAGATGTTTTTGAAATAGGAGTCTGGAAGTTTATCGCCGTGCGCGATGAAGTTCCGAACTTCATAGAGGTCGCCAATGATTTGGCCGACTGTTATTCCGGGATTTTGGAGCAGATCCGAAATGTCGCCAGGCGCATAGATACTCGTGTCTTCTCCTATGAACCATTTTATTCTAGAACTTGCGACTAAGCTGCCCTGATGGTTCCGGTCATGCGACGTATAGATCGATTCAATCGCTGAAGACCAAAGCAGGTATCGAGCTCTCCAGTCCAACGATTGAAAGTGTCCTAGCTCATGGAATTGAACAGCCATCCGAAATTTCCAGAAGTTCCCCGACATCGCCTCTAGGAATTGCGGCGCATAGGTCTTGAGGGCGTCAGCATCTTCGTTACGAAGTGCAAAGAGTTTCTGAACCTCCGGAACTTCAATAAGGTCTGGCGGCGCAACATCGAATCCCCGTACATCGAATGATCCGTCCTCGTCTCGAATAGTACCGTGCATCATGAGCGCCTGCTGCCGCATTGGACGAATCAAACGGAGGCATGCCGCAACGGACCGCACAAGTCTGTCCGGGTCAAGGTGCCTAGGTCCTCCGCCCGAGACATCGTCATCGATGAAGATCGGTTCGGGCTCATAGCGGTACACCAGTGCATATCGGACACGTTTCAGCATGCGAATCGTTTCCGTCCCTGCAGGTACTTCCCAAACGTCGAATGCGTCTTCTCGAAAGCGCTCCCTCACCGACTCGATACGGACGCCTTCGACGACGCCGAAAGGCAATCTGGCTAGTTCAAATGGCGTGCCGCTTAAGTCGTCGGCCAGCCAGTAGATGGGATACAGAGTAAAAAGCACGCTCGGTTATATACCACGAAAGCTGACACGGCGAAGTTCGTGCAGTCGGGGTCATGGGTTCTTTCGACTTGAAGGGTTAGTTCGGGCGCGTTGTTTTTGCAGGCCGAGTTTGGACTTTTGAAGAGTCTTGCGGAATAAGCCCATAAAACGCGTTATAGGCTTCGCGAAAATCAGATTCGTTGAACTTGAATTTTTCTAGAACCTGCTTGATGTTGTGCGGACTGATGCGCCTTCCACGATCATGCGCCATAACGCCGATAGAGCGGCACCCCTCAACGAACGAATTGAAGGGTGACCCTATCAGCCTTACGTAATGCGGCTTTCCGTCGATCCATTCCGAAGCAAGATCAAAGCGCTCTCTCATGAGACGCACAAATTCCCGCAAATCCATTTCAGGAATCGGGTCATGCGGGCCGAGCAAACTCGACTTCTGCGACTCGTTGGATATCATCGAGCGTTACCTTCTCGACCTTTATATTCAAAGGCCTAGTTGTAGTTCCGTATAGTTCAGCTTCCCTAACCCACCGCTTGTGAATTTCCAGTGGCGCCGGGGTGGAATAAAGATTCGCTAGGTTCTCAAATTTTAAGGCCTGCGAGATTTCGTCCTCCAAGAGTTCGTCCATCATGTCCAACGCCGTCTCTCTGTCCGAAGCGGTCGTTATGCTGCCAGTTTCAAGGCATTGTGCCACATAGAAACCGTGGATGCTATCGAAAAATGGAAGCACCCTCAAGCGGAACATCGTCTGCTCCTTTCCAACCATCTGCACACCTCCTAAATACCAAACAGAGAATAATATAGACCATTCTGTAATGTTGTCAATACAAAAGATTTAGCATTGTTTCCTAGAGCGAAACATAGGCGGAAAATCGGTACCGCTTATCGTTTCAATAAGCGGTATGCGGTGCCACTTGACATCGATAAGCGGTGGCGCTAGTATTCGTGAAATCGGAGGGTTCGAGACCGTGGATACTTCCAAGAGCGCGTTAGACTTGCTAGAGCAGCTACGCCACGAACGGGATGAGCTAGACACCTTGATTAAAGGTCTGGAAAAACGCCTTGGCATACTCTCCGACGTGCGGGAAGGTGGAACCGCAAGCGTTCCCGCCACTGTCTCCATATCGGTCAAGTCTATACCTGTCGGTTTTTTTCACAATATGAGCCAATCCGATGCGGCCGAGAAGCTTTTGAAACTGAATCCAGGCCATCCGCTTGTGACAAAGGAAATCTTGGACGCATTTCGCAAGAGCGGCATGCAAGTCAACCCAAAGAATGGACTGACGATTCTCTATACGACATTGAAACGCAGTCCTCGGTTTGAGCGAGTCGCGGGCAAGGCATGGGGATTAGGTGAGTGGTACCCCGACAAGAAAAGGCGAAGAGAGCAAGAAGGAGAGGAATCGCAACAGAAGAAATAAAAATGGGCCCATTGCTCCTTGTGACAGCAACGAGCCCAGAAAGTGCAGCAACCATTGCGAGGTTGGCGACAGGTCTTGGGTACCGTCGCGCTAGCTTTTTATAACCTCGCGAACTTTCAGCGCCTGTTCCATCCAGCACATACTCCTAATATGTAACTAGCTAGCCTGCCATCAGCGGGACTGATTCGAGTCGCATTTCGACTTGATTGAACCGAAGCAGCGATCTCATGCCAGTCGAGGGCGTGGCCTTGGACGCACCGTTGACTATTCGGATGTGAGCCGGTCGTTTCCGAGTGCGCCGTCACCTGAGGGTAAGACCAGCGAATCTACAATTCACGCTAGGGAAAAGTGCTCGGCACTCATTTCGTTTGATTAGTCTATAAATTCTGGAAAAACTACGTTGTGGTAACGACCGACGAATCGTCTAACGTCTCGATAGCCGTAGTAGTCGATGAACTTCCACAATTGTGGTAATACCTGTTCAGTGGCTTCGGACGAATGAGAGTCGCGCCCAGATATCAACTTCATCCAGTAATCGAGATAGGGGTTTAGATCGCTTTGCTTGACAACTCCAGCCTCCAGGAAACCTTCGAAACGTGCCAGGAACTCTAGGAATCGCTCAAAAATTTCTCTTATTGCAGATTGGGTCTTGCCGTATTGCGAATCAGGGTTGATGCTCAAAGAGTCGGCAACGATTTCGTAATCGACTACCACCCGGCTGTAATCGTTCTCGCCTCGGTACTTGAACAATGTCATTTCTTTTTTGCGCCAATCCAGCATAGCCATGGCCGCCTTGACGGCAACGTCGTCATAAAAGATTTTCATCTCAGCAGCAACGAATTCGAGGCGCTTCCAAGCCTCGCTTTTGCGGTATTGCCAGAGTCCAATACTAAACGCAAGTGAGGCACCGAGAATTTTTGTTATTTCAATCCAATTTGAGACGCTGACAGACCGACATAACCAGTGGAAGATTCGAATAAAATATTCGAAGTACATATGGCCTCCAGCACGGCCTTTTTTATACCACGCTCTGCTAGTGCCCGGTTCCATTCTGGGTGGATCGTCGGCGACTTGGAAGTTATCCTCAGCCCCGATTTTTCGGCGGTCACGTGAACGGATAGCCCTGTTGCCGCACACTGCGAGCTAGTTTCCGATTACCGCGTTTACCAGGCACTGGGCTCCGCCAAACGCGACTGCACCTGCCACACCTGGCTTATACTTTCGCTATGAAGCGTGCGACCGGAGCATTCAGGTCAGAATTGGGGTTCCTGTCGTTCTGAAAGGGAGGGTCGGTCATTGTCGGTTCGTCTGAATCTCAGCATCATCGCTGCCGCTGTTTTGCTCTTCGTGTTTGGTTTGGCTGCACTCGCCGAGTGCAGTCCAAGAGGGAACGTGGACGACGCGTACTATGGCAACTATCGGGCCTCAGACGGTCACATGATCGGCGTTGACCAGTTCATTAACGACGCGGGCGACCACGTCGCATTGATTTCGGACTATCAGTCCGGGATCGTTCGGCAGTTGTTTCCAATCTCCGATTCCGAGTTTGTGATGGGACCCGGATTCGAAGTTCAATCGCCCGTCGAGTTAAAGGTCCGATTTGTCCGAGACGGCAGGGGGAAAGTAACAGGCATTTCTCTTCAGCCAACCGGCGGTCAAGAGAACTTTGCTGAGCGAGTGCCGCTGGCACAACAGGAGGTGGTTTTCGCCAACGGCCAGGTACGGCTCGTGGGAACACTGATGGTCCCAGCAACCAAGGGCCCGCACCCTGCCATCATCCTCCTGCACGGTTCAGGCCCGCTGACACGCTACTCATTTGGCCCATACCCTCATTTTTTTACTTCACTCGGGTTCGCTGTTCTGATTTTTGACAAACGGGGTACGGGCGCTTCGACGGGTACGCGATTGGATGCTTCCACAGGTGACCTCAAGTCGCCGCCCGCCACGTACTACCCCGATGACTTGGTGAACGATGCCCTGGCCGCCTTCCGCTCCCTCCAACGGTCGAAAGAGATCAATCCCAGGGAGGTTGGAGTTTGGGGTTCGAGCGAGGGGGGGATGCTCGCCACGCAGGTCGCAGCGCACAGCAAGGACGTGGCGTTCGCTATCGATTCTTCGGGTTTTATGGGTCCGCTCTGGCAGACGATCCTCTATCAAACGGGCGCGGCACTGAGACAGGCCGGTGCCCCTGCGGCTGAAGTCGACGAGGCACAAGAGTCTACCAAACTTTGGTTGAGAGTCGCGCGCACGGGAGAGGATTACGAGCTGTTCCTTAAAAAGCGTGAGGAGGCCCGCAGAGACAAGAAACCGTGGCTGCTGTCCTGGGCGAGCGATGATTTCACTTCGCTCGAGCAGATGCGTTGGGATTGGGACCACATACTCTCGTTCAGCCCGCTGCCCGCGTTAAAAGCGGTGACCTGTCCTGTGCTCGGAGTATACGGCGAGATGGACCAATTAACTGATGCCTCTGACGCGTCGAGTACGATGCGAGAGGTACTTACCGAGTCCGGAAATAGAGATTTCATGGTCAAAGTTTTCCCAAATGCGCGCCATTCATTGGGCGAAATGCCTTCCGGAGACAGAATGGCTCCGGGAGTCTTTGAGACACTTCGGTCTTGGTTGCAAAAACGTGTCCACTTGCCCGAAGTTAGTGAAACCGCACAATAACCCCGGTGGGCCACAGCTAATCAAGAGGGAACGGATCGGCCTGCGACGGAACGGCGATTCGACAGCGCGGGGCTAACTGCGGATTAGTCGCGCAATCGGAGACTGACCCGCTGTGGCCGACTGAGCGAGGGCTTGAACCCAATGTTAAAATGCCCACATGCGAATTGAGGGACTGGAAAAATTCCGTGGCCGCAATCCACGAGGATACTTTCAAGACTTACCGTGGGAGGCACGGAACCGAGCCTCAATGTGGCTACACTATTTCATGCAAAAAGGTAAGCGGGAGCGCGGGAGCGTTCCTCGTTGGTTATTTGCAATCTACATCGGCCAAGCAAAGCGACTCGCCCTCAATCCGCCCACGTCAGCCTGGGGCCGCTCGATGCGAGCTAAGAAGGGCGGCTACGCGGTGCAGCGCCGATATCGGCGGGAGGGCCGTGTCGGTGACAAGCATCCCGCCAGAATCGCCGCTAAAATCCGAGCGAAGCAGCAGGCGGCAATTAAGGATGCCCGAAAGCCAGACGCGGTGCGGCATTGGTTCGGCGACCTGGGCGGAGTCTGAACGAGATCGCGGAGTATACGTTCCGTTACGGGTACGGGTCCGCCAGAACAGTCGCCGAAAAGCGAAGAAATTAAGTAACCGAGGATTCACTCCAACGATAGAGCAGAGCGATGCAAGGCGAGCGAGGATTTACGATATCTCGCTTCCGCTCTCCCTGGTATCGCTTTCCCGGTGTGCGCACGTGAGCTGAAAGCGGCCACAAAGTGCCATCTGCCGATGGCGCAGCATTTCGTCGCGATGAAGCATCCCTCAATTCTCAATTCGCTTCGATAATTGACGTAATGATTATTAAAAGTTATATTCCCCGGACCGATTTGGTCCACGTGAGGATTCCATGACTGCAACGATGCTGCAACATTTCGAACAGCCGATTGCCGTGTCGTTTCAAGGGTCCGTGATAGATGGCTTGGGAGATATTGTTCAGCAAGCAGCGGTAAATTTACTCTTCGGTGATCGTCCAGTCGGTCGAGCCCAGTCCAGCGAAGACGGGACGTTTAACATGTCTGACCTTGAGTTGAAACTTGGAATTCACAAGCTGCGAGTCTCGAAGTTAGGACACGGCACATCTGAGGAGACATTTCAGGTGACTGAATCGATGTCAGGGAGCACTCAGCTCGTCATGCTTCGCCTTACCCCAACGGGATGGAATGACCCCAAGGCGGATCCATCTAGCTTTGTGGCTTCTCCGAGAGAGGGCGAGCGCCGCAGTAAAAAGCAGCGCTATGCGAGCGTGAGAGTGTTTTTTGCGACCGACAGGAAGTTTCAAAACGTGAGAAACGTGTATGCCAGATTCGGAGCTGAGCGCTCGAACGATGGAACAACGAGTTTGGGAGTCTGCCAAGTTAGCATCCCAGAAGGGCACCGACTGGGCCAACTGGAGAATCCCATTTTCAAACTACATCTGCTCGAAGATCCTGAACGCCATGTGGCTCTGCTTGAAGTGACAACCCAACCTGAAGACACATTCTTTGAGAATTTTAGAAATGCTGTTGAAGCGACTCCTACACCTGCCGCGTTTGTCTTCGTGCATGGCTATAACGTCACGTTTGCAGAAGCTGTCAGAAGAACTGCTCAAATGGCGTTCGATCTCAATTTCAAGGGCGCCCCGATCTGCTATAGCTGGCCCTCGCATGGCCAATTCTCACAGTATATGGCCGACGAGGCAACGGTTGAATGGACAATCCAACACTTTCGAGAGTTCATCCTGAAATGTCTACGGCGCAGTGGCGTGAAGGAAGTGCATCTCATTGCTCACAGCATGGGCAACCGAGCGCTGGCTCATTCTCTAAGCCAGCTTTCCGCGGACCCTTCGGTACACCAACATCAGATTCACCAAATTATTTTAGCTGCGCCAGACATCGATAGAGGCGTTTTTGTCCAGATTGCTAGGGATATGTCCTCTTGTGGCAAAAGAACGACTCTATACGCCTCATCGAGCGACCTGGCGCTTCGCGTCTCGCAACAGTTTCACGCCTATCCTCGGGCAGGGGAAGCTGGCGATAAGATCTTGCTCGTTACGGACGTGGATACGATTGACGCTTCGTCTGTTGGCTCCGGCTTTCTCGGACACTCTTACTATGGCCAGCGCACGGCGCTCACTGACATCTATGACCTTATAACACACGGAACGCCTCCTCCTCGGTTGGGCTTGCGGGAGCACAACAAGCAAGGTTTAACCTACTGGCTCATTCAGGCCTGACAACGTCCCCGGGCTGCCTTGGTGGGATGACGGCCATTCGTCGATTTAGAGTGGGACGCACAACGGTATTGGATTCCATAGATGCGCAGTCAGGTGGTTGGTGTGCCATCGCGTAGCGTCTCAGTACGGATGACAGCACAGTACAATCGCGTAGGTGTGCATCTCCTGCCTACCCTGTAACAGCGCGCGAGCCCTAGCGGAACATCCTCACGCGGGCGCGATGCTCTGCGCGGACTTCTATCTAGTCAAACCGTAATAGCGCGAAAGCATTTTCACGAACTCCTTGGTCATGGCGTTAGTAGTTCCCTTGGCAGTCCATCTATCGCTTCTCGTAACCGTAAACATCACCTCAGACTTGCTGTCCATAACCACGATGTTCCCATGCGCGTAACTCCACATGCTGCTTCCTTCTGCGCTGAGCACAACGCGCACGTCATAGCCTGAATCCTTGTCCCGCGTGAATTCGAAACTCAGTTTGCGTTCGGGACCCATTTCCTGTGCGACCTTGATGAATTTGGGAATCTCCGAAGTGTCCCCCTCAACAAACACGCGTACGTGTTTCAGGTTGGGGCCATCCGAGGGCTGTGCCTGCTCATGTTGTGCTAACGGATACTGCGTTACTTGACAGGGAGGCATTAAAGCCGATCCGGCTACGAGCGTCGTTGGAATTAGAAGCGCCAATGCCAGCGAGACCGAAGCATTCCGCGTGCTGCTCATCCGACCCCCTCTAGAGGGACCCGTAGTCCCACTCGGTGGTGCTCGTAACCATACTACGGGAGACTCCCGCTCGGATAGACCCCTCAAGTGGCTACCTTGCGGAAGAAATTCGGGCAGCGCCTGCGAGAGATTCGAGCGCAACGCAGGATGACTCAGGAGCGTTTCGCTGAGATCCTAGATATCTCGGTGGACTTTCTGAGCCTGATGGAACGCGGAATCAATGCGCCTTCGTTCGACACGCTCGAAAGAATCTCGAAGCGCTTGCGGGTTCCTGTAGGCGATCTCTTCAGCTTTTAATGCAATTCTCCGCGTGAGTGCACAGGTGGACCCCGTCTTAGGAAATGCGGACGGGGACGTGGTTGCGCTTCACTACATGCACTACAACTTCTGCCGCGTTCACCAAACTCTGCGCGTCACTCCTGCGATGGAAGCGGGAGTAACAGATCACGTTTGGTCGATTGAGGAAATCGTAGAATCACTGGACAGAAGTGCTAATATCGCCGCCTAATATACGTAACCATTCGTAGTACTGCGCAAAGCACACCAACAATGAAGATTATCGTCAACATTATCTCGAGTTCCTTAGTTTCTATTTCGTCTTCATTCTTTCCAGTTCCACCAAGCATCGTCGAACGTCTTGATGAATCTATTAGGAACGAATTCGCAGCCCTCAGAGGCGAGTACTTTTTTTGGTTACTTTTCTGTACGGCAGCGGTGGCGATCGGAGTCTTGTTAGAGGAAGCTGAGGCGGTATCCACATGGAGAATACCAACACTGGGAACGCATAAGTCGTTCTTCAAATGCATCGCCATAATCGGTTGGATGCTCATCATATTCGGTGTCATCGGTGAGGGGTTATGCGAGGCCTTGGTGTCGAAGGCCGATGGTCTTATAGCTACCTTCAACGAAACTTTGCTCTCAAATACCGAACGTGAGGCGCAGTTCGCTAATACAGAATCGTCCACCGCAAACGAGCGTGCGGCCGAACTAGAGACGAAAGCAGCAAACCTAACCGCCTCTAATCTGAGGCTGGAGGCTGCAATTGCTCCTCGCCGTTTGAGCAAGAGACAACTGGACGGATTTGCCGCAATAACCACACGCGCCGGACGGGTTGTACAGGTAAAATCGTACTCGTCAGATACGGAAAGTCTGGTACTGGCGACACAGTTGGTTGATGCGTTAAAAAAAGCGCACCTCACCATCGTGGACAACCGGCTCACGATGGTGCCGGTTGGTTCTGTAATATTCGGAGTTTCCGTCGAGGGGGCAGACGCAGACTTAGTGGCGGACTTGAAGAAATTATTGTCTCTAGATGGAAGCTTGATGGCAGTTTCGCCCATACCTACAGAGAATCGCGGGTCAATATCAATGGGTGCTGTATCTACGCCAAGAGTAACGCCAGCAGCAACCATAACGGTCGGAGCTAAGCCAATTAAATAAATCAACGCCACTACGCCTTTATTCAAAATGAGTCACTACCAAGAATTCTGATCGCTTGACATGGCCGGGCTGTTTTCATCACACTCCGGGGTTTTGTGTGACGCTCCACCATCGCGGAGTAACGCACTTACTCTCGAACTTAATCGCTGAGGCCACTTGCAGCGCATTTTCAAGGGGTCCTCGCCCATAGATTCGCTTTCACCGACCGCGCAGACTGCCGGTGCGTCGTGAGCCCTCACACAACGATGCCTCGCGGCGTTCTGACTGGCGAATGGCCACATGTCGGACATCGGCCAGTTTTCAATCGAGCGCGCTTGGCCTGCATCCGCTCGCGACGGTCGGCCCGGCTGCACTGATCGCCGCAGAAATGGCGCCGATAGTCCGGCGAGCCATCTCGATTCAGTAGCGCCTTGCCGCAACCCGCTCGACTGCAAATTCTAGGCATTTTCCTCGTCAGATAATTCGACGGAGTGGGCGGAGAACGCGCTTAACTTCTCTTGCTTCAGACGATTAGTGCTCCAGTCACAAACCGGAGAGCAACGGAGGAGGCCGGAGCACTGATTCTCTCCGCCGGTCTCCAGCTCACTCCGGAGCGTAGGCGGAGCGCTAACGGCTTGATAGCTTGCGTCATATCTCAGAACTCCGTTCACTCCGCCACCTTTCGATATCGACCGCGACCCACGCGCGATAGGATTCCCACGCGCCGACACTTTTGAAGGAAGTCCGATGTGGCCTGATCCGCGTGGCCATAGATACGCTTCGCCTCGGTGAACGAGAATTCATTCGGTAGTTGTCTATAAGCAGTTTGCTGATCCTCGTTGAAGAGGAGTTCAGTGCCGCGCAATTGCCGATAGCCGGCGGGGTCTCCGTGCGAGTCAAATTCTCGCGCGAGATAAACCGGCCCGAACTGACCTCGCATCCGAGCGAATCCGCGCATCACGAGTGCAACTTCTGCGGTGGGCTGTTGTTTGGCCAACGTGCGCTCAACTCCTTCAGTTGTGCCCAGTCCAACGCGCACGTCTGTCTGGTTGATCAGAGCCCTTGCCCCACATGCTTGGAGCAGCCAATCCATCGGTGGTGCATCTTCGAGTGCGGGGACGCCATTCTCTCCAGGTTTCCTTGTGTGATGGAGAAGTTGAAACGACGTCTCATATTTGCGGGCGATCCGTCTAAGGTCTTGAACGCAAAAGACTGCGCGATCGTTCTTCGTTTCCGCCAATGAGTCATAGCCGCGCAGGGAATCGATGATGCACAGGACAGGCCGGAATTCCTTCACGGCTGTTTCGACAGAAGTGGTTGCGTCACCTGTGAAAGGCCGGACCCGAAAATCCGTGGGGAATTCGTCCAGACCGAGGAATCGCTTCAGTGCCTCGCACAAATCTAGAATCTCTGAGAGTCCATTTTCATAGTCGAAGTAAATTACTCGGCCCTGGCGAACGGGATTACCTAGGAAGGGAATTCCCGCGGCCACGCACGCGCCCAACTGATAAAACAGTGGAGTTTTCCCAAGCCCGGAGTCGCCGACCGCGATGTTTATTGACCGCGGAGAGATCAGGCCGTGGACGATCCCTGTTTCAAGAGGCTCGGCGGCGCAGAGGGACGCAATGTCCGACAAGGCAAGCAGACCAATCCGCCGGAAATCCCTTTGCTCGGGAGCATTGTCAGTTGCGGGGGCAGCGTTTGTCATACTCATCTAGGACACTTCGGTTGCCCCGACAGCATCTGCGCTCAGCTTCGGTGTCTCCGTCTTGCGCAATCGCACGACGCGGCCCGCTTCGTATTCCAACTCCACGATTCCGGAGAAACGCAAATCTTGCAGTCCGGCGAGGATGCGCTTGACCGATGGCAAAGCCTTGTCCGGAATTGTGTTTACCTGATTCAGTAGTGATTCGAGGTCAGTCATCTCTGTGTACCCTCCTGTAAGAACTGTTTCAACGCGCTTATCGGGACAACAATCCTGCGACCGACGCGGGCGACATCAAGACGGCCACATCGGATGTATCGCCTGAGAGTGCGAACGCTCAGGGACGTAAGCCTGGCCGCCTCGCGCAGATCAACGGCCAACGGTTCCACTTGCTGCCTCCCTTGCCTTCAGACGCTTCTCCACAGAGGCCATCGACACAAGCCATCGCTGATCCACTTTTCGGCCATCCAGCTTTCCTGTCCAAATCAGCGAATAAACGTAGTCCAATCCAACGGCTAGCCTGCGCGCGGCTTCAATTGCGCTCATTTCTTTTTCCTTCGACATATTCAGTCTCCCGTTGACAATCTTTCTGCTACTGCTTAAGCTTGCGCTTGTACTAGACCGATATGGAATAGAATTAGTCTAGTCAAGACGGCGAGTCCAATGAAGAGTTCTAGGCGCGACTTTGAATCGCGAGTTACGACGGGAAGACTTCTGTGTGAATTGGCGAATCTCCGTGAGGACGGAATGCCCCGGTTCCGCCAACTATGGGACAGGTATTACAGAAAGTGCACAAAAAACGAGCTTTTCTTACGCCGCGACGAACTACGAATGCTTTGGGCCACGCGATCATCCTATTTGAAGCGAAAGTTCACTGAGAAAGATTGGGAGAACTTGATTGGAATTCCAGTTACGAAGCGAACGATGGCTCTTTACGAGGAAGGCGAAGCACGCCATCCCGATCCGCTCGAACAGGTTATTTGCGAGCATTGGTTGCGCCAGAAGGGCCAGCGTTGGAGGGTAACGTGGACAGCGCGCGAGAAGCGGATGAAAGCCGATGCACGATTTCTGCCGTACGTCCTCGTGCTAGGTAGTTTGCATTATGCAGATCGGCTCTGCGTTTGCAGAAACAAGGATTGCCCGGCGCGCTTTTTCATCGGCAATCGCAGAGACCGAAAGTATTGCTCTGACGAGTGTGCGCGACCTGCAAAGAGGGCCGCAAAGCTGAATTGGTGGCATAAGAACCGGGGCAACAAGACAGGAACGCGAGAAAAGTGAAGGAGATTAGTTAATGGCTCTGTTTCGACGCAACAAAACGTGGTGGACTGACTTTAGCGTGAATGGTCAGCGGTTTCGGCAATCGCTCGATACGATCGACTGGCGGGAGGCGCTACGCGAAGAGAAGAAGCTCATAGCGCAGGCGGAAACAGGAAAGCTCTCGTCGTCGGGACGGTCATTTGCGCGGCTCGCTTTCATCGAGGCCGCCGAGCGCTACCTCGATAGCCGAAAGCTGGAACTCTCCGAGCGGAGCCAGAAGAAAGAGCGGCAACTGCTGGTGCAGCCATCGAAGTTCTTTGCAGTGACGCCAGTGGCGCGCATTACGACAGAGAACTTGCTGGCCTACAGAGAGTCACGCGCTAAGAGCGGAAAGGGACCGGCATTCGTAAATATGGAAATGGGCGTGATCCGCCGCATCCTCAAACGCGCGAAGCGTTGGCACCTTGTCGCCGAGGACATTCGTCCGCTCAAAGAGCGCCGTGAGATCGGGCGAGCGCTTGCGCACAAGGAAAAGTTGCGATTGCTCCGACTGGCTGAGACCCGCCCGGAGTGGCAGGTTGCGCGCTGCGCTGCAATCCTTGCGCTCAATACCACGATGCGTGGGTGCGAGCTAAAGGGCTTGCGCTGGCGCGATGTGAACTTGATAGACAGGATGCTGACGGTGCGGCGCAGCAAGACTGAGGCAGGCGAGCGTGTCATCCCGCTCAACAGCGACGCGATGGTGACAATTCTGGAGCTATACAAGCGCGCTCAGGCGGTCGGAGCTACTGACTTGAACCATTACGTATTCCCGGCGTGCGAGAACGACACGATAGATCCGACGCGATCCCAAACCAGTTGGCGGACGGCATGGCGCAAGTTGACGCGCGTGATCCAATGCCCTTCGTGTGGGCTTCTACAAGATCCCGCCAAAGAGTGCCGGAACGAGAAGTGCAGCAGGGATATTCACGAACTCAAGAGTTCTCTGACCGGGCTGCGGTTCCACGATCTCCGCCATCACGCGATCACAGAGCTAGCTGAGTCTCAGGCAAGCGATCAAACCGTGATGGCAATTGCTGGCCACGTGTCACCCAAGATGCTCGCGCACTATTCTCATGTTCGGCTCGATGCCAAGCGCCGCGCTCTTGACGCCATCAGTAGTGGGGGTTCGAAGGGGGGTTATGGCACAAACCACGACACAAATGTCCCTCCGCCGCCGAAACCTGCTCCGCAAGTTGTTGATGGAAATGGTAGGCCCGTGGGGACTCGAACCCCAGACCTCTACCGTGTCAAGGTAGCGCTCTAACCAACTGAGCTACGGGCCTAGCGAGACGCAACAATATTAACAT
>Ga0182015_10003953_pt1 | contig 16244 bp, 10 predicted proteins | sample 712P3MmetaG_FD_120478 | JGI IMG/M metagenome (GOLD analysis project Ga0182015, IMG submission 120478) | Permafrost microbial communities from Stordalen Mire, Sweden - 712P3M metaG | ecosystem: Environmental > Terrestrial > Soil > Wetlands > Permafrost | place: Sweden: Stordalen | collected... | reverse complement strand
TGGACGGCATGGATGTGAATCAGCCGGACAACAACGATGTCGCCTATGTTCCCAGTCCTGATGCGCTGAGCAACTTCAACGTTATTACGAGCAATGCTCCGGCCGACTACGGCAATTACATTGGCGGCGTGATCGTCGAAACGATCAAGTCCGGCACGAATCAATTCCATGGCAATCTCTTTGAGTTTGTTCGCAACACGGATCTCGATGCGAACACATGGCAGGACAAGGCGAATGCGTTTCTGGTGATTCCGAGCGTGACCTCGACGACGCTGCCGAGGCCGGTGCTGCAGTGGAATGAGTTTGGTGGGACCATTGGCGGTCCGATCATTCGCGACAAGCTGTTCTTCTTTGCCGACCAGCAGACGGAGCTGAATAATACGCCGAGGACTGCGCAGACAAATACGGTTTTGCCGTCGGCGTTTCTGACCGGTGACCTGAGCGCACTGTGTACCAGCCAGGGAGCTAACTTCGTGGGGGGCATCTGCTCTAATCCCGCCTACCAGCTCTACAGCCCGGTTTATCTCAGCGGTCCCCTTGCCGGTCAACCGGCGCCGGTAAACGCCCGCCAGCCTTTCGCGAACAACCAGGTACCGATTAACAGCAAAGTTGCCGGGGCGCTGGTGGCGTCGAAGCTCTTTACCGGGCAGGAAGAAACTCCGACTTACTACCAGAGTGGCTACGTGCACTCCTACCAGGGAGACCTGAAGATCGACTGGCAGGCATCGCAGCGCGATCACATCATGGGCCGTTATTCGCAGATGTACACGATCAACACGCAGAGCAATGGGACCAATCAGCTGACTCCGAATCTAACGCGTGAATATCCGCTGAAGAATATTGTCGCGGACTACTCAAGGACAATCTCACCAACCCTGGTGAACGATCTGCGAGCTGGAATACAAATCTTCCCGGCCAACGATCAGATTTATAGCAGCCCTGTCAGCGGCAATCTGCCACAGCAGTTCGGATTGCCGGGTGTGCAGGAGAGTATTCTGCCCTCGATGAGCTTTGGGTATACAGGCATTGGAAGCTCCGACGGCGTGGAGATTTTCCATGACACGACGATCGAGGCCGAAGATGGGCTTACATGGACGCATGGCAAGCACACGCTCCATGGAGGTTTTGAGTATTACCACTACATCATGAACGACGTGTACGCGGGCAATCAGGGCGCGGCGGGGTCGTTCACCTTCAACGGACAATACACAGGCAACGGCGGCAATTTCGGGAACGCGTTCGCCGACTTCCTGCTGGGCCTGCCCTCCAACGTCCAGCAAGGTGTTCCGTTTAATTTCCATCTGCGTAACAGCCTGTTCGCCGGGTACGCGCAGGATAATTACCGGGCGACCCACAACCTGACACTGAACCTTGGACTGCGCTACGAGCTGACGACACCGCGCGGCGACAAGACCGCGAGCAACAACGTCAACTTCAATCTGCTGACAGGGACGCCGGAGATCGGCACGAACTACAACACCTACAAAGGGTGGGATAACTGGCAGCCACGCATTGGTCTGGCGTTCACTCCGCCGTGGGATCGCAACACGGTTCTCCGTGCTGCTTATGACATCTCGACTTACATGGAGGGCAACGGCGTTAATAACATGGCCGTGGTTAATCCGCCGAATGTCGAGCTGCACAACGAGGTAAATAACTCCGGCGCCGGTTTGCAGTATCCAACTACAACGCTGGATCAGGGGTACACGCCATTCTCCGCAGCATGCACACGGGCGCAACTGATGGCGTTTGCTCCAGCCTGTTTCGCCAGCGGCCAGGCGCACGCGACGAATCCCAACCTCCAGCCTGCGGTCGATCAGCAGTGGACGGCCGCCGTCGAACATCAGTTCAAAGGCAACCTGACTGCGACGGTGCAATATGTGGGAAACAAAGACGACCACATGTCGGACATTTATCTGTACAACCAGAAAATCCTCACGTCGGCGGGGACAGTAGTTCCGGGTCCGTACATGCAGCCCATCGTGACCGCTGGTGCGCAGGCGCGGTACAACGCATCCGATGGCATCTCGCGCTACAACGCGCTGGAGGCGGTTCTTGCTCAGCGCAACTACCACGGCCTGGATATGCAGGCGAGTTACACCTGGTCGAAGTGCATGGCTAACTCTTTGGGCTACTTCGGATCCTATGGGGACGAAGAAGGCGCTGGGGAATCGCAGACGCAGGCTACACAGAACTTCTTTCAGAACGAATACAACCCACTGGCGGACTATGGGCGGTGCACGATCGACGTGGCTCAGAACTTCCAGGCGTACGGGGTTTATAACCTGCCTTTCGGGCGCGGAAAACTAATTGGCAGCGGCATTAGCCGGGGCCTGGATGAGGTGATTGGGGGCTGGCAGACGGCGCTCGATCTCGCATTCCACTCTGGATTCGCGATCACTCCGTTTGCGGGCGCGTACATGGGGGACGAGAACGCGCAGTCGGCGGCATCGCTCACCGGGTCGTATCAGCCTCGCCCGGACTGCGTGGCGGGAGTCGCGCAGTCGGTAGGAATGCAGACCGTGCAGATTGGCAGCAGCATTGGCAGAACGAATCTAAACCCAGGGGCCGTGACGGAGGTTGCGAATGATACTTTTGGCAACTGCCAGAACGGTGCGTTGCGCGGACCTGCCCTCAAGACTTCCGATCTGAACCTGACCAAGCAGTTCCCCATTACGGAACGGATTAACGTTGCCGCGGGGGCTCAGTTCATCAACCTGACGAACACGCCGATCTTCAGCGTGCCGGCAAGCTGGTGGGGTCAGTACAGCTCGTGTGGCGCCTGCAACGGCGTTCGCACGACAGGGTATTTCGGAGGAGGCGCGGGGACCGTTGGGCTGTACGGTCTATTAGATGGATCGAATCCCGGCCGGCAAATCGTGCTGTCGCTGAAGCTGAATTACTGATCGGACAAGCCAAAACTGGGCCGACGCTGGTCTCACCTGTTGCGAATTAGCAAATGCCACCTTAACCGGTGGCATTTGCCTTTTTGCTTTCGCTCGTTGCGTCAATGAGCGTCCCGTCTGTTACCGAGATTCCAGGAACAGAACCTTCCCACCCTCGACCATGGTCCGGGAAAACCCGTTGTCAGGTCGAGGGTGAGCGGAGTAAGCCTCTCCGAGGCCAACATTCAGAGATCACGCAAGGTCGAAACGATCAAGATTCATGACCTTATTCCAGGCAGTTACAAAGTCAAGGACGAATTTCTCCTGCGCGTCGGAACTTCCATAGACTTCGGCGACGGCGCGAAGCTGCGAATTTGAACCGAAGATCAGATCGACACGCGTGCCGGTCCACTTCACTTCACCGGTTTTGCGATCGCGCCCTTCAAAGACGTCCCCGGCGTCGGAGACCGGCTTCCACTCCGTTCCCATATCGAGCAGATTGACGAAGAAGTCGTTGGTCAGCGCGCCCGGACGGCTGGTGAAGACGCCATGCTTTGCCTCTCCAACGTTGGTATTCAGAACACGCATGCCGCCCACGAGGACCGTCAGCTCAGGCGCGGTGAGAGTGAGTAACTGGGCCTTGTCGATCAGCAGCTTTTCCGATGGTATGGTGTATTTGCGTTTGAGGTAGTTGCGGAAGCCGTCCGCGATCGGCTCGAGTACTTCGAAAGACTCCACATCCGTTTGTTCCTGCGAGGCGTCCATACGTCCGGGCGAAAAGGGAACGGTCACCGTATGTCCGGCAGTCTTTGCCGCCTGCTCGACACCTGCACAACCGGCGAGGACGATCAGGTCGGCGAGCGAGACCTTCTTGCCGCCGGACTGGTTGCTGTTGAAGTCGCTCTGAATTTCTTCGAGGGTCGTCAGCACTTTAGCCAGTTGTTCCGGCTGGGAGGCCCAGTACTTTTGCGGCGTCAGGCGGATGCGCGCACCATTCGCGCCGCCGCGCTTGTCGGAGCCGCGGAAGGTGGATGCCGACGCCCAGGCCATCGAAACCAGCTGTGAGACCGTGAGGCCCGAAGCCAGGATCTTGCCCTTGAGAGCGGCGATGTCCTGCTCGTCGATCAGTTTGTGATCGACCGCGGGGATGGGGTCCTGCCAGATGAGTTCTTCGGCAGGGACTTCCGGGCCCAGATAGCGCGGGCGTGGACCCATGTCGCGGTGGGTCAGCTTGAACCACGCACGGGCGAAGGCGTCGGCAAACTCATCCGGATGTTCGTAGAAGCGCCTTGAGATTTTCTCGTAAGCGGGATCGACACGCAGAGCAAGGTCCGTGGTGAGCATCGACGGGGTGCGCCGTTTGAATGGGTCGTGCGGATCGGGCACGCTGTCGACGCCCGCGTTTCCCTTCGGCGTCCATTGGTTTGCGCCTGCAGGGCTTTTGGTCAGCTGCCACTCGTAGCGGAACAGATGATCGAAGAACTGGTTGCTCCACTTCGTTGGCGTGGTCGTCCAGATGACTTCGAGTCCGCTGGTGATGGCGTCGCCGCCCTTGCCGGTGCCAAAGCTGTTCTTCCAGCCAAAGCCCTGCTCCTCGATGCCGGCCGCTTCGGGCTCAGGCCCCACGTTCGTGGCAGGACCAGCGCCGTGCGTCTTGCCGAAAGTATGGCCGCCCGCAATCAGCGCAACGGTCTCTTCGTCGTTCATTGCCATGCGCGCGAAGGTCGTGCGGATATCGTGCGCTGCCGCGATCGGATCGGGAACCCCTTCCGGGCCTTCCGGGTTCACGTAGATCAGGCCCATCTGCACTGCCGCCAGCGGATTCTCCAGGTTCCGTCCCGTTCCGTCCGTGCGGTCGTGTTCGGTGCCGTGGATTTTCTCATTGGCAATGATGGTGCCATCGCCCGGCAGGCTCTTGCCGTAGCGATCGTCGCCGCCCAGCCACTTCTTCTCCATGCCCCAATAAACGTCTTCGTCGGGTTCCCACACATCCTCGCGCCCGCCGCCGAAACCGAACGTCTTGAAGCCCATCGATTCCAGAGCGACGTTCCCAGTGAGGATGATCAGGTCGGCCCACGAAATTTTGCTGCCATACTTCTGCTTCACCGGCCAGATCAGCCGGCGTGCTTTGTCAAGGCTCACGTTGTCGGGCCAGCTGTTGAGAGGAGCGAAGCGCTGCTGGCCGGATCCGGCACCGCCGCGCCCGTCGCCGGTGCGGTAGGTTCCTGCGCTGTGCCACGCCATGCGGATGAACAGAGGCCCGTAGTGGCCGAAGTCCGCCGGCCACCAGTCCTGCGAGGTGGTCATCACCGCCAGGATGTCCTTCTTCACGGCTGCCAGGTCGAGGCTCTTGAACGCTTCGGCATAATTGAAATCTTTGTCCATCGGATCCGACAGCGACGAATGCTGGTGCAGAATCCTCATGCTCAACTGGTTTGGCCACCAGTCACGGTTCGTTGTGCCCCCGCCCGCGGCGTGATTGAACGGGCACTTCGTTTCGGTCGACATCTTTTTCTCCTTGCTAATTGTTTGGCTAACTGTTTGCGTCCAGCGACTGGGTCTGGAACCCAGGCAGCCGCGCAGGAAAGTTTGCGCAGAACTGGCCGCGTTCGCTGCGGCCGCGGTGTCGTTTGTCTCGACCCATAGAATGTAGCATCATAAAGAGGGATAGTTCCAATACATACATCCCATCAGGAGTATAGGCATCGCCTATGGAATTTCACCAGCTGCGTTATGTCTGTGCTGTCGCGGAGACAGGAAGCTTCAGTCGTGCCGCCGAGCGCTGCCAGATCGCGCAGCCCTCGCTCTCGCAGCAGGTTCTGAAGCTTGAGGAAGATTTGGGCGCGAAGCTGTTCGACCGTCTGGGCCGCAGCGTTCGGCTCACCGAGGCCGGTCGCGCCTTTCTGCCCCACGCCCGCTCCATTCTGAGCCAGATGGAGTCGGCGCGATCCAGCGTGGCTGATACGTGCGCGGACGTTCGCGGCAGCGTAGCCGTCGGCGCTATCCCGACCATTGGGCCTTACCTGATGCCGCGCTACACGACGGCCTTTGCCAGGAAGTATCCCGAAGCGAAGTTACGGATCGTTGAAGAAACAACGCCTGTCCTGGTGGAAGGGCTGCGGGCTTTGTCGATCGATGTCGCGATTCTTGCGCTGCCTCTGCGACATAAGGACCTGGAACTCTTTCCGCTTCGCACCGAACCACTGTTCGCCGTGCTGCCCAGGGATCATCCGCGCGCTGGCAGCGAATCGCTGGCCCTCAGGGATCTTCGCGGAGAATCGTTCGTCATGCTGCGCGACGGTCACTGCTTCCGCGACCTCAGCATCGCCGCCTGCACCCACGCCCGCGTCACGCCGCGCATCGCCTTCGAGAGCGGCCAGTTCAGCAGCCTCTTTGGCATGGTCGCCGCTGGCGTCGGCATCTCGATCGTCCCCGAAATGGCTATCGACCGGCATGCTGGCTGCCGCTATGTGCGCCTCCGCGACGCGCGCGCGACGCGCAGCATCGTCGCCGCCACTTTGCGCGGACGCAGCTTCAACCGGGTCCAGCAGGCTTTTCTGTCAGGAATGAAGAATTAGAGCGGGGCGGGCCTTATTGTCAGCTTAGTTGCAATTCAGACTGAAACGGCCCCCGACCTGGAATCGGAAGCCATTGAAAAACCGTAGCTCACATGGTTGCGGGGGCTGGATTTGAACCAGCGACCTTTGGGTTATGAGCCCAACGAGCTACCAGGCTGCTCCACCCCGCATCCTTATGGTAACAACCACTGAGCGGTTGGGTCAAACGCGGCAACATTCAGAATTGACAGGGTTTTTCGGCAACGAGGCGGATTTCCCGTAACGGGCATCTATCTGATCAAGAGGCGTTTCCCAGACTCCTGAAGGCAATTGAGGTTTGCGCGGCGGCGCAATGTGATCGCCGTCACACAACCGTGTGCGCTGGGACACAGCCGCTCAGCCGAAGCGCCTCGAAACTAGGGTCAACCAGCGCTCGCAACGCTGCGAGGTGACGTAATGACCCTCCCGCAAAGCACCATCGAAGCCACGTTTGCCGCACCTTGCAAGATCGTTGTTGCCACGGATCTCACGGACACGGAGTATCTGCTGCCGCACGCGATTGCGCAGGCCAAGGCGAGCAACGCTTCGCTCGTCCTGGTTCACGCTGTCCTTCCGCACGAGTCGATGCCGGTCGAGACGGGCGCTGTTCCTTATTACGACCCGCTGCGCATGGATCGCGACGCTCGGCTGATGCTCGACAGTCTGGCGCGGGATATTCGAGCGCAGGGTGTTGAGTGTGTGGCCGCGGTGCGTCACGGATTCGTTCCGGATGTCGTCGCCGATGTGGTGAAGAACTCAGGCGCGGGCCGCTTAATTCTTGGGACGCACGGGCGGCGCGGCCTGAAGAAATTCGTTCTCGGCTCGGTTGCGCGACAGCTGCTCGAAACTGTGGAGATCCCGGTATGCACCATCGGGCCGCGCGCCCACAGAAAGACGACCGAAGTTTCGGGAACAATCCTGCATCCGGTTTCGCTGGCGGGCATGCACGAGACCAGTGCCGCACTTTCGATCGGCCTGGGGCGGCAGTTCGGCGCGCAGGTTCTGCTTCTGCATGTGATCATGCCAGGCCCGGCGGTGTCGCGCGATCCAGGCGGCGCGGTTACGGCCGCAAACCAGGAACTGGAGCGGCTGGTGCCGGATGACGCGAGGGCTCAGACGCGGGTGCAGGCAAAAATCGCGCTCGGCAACGTGGTGCAGGAAATCCTTTCGGCGGCGCAGGAGAGTGAGGCCGAATTGATCGTGCTTGGCGTTCACGCTCCGGCGCACAGCTGGCTGCCGGGAACGGAGCCGGCCGCTTACAAGATTCTGGTTTCCGCGCCCTGCCCGGTGATTTCTCTGCGAGTGAATCCGGTGGTGGCCGAGGCGAAAACGGAAAAAAGGCAACACGCAAGTCCTCTGGCAGTTGGCTGAAAGCGCAATGTGATGAACAGATTCCATCTGCGGAGACTTGCGTGACGTGTGCGAATCCATCGTGCCGTACGGAGTCGCTCTATTTGCGGAGCGGAGGAATCTTTGCCATTGATGTCCTTGACGGAACTGGGACAGGTGAATGCCAGATTATTCAGCGGAGGGTCATCTGGCTGTGCGACGCCTGCACCGGGCAGTTTGCCGTCGAGACCTGGAGGCCGCCTGGGGAACAAGTGCGGCCTTCCAGGAGACCTCTTATCGGATTTCCTCGGGCGCGAGGCCGCAATACGGCAGAGAGCTGGAGCTAATGGCGAATTCGGGCAAGAACGGTAGTTCATCCGCGCCACGACAGGTGCCTGAGCGCTGCGCTCAGTGCACCGACCGCGCGGAGCGGCTTTTTTGCAACCTCCCAGACGAGGCGATCGAGCGATTCGACGAAATCGCAATGCAGATTTCGTATCCGAGCCGGTCGATTGTTTTTGAAGAGGGCCAGCGGGCGGCTGGGATCTTCGTTGTGTGCAGCGGGCAGATCAAGCTGGCGGCAACCTCGCGCGACGGGCGAACAATGATCCTGAAGATCGCAGTGCCGGGCGACGTGCTCGGGCTGAGCGCGACCCTGAACGATCAGCCTTACGAGGTGACAGCGGAAACGCTGGAGCCTTGCCAGATCCGCAGCGTGCGGCGGCGGGACTTTCTCGAATTCCTGAGCCATTACGGAGACGTGAGCCGGCATGCGGCTCAGGTGATCGCTCGCGAATACCACGAAGTCTTCCTCGACGCACGCCGGCTGGCACTCTCCGGATCGGCGGCGGGGCGGCTGGCGCAGCTGCTGCTGGACTGGGCGCGCACCAATTCCTGCGGGAAGCCGGAACTGCGTTTTACCATGGCGCTGACGCATGAGGAACTCGCAAACATGGCCGGGACGTCGCGGGAGACGGTGACGCGGCTGCTGAACCAGTTCGAGCGCGACGATCTCATCGCGCGGAAGGGCGCTTCCATCGTGATTCTGCGGCCTGCAGACATGGAACGCATGGTCGGCTGAACGACGACCTCTGGTCAGGCCTGGGGTAATTCCGTTGCCGCCGATTTATCAATCTATATCTCTTAAGCCATAACTTTTGTCCATGCAAGCACGCCGAACCCTGACGTAATTGCACAGGCGTGCCATTGCTTGCGTGAAAGATCCACGGTTGAATGGATCATCAGTCGACTAACGCCCTTACGATCGGGGCATCAGACACTGATTGTGGGGCTAGCCTCGAGAAAGCAGATACGGTGTTGCCACCATGGGTTCTCTCTCGACCATGATTTCTAACGAAATCAACACGATCGGAAGCAGTCTCTAAAAACCTTCCCCCCGGAACTTGCACCACCGACACCAAACCAGAAAACCGGCAAATGCGAGGGCCGTTTGAAAACGGCCCTCGGTTTTTTTGGAGATGGTAGTGACTGGTTTTTCATCGAGTTGCGACTAACCGCATTTGGCGACTCAGGCTAAGCTTCGGGCACGTCGCGGGCTATTGCCAGCGAACTAATTCATTCACAGCTCCAGCGCTTCCCTCGGGATGAAATCTCTGTGGTTCGGCTGTCTGGGCGGCTCGGAGGAAGTAGTCCTGCGGTAAACCGGTGGCAGGGAATTGACGCCGCTTGCCTCGAAAACAACGAGACCGATCAAGAGCGCCGCGAATCGAGATAACCTGCGTAATCTGCAACTTAGATTAGTGCCTCGACTGTGGTAAGCAGCCGATATCACATCCGCCCCAGCAACTCCTTTCAACGAAACGCGCGCCTCTCTGGTAAATAATATCTGCAATAAGTGAGCAATATTGAACAGTCCGACTGTTTGTCTTTCAGTACATTTCACAATCAAGTTGTTCCCTTAGGCAAACGGAGGAGGCGGATGATGCCCCAACCGGAAGGACAATGCTTTACTCACAGACAAAACGGGGATGGCGGTTACGAATCAATATGCACGAGGTGTCTTGCGGCTGTGGCCTCGGCGCAAAAGGAAAAGCAACTGTACCCTCTCGAAGCGACACATGTTTGCGACCCTGTCCGCCTCTATCAGGTGGGTCAGGGTTGGGCTCGTCCCCAGGGATCCTGGGAATAGGCTTTCCAAACCACCGTGCCGTTTGCGTAACCGCTGCGCGGCGATGATGCGGCTTTCCAGCAGTGCTGCGAGGCGCTGCGCCTGGTCAGCCTAGACGCCTGCCGCTGTCTGAATTCCTCGCGTTTTTTGCTGAAGGTCAGTGATGAACTCCCTCAGTTCTCGTACTGCGTTCTCCGACAGGATATTGGGCGGACTGATGTGCACCACGATCTCATCGATGATGCGCTGAACCGAGGTGAGAGCCTGCGTGGCTTTCACTGCCGTCCCATCGTGCGGGGCGGTTTGGGCAAGGGCGCAGAGTGCCTGGGCAATCATCTCTTGTGTGCGGATTGCTTCTCCATGAAGTTGCAGTGATTCGTTCGGTACTTTGCGGCCATTCATCCAGATACTCTCCTTTACCGATCCATCGGTGGGCTGATAATGCGCGCAAAGGGACAACAAAGATGTAACAAAGTGAACAGTCTTGAAGAAAAATAGTTGCTGCCGCTCGTGTGTCCGATATGCGCAAGGTACTAATCCAGTTATTCGCGCCGAATCGGTCGGGAAGGCACAGACTGCACTGTTATTGGCTGCTGATTTCCACAGGAAGTGGGAGTCCTGTGACTCCCGAAGCCTGCGAATCAGGAGCGGGCTGGGGCAGGCCCTGGGGTACTTATATTGCCACTAACAGAATATTATGTTACGTCGTTATCCTATTTAGACGGAGGGCGCATCCTATTTAACCTGATCGCTCGCAGCAGGAATCAGGTTTGCGATGAATGTCGCCGAAGTTATCGCTCAATTAGCGGAGATGGAAAGAGCTGCGTGGGGGTGCGATCCTACGGCAATTCATTCCATGGTGCTGAGAGTTGAAGAGGGAGTTCTTGAGCTCGAACGGCTGATGATCGATACAATGCGGGAAAATGTCCTGCTGCGTCAGCGCCTGGAGAGCTGCGAACAACATTCTGTGATTGCGCGGCCGCTAACGCCAGTCAGGCGTATGCCCGAAAGCCGCGTCAATGCGAGTTAACCTGATTGAGCAGCTGGATAGGTTCGCTATCTCCACGCCTGTGCTTCGCGGAGCGCTGCTATTCCGATGCGGCGAACCGGCATCGGCTGTGTACATCGTTCGCAGCGGCAAGATTGTGCTGGTGTGGATGGCGCCGGATCATGTGTATCCGATGGACACTGTGGGGCCTGGGAGCATCGTGGGTTTGCCTGCTGCGCTGAACGGGGAATATAGTGTGACCGCGAAAGCAGTGGAAGATTCGGATCTGGGCTATATCGCGGCGGAACAGGTGATTGCGATGCTGGAATCGAGTCCACGCCTGGCGCTGGCGGCCATGAAGCTGACCGTCCAGGAAGCCGCTCGAATGCAAACGACGCCTGACGCCGGTAAGATCCACCTGGCATCGGCCTAGACGAGCCGAGCTGCCCCGGGGCTGCTGTGCCTCCCGCTCGATTCGATCGTCTTCCTTAAAGGGATATCGTGGTCGGCCGGCTGCGACTCGCTGGCTGTGTTTCGGCTCACCATCCTCGCTGGCCGTTTCGGGCTGATTGCACTGGTGGCTGCTCGGGCATCGTCTGCGCACTTTATAATCGGAGTTTGTTCTTCGCTCACCGACGCGCAACGCGATCCTGACCCGAGAGAGGTGATTGATGGCCGCTTCCAATCCAACCCTTGAAATTTTGAAGCCGCGAGCCGACTGGATTGTCCGGCGCAAGGCTGAAGCTGCGCGCACCGGCGACACGAACGTGTCGCAGATGCACTTTGCCCGCAAAGGCCTGCTCACCGAAGAGATGGCGTATGTGGCGCAACGCGAGAACCTGGCGGTCGAAGTGGTCCGCGACGAGGTGGCCGCGGGACGCCTGATTATTCCCGCGAACATCAACCATCCGGAGCTGGAGCCGATGGGGATCGGGATCGCGACACGCTGCAAGGTGAACGCGAACATTGGCAACTCGGCGGTGACTTCCGAGATTCAGGAAGAGCTGCGCAAGCTGCACATGGCGATTCAGCATGGGGCCGACACGGTGATGGACCTGTCGACGGGCGGGGAGATTCCTGTGATTCGGGATGCCATCCTGCGCCACTCGCCGGTGCCGATCGGGACGGTGCCGATTTACGAGGCGCTGGCCAGAGTGAAGCGGCTTGAGGACCTCAATATCGACGTGTATCTCGAGGTGATCGAGGAACAGGCGCAGCAGGGCGTGGACTATTTCACGGTGCATGCCGGCGTGCTGATCCAGTATGTGCCGATGGTGGCGAAGCGGATCACGGGGATTGTGAGCCGCGGGGGCGCGATTCTGGCGCAGTGGATGACGCATCACCACAAGCAGAATTTCCTGTACGAGAACTTCGAGCGCATCGTGAAGGTGATGGCGAAGTACGATGTGAGCTTTTCCCTCGGCGACGGTCTCCGGCCTGGCTCAATCGCGGATGCGTCGGACGACGCGCAGTTCAGTGAGCTGAAGACACTGGGTGAGCTGACCGCTGTGGCATGGAAGGACGATGTCCAGGTGATGATCGAGGGTCCGGGGCATGTGCCGCTGGACAAGATCAAGGAGCAGGTGGACAAGGAAGTGGAGTACTGCTTCGGGGCTCCGTTCTACACGCTGGGCCCACTGGTGACGGACATTGCGCCGGGCTACGACCACATTACGAGCGCGATTGGGGCGGCGCTGATCGGTTGGCATGGGGCTTCGATGCTTTGCTATGTGACTCCCAAAGAGCATTTGGGGCTGCCGAACGAGAAGGACGTGAAGGACGGGATGATCGCTTACAAGATCGCGGCGCATGCGGCGGACATTGCGCGGCACCGGCCAGGGGCGCGGGATCGGGATGACGCGATCAGCTACGCGCGGTACACCTTCGACTGGGAGAAGCAGTTCGCTCTGTCGCTCGATCCGGAAACGGCGCGGGCGATGCACGATGAGACGCTGCCGGACGATTACTACAAGGAAGCGGCGTTTTGTTCGATGTGCGGGCCGAAGTTCTGCTCGATGAACTGGTCGAGCAAGGTGGATGAGTTCAACAAGTCGGTGCACGGCCTGCAAAAGCAGGATTTGAGCGAGCTGGTGGTTCTGGAGGCAGGGAAGCTGGGGGCCAAGAAGTGAAGTGTCTGTGGTAATGCGAAAGGCCTGGCGATCTTTGTGGAGGTTTCTGCTTCATTTTTCTATAGACCTTTTGCAATTTGGGCGGGGGAATCAACGCAACCAACAGGCGAGCGCTCGTATCTGACGGACGAGAGAGCAAAATCGAACGAGAATCAGACGAGAGGCAAATTCCGGAAGGAGCAAGACGATGAGCACCTGGAAATTTTGGGCAGCGTTTGGCGTGGGGGTCGCGGCGGGCGCGGCACTGGCTCTGATTTATGCACCGCAGTCGGGGGCGCGGACGCGCCGGCAGATTAAGCGGACCGTTTCCGAAGCCGGGGAGTATATCAAGGACACTGCGGACACGGTGACCGATGTGGCGAACAAGTATCTGAAGCGGGGCAAGGATGTCGTGGGAGACGTGGTCGATTCGGCGCAGAACGTGGTGACGGCGGCGAAGCGGGTGACTTCATTCGGCTGAGGTCGGGGACACGGACTGATTGAGTCTGTGGAGATTCTGGTACGGATCGCGAAAAAATCGACGGCAGCGGCGGCCAAAATCTGAAAAAATAAAGGCATGACTACCACCGCTGCCTCGCTATTTTCTGAGCGTATCGGGCGGATTGAAATATCCGCCACCATGGCTGTGACCGCGGAAGCCGCGAAGCTGCGCGCGCAGGGCGCGAAGCTGGTGGACTTTGGCGCGGGGGAGCCGCATTTTGCCACGCCGCAACATATTAAGGATGCGGCGATCGACGCGATCCAGAAGAACTTCACCAAGTACACGATGGTTTCGGGGATCCCGGAACTGCGCCAGGCCATTGTCGAGCGGCATGCGGCGGACTTTGGGTCGAGCTACACGCCGGAGGAGGCGATCTTCTCGACGGGCGGGAAGCTGGCGATCTTCAACGCCATTCAGGTGCTGGTGGATCATGGCGACGAGGTGATCGTGCCGGTGCCGTACTGGGTTTCCTATAAGGACATCGTGCAGTACGCCGGCGCGAAGTGCGTTTTTGTCGAGGCGCCGGAAGCCGAGAATTTCATCATTACGGCGGAGGCGATTGAGCGGGCGATCACGCCCAAGACCAAGGCGATCATTCTGAACTCGCCGTCGAATCCGTCGGGGGCTGTGGTTTCGCCGAAGGATCTGGAACGCATTGTGCATTTGGCCCACGAGCGCGGGATCTGGCTGCTGCTCGACGAGTGCTATGTGTATCTGCAATACACGGGCGCGCTGGCGAGCGGCGGGTCGTTCACGGATGCAAAGGAGCATGTGGTGGTGCTCGGGTCGTTGTCGAAGACCTACGCGATGACGGGATGGCGCGCGGGGTATGCGCTGGCGCCGAAGCCGGTGATCGCGGCGATGTCGAAGCTGCAGAGCCAGTCGACGTCGAGCACGGCGGCGTTTGTGCAGAAGGCGGCGATTGCTGCGCTGCGCGGTTCGCAGGACTGCGTGCTCGAAATGCGCGCCGATTATCTGAAGCTGCGGGACGAGGCGCTGGCCGGCTTGGCGAAGATTCCCGGAGTGACGTGCGCGAAGCCAGAGGGCGCGTTCTACGTTTATCCCAATGTGAAGGCGTATTTGGGCAAGGCGGGCGTGGGGACAGCGATGGAGCTGTCGAAGCGGCTGCTGCATGAGGCGCATGTGGTGACGGTTCCTGGCGAAGCTTTTGGGACCGAGGAGCATATTCGGTTGTCTTACGCGACGAGCCATGCGGATGTGGCCGAGGGTCTGGATCGGATGAAGGGGTTCTTCGCGAAGTTGTAGGGTTCTGGGCCGGGGTCATTCTTATCCCGGCCGGTACTCTTGCCTTCGGCACCGAACGGTGAAGGGGCTTAGTAGATATTCAAGTCCTGAGGAACACGGACTTCCGGCGTAATCTCTTCGATGGATACGCCGACCTCGCCCGCCACGATCTGCCGCAGTGAAAGCAATACGTCCTTTTCGGAGGAGCCACCGCAGTGTGATGCGAATGCGGCGTGATTGCGAGCCAGAACAATCTTGGCCAACCCGCCGAAGGTCTCGCCTGTAGGTGGAAGAACTCGAGCTGCCGGAACGAGCGCGGCCATTGCGGGAAATGTAAGCAGCACCGAGCCAGCAAAGATCATGAAGGCACTGAGCGGAAGGCCGAGAAATCTTCTCAGGCAAAGCATCAAAGCGGCGGGCAATATAAGTGCAACGAAAAACGCCCAGCGTGGGGGAACAAGGTTCGGCATCTTCAGTTCAAGGCTCTGCTCGATGCTTTGCCACAGTGTCCTGCTGCGCCTCCACCAAGGCAGATATTTGGCGATTTGTGTTGACGGATGGATTTCCTTCCGGGGAAGACCGATGGCGATCACAAACGCTCGGCGTAGCCGGTAGAACGCAGCCGCGGAAAGGCAGATCTCACTGACGGGATACGTTGTTCGCTCCCTGACCTTGTTGGCAAGCTCCGCGACGGACATCCCGCACAGGGAGCGGTAGTCGCCAAGATCGATACCAAATGAATCCTCTATGACTTCAAACAGTTCCCATGTGTCTTCGCCGAGCACGTCGTCCAGTTCGATCTTTTGATCTGCGTCCAGAAGAGTCATCTGAAATGGTCCTGTTGAGCACTCGGATTATAGCGAAGAGCGAGTCTTGGCTGTACTACCGGCATTGCGGAGGTTGCAAAAACATCCCTCAGGGGCTGAAGCCCGATCTTGGAGAGTGTCTTTGCGGCACGGCTGAAGCCGTGCCCTTTCAAAACGCGCCCGATACTCTTTCAAAACGAGTCGATGTGGACGTGTTACCGGCCATCCGGAAGTTTCAGTTGCATGGAACCGGGACCCATGGCCTTCGTCTGAGAGCTTGAGCCCGCTCACCTCACCTAACTGCCAGCGTCTCCTCCTCCATCAACTCATCCAACGGCGCGGCCATTGCGGCGAGGAACTCGCACCGCGTTTCCTCGTAGCGTGGGTCGAAGAGAGCCTCGGTTGCGACCTCGGCCAGATGCTCATCCGAGTTTTCCTGGCGATCGCGGAACCGGAGATGCCGCGAACTGGGCGCCGGAAGGACCGGTGCGGTCAGCGTTTCTTCGCAGGGGTCGTCACAGGGCTCAGAGCTCAGAGCGCAGATCTCAGAAGACGGGGCACCGCACTCGGGATTCGGCTCCTGGCTCCCAGCTCCCGGATCCTGGTTTCCGGCCTCGCGCTCCGGGCTCACAGCTTCTGTCTGCCGGTTCTCCTCGT
>Ga0182015_10003952_pt1 | contig 16244 bp, 13 predicted proteins | sample 712P3MmetaG_FD_120478 | JGI IMG/M metagenome (GOLD analysis project Ga0182015, IMG submission 120478) | Permafrost microbial communities from Stordalen Mire, Sweden - 712P3M metaG | ecosystem: Environmental > Terrestrial > Soil > Wetlands > Permafrost | place: Sweden: Stordalen | collected... | reverse complement strand
TTACGAAGGCTGCCGGTTGGAAATCGGTCTGACTATGTGTCCCCCTATATAATTTTCGTATGGACGCGCCAGTGCCTCTGGAAAATTTTGTTCGTTCGGAAAAACAGACTTTTTCAACAGTATCGACCCATAGCGGACACTGGCGGACTCTGGGGCCGGCCTTCACCGGGCCGTCGTCGAAAGCAAGCATCAACACGCTCACTCCTTGAGCGATAAAACGATCATTGGCAAAGTGATTCCACCTGCGCTCGCACGTCGGGCGTCGCCGGAGTTCCGCCTTTGAACCAGAGCCGGAACTGGGGTGTGGAATTCATCCCGTGGGCATTTCTCCGCCCTTAGCCGGGGGCTTCATGAGTTCATTTCTGAGTTCGCTGTAACAGGCATTGCGCTGCGTTATGTCACTTAAAGCACTACATTTCTCAAAACTCGGGCTGCTAATCATCCATATGCCCGCGATGAAGAATGCAATGCACAGTATCAACAGCGAAAGATTGACTCCAAAATGATCTGCGAAGTCCTCGGGATTTTCGGATTTGGCCACATCGTATTCGTCGCCGCCCTGTGCCTTTGTTTCAAGATTCCATTCTTCGACTTGCATGGCGCGCTCCCATCACGATGGGCTCTGGTCGTTTTATATAGGATTTTCCATATAAAAATTCGATGTGGATCGAGGGGCGACCGTATAGGAAAGCCATGAAGGCAATGACAACCCGTCCATCGGTTTTGCGCGCACGGGCATAGGCGCCTTTTGAGACGACTGGCAGGCAGTCCGTTCCGGATTTTCTAGCTTGACCAAGTCCGGCTCTCTAGAATGCCCGTGGTACGGATCCCGATCCGATCGCAAACCATCGTGAGCCAATGTTTGATACTACCCTTGTGCTGCTCGTCATCGCGGGCTTGTTGGTCGTCGTCGGGATAAGCCAACCGCTCGCCGTTCGCCTTAGGCTGCCGCCGTCCGTTCTGCTCGCGGCGATCGGTGTGGCGATCGGCGCATTGCCCGTGGTCTTGGGCCGATTGGGCCTGTCGGGGCCGCTCGACTTTGCCGCCGGGCTGTTTGCCAATCTGCCGGTCAACTCAGCAACCTTTATTTATGTGTTTCTGCCGCTCCTGGTATTCGAGGCCGGGATTGCCACGGACGTCAGGCGGACAATCGAGGACGCCACTGCAATACTATTTCTCGCGATTGTCGCCACGCTTATCACAACAGCGGTGATTGGCTTCGCGCTGTGGCCGTTTGCTCAAGTTCCGCTTGTGGTGTGTTTGCTCCTCGGCGCCGTCGTTGCCACGACGGACCCGGCTGCGGTCATCGCCATCTTCCGCGACGTCGGTGCGCCGGCGCGGCTGACACGGCTGGTCGAGGGCGAAGCCCTCTTGAACGATGCGGCCGCGATTTCCCTATTCGTTGTCCTGCTCGCGATGATCCTGAGCGGGCGCGAACCGAATACCATCGGGGGCCTCGGGGAGTTTGCCGTATCCTTCGTCGGTGGCGGTGTGGTCGGGTTTTTTGCCGGCAGATTCTTGCTTTGGATTATCGCGCGGGTTGGCGATGACCGGCTGGCCGAGGCTACCCTGACATTGGCGTTTTCCCTATTTGGCATTCATCGCCGCGGAACGGCTGTTTCATGTATCGGGTGTGGTAGCGGTGCTGGTATCGGGCCTGACACTGACCGCTCTCGGACCGTCCAGGATCGCGCCCGAAAATTGGTCGTTCCTTACCGAACTCTGGGAACAAATCGCGTTTTGGGCGCGCTCTTTGATTTTTATACTAGCCTCGATCCTGGTGCCGAGACTGCTGGTCGATATCGGATCTCGGGACGTGTTCTTGCTGGCGGTGCTGATCGCGGCTGCGATCGGAGCGCGCGTTTTCTCTTTATTTGCGCTCCTGCCGCCGCTCGAGCGGCTCGGACTGACACAGCACATTGAAGTCTCTTACAAGTTCGCCATCATTTGGGGCGGCCTGCGTGGCGCATTGACCTTGGTCTTGGCGCTGGCGGTCACCGAGAATCCGGCGCTGCCGGAACATATCCAGCGTTTTGTGGCGGTGCTCGCTACCGGCTTTGTGCTGTTCACGCTGTTCGTCAACGGCACGACACTGCGTCTCGTGATTAGTCTCCTCGGGCTCGACCGGCTTTCACCCAAAGACGAGGCGCTCCGCGACCGCATCTTGGCACTGTCCTATGGCGAGGCCCGCGAGGCGGCGCGCCAGATCGCGCAGACACACGCACTGTCCACGCCGGCCGTCGCGCAAGTGATCGCGTCCTATGAAGCCAGGACTGCACCGGAAAATGCCGACGAGATCGGCAAGCAGAACTTGAGCGAACGAGACGGCTTGGCTATTTCCCTCGTCGCTCTCGGCAATCAGGAGCGCGTCCTCGTCCTCGACATGCTAAGCGACCGGATCGCGTCGCCGGCGGCCATGCAGGTGATGCTCAGCGTTGCCGATGCCATCAAGGAAGCCGCGCGGGGCCAAGGGCGTGAAGGCTACCGCGGGGCCAGCGAGGCTGCTTTGGCGTTTCCGGTGAGTTTCAGCGTCGCCTATTTTCTCTATCGCCGGCTCGGAATAGTTCGGCCACTGGCCAGTCGACTTGCCGATCGCGTCGAAGTCCTGCTGATCATGGGTTTTGTGATCGAGCGGCTACGTCCTTTCAATGAACAACAGATTCGCTCGATCTTTGGGGAACTCATCGCGGGCGTAATCGGCACCATCCTCGACGAACGACGGGACGCGGTCACAGGAGCTCTCGACGCGTTGCGCCGGCAATATCCCGATTATGCGGCAGAGCTCGAAGCGCGATTTCTGCGCCAATCGACGCTGCGGCATGAAATGACAAGATACCAAAGCCTCTTCGAGGAGGGGCTGATCGCGCACGAGATCTACGATGATTTGAAGCGAAACGTACTTGGCGCCCGCGTTGCCCAGCAGCGCCCGCGCTTCGATATCGGGCTGGATACCCACCAACTCGTCAAGCGGCTCGACATATTGACTAGTCTCGATCAGCATCAGCTTGACCGCGTGTGCCGGCTGCTTCGCCCGAGATTCGCCGTGCCGAATGATCGGATCCTCCGCAAAGGCGACCGCGGCGATGCAGTCTTCTTCATTGCATCTGGAGCGGTTGAAGTGATCATGCCGGAGCGCCGCGTACGGCTTGGAAGCGGTGAGTTTTTCGGGGAAATGGCCCTGCTGTCGGGACGGCCGCGGCAGGCAGACGTGGTCGCTCTGACCTATTGCCAGCTCCTTGTTTTGCGGCGATCTGATTTTGAGAGTTTCATGGAGGCAAATCCGGAAGCCAGAGCCATGATCAAGCAGGCCGCCGATGCTCGGCTGGCGATTAACTCCTCCGATCGCGCAACATCTCCGGATTCCTCGGTTTAATATGGGCAGAACACGCAACGGGCTACTCTCGCCTCTCTGGCGTTAGACATATGAACGGGCACCATCTCATTATTCATAATTCATATATGCCGCTATTATACGGAACAGCGCCGCTTCCCCTCGAAATCATATGCGATCGTAACGAAAATACGGCGTGGGATTGCATGATCCACATTGCGCCTGGATCATCCAAAGCTCATCGCTTTTGTCGGGAGTAGTACGATGCAAAGTCAGTTGGAAATGCGTACGGAAAGTAGAAATATCCACGATGCGCTCGATCTGTCCGAGTCCCGCGCCTACGATTGCGCTCTCGACATTCTTGGATGCTATAAATTGACTGGCAATTTTCATGTCGACCTGCAAATCGTTCTCAAGGATCTCGGTGTCCTCGACAAGATCACATACGAGATCGAACCAAAGGCCCCGCTGTCCGACTGCCGACACGTGGTCTTCCGCCCAAATGGTAGCGTGCACATGGACCGCTTCTGTGAAATCACACGCTCAATAAAAGGCCGGATCGGATACGATGCAAAGCTGCCATGGTGGGTTAGGCTGTTTCGCTAGCTCTGATTGATTCTTTAAATTGCCGGGGAAATCTCAACCAGCCGGGATGGTCCAGAGGCCAGCCCATTTTTCATGGCACAACGGACCTTCGTACGTTGCGGTAGTTTTCGGGGGCAAAGCGGACAACCAGATTCACTAAAACGAAAATCTCGACGGCGCAGCCGTCGACCTCACCATCGTGCGGCCAGCAGCCGCTGCACCGCCCAGGCGGCCCGAGCAGGTCGGTCTGCGTCAGAGCTCGCTGGAATCGGCGCTCGTCTCTCGCGCGCGCGTGAGGGCAGCGAAGATGGTGAACGCTGCCAAATTCTGATGATCGTTCAGTGCCGCAGCGCTTGATACTCACGTCCGCACAAACCGCCACCACCGAGACGACCCCGCTGTCGGGGAAGAATACATGGACGAGCGAACTATACGCCAACTAAGGCGGCCTCAGATGCCGCGGCGTCCGGCGAGGTGGTGGGGCAGATTTTGACCCTTAGCGACGATTTTGGTCGCCAGAACGTTCGCCCGTTAGGGACCGATCGTGCGTTGAACCTCCGCGAGCGCTTGCTCGCAAGCCACCTTGTCGCCGGCTTGATCCGCTTCGCGCGCGCGGGCCATAGCTTCCCTGATAGCTCTCGCCTTCTCTGGCGATATTTCGCCTAGTCCACTTTCAACGGCTGCAATCGAGCCTGGTGTCGGCTGACGGTGGCTAAGCGCGCCGGGGCTTTCGGGCGCCGATTGCCCGGTGGCCGCTTTTGCTTCGAGCCCGGCATCGAGGCGTGCCTGCATGCGCGCGATTTCGGGCGCACAAGGGCCGGCGGAACAAGCTATCGTCGATACGGTGAGCGCTGCCGCAGTCAGCCCGAACAACCGACGGACGGCCGTCTTTGCTCGCGGCGGGCGCGCCGCGAAGGGCCAACGAACCGTCGTTCCGCCACGCACCGCTATGCAGGGGTGCCTTCCGACGTCGACTGCCATTTGATCCTCCCAATTAAGCCGTCATCCCTCCGATTCCGTCCCCGATAATCAATACTTGCATGGCCGTTTAGTCGCCTGATCGATAATGACGGGCCCGATTTACTCTAGCTTGATGCCAGCTTTCTTAAGGACCTTCGGTTGGATGACGCGCTGGCGCCGCCTCGTGCGCGACTACGAAAAGCGGATCGATGTTTCCAAAGCCATGATCCACGTCGCCCTCGGAAGCCTCCTCCTCAGACGAATCTCCCACTAAAATACATTTTCAAACGGACTCTTACTTGCTGGCGGGTTTGTAATAGTCGCCCTGCTTGATCTGTTGCTGTTGTCCCGGGCTGACCGTCGCCGGATGCATCCCCCTCGTCGGCCCATTCCGCACGCACCGGTCTGTATTACCGGTTTCAGACGCTTTGCATTGTGCAAGCGTCTGATAAGCGCACTCATGGCCCGTCTGGGATACAAGGCACCAAGCGTGATGGACGTAGCTGCCTTGCGCAAATGCACTCGAACCAGCAAACGTCGCAGCAAATAGGGTGGCAACTGTGAGCAAACGCATCTTTTCCTCCTTTGTTAAACTAAAATAATATTGTTTGATTACCCAACGAGTGACATTGATCTGGGTCAACAATGAAGAGCTTTTTTAGTGGATATCGGCAGAGGCTCTTTGTATCCGGGATTCTCCAGATGACTCCCGAACTGGCGTGAATATTCGCGTTTTTCCGGCCTTCCTGCAAGACAGAAGCGAGGTTCGGACGGCTACCGTCAACTCGGGCAGCCCGAGCGGTAGTCGAGGGGCTGATCTGCCTATTTTCGCTGGCATTTGGACGCACTCCTCCCGTCGGTAGCTGTTGAACGCTTCAACATGCACGACGGTTTCGGTCATCATTTCGGCAACTGGCCGTCGCATCAACTCCTCGTAATGGGGCAACATCTGAACGGTAGTGAAGGCAAAGGTCCGAAGAAATCGTATTTTGTAACAATCCCCAGCATCTTTCCTTCTTCTACTACGGGGAAAGAATTGAAATCGTGTTTCTCGAACAACGCCTCTAGTTCACGCATGGTTGTCTGGCGCGTTACCGTCGTTACGGCACGGGTCATATACTGATCAGCTGTGCCTTCGAGAAAACGATACATGATTAGGACTGACGCCGGCCGCGGAAGTAACCCTCGTTCGTGGTGTTCTGCTCAATATTGGCGGTATCGCCTTCTTCGGAGGAGTTGGGATGATGTTCATGCTTCGCCAACTTGTCATCTTTCGACGCTTCCGGATTTCCCTTCGGACCGTGCTTACTGCGACTGGCAGGCGGTGCAGGTGGCATATGGCTCGACATAATTCAAAATCCTAACGTTGCGATTTTCAAAAGGTTGAACCCTCTACAACGACATCAGCCGCCGAATGATCTGTTCAACGTTGGGAACGTGCCGCCGGCCGTGCCTAGGAGCTTCTGTAGGCGCAACCTCCAGCGATTCAGCCTGGGCCGTTCGCTGAGGACCGATCGCTTCGAACCTCGCTTTTTGCTCGTCGGACAGCGTTCCATAGAAGTCGTTGAGCGCGGAACTTACCATCGTAACGGCTTGGAGCATGACGGCGAGACGTTTGCCGACCGCGGCAAGCCGCGCCGGCGGCGTGAGCGGATCGTTGGTCACGCACGAAGCCTTGAGCAAATCCGCCGCCTGGGTGGTTGCGTTCTGCAGCGCGGCCAAACTTGCGCGCTGCGCATCGGTCGGGCGTACCGTCTGGTCGATTTCGGCCGTTGGCCATTCCATGACGCCAGGTTGCGCGGCACCGCAGGTCTGATCGAGCGAGCCGGTGGTATCGGCGGTAGTCTTGCTTTGATGCTGATCGTTGCCGAGCGCGGTCAGCCGCGCCTTCTGCTCGTCGTTCAGGAGGGCGTAGAATTTCTCCAACGGCGGCTGCACCGTATTTACCGCCGCAATCATCGCCTCGATGCGGTGTTGCATAGCTGCAAGCCGGCTCGGGGCGGTTAACGCGATGTCGGTCGGGCACGCGGCCTTGAGGTCCTGCGCCGCCTTGAGCGAAGCGTTGGCGAGATCGTCCAGCGCAGCGCTTTGTTCGGCGGTCGGCTGGATGGCTTGCTGGAATTGATCGATTGGCAGGCCGGCGATGTCGCGGTTGTCCGCGCCGCACATTTGCGTCATCTGGTCGGGCGCCGCGGCCGGCGCGCCGGAAGCGGGCGCCGCTTCGCTCGGGTTACCGATGGCGTATTGCGGCAGGTAGCCGGTGAGGTCGTCGTAGCCGTAGGGCGCGAATATGCCGGCGTAAATGTCGCCGTAGCCGTAACCCCAGAACGAGTCGTCATAGCCGTAGCCCCACATCGCGTAGTCGTACATGTCGTAATAGGCGAACGGCCAGTACAGCGGGCCAACCCATCCGTACCCGCCATTGCCGTGTCGCCACCAGCCATTGCCGCCGTCCCGTCCGCCATGCCATCCCGCCGTCGCCGCGCTCGCGGTGATATGGGCACGGCTGCTCGAACTGCGTAGTGCGCTCCGATTGCGCAGTGCACCGGCGACCGAGCTGGAGTTCAACGTGCTACGCACGGCACTGGATTTCAGATTAGGATTGACGTTCGCATTGCGCGTTGCGTTACCCGTTGAATTGAGGGGCGTCGTTCGACCGACAGATTTGCTGGCGGTCGAGGACCGACTGCCGCGCGAACTTGGACTTGCAGCCGAACGGGAGAGTGCCGGTCTGGCGCTGACGTGACGCCCGCCACCGCCGCTGAAATGCGCACCGCCGCCGCGGCCGATATGCCCACCACCGCCGCCGCGTCCGCCACCGCCGGCAGCATGCCCGCCGCCGCCACCGTGACCGCCGCCACCGCCGTGGCCTCCTCCACCACCGCCGCCTTTAGCTGCGTAGGCCGCGGTCGACAGCGCGGCCGCAAGAACAATGACGGCAAGCCCAGATTTGAAGCTCAACATAACTTTCCCCTATCGGTCTGAAAATTAGCGGTTCGGAATTCGAATTCTGAAATCAAATTGCGGCGGTTAAAGCCGACCCGCATTGATGCAGATCAATGTACGATACCGAACATTTATATTGATCTGATAGCCAGTAAGCTGTCAAGGTCTGGCCTCGTCGGCCGCCGGTTACCGCGTCTTCGCAAATTTCTTCGCCATCCTTTCCGCCGGCGCAAGCTAATGCAACGGGCTGCGCAGGCGTCCATTGAACTAGATCAAATACTTCGATGGCGAAGGCGAATAAACAAAAGAAACTGACCGTTGTTGGCAGACCTTAATAAGCTTGACATCGGGCGCCGGTTGGATAGCCGATTCAAAAGTTCAGTGAATACCATCATCGCGATGAGTTTCCTTAATGCGTGAATTGCGCCAGCACAAAATATACGACGCGCTGATCTATGCCTGCCACGCACTGGCACCGGTGCGCACGGCCGTCGCGCATTCCTGCGACGAGACTTCGCTTCGTGGCGCCATTGAGGCTTTTGAGGCAAAAATTATCAAGCCGATACTGATCGGACCCGAGGTACGTATCCGGGCACTTGCCGCGTCCCTCAAACTGGACATTAGGGATTTGCAGCTCGTCGATACGCCATACAGCCATGCTTCCGCGGCCAAAGCCGTCGAGATCGTCCGCAACGGCGAAACCGACGCGCTGATGAAGGGAAGCCTGCATACCGACGAGTTGATGGCCGAGGTCGTCAACAAGGACACCGGCATCCGCACTGCCCGCCGCACCAGCCATGTCTTCATCATGGATGTGCCGACCTATCCCAAGCCGCTGTTCATCACCGATGCGGCAGTGAATATTTATCCAACGCTGGAAGACAAGGTCGATATCGTGCAAAACGCGATCGATCTCGCGCAGACGCTTCGGATCGAACGTCCGAAAGTGGCCATCCTCTCTGCCGTCGAAACGATCACCTCGAAAATTCCGTCCACGATAGACGCCGCCGCGCTGTGCAAGATGGCAGATCGAGGCCAGATCACCGGCGCGATTCTCGACGGCCCGCTGGCGCTCGACAATGCCATCAATCGCGAAGCGGCGAATATTAAGCACATTACTTCGACGGTTGCTGGCGATGCCGATATTCTGCTGGTTCCCGATCTCGAAGCCGGAAACATGCTGGCGAAGGAGTTGAGCTTTCTCGCTAATGCCGATGCCGCCGGCATCGTGCTAGGCGCGCGGGTGCCGATCATCCTAACGAGCCGCGCCGATAACGTACGCACCCGCATGGCGAGTTGCGCTGTAGCCGCACTTTACGCTCACCGCGTCGCCGCGGCCGCTATCGCTATCGGAAGCGCACTCATGCCGACATTCGCCCAAGACACGGTGCCATATGCATTCCGGTCGTCGGCGAGCGGCACTTACGTGCCCACCCTAGGTGACATCATGGGCGCCATGCAATTACGCCATTTTAAGCTTTGGTACGCCGGCAGGCTGAGAAATTGGGAATTGGCGGCGTATGAACTGGAGCAGATCGAGGACAGCTTCAACAATGCCGCACAGCTCTATCAAAATATCCCCGTTGAGAAGATTAGCATGATTGACCAGCCTCTTACGGCACTGAATAGTGCCATCAAGGCCAAAGACGGAACCCGCTTCGGCAGCGCCTTCGCCAATCTCACAACCGCCTGCAACAGCTGTCACGAGGCGGCCGACATCTCATCAACCACGTGGTCTGCGCTTCATCCTTGACTTTAGCGGCAATGGGCTTGGCCTAGTCCTTGGAAACTACATCTTGAGACAAGGATTTAAGCACCTCTTGATGCCGTAGTTGACGTACCGGGGAGACCGGCGAGATGGACACCGAGATCGAATTGAAGTTCGAAGTGAGTCCGCAAGACCTCCGGAAGTTGAGAGCTGCGCGAATTTTGCACCGAAAGCCGCGGAAGGAAGAAGAGCTGACATCGGTTTATTTCGATACGCCTAAGCACAAGCTCGCCAGCAAAGGCGTGTCATTGCGCGTGCGGCGTAATGGCAACAAACGTCTCCAGACCATCAAGTCCAGGCAGTTCGAAGGCTCATTCAGACGAAGCGAATGGGAACAGGAGATCAAGGGCGATATTCCCAACCTTCGCAAAGCCCAAGGCACCCCGCTGGCGCCCTTGCTGACAAAGAAGCTCAAGCGCAATCTGAAGCCCATTTTTGAGACATGCATTCACCGCGTCAGCGTACCACTCCGCAAGAATGGGAGCCGCATAGAAGTGGCGCTGGACGAGGGACAGGTTCGCGCCGGACAGAAATTTGCTCCTATCGGAGAACTCGAGCTGGAGTTAAAGCGCGGTAAAGCTGGTGACGTATTCAGGCTGGCGCGCAAGATGGGAGAGCTTGTGCCTGCAAAATTAGCGCTGAAAAGTAAATCCGAGCGCGGGTACGATCTCATCGAGGGCAGGCCGGCCCAGGCCGTCCATGCGGAGAAAATCAAGCTTCGACGCGGTACGAGCGCAGCGGATGCGTTTCTCATCATCGGACGGTCGGTTCTCCGACACATCACCGCGAACCAAGCCGCAGTAGAAAAGGCAGACCCAGAAGGTGTGCATCAGATGCGCGTAGGGCTGCGCCGCCTGCGTGCTGCAATATCATTATTCTCGAAATTGCTGGGCGATAAGCAGACTGAACGCGTCAGGTTCGAACTCAAATGGCTGCTGGGTGAACTTGCGCCTGCGCGAGACCTCGACGTCTACGAGAGACACGCCGTCGAACCGTTACGTCGCGCCGAGCCGGCTAAGCGTGGAATAAAGCTATTGGAAGACGTGCTCGCTTCGCGACGCGCAGCTGCCTTTGCCAGGGCGAAAGTCGCCGTCGACTCACCACGATACCGTTCCCTTCTCCTCGATACGCTGCAGTGGCTTGAGATTGGAGATTGGATTAGGCGATCGAGGCGTTTCGGTGCTCGACCGATCGAACGTTTTGCTGCGGACATTTTGGCGCGCCGCACCCGAAAGGCAAAAAAGAAGGTGAAAAAGTTGAGTAAGCTTGACACGCGAGTGCGCCATAAGCTGCGGATCGCGATCAAGAAATTGCGCTATGCAATCGATTTTTTCGAACACCTATTCGAGGGCCATAAGGCCAGGAAGCGCGTGTCTCGTTTTAAAGCCTGCCTGGAGCATTTGCAGGATTGCCTAGGCGACCTTAACGACATCAAGGTTCATCAGGAGCTAGCGCCTACGCTCGCGGCGGAAAAGCCGCGGACAAAAGTTGACGCACGGGCCTTTGCCATTGGTATCGTTTCAGCCCGCGAACGGAGCAAAATGGAACCGCTTCTCATCGCGGCGAACAAAAATGCGCGAAAATTCGCGCGTCTCGATCCATTCTGGACTTGAATGTCTCAGCAAGAGACCAGCTTAAAGCGCGTGCATTCTTGGAATAATCAATCCCCGTGGCGCTAACTAACCCGACCTTCGCGCCCAATAACCGCCCCTCATTCCGCCAAGAGAATAAAACAGATCGGGCCGTTTGTTTTTGGCTTTTTGCCAAATTTTTGAATCGGAGGAATGGCGCGCAATTTCCTTCCGAATATCAGCTTTTTCGCCAGGAGATAGAGAATGACCTCTTATTTTACCGATTTCTCGATAAAGCTCTTTGCAATAAGCCTTTCCACCAAGAATTGAGAAGGCACGTAATATGTCGTCAACCCATCTCATAATCGACCCCTCTCCAATAAAGCCTCCACATATTCCCCAATACATCTGATCGGAAATGAAGTTTTGATCCATCTCAATGATCCCGAATGGCAACCGGTGCATGAGCTTGAAGCGATCAATGCGCAATTGAACGGGCTTGTCAGTTTTCTTAAATGAACGCTACTCAAATCACGTCGCCTGTTAGGCTCACCGAATCCGCGTCGCAAGCTCAGGATTTGATAGCCTTAGTACGTGATTTCGTTCACGAACTGCATCCGCAGCGTCTCCGGACCGATGAAGTCTTGCTAACAGACACGCTCGACCGGGACTTGGGTATCGACAGCCTCGGTCGAACCGAGCTCCTTCTCCGTATCGAACACGCCTTCAGGATCCGATTACCATCCGGAACTATATCGGAGGCTCAAACGGTGGGTGACCTGCTCGCCGCCCTTCAAAAAAGCGCACCACGCCGGCGTCTGACGCAAATGACGGTGGCGCCGCCGATATCTCTCCCGCTGGTTCCGGCAGCTGCCGACGCGCGGACGCTGACTGAAGTACTCGATTGGCATGTGGCGCGCCATCCCGATCGTCTGCATGCGACGATCATCGAAGACGAAGAAACTGTCGTCGGCACGGTCACCTACACCAAACTGGCCGAGGCAGCGCGGCGCGTCGCTACTGGTCTTGTCGCTCGAGATGTCGTACCGGGCGATCGCATCGCCCTGATGCTGCCGACCGGCTTCGACTTCTTTGCCGCGTTCTTCGGCGTGCTCTATGCCGGCGCCATCCCGGTGCCCATTTATCCGCCGGCGCGGATGACGCAAATCGAAGAACATATGCGCCGCCAGGTAGGAATTCTGCGTAACGCTGGCACGCGTATGCTCATTACGGTTCCGGAAGCGGCTCGACTTGTGGCCTTGGTCCAAGGCCTGGTCGAGACCCTAAGCTCGATCGAAAGCGTGGCGAATCTTAGTGTGCCCACAACCGCCTCGCTGCCACTGCTGACCGACGGGAAAGCAACCGCATTCCTTCAATATACATCCGGGAGCACCGGCGATCCCAAAGGCGTGGTGCTGAGCCATGCCAACATGCTCGCCAATATTCGCGCTCTTGGAACCGCGATCGAAGCAAGTTCCGCAGATATCTTCCTAAGCTGGCTCCCGCTCTATCATGATTTCGGTCTCATTGCGGCTTGGCTCGGCAGCCTGTATTTCGCCGTACCGCTCTACGTGATGTCCCCCCTGAACTTCTTAGCGAGACCTGAAAGTTGGCTGCGGGCCATTCATCGCTATCGGGCGACCTTGTCGGCCGCGCCCAATTTTGGGTTCGAATTGTGCGTCGACAAAGTCGAGGCCGCCGACATCGAGGGTGTTGATCTTGGTTCGCTGCGTCTTCTGGCGAATGGCGCCGAGCTGGTCAGCGCACAGACACTGCGCAGGTTCACCCAGCGATTCCTGCCTTACGGTTTTAGGCCGGAGGCCATGAGACCGGCCTATGGTCTCGCCGAAAGCGCGGTTGGTCTCACGCTCTCGCCGCTCGGCCGTGCACCGCTGATTGATCGCGTCAATCGTGACGCGCTGAGCAGACGAGGTATCGCGGAGCCGGCAAAGCCTGACGATGCGGGAGCACTAGAGATCGTCTCCTGCGGTCAGCCGCTCCCCGGTCACGAAGTTCGCATCGTCGATGAAACGGATCGCGAATTGGGGGAACGCCACGAAGGACAGCTCGAGTTTCGCGGACCTTCCGCCACATCCGGCTATTTCCACAATGCGGCCAAAACTCGGGAACTCTTCCACGGCGAATGGCTCGATAGTGGCGATCAGGCCTATATGGCAGGCGGCGAGGTCTATCTTACGGGCCGGATCAAAGACATCATCATCCGGGCCGGCCGTCATATCTATCCGCAGGAGATCGAAGAAGCGATCGCCGAGATATCGGGCGTGGTCCGAAATGGCGTCACGGCTTTCGGCATAACCGACCAAAACTCCGGTACCGAGCGAATCGTCGTCTTGGTCGAGACTGCGGAGACTGATCCTATAGCAAGCAACGCGTTGCAGGTGCGGGTTCAAGAGGTCGTCACTAACATCCTCGGCGCGCCGCTCGACGAAGTAGTCCTCGTGCCGCCGCAAACGGTACCGAAGACCTCGAGCGGCAAGATTCGAAGAAGCGCGGCCAGAGATCTTTATGAGAGCGGCCACATGGGATCGCCGCGGCGGTCCGTTCGTTGGCAAATGCTGCGTCTCTACTGCAGCGGGCTCGTCGCGAAATGTTCTCACTTACCGCGGCTGCTGGGAGCTTTTATCTACGCGATTTGGTGGTGGAGCGTGATTGCAGTCGCGGCGGTTCCCTGCTGTCTCGCCGTTCTGTTAGTGCCAAAGCTTGAATGGCGCTGGAGCGTGGTACGATCGCTGGCGCGGGCCGCCTTGGCCACCGTCGGCGCCCCCATCTCGATCACCGGGACAGAAAACCTTCCGACTGGAAACGCGGTCGTGGTGTTCAATCATTCGAGTTATGCCGATGCTTTGGCTGTGGCCGCGACTTTGCTAGGCGCCCCGGTATATGCCGCCAAAAAGGAATTCGCTCACCAGTTTTTGGTTGGTTTTTTCCTACGTCGATTGGGCATTTTCTTCGTGGAACGCTATGATGTCACTGGCAGTTTGGCCGATGCCAAAGCGGCAACGTCGATCGCCCGGCAAGGCAGGCTGCTTGTGTTCTTCCCTGAAGGCACATTCACGAGACGGGCCGGGCTAACGGAGTTTTATCTCGGAGCTTTTAAGATCGCGGCAGAGGCTGGCTTGCCGGTTATTCCCGGAATCATTCGCGGCACGCGATCGATGTTGCGGGCCGATCAATGGTTCCCCCGATGGGCTCCCATCAGTGTCTACTTCAGTGAAGCCGTGCAACCATCGGGAACTAACTTCACTTCCGTTCTGCAGCTCCAAGATAAGGTTCGGCAAGTCATATTGCAGCATTGTGGCGAGCCGGATCTTGGCGAGCTGGCAAAACCCTTATTATCGCGCGACTGAAGGCGGGTCGCGATTAAATAAAGTCTTCCGCTGCCATCCCATAATCCGTCATTAGGCGAATCCAAGCCTGAGGCCGATAGAATCCGGAACGACCAAGGCGCGCCCGTGCGGGCTGGTCGTTCCGTTAGTGCTGGAGCCGACCCATTGGCGGGCTCTGGGCGCGAAAGGGCGGGTGACAATCACGGAGAGGCTCTAGAGAGGCTCTAATGCCAACGAAGAAAACCGCACATGCCTGCGCGTTGATGAGTCCACCCCCTGGGAAATACACATTTCATAATAAGTCTCAGCGACTGACTCCTAAATTGTACTTTGCTTATCAGTTTCTACTGCGGAGCCGAAACATTCTTACTTGCCGATGATTGCGGCACGCGACAGTGGGTCCAGAAGCGAGAGGACGACTGCGTGTACGAAGTGCACATAATTCCGGGTTGTGTGCAGTTGCGCGCCTCTGAGGCGGAGTTTACAACCTCGCCGCTGGCTGGTGGAGGCGGGTTGGTAAGCCTTCAACACCGTCCGCGCGGCAGCGAAAACTGCGGCATGGCGTCGACTCTATCGGAGGAATCTGCTGGTGGCGGCTCCCAGCCAAAAACGGAGCGGCCACTATGGGAATGCGAGCGCCCGAGCTCTTCCACAATGAGTTTCTCGACGGATGGACCGGTGGCATGCCGTTCGAGCTTACGGGCCTGCTCGTCCAGCCGCCGGAGCGCGCCAAGTTCTTCATCACGGCCGAGCTTCGCTTTCTGCACGGCAGACTTCAGCACGTTGATTGTCTCGTCGTAGACCTTGAGAGGCACAGGGAATGGGTGTCGGTCCTTGCCGCCATGCGCCAGCGAAAATCGAGCAGGATCGGTGAAACGGCAAGGCGTGCCGTGCACCACCTCTGCGACCATCGCCAGGGCCTGCACCGTCCGCGCGCCGACACCGGGCGTAAGCAGTAAATCGAGAAAATCCTTTGGCCCGCGGTCCGCGGCGGCAGCAAGGTTTCCTTGAAGCCGCCGTGCGATCACATCGCTGCTCCGGACGTCGTGGTGTGCCGGCATGATGAGATGCGGCAACAACGGTTGATCGGCAGGAGGCTTCGCTTGTTGTTCCCGGCCAGTCTCAAGAGCCGAGTATTCACGCGCAATCTTGTCCGGTCCGAGCGAGGAGAGAAGATCAAGTTGGGCGCGGCGCGATGCTTCGGCGCGACGGTCGGCCAGATTGACGATCTCGCCCTGTCCTTTTCCGTCGATGGCGGTATGGGGATCATCGACGAAGCTCGTCAATCCTTCTGAAAGCCAGTGATAGCGCCGCGCCTGCTTGCGTGCGCCATTCATGCCCTGCTGCACGACAGTCCAGTTGCCATCGTCAGTGACAATGAAGCCGTGCAGGTAGAGATCGAAACCATCTTGCACAGCCGCGCTGTCAACTTTTGCTACCAGGCGGCTGGCCTTCGCAAGAGCATTTCCGTCAATACCGACACGGTCGCCGATGGCAACCAGCTCTTGCGGCGTGTGTCGTGAATGCTTGCCGCGTCCCCCGCAGACGTGAATGCCGAGTTCATGACTGCGCGGCGTCAATCCCCGCTTCAGGGCTCCAATGACACTCGTCGTAATGCCAGAGGAGTGCCAGTCCATGCCCATGACGGCACCGAACGACTGAAACCAGAAGGGATTTGCGAGGCGTCGCAACAGCTCGTCCCGACCATAGTGATGGACGATGGCCTCCGACATGAC